>Ga0137435_1000118_pt1 | contig 29752 bp, 25 predicted proteins | sample EasRivERMGT100_2_FD_104904 | JGI IMG/M metagenome (GOLD analysis project Ga0137435, IMG submission 104904) | Soil microbial communities from meander-bound floodplain in the East River, Colorado, USA - East River MetaG ERMGT100_2 | ecosystem: Environmental > Terrestrial > Soil > Floodplain ... | reverse complement strand
GCCGGCCACGCATCGGCTGCGGCCGGGAGCAGAATCGCGGGCCGGCGCAGGCCCCACGTCATCGGCATCGCGGGCCCCGGCGCCTGCAGCACCCGCACGGAGCGCGTCAGCCGCAACTCGCGCGACAGGTCTGCAACGAGCACGAGCCACGCCTCGTCCCGCACCGGCCCAGTCACGCGGTCGAGCCACGCGATGCGCGCCATCCCGACCATCAGCAGCACCAGCACCGCGGCGACGCCGCTCAACCAGATCGGGAGGACCAGCGCCGTCCAATCAGTCGCCACGCGGAAACGGACGGCTGCGTCGGATACGGGAGCGTTTGCGGTTTGCATTGCCGCCGGGCGGGAGTCACGAACCTCGGGCTGCGCAGCGGGTGTGGCAGGGTGCCGCGGAGCCTGGCGATCGACCAACGACGGGCCCGCGGTTTGCGTCACGTCGAACGCAGGCGCCATCCCGAGACTCGGCCAGGCCGCGACGCGCCAGTTGGGCAGCAGCGCCGATGCGACCGGAAGCACGAGGACGCCGGCGCACGCGAGCGCCCACACGAGATGCCGCAACGCCGCGGACGAGCGGCGCAACAGGAGCGTGCCGCCCGCGGCCACGAGCAGCAGGATCGTGGCTTTGACGAATGCATCGGCGAGAATCGCGATCATGTCAGCGGCCCTCCTTCCGCGCGTCGGCGATCAGCCGGCTCAAGCGACCCAATTCTTCATCGGACAGGCGGGTCGACGAGAGATCGAGCAGCGCGGCGACGGCCTGCTCGGTCGAGCCGTCGAAGAACGTGTGCACCAGCCGCCGCAACGCCGATTGGCGCGCGCGCTCGCGCGGCACCGTCGGCAGAAACACGTAGCGCGGGCCGTCTTCCTCGTGATGCAGGTGCCCCTTGTCTTCCAGGACACGCAGCAGCGCGCGCACCGTGGAGTAGCTCGGCGGATCGGCGAGCTGATCGAGGACCTCGGCCGCGGTGGCGCGACCGGCGCGGTAGATCACATCCATGATCTCCCGTTCACGACGGCTGAGCTGCGTATTCGTTTCCTTCGACATCCCGGGCCCCTCAGCGGTTGAATGCTAAAAAATTAGCATCGTCTGCTAAGAAACTAGCATTGGGGGTGGACCTGTCAAGCGGGGTTTAGGACCTACCGAAGCCGGGGGCGTTCCGGACCTGGCGGGCCTGCCAGAGATGGCGCCGGTCGTGCGCCAGGATGAAAGCGAAGTACGCACCCAACGGCAAGCGGATCAAGCGGTTAACCGGGGAAATCGTGCGGATGTGCGCGAGGTCCAGTCCATCCGACTCCCGCATGCGCTGAGCCAACTCGTCCCGCACGCGGGCGAATTCGGGCACCACCTCCGCCAGGCGATGGTCTTCGCCGGCTGAGCCTTTGAGCGGCGTTTTTATCCGGCGCTTCGGCGGGGGCTCCATCTCTCGAATCATGAACCGCGAGAACCAGCCGTAGCGGAACGGTCCAGGTGACGTCTTTCCCTGCGCGCGGCCCTCGGTGATCGCGCGGTCGAACGCGGGTAACACCATCAGGTCTCCGACGTTCAAGTGAGCCAAGTTTTGCGCGATCGACCAGCGACCCGGACCCGGACGCCAGTTGAATTGCGCCTCGGTGAGTCCCGCTGCGACGCCCGCGCCTTCTTTCTTGATGGCGTCGACCTGATCGAGCATCGCTTGTGTTTCTGCGTTCAATCGTCCTCCTTGCCGCTTCGCAAACCCGGGGTCACGTTTTGGGGAACCCGGAGGCTCTCATGAGCGCGTTTGCCGTTCCACTGATTCTGCTTTCTAGTCTCGCACAAACCCCTGCCCCGCGCGACCTGGTCGCCCGTGCCGTTACGGCGATGGGCGGCGAAGTCGCGGTACGCGAAATTCGGAACTACACCATCACCTTCTACTCGACCGCGTTCGGGCTCGGCCAGGAAGAGACGCCGGAGTCGCCGGCGCGCGCCACCATCACGACCGGCACGCAGACCACTGACTTTGCCGGCACGCGTCAGATCTCCGTGACGGAGGCCCGTAATCCGGCGGGCCAGATCAACAAACAGCGCCGCATCACCGTCGGCAACATCGGCATGATCGAGACGAACGGGAACCAGGCCCCGGATGGGCCGGGCGCGGTCGCCAACGTCGAGCGCTTCTGGCGTCGCTCGCTCGAGCGGCTGCTGATCAGCGCGCTCGACAATCCCGGGACGCTCAGCGCGCTTCCGGCGCGCACGTGGCGGGGCGAGTCGGTGAGCGGGGTCCACTACGTGAACGGACTCGATACCGTCGACGTCTACTTCGACGGCCGCACGGCGCTGCCGGTGCTCACACAGGTGCTCAGCGACGATCCGATCCTGGGCGATCGGCGGACGGTCACCGCGTTCACTCGCTGGCAGGACGCCGGCGGAATCGTGTACGCGCGCCAGTTCGATACCGAAGTGAACGGTCGGCTCCAAACTCACACCATCATCACGGCGCTCAACTTGAACGGCACGGTCGCCGACTCGCTGTTCATCATGCCCGACACCATCAAGGCAAAGGCGCAGCCGAGCAACCCCAATCCACCGCCAATCACCGTGTCACTCGTCGAGCTCGCGCCGAACGTGTGGCGTGCGGAAGGCGGCTCGCACCATTCCCTGATCGTCGATCAGGGCACCCGGCTCGTGTTAGTCGAGGCCCCGCTCAGCGCGCAGCGCATGCAGGCCGTGCTCGACACCTTGCGCTCGCGATTCCCGGGTAAGCCCGTCGGCGTCGCGATCAACACCCATCATCATTGGGATCACTCAAGCGGCCTGCGGACGGTACTCGCGGCGAATGTACCGGTCGTGACCCATGCGCGGAACGTGAGCTTCGTCCGTTCGATCGGGTCCGCGCGCAAGACCGTCCGACCAGACGCAATCTCACGCAGCGGCCGGCCGTCGCGCAGCACCATCACGAGCGTGGAAGACACACTCACGATCGGGACCGGTGATAGCCGCATTGTTCTGTATCGCTTGCCGACCGCTCATGCCGAGGGACTGCTCGCCGCGTACGTGCCGTCGGCCAGGATTCTGTTCCAGAGCGACATCGTCAACGCGGCGCCCAACCCGCCCGCGGCGGGCAGCGCCGAGCTGGTGAAGTTCGTCCGGGCGCGCGGCATTACCGTCGAGCGGGTGGCAGGCGGACATGGGTTGGTGTTGGCGTGGGCGGATGTGGAGCGCGCGGCCGCACCGCCGGCGTCAGCACCCTAAGGCTGTTTGTCTACGAAAGGCTTCGTATTGACAAGTACGAAGCCTTTCGTATTTTCACCACATGATCCGACCGACCAATGCCGAGCTCGCAATTCTCGGCGTGCTGTGGCAGCGCGGGCCGAGTACCGTGCGCGAGGTGCACGATGCCCTGCGTGCCACGCGTAGTGATGCGGTCGGCTACACGACCGTGCTCAAGCTCCTGCAGATCATGGCGGAGAAGAAGCTCGTCCAACGCGATACGCGGGCGCGCACGCACGTGTATGCCGCCGCCGTGTCGGAAGCAACCACCCGCAATCAGCTACTGTCTGACCTGGTGGATCGGGCGTTCGGAGGGTCGTCGCTGGCGCTCGTGCTCCAGGCACTTTCCACGACTCGCGCCACACCCGCCGAGCTCGAACAAATCCGACGACTCCTCGACGAGAGGACTGGAGATTCACGATGAACGCCACACACGCGTTGGGGTGGGCTCTCGTTCATTTCTTGTGGCAGGGCGGTGCTCTCGCTCTGCTCCTTCTCGTCGGGCTCGCTGTCACACGCAGGGCTGCCGCGCCGATCCGCTACACGTTGTCGCTGCTGACGCTCGCGGCGATGCTGGTGCTGCCGCTGGCAACGGGGATTGCTCTGTACGATCCACCCGGATCCGCTGGGTCACCAGTGGTGAGTGAGCGTTCGCCTGCTCGGACCCTCTCCCCCGCCTCTTCCCCGTCGCCTTCGTCGTCCGCGTCGCCGTCGACCAACGGCGCCGACGTCGCCTACACGCCGCTCGTCACGGTCGACCGCGTCGCCACACTCCGACAGCTGCTCACACCGGTGCTGCCGTGGCTCGTGATCGTGTGGGTGCTCGGCGTCGTCGCGTTATCGGTGCGCCTGGCGCACGGCTGGATCAGTGCGCGGCGGCTCCGGACCACCGGGACTCGTTCGACCGCGGAATCCCTGCACCAGCTGCTGGCCAGGCTGGCGGCGCGGATGAGGGTGAGCCGGCCGGTGCTGGTCCTCGAGTCATTGATCGTCGAAGTCCCCGCGGTGATCGGATGGCTGCGACCGGTAATCCTCGTTCCCACGAGCGCGCTGACGGGTCTCACGCCGCAGCAGCTCGAGGTGCTGCTCGCGCACGAGCTGGCTCATGTACGGCGCTACGACTACGCGGTCAACCTGGCCCAGTGCGTGATCGAGACCCTGCTCTTCTATCATCCGGCTGTGTGGTGGGTCTCCGGGCGCGTGCGCGAGGAGCGCGAGAATTGTTGTGACGACCTCGTCGTGCAGCTCTGCGGCGATCGGCGTCTCTACGCCACGGCGCTCGTGGAGATGGAACGCCTGCGTCCCGAAACGCCGAGGCTCGCGCTCGCCGCGACGGGTGGATCGCTCCTCGATCGCGTGCGGCGCCTGGTGGCTCCCGAGACAGCGAGTCGAGAGCTGTTCCCTCGCTGGTCCGCCGGCCTCGCCGGCGTGGTCGCCGTGACCGTGGCATTGTCGGCCGCGGGCAGTGACCGCCTCTCAGGCGAACCCGCGGAACCCCGGACCATCGCGGCGGCGGACACGTCACGGACGGCACCTGATACGGTGCTGCGGCATCCCGATCCTTCACAGCCGCTGGCGCAGCGCGTTGAGTGGGCCCGAACCCAGGCGCGCCAGCTCGGCAAGCGCAACTATTGGATCGGGTATCGGGTGTTACGACCCGAGTGGCTGGAGCACTCCGTGTACATCGATCGGGGCACGGACGTCGTCGGACAGGACATCACGATCAGAGGTCATCTGTTCGGCGATTTTCAGGGCTTCATGTTTCGCGGCGTACGCCTCGCGCCGCTCACCGGCATGAGTGACAGCGACGACATCGCGATTCTGTTCGGATTCAGCACCGATCAAGGCGGCAAGGCGATTCTGACGCGCGTCCACGTCGCCAGCGCCTACCTCCCGGTCGATTTCCGTGGCCGGACCCTGATCTGGCTCGGGACGGCGCCGGATGCTCAGAGTCTTCCGCTCGTCGAAGCAATGTTCGCGTCCACTCCGCAGGCGGAGCTGCGCGAGGACATCGTCGCGGCGGTCGGCATTCACGGCAGCAGCGATGCCGTGGTCCCGATCCTGATCCGGTGGCTGAACGGCCGGGAGCCGACCGACGTGCGGGCGCAGGCAGCCGAATGGCTAGGGTTCCATCCCACCACCGCCGCGGTCTCCGCGCTCAGCCGGGCGGCACGCACTGATCCGGCCGGCGATGTGCGCCGCGAAGCCGCGGAGGCGCTGGGCGACAACACGTTGGCCGCCGCGACCGATTCTGCGATCGCGATCGCCAAGACCGCGTCCGATCCGGAGGCGCGGCGCGAAGCGGTTGAAGGGTTGGGACAAAAGACGGAAGACCGGGCGCTCGCGGCGCTCGTGACGATCGCGCAATCGGACAGAGATGAAGACGTCCAGCGTGAGGCAGTGGAGACGTTGGGCGAAATGCCGGGTGGCCGCGGGCTCAATGCCGTACGCGACATCGCACGCACCCATCCCCGCCCTGATGTCCGGCGCGAAGCGGTGGAGACGCTGGGCGAGAATCTGCCCGCAGCCGACGCGATCACGGCGCTGAAGGCGATTGCGACGGCGGATCCGAATCCCGATGTGCAGCGCGAAGCCGTCGAGACGCTCGGGGAGATCGAAGGCGGCGGGGCGGAGGCCCTGGCCCTGCTCACACAGTTCGCCCGCACGCACCCGAACTCCGACGTGCGCCGCGCAGCGATCGAGACCCTGGGCCAGAAGGCGCCGACGGCGGAAACCGTCCGGATCCTGAGCGCACTCGCGACGAGCGACCCCAATGAAGACGTTCAGCGGGAGGCCGTGGAAACGCTGGGCGAAATCGGCGAGCTCGGGCTGCCCGCCGTGATCGACATCGCGCGCACGCACCGCTCTACCGACGTGCGCCGGGAGGCGATCGAGACGGTCGCCGAACACGCGCCGGCCGGGCAAGCGCTCGACCTGCTCGCGCAGATCGCGCGCCGCGACGCGGACCCCGATGTACAGCGGAGCGCCGTCGAGAAGCTCGGGGAACTGCACGACGACCGGGCGTACAATCTGCTCGTCGAATTCGCGCGCACGCACCCGGTGAGCGACGTGCGCCGCGAGGCCATCGAGACGCTGGGTGAAACGGGACGCACCGACAGTGTGATCGCGATTCTCGATGCCGTCGCGCAGGGCGCGGACGATCAGGACGTGGCGCGGGAGGCGATCGAGACGCTGGCGGAGCTGGACGACACGCGGGCGCTCGCGCGCGTGGCGCGCATCGCGCGCCGCGGCGGCGACGTGGATGTGCGGCGCGCGGCGATCGAGAACTACGCCGAGCATGCGACGCCCGATTCGGCGGTCGCGCTGCTCAAGGGCATCCTCGCGAGCGACGCCCCCGAGGACGTTTACTCGGAAGTGCTCGAGTCGCTGGAAGAGCTGGAGGGCGGCGCGGGCATCCCGGTGCTCATCGACGCAGCGCGCTCACACCCGAACCGCGAGGTGCGGGCGGACGCGCTGCGTCGCCTGGCGGAGAGTGACGACCCGCGCGCGCAGAAGGTCTTCGATCAGACGCTGCGGCGGCCCTAGCGGTTCGGCGAGTCGCCGCCGCTGCTGGCCGCTGCCTCGCCGCCCAACCGGTGCTTCTGGTACCAGCTCATCATGTAGAGCTGCGTGCGCAGGAAGTTGGACGGCTTGGAGCTGGTGCCGTGGTACTCCCCGTTGAAGCGCAGCATCACGACCGGCACCTTCAGGTACTTGAGGGCCGAGTAATACTCCTCGGTCTGCGGCATCGGCGTCCGCAGGTCGAGCTCACCCGTCATAATCAGCGTCGGCGTTTTGACGTTGCCCACGTACATCAGCGACGATTGCTTGAGCCACTGGTCCGGCTTTTCCCAGAATGGCGCATCAAAGAAGCCGTACGTGAACAGCGGCACGTCGGTCTGGCCGGCCATGCTGAGCCAGTTGATCACCGGACAGCGCACCGCCGCCGCGGCGAACCGCGTCGTATGGCCGATCACCCAGCTCGACAGCACGCCGCCGCCGGAGCAGCCGCCCACGTACATCCGCTGCGTGTCGATGTAGCCGCGGCCGACGACCGTATCGACGCCGGCCATCAGATCGTCGTAGTCCACGCTGGGATAGGCGCGCTCGATCGCGTTGCCGAACTTGCTGCCGTAGCCCGTGCTGCCGCGCGGATTGGTGTACAGCACCACGAAACCGTTGGCGGCGAAATTCTGGAGCTGATAGCTGAACGCCACGTTGTACATCGCGTGCGGGCCGCCGTGGATCTCCATGATCAGCGGATACTTCTTGGCGGGATCGAACCCGGGGGGCTTGATGATCCAGCCCTGGACCCGCGCCCCGCCGCTCGACGTGTACCAGACCTCCTCGACTTTGCCCAGCCGGACGCCATCGAGTACGTCCGCATTCACGTTCGTGAGCTTGGTCACGGGCTGGGTCCGGCGCAGGCTGTAGCGCACGATATCAGGGGCTTCGTCGGCGTCCGAGCGCACGCCGACCGCGTTGAGGTCGCGCGCGATCGACGTCACCGACAGCATGTGCACGCCATCGGTCACCTTGCGGTTACCGCCGCGCAGCCCCGCGAAGTGCACGTTGCTCGTCCCCTGATCGCCCATCGCGAAGAAGACGCCGCTGCCGTCGGGACTCCAGCGCACCGACCCGGGATCGCGATCGTACGTCGTGAGCGCGCGCGCGCCGCTGCCGTCGATCGCGACGACCCACACTTCGTCCGCGTGATACGAGTAGGTGCCCGACTCCCCGCCGATGAATGCCACCGTGCGGCCGTCGGGGGAAACGACGGGATTGGACCACCCGCCCTTCTTGCCCATGACGGTGCGGACCGTTCCGCTCTTCACGTCCACCGCGTAGATGTACGACTCGCGATAGCGATAATCGGCATCGGCTTCGCGCACGCCGTCGAACACGATCGTGCGGCCGTCGGGCGTCCAATCGTAGTTGAGCCCCGCGCCCAGCTCGCTGGTCCCGAAATCACCGCTCGTGAGCTGCCGCGGCGTGCCGCCTTCGGCCGGCACGAGGAAGATCTGGTTCGTTCCCTGCTCGATGAATCCGGTGCGATCGCGACGATAATGCAGCCGATCGACGACGCGCGGCGCCGGCGTCCACTTCGCGCCCTCCGGCGCGCCCGGCATGCTGATCTTCCACGGCGTCTCGCTCTTCACCAGCATCGTGAACGCGAGCGAACGCCCGTCCGGCGACCAGCTCAGGTTCGCGGGATTCTCGCTCACGCGCGACACCTGCGACGTCGCGCCCTCGGCGTCCATCCAGCGCACGAACACCTGCGTCCCTTTCGGCTCGCCGTCGGCGAAGTACGCGATGCGCGTCCCGTCCGGCGACCAGCGCGCGTTCGATCCCTTCACCAGGAATCGGTTCTTCGAGCCGTCGGCGTTCATGATCCACAGGCCCGCATCCCAGCGATCCTCGATCTTGTTCACCCAGCGCCGGGTGTACACGATCTGCAAGCCGTCAGGCGAGATCTGCGGATCGGCGACCTGCTCCCAGTCGAGATAGTGGTTGACGGTGAGCAGCGTATCGGACGCGGTTTCTTGACTCGTGGCTACGGACGGGACGAGGAGCAACGCGGCCAGCAGCAAGGAACGCATAGAACCTCCGCGGACGGCGGAATGTGGGAAGATGCGCAATTACCTTTAAGAGAACCTGGCGTCCTTCATTGGGCCAGCCCGTTCTTGGGCACGCCAATCAGATAGGTCCCTCGCAACGGCGACCAGCCGCCGCGGATGTCGCCGACCTCCCAGTCGTAGGTATCGAGGCCCCGTACCAGCTCGCGCAGCTCCGCCGGTGAGTAGGCCCGGAGGCAGGACACCACGCCGTCGAACGTGCCCAGCAGGGGCAGGATCGGCGGCAGATAGGTCCAGAAGAAACGAGACCAGCGCCACGGCCGAATGAACGGCGCCGCGATCAGCACGCCGAGCCACGTGAGCGCCACCACCAGGATCTCCCAGGGCGCGCGCCGCGCCGCTTCGAATACGGCGATGCCCTGGCGCTTCGCCACCGCGTCCGCGAGGATCGCGCGCGCCTCCGCCGGCCGGAAGTGGTGAAAGGCGGTGAACACCGTGCGAAATCCATCGAGCGCTGCCGGGACGGCGCGGGCATCCACCGGATCGGGGTGAAAGGGCGGCTGCCCGGACAAGCGTGGACCCCTGTGAGGATACAGATCGGTCAGGATCACGGGGACGCGGACTTCCCCGGCCAACCGGATCCAGGGCCCACCGGCGCCCGAGCACAGGTCGACGATGCGCCCGGCCCGCGCGCGCGCCACGGACCGCCGGAGCAGTTCACCCGCCGGCTCGTAGGCGCGTGAGAGATTCAGCCAGAACGCCAGAAAGTCCGTGAGCGCGTCGCGCAGCGAGGGCGGACAGCCGGGGAGATCATGCAGCTCGACGAGGTGCAGGCGCATACGAGAAATTTGCACGAACGCCCGTGTCAAGTGAGATTTCGCGCCCGCATGGAGAACTTCGCGCCCGCCGAAACGCCGACGATAACCGCATGAGCCTGCGGACGACCCCGTTTCATCCCCGGACAGGTCCGCTCTCGGAAGGCCAGGCGTGGCGGCGCTGGGCCGGGTACGTCGTCGCCAGCTCGTACGAGCTCTCGCACGACCGCGAGTATCACGCGATCCGCAATGCAGCGGCGCTGTTCGACGTCTCTCCTTTATACAAGTACCTGATCACCGGCACGGACGCCGGGCGCCTGCTCGACCACATGGTCACGCGCAACATTGGCAAGGCGAAGGTCGGCCAGGTGCTGTACACGCCGTGGTGCGACAATGACGGCAAGCAGATCGACGACGGCACGGTCTCCGTCCTGAACGAACAGACGTACCGCATGACCGCGGCGGATCCGACGCTGCGCTGGCTGCACCTCAACGCATCCGGTCTGAACGTCACGATCGAGGATGTGTCCGAGCAGACGGCCGCCCTCTCGCTGCAGGGCCCGAGCGCGCGGGAGATGCTGCAGCTCGCCGCCCAGCAGGACCTCTCGAAGCTCAAGTACTTCCGCCTGACGTCCGCGAAGATCCGCGGCATCCCGGTCACGATCTCGCGCACCGGCTACACCGGCGATCTGGGCTACGAGATCTGGGTCGAGGCGTCGCAGGCGGTGCCGCTGTGGGATGCGCTCGTCGAAACCGGCGTGCCGTACGGCATGACGCCGGCCGGGATGCTGGCGCTCGACGTCGCCCGCATCGAAGCGGGTCTCCTGCTCATCGAGGTCGACTACTTCTCGTCCCGCCACGCATGGATCGAAGCGCAAAAGTCTTCGCCGCTCGAGCTGGGACTCGGCTGGACCGTGGCGACCGACAAGGAACGCTACAACGGTCGGGCGGCGCTCGAGGCGGAGCGACTGCGCGGACCGTCGTGGCAGTTCACCGGTCTGACGGTGGATTGGGATTCGCTGGAACAGCTCTACGCCGATGTGGGCTTGCCGCCGCGTCTCCCTTCGCAAGCATGGCGCACGAGCGTCCCGATCTACGATCGCGGCGGCAGCCGGCAGGTCGGCTACGCCACGAGCGGCGGCTGGTCGCCGCTGCTCAAGCGCTACATGGCGCTCGCGCATCTCGAGACCCCGCATGCCACACCGGGCAACGAATTGCGCATGGAGATCACGGTCGAGCACCGGCGCAAGCAGGCGATCGCGCGTGTGACCCCGCTGCCCTTCTTCAATCCGGAACGGAAGCGCGCCTGATGGGGGGGGCGAATCGCTGCGACGTCATCGTCATCGGGGGCGGGCACAATGGGCTCGTCACGGCGGCATATCTCGCGCGTGCGGGGAAAACGGTGCTCGTGCTCGAGCGTCGGCCGCGCGTGGGCGGCGCCGCCGTGACCGAAGAAGTCTTCCCCGGGTTCAAGTTCTCGATGTTCTCGTACGTGGTCAGCTTGCTGCGGCCCGAGATCATCCGCGATCTCGACCTGCCGCGCCACGGGCTGCACATCCTGCCGCTCGAGAGCACGGTGACGCCCATGGAAAACGGCGATTACCTCGCCGCATGGGCCGATCACGACGAGACGCGCCGCGAGCTGTACCGGCACTCGCCGCGCGACGCGGACGCGTACGACGAGTACGGCCACCTGATGCACTTCATGGCGCGAGCGGTGAAGCCGATTCTGGGTATGGTCCCGCCCGACCCCACCTCCTTTGCGCCCGGGGACCTCGTCGCATTACTGAAACTGGGCAAGCACTTCCGGGGCCTGGGTGCCGAGCGGCTGCACGCGCTCGTGAAGCTGATGACGATGAGCTCGGCGGACTTCCTGGACGAGTGGTTCGAGACCGACGTGCTCAAGGCCACCAAGTCGGCGAGCGGCATCATCGGCACGTTCCTCGGCCCGCGCTCACCCGGCACGGCGTACGTCCTCCTTCATCATTACATGGGCGAGCTGGACGGCGTTTTTCGGGCGTGGGGATTCGCGAAAGGGGGCACGGGCGCTGTCAGCGAAGCCATTGCGTCGGCGGCCCGCTCCTTCGGTGCAGAAATCCGCTGCGACGCCGGCGTGTCCAAGGTTCTCGTCAAGAACGGCAAGGCGACGGGCGTGGTGCTCGAAAACGGCGACGAGTTGCGCGCGAACATCGTGGTCTCCAGCCTGGACCCCCGCCGGACGTTTCTCCAACTACTGGAGACTAGCGACTTACCGTCTGATTTCGTGTCCGACATCAAACGCTTCAAGTTCCGCGGCTCGTCCGGCAAGGTGAACATCGCGCTCGATTCGCTGCCGACGTTCACGTGCATGCCTGACGGCGCAGGCGGACGCCTGCACCGCGGCGCGGTGTCGATCAGCCCGAGTCTCGAGTACGTCGAGCGCGCGTACGACGACGCGAAGTACGGCGAGTTCTCGCGGCGCCCGTACATGGACATCGTATTCCCGTCGATGATCGATCCGGGGATGGCGCCGCCCGGAAAGCATGTGATGTCCATCTTCGTCCAGTACGCGCCGTACCACCTGAACGGCGGCTGGACCGACGCGAAGCGCGAAGCGTTCGGCGATGCGGTCGTGAACACCGTCGAGGGCTTCGCACCTGGATTCAAGTCCAAGATCCTGCACCGGCAGGTCATCACGCCGCTCGACATCGAGCGGATTACGGGCTTGTCGGAAGGCAACATCTTCGCGGGCGAGCTGGCGCTGCATCAGCTGTTTTTCCTACGGCCTGCTCCGGGCTGGGCGAAGTTCTCGACGCCGGTGCGCGGCTACTACCAGGCGGGCTCGGGCACGCATCCCGGTGGCGGGATCATGGGTGCCTCCGGACGGCTGGCCGCGATGCGTATTCTGAAGGACGGCACGTGAGCGACCAGCGCTACGACGCGATCGTCATCGGCGCCGGCGCGAACGGGCTCGTCACCGCGCACTACCTCGCGCGCGCCGGCAAGCGCGTGCTCGTGGTGGAGCAACATCAAAACCCGGATACCACCGCGGACATTGGATGGGTGCCGCCGCGCGTGATTCAGGAGCTCGGCGTGCGGAATCTGCAGCTCGAAGAGCCGGATCCGTGGCTCACCGCGCCGCTCCCCAGCGGCGGGGCGCTCGAGCTGTCGCGCGACATGGGCAAATCGGTTGAGGCGATCCGGCGCATCAGTCCCGCCGACGCCGTCAAATGGCCCGAGTTCAGCGCGCGCATGCATAGGCTCGCGAGCGTGCTGGAGAGACTCTACCTCGCTCCACCGCCCGACATCGAGACGCGCGATCCACGTGAATTGGCTCGGATCGGAGGCCTCGGTCTCTACGTCAGACGCCTCGGCAAGCAGGCGGTCATCGACCTCGCCCGCATTCTCCCGATGTCGATCGCGGAGCTGCTCGACGACTGGTTCGACAGCGACGCTCTGAAGGGCGCGCTGGGCGCGCTCGGGATCTGGCACTTGAAGCAGGGACCGCGGTCGGGTGGTACGGCGTTCAACTTCCTCCACCACCACGTAGGCAGTCCGGCAGGTGTGTTCCGGCCATCGCGCTCGAACGTGACACAAACCCTGGCCGGGATGAACGGAATTGAAGTTCGGCGCGGCGCGCGCGCCACGGTCCTCGCCAAGAATGGTCGCGCCTCCGGCGTAGTGCTCGACGAGCGTGGGGGGGGGGAAACGATTCTCGCGCCAATGGTCGTCTCGAGCGCAGACCCACGGTCCACGCTGGAGCCGGTCGCGATTGAGCTCGATCCCGAGTTCGCGTGGGCGGTGGGCAACATCAAGGCTCGTGGCGTGGTTGCGCGCGGCCCGTTCGAGCCAGGGACCACACCGGCCTACTGGAACCTGTGCATCGCCCCCTCGCTCGACTATCTGGAGCGCGCGTACGACGACTCCAAGTATGGCCGAGACTCGGCTGCGCCATATGTCGAGGTACAGCGCACGAACGGCCGGTTCGAGCTCCACGTGCAGTACGTCGTCCCTGGTACACATGATGGACTCACGGAGCGCGTCGCGAAGGCCCTGAATGCGCCGCCGGAAGCGATTGCGCTGCAGCCGGCCCACGAGAGCCTCTACCACGGCGAGCTGACTCTCGACCAGATTCTGTTCATGCGACCGGTGCCAGGCTGGAGCCGCTACCGCACCCCCATCGAGGGCTTGTATTTGTGTGGCTCCGGGACGCATCCTGGGGGCGGCATCCCGGGAGCAGCGGGTCGCAACGCGGCGCGGGAGATCGTATGAGCTTCGTGAAAACCATCGAGAGCTATCGCCAGGGCGCGCGGACGCTCCCCGGCCGGTATTACACGACTCCAGAGGTGTTCGCCGAGGAACAGGGGCGCATCTTCGCACGTCACTGGATCTGCGTGGGCCGCGCTGCCGCGCTCGCGGCGCCCGGTGACTACTTCGTCGTGGAGATCGCCGGCGAAAGCATCATCGTACTCCGGGACCAGTCGGGTGAGCAGCGCGCCTACTACAACGTCTGCCGCCATCGCGGCACGCGATTGTGTGAAGCCACGACGGGCAAACTGTCGGAGACCATCCAATGCCCGTACCACGCCTGGACGTACGCGCTCGACGGCCGCCTGATCGGCGCGCCGCACATGAACGAAGTCGAAGGGTTCGACAAGAAGGCGTATCCCCTGCACAAGGTCGCGTTGGCGGAGTGGGAGGGATTCCTGTTTGTGAATCTCGATCCCGAGGCCACGCCGGCCGCGAAATGGTTTGCGCCGCTCGCGGGGCGGTTTTCGCGCTACAACCTGCCCAAGCTCCGTACCGTGCGGCACATCGAGTATGACGTGCGCGCCAACTGGAAGCTGATCCTCCAGAATTACAATGAATGCCTGCACTGCCCCACGATTCATCCCGAGCTGTCGACCAAGCTGCCGTATACGAGCGGCGCGAACGATCTGATCGAGGGGCCGTTCCTCGGCGGCTACATGGAGATCAAGGCCCCCAACGAGAGCGCGACCATGACAGGCCGGGCATGCGCGTTACCGCTGGGGCAATTCTCGGCCGACGATCAGCGCCGCGCGTTCTACTACGCGCTGTTTCCCACGATGATGTTGAGCCTGCATCCGGACTACGCCGTCTTTTACACGGTGTGGCCGGTGGGGCCGATGCAGTCGCGCGTCATCTGCGAATGGATGGTGCATCCCGACGCCCCCGCGGCCGCGGGCTACAACATCCAGGACGCCGAGGAATTCTGGGATCGCACCAACCGGCAGGATTGGCACATCTGCGAGCAGAGCCAGCTGGGCGTGCGCTCGCGTGTGTATCAGCCCGGCCCCTACTCGCCGCGTGAGAGCATTCCGGCCGCATGGGATCGCACCTACCTGAGGGCGTTTGAAGGCTCTTGAAGCTGTTCTGAACGAAGTCGCGGAACGCCTCAAGGACAATTACCCGTACGGCGATCCGTTGTACGCGGGGCAGATGCTCAAACCCCCACACGATGTCGCGCGCCGAGCGTATGAGATGGCGCTGCGGATCAATCCCAACAATCACGCGCTCGACGGCGGCCGCGCCAGCTCCGCGATGGAGAAGGAGGCGGTGGCCGAGCTCGCAACGATGATTGGATGGGACACACACCTCGGCCATCTGTGCGGCGGCGGGACGATGGCAAACCTCGAGGCGCTGTGGATCGCGAGCCAGCTGCATCCGGGCAAGACGGTCGTCGCGTCGACGCAGGCCCATTACACCCATCAGCGCATCACCGGCGTGCTCGGCATCCCGTTTGAGACGATCCCGTGCGACAAACGCGGCCGCATGGACATGCCGGCACTCGGGCGGCGCCTGGCTGCGGGCGGTGTCGGAACCGTGGTCGCGACAATGGGCACCACCGCGACGGGCGCCGTGGATCCGCTGGCGGCGATCGTGGATCTGCGCCGCCGCTTTGACGTTCGCATTCACGCCGACGCCGCCTATGGCGGCTACTTCCTGCTCGCCGACAATCTGGAGGATGACACCCGGCTCGCCTTCGAGTGCCTCCATGAAGCGGCGTCGGTCGTGATCGATCCGCACAAGCATGGGCTGCAGCCGTACGGGTGCGGCTGCGTGCTGTTCCGCGATCCCTCGGTGGCGCGCCTGTACCGGCACGATTCACCCTACACCTACTACACGTCGACCGAGATGCACCTCGGCGAGATCGCGTTGGAGTGCTCGCGGCCCGGTGCAGCAGCCGTCGCGCTGTGGGCGACGCAACGGTTGTTCCCGCTCGTGCGCGGCGGAGAGTTCGCGAAAGGACTGGACAGCGGGCGGGCCGCAGCACTCGACCTGCATGAACGCCTGTGCCGCGATGACCGCTTCCTCACGGGCGCCACACCGGAGCTCGACATTCTCGTCTGGGCGCCCCGCGCGCCGAGTGTGACGGAAGCGTCGAGTCTATCGAAGCAGATCTTCGCCGAGGCGGCGAGCCGCCAGCTGCACCTCGCGTTGGTATCGCTGCCGCTGCATCTGCTGGACGTCGGACCGATGCAGCGTGATCGCGAAACGATCATCTGCCTGCGGTCGGTGCTGATGAAGCCGGAACACCGCGAGTGGGCGGACCGGATCTGGCGGATTCTGGACGAGGCGACGACAGCCGCGGGCGTGCGGCCGCGCTAACGCGCGACGAACGACACCCCCACCACGACGTTGCGCGGGAATCCCGGCTCGAACGCGACCGGTTCTCCCCCAACGACATCCGGGTTCAAGAAGGCCGAGGCGATGTAGCGACGGTCGAACAGGTTGTTCACCGTCACGAACCCGTTGACACCGAGGTTGGCGCCAAGCCCGACCGGGCGGTCGGTTCCAAGCGACAGGTTCGCGATGCGGTAGGACGGCACCTTCACCTGATTCGCGTCGTCGGCGAAGAATGAGCCGATGCTCTCGACACCAATACGGAGACGCACCGGCTTGACCGCGGCAGGCGTGATGTCGAGCGCGAGCGCGCCGATGAACCCCGGCACTCCGACCACACGGTTGCCGCTGTAATCCGCGAACACACCGGCTTTGGTCGAGTCGTAGTGGACCGAGTCAACCCGGTACTCGGTGTAGTGATGGGCGTTCCAGCTGAGCGCGGCCTGCAACGCTACGCCCGCGCTGGTCGACAACCTCGCACCCAGCTCGGCGCCACGCCGGCGCACGCGGCCCGCGGTGAAATAGAACCGCCCACCACTATAGGGGATGATCTCGTTCTTGACGTTGGTCTGGTACAGCGCGACATCGTAGCTCAGCTCCCGGAAGAACGAGCTCGTACTGATCACCCAGAGCTGCTTGGTGCCGATTTCAGCCGTGAGCGACCGAATCGGATCGAGTAACGGATTGAGGGCCGTAACGGTGTCGTTTGGCGGCGCCGGATCCGTCTCATTGCCGGCCGGCACTTCGATCCCGCCGCCCAAGGACGCATACAGACTGTGCTGCGGCGCCAGCCGATACGTCACGCCCAGCTTCGGTGTGAGGCCGGTGAACGAGCGCTGGTCATCGAGCGAGGGCTTGATGTAGCTGCGATAATCGTAGGTAATGTCGTCGTAGCGCGCACCGGCTGCCACCGTCCAGCGCTCGTGCGCTCCGAAATACAGCTCCTCACTCACAAAGACGCCGGCGTTGCGCGCACCTTCACCCTTGTTGTCGCGGAGCGTGTCGCCGCGGCCCTGCTGCGCCGAAAGACTGTAGAACAGAATCGCGCCGTCCTGCAGCGCGTAGTCCGCCCCCACGAGCAGCGTGCCACGGACGCCCGCCCCGAACGGCGTGGCAACGCGGACGATGCCGTTGCCCCCGACGTGGTAGCGCGTAAAGTCGCGATACGTGCCTCGCTCCGACCGATGCAACGCCTTGGGGTTGGCATACAGCAGCGCCGAGACACCGACCATCTCAGTCGCCTGGTGGTCGAGTGTCAATCCCAGCCGCGCCACGCGATTGTCGCGCCGCTCGTCGCGGGCCACGTAAAGCGAGTTGGCTTGCTGCGGATCAGCCGCGACCTGGGCTTCGGTGAGCGGTCCGGGAATGCGAAAGACGTTGTGCGATCCCACCGCATACACGCCGACGTTCGTCTTGTCGCTCACGGGCGCCAGCATCGACACGTTGAACAGCGAGCGCGTGCTGGCCGAGTGGAGGCGCCAGCCGTCCGCATCGCTGTGCACGAAGCTCGCGCCGAGAATCCCGTCGCTGCCCATCCGCATGCTGCCTCGCGCAGCGTAGCGTTGCAGCCCGAAGGATGCGACCATCGGCTCGAACGTTCCTCGCGGATCGGTGACGCTGGGGAGGGTAGAGATGCTCACGACGCCGCCGGCCGCGTTGCCCCACACCGCGGAGGCGTTGGAGCGCACGACTTCGAGACTCTGGGCCGCCGCGAGATCCACGCCGTCCAGCGACGTGCGGCCATCCGGCTCGGTCTCCGGAATCCCGTCGAGCAGCACGCGAATGCCGCGGGTCGTGCCCGCGTTCGAGCGGTCCCCAGCTCCCCGCGCGCCATAGCCCCGGATGGCGATCCGTATGTCCTGGTTGCCATAACGCGATTGGGCGACGACGCCGGGGACCAGCGACAGCGCTTGATCCAGCCCGTAGCCCGTGCTGCCGAACCACTCCGCTTTCTTCACCTGCGTCACGGCCAGAGGCACGGCGAACAGACTCGTCGTTTGACGCGTCGCGGTCACGGTGACGGGCTTCAAGACAACGGTATCCGCGGGGACGGCCTGGAGCGCGAGGAGAAGGAGGGCGATCATAGCCGAAAAAACTACACAGCCTAGACGCCAGTGATAGCCTCGATGGGGTCAAGCCGCGCCGCTCGCCGCGCCGGGTACCAGCCGAACAGGAACCCCACGACGAGCGCGAACACCACCGCCAGGGCCACGCCGGGCACGTTCACCGGAATCGCGAACGGTTTGTCGAATTGCCGCCCGATGAACTCCGTGACGACGGTGAGCCCCGCGCCGGCGCCGATGCCGAGCACCGCGCCCAGGAACGCGAGCGTGAGTGATTCCGCGAGAAACAGACGCATGATCGCGCTGTCGTCGGCGCCCAGCGCCTTCCGGATGCCGATCTCGTGCACGCGCTCGCGCACGGAGATGAGCAGCACGCTGAACAGCCCGATGCCGCCCACGATCAGCGTCACGCCGGCGATCGTGAACATCACGCCATTCCAGCCGCCGAGGATGTTGTCCGCCATGGCCAGATTGGACAGCACTTCGGCGGCTTCGTTCTCGATCGTGAAGTCCTCGGTGCCGCCGTGGCGCTGCCGCACGAGGGCGGTGCCGCGGCGCAGCACGTCGCCGAAGTCCGCCGACGCGTGCGCGGTCACGAGCGCCTCGTCGACGCGGCCTTCGCCCTTGGCGTACCGGGTCATGAACGTGTACGGGATGTAGATGCGCCGCCCCACGAAACTGAAATCCGCGGGGATGATGTCGAATTCGATCGGCGCGACGACTCCGATCACGAGAAACCGCACACCGTCGATCGTGATCGTCTTGCCGAGCGGGGACGCATTGCCGAAGAGATTGCGCGACATCTCTTCGCCCACGACCGCCACCCGCGCCCGGTTCGCGACGTCGAGCGGCCGGATCCCCCGGCCCGCGACGATGCGCCAGCTGCGCAGCTCGAGATAACCGGCGTCGACCCCGTCGATGCGCACCCGGCGCCGGTCGGCGGGCGCGTTCACGACCTGCTCCGTGCCCCAGTTTCGCCCGTGCACGCTCGCGACGCCCGGCAGCGCACGCAGCGCGTCGAGATCGGTGAGCCGCAGCCCCGTGTGGCGCAACGCCGTGGCACCTTTGGCATCGGAGCGCGGGCCCTGATCGTCCATGAAGAAGCTGCGCGACAGCCCCATCGCGATCAGATCGTCGTAGACGAGCGTCTGCATGGCCGACGCCAGCGACGTCATCGAGACCACCGACGCCGCGCCGAATACGATCCCCGAGAGCGTGAGCAGCGAGCGCAGCTTGTGCGCGTGGATTTCGCGCAGCGCATCGAGGATCAGCTCGCCCCAATCACGCATAGCGCAGCGCCTCGACCGGCGCGAGCCGCGCGGCGCGCAGCGCCGGAAACAGCCCTGCGACCAGTCCCACGCTCACGGCGGTTCCCAGGGACACCGTCGCGATGAACGGACTCACGACCGCCGGCATCTGCATGAAATGCGCGACGACGCCCGTCAGCGCGGCCCCGAGCCCGAGTCCCAGCAGCCCACCGATGACCGTCACGACGAGCACTTCGGCGAGCACGTGCGCGAAGATCCCGCCCGCCGTCGCCCCCAACGCCATCCGCGTCCCGAACTCTCGCACCCGCTCCACGACCGAGGCGAGTAGAATGTTCGCAATGACGATCCCGCCCGTGACGAGGGAGACCACGCCCACGACGAGGAAAATGAAGTTGAAGAGCAGGAGGAACTGCCCCGCCTCCTGGCCCGCCCCCTGCCCCGACGCGCGGATGTCGAAGTCTTCGACGCCGTGCCGCGCGAACAGCAGGCTCCGCACCTGCGCTTGCGCCGCGGCGCCGCCCGAGGCGGGCCGGGCCTTGAGCGTGAGAAAATCGAGCTTGTCCGTGGCGCTGTATTGGCTGATGGCGGTCGAGATCGGGATGTAGGCCCGCTCGTTGCGATACTCCAGCGCATTGTCTTCCCAGGAGGCGAAGTAGAACTCCTCGCGCTCCAGCACGCCGACCACGCGGTAGCTCTTGTCGCCGATACTCACGACCTTGCCCAGCGCCACGGGCGCCGCGCCGAACAGCGAGTCGGCGTACTTCCACCCGAGCACCGCCACGCGCGCCTGATGCCGCACGTCGAGATCGCTGAGATACCGACCCACGAGCGGCTTGATGTCGTTGATCGCCATGTAGTCGGGGACGGTGCCGATCACCTGGCCGGTGAAACTGGTGTTGCCGGCGCGATAGGCGAGCTGCTGCGCCCAGCCGGGGCTCACGGCCGCCAGCGCGCTGGCGCGATCGCGTAGGAATTGCGCGTCCTGGAACGTGAGGCGCTTGGAGGCGAGCTCGCGCGCACCGGGATGCGCCGAGCGCTCCCGGTCCGACACGATGATCGTCCCGCGGCCGCCCACTTCGTTCAGGAACTGCTCGGTGAGCGCGGTCTGGCCCCCGAACAACGCGAGCACCGTCACGATGCTCCCGGTTCCGAGGATCAGACCGAGCAGCGAGAGCAGCGTTTGGCCCCAGTGACGCCGGGCCTCGTCGAGTCCGGTGAGCAGCGACTCGAGGAGGTTCACACGACTTGCCCGTCGCTCATCTGAATCACGCGTTGTGCGCGGGCGGCGACGCCGGCGTCATGCGTCACCAGCACGATCGTGTGCCCTCCACGGTGAAGCTCGGCGAACGTGGCGAGCACTTCGGCGCCGGACCGGGAGTCGAGGTTCCCGGTCGGCTCGTCGGCCATGAGGATCGCCGGCGTGCCGACGAGGGCGCGCGCAATCGCGACGCGCTGGCGCTCACCGCCTGACAACTCATCGGGCCGATGGCCGATCCGGTGCCCCATGCCGAGGCGCTCGAGCAGCTGCCGCGCCCGGGCGCGACGCTCCGCGCGCGCCACGCCGCCGCGGTACGTGAGCGGCAGCGCGACGTTTTCTTCGACGGTGAGCCGGGGCATCAGATTGAAGGTCTGAAACACGAATCCGACTTTGCGATTCCGGACCTGAGCCAGGCGTTTGCCCGAGAGCGCGGCGACATCCTCGCCGTCCAGCTGGTACGTCCCCGAGGTGGGCGAATCGAGACAGCCGAGGATGTGCATCAACGTGCTCTTGCCCGACCCGGAGGGGCCGGTGATCGCGACGTATTCGCCCGCCGCGATCTGCGCATCCACACCTCGCAACGCCTGCACGTCCACCTGGCCGAGCCGATAGGTCTTTTCCAGACCCTCTGCGACAATCAGCGTCATATCTGTGTGATCTGTGGCGCTAGCGGCGCCGCGCGGGGTTACGGGCGCGATCGAGCGCGGCCACCGGATCCTCCAGCGCGATCGAGTCGCCGGCCGCGAGCCCGCTGAGCACTTCGACGTAATAGAGGTCGGACAATCCGAGGGTCACGGGGACGGGCTGCGGCCCGCTACCGCCCAGCTTGTAGACGATCGGCTTCCCTTCCTTTAATAGGACCGCTTCCACGGGCACGCGCACCGTCTCGGTCCGCAGCGGTCCGGAGATCCGCACGTTCGCGGTCATGCCGGGACGCAGCACGCGCGGGCCCCCCGTCACCTCGATTTCGACGTCGAACACCCGGACGCGTTCCTGCAGTCGCGCAGCCGGCGGGACGAGTCGTACGACGCCCTGCGCGGTATCGCCGGGGAACGCGTCGACGGTCAGGGCGACGCGATCGCCGCGTTGCACTTTGCCGATGTCCACTTCGTTGATCGCCGCCTTCACGAGCAGCGTCGAAAGATCCGCCATCGTGAACATCTCCGTGCCGCCCCCGAAGGCGCTCGTGCCGCCGACCACCGTTTCGCCCGCTTCCACGCCGCGGCCGATGATGACGCCGCTCGCCGGCGCCGTGATCCGTGCCCACTGCGTCGTCGCGCCCCCCGCCGTCGAGTCGCCGGCCGTAACGCCGGAGCGCTGCACCAGCTGCAGCTGCTCCTCGGCGGTCCGCCACTGGTTCTCCGCCTGCTCGTAGGTCACACGCTTGACGTCGAGGTCCGCCTGGGTGATCCCTCCGATGCCCGTCAGCGCCTGAGAACGATCGTAGTCGCGCTTGGCGTTGTCGCGCGCGATCCGCGCCTTCGCGATCTCGCTGCGCATTTGCGCGAGGCTGTTCGCCTGCGCGATGTCGGGTTTGACGCGCGCGAGCACCTGGCCGGTCCGGACCTGGTCGCCCTCGCGCACATAGAGCTGCTCCACCACGCCCGAGATCGGCGATTTGACGACGATGCTGCGCTCGGGCGTGACCACCCCGGTTTCTTCGACGATGACGCGCACTTCGCCGCGATCGACCACGCCGACCTTGTAGGGTCGGCTCGAGCCATCGTTGGCATCGGCGTTGTTGCAGGCCAGGAGGGGAATGCAGGACGTCACCGCCGCGAGAACGAACGCAGGCTTCATAGGGCCCTTTGAAGGAATGGATCGCCTAGCCCGACGGGGGCTGGCCGCGGGCAGTTTCACGGTGAAATTACTGCCCCCATGACCAGTTGGCTCGGCGATTGGGCGAACCTGCTGCTGCGCTGGACGCACTTCATCGCCGGCATCGCCTGGATCGGCAGCTCGTTCTACTTCATCTGGCTCGATCGGGCATTGACCGCGTCGGCACAGCCACGGCCCGGGGTCGAGGGTGATCTGTGGATGGTGCACAGCGGCGGCTTTTACCAGGTCGAGAAGCGCCGTCCCGCACCGGGTGAGATACCGCCGGTCCTGCACTGGTTCAAATACGAGGCGCTGTTCACCTGGATCACTGGCATCGCACTGCTGGTGCTGGTCTACTACCTGACGGGTGCCTACCTCCTCGATCCGGGCATCTCGCCCATCAGCCGCGGCGCGGCGATGGCCATCGGCATCGGCGTGCTCGTGGTGGGATGGTTCGTTTACGATCTACTCTGGCGCTCTCCGCTGGCCAAACGAGAACGCGTAGCAGCGGCGCTCTCGCTGACCCTGTTGGCCCTCGTCTCGTATGGGATGTGCAGCCTGCTGTCGGGTCGAGCGGCGTTCATGCATATCGGCTCGCTGCTCGGCACGATCATGGTCGCGAACGTCTGGGTGCGGATTCTCCCGGCGCAGCAGCAGATGCTCGACGCAACCCGTGCCGGTCGACCCGCCGATTTCACCCTCGGCGAGCGCGCCAAGGTGCGGTCCGTACACAACAGCTACATGACATTTCCGGTGTTGTTCATCATGCTGTCGAACCATTTCCCAGCCACATACGCGAATCCGCACAACTGGCTCGTGCTGCTGCTGCTCTTCGTCGCCGGCGCCGCGGCGCGCCATGCGATGATCGGGCGTGGAGCGTCGAGCCGCTGGGCGCTCGTGCCTGCAGCGCTGGCGCTCGCGGCAGCGATGTTCATCTCGACGCCAAAAGGCTCGGCCGCGCAGTTCGCTTCGAGCGCCGCGGATTCAATCCCACCGTTCCATGCTGTTCGTGCGGTTATCGAGCAGCGTTGTCAGCCCTGCCATTCGCAATATCAGAGCGACCGCACATTCGGCCCTGCGCCCGGCGCCGTCACGTTCGACACGCCCGAAAGCATCGCGCGTTTCGCAGAGCGGATTCGCGTGCGCGCCGTCGAGACACGCACGATGCCGCTCGCCAACAAGACCGGCATGACGGAGCAAGAGCGCGCGCTGCTAGCCCGCTGGATTTCAGTCGGGGCGCCACTGCGGTAGGAACCGCGGCGGCTTCCGGGGCTTGGCGGCCTGTTCATATGCGAAGGCGAGCCGCAAGAGAGTAGCCTCGCTGTTGGCGCGGCCGATGAACGACATCCCCACGGGGAGGCCGAACGAGTAGCCCACGGGCACCGCGATGCTCGCGTATCCGGCGACCGCCGCAGGCGTGGAGCTCGCGCCGAGGAAGTGGTCGCCGTTTACGAGATCGGTGGGCCAGGGCGGACTTCCGGTCGGCGCAACGATCGCGTCGAGATTCTGCTGCGCGAACACGACGTCCAGTCCCTCGCTGCGCGACAGCCGCTGGTTTTTGGCGAGCGCGTCCCGATAGACCTGATCCGTGAGCGGTCCCTTTTCCTGCGCCTGGAGGAACAGCTCCTGGCCGAAATAGGGCATCTCACGATCCTTGTTTGCCTCGTTGAACGCGATGACATCCGCGAGCGTCTCCACTCGCGCGTGCGGCGCCCACGTGGCGAGATAACTCGCCAGATCGGCCTTCAGCTCATACAGCAGGACCGCGAGCTCCGAATCGTCGTAGTCGCCGAGGTGCGGAATGTCGGCCGGATCGACGATCACGGCGCCCTGGCGGCGCAGCACATCGATCGCCGCCTCTACGAGCTTGTCGGCTTCCGGACTGTAGCCAAAGACCTTTTTGCGGGCGACGCCGATGCGTGCGCCGCGCAGCCCGTTCGGATCGAGACTCGTGCTGTAGTCGCGGCCAGCGAGGACGCCGAGCAACGTGGCCGCGTCCGCGACCGTCCGTGTCATCGGCCCCGCCGTATCCTGGCTGTGCGCGATCGGAATGATCCCGGCCCCATCGATCAACCCGAGTGTCGGCTTCACGCCGACCAGCGAGCAGGCGCTCGACGGGCAGACGATGGACCCGTCGGTTTCGGTGCCGATGCCGACGGCGGCGAAGTTGGCGGCGATCGCGGCTCCCGTCCCCGAGCTCGAGCCGCACGGATTGCGGTCGAGCGCGTACGGATTCGCGCACTGGCCGCCGCGCGCACTCCAGCCGCTCGAGGACTGGTTGGCGCGGATGTTCGCCCACTCGGACAGGTTCGTCTTGCCCAGGATCACGGCACCGGCGGCGCGCAGCCGCGCGACGAGTGGTGCGTCACGCGGCGCCGTGCTGCCGGCGAGCGCGAGCGATCCGGCCGTCGTCATCATCTTGTCGCCCGTCGCGATGTTGTCTTTGACCAGGACTGGAATACCGTGCAGCGGTCCGCGCACTTGACCCGCTTTGCGCTCCGCGTCCAGGCGGTCGGCGATCGCCGGCGCCTCCGGATTGGTCTCGATCACCGCGTGCAGCTTGGGATCGAGCTCGGCGATGCGCGCGAGGTAGGACGCGCAAATCGCGCGCGCGGTGTGCCGGCCCGCCCGCATCGCCTCCTGGAGCCCGGCGAGCGTGATCTCTTCGAGCTCGAAATCCGACGTCGCGACGTGGAGGCGCGCGGCAGACCGTGTCGAGACGGCAGGCGCGACGATCGGCACCGTGAGCGCGGCGGCACTCGTGTGGAGAAACGAGCGGCGGCTGAGTCGGTCAGTCATCCGAGGCTCCCAGTGATGAGATTGGTGCGTCCCATGATGTGATTCCACGCACGGTTACGCCACCTGACTTGCAATAATGTCGTCCGTATGAATCTTGTGGGCACCGTGGACAAGCAGAGCTGGCTCGCCGGGATCCGCACCAAGATGCTCATGTTCGGTATCGTCGCGACGTTGATTCCGTCGCTGGCGACCGTCTGGATTTCCTACATCGAAAACAAGCGCGCGCTGCAGGCGAAGGCGTCGGAAGAGCTGCTCGGCGTCAGCGCACAGGCGGTCCGCGAAGTCGACCTCTGGACCAAAGAGCTGCGCTACGATCTGCGCGTGTTTTCCAGCTCCTACGAAGTCACTGAAAACCTCGAGCGCATTCCCACGGTCAATGGAGAACCGGTGCACTCCGGCATCTATTTCCGCCGGCTGGCCGATTATCTCCGCTCGGTCCGCGAACGATTCCCGGACTACTCCGAGCTCCTGGTCCTCGACCAGCACGGGCACGTCGTGGCGACCAGCGCGCCCCAGCCGGCGCGTGTGCCGATCGCCCCCGGGTGGGCCGCCGAGTTGACCAAGAACGAGTGGGCGCTCGGAGCGCCGTACTGGGACTCGACGGGCACACACGCGGAAATGCTGGTCTCCGTGCCCATCATGTCGGTGCGGCGCACCGGGCGCGGCGCCGGGGGCGCGCACCTCGTCGGCGCGCTGGCCTCGCGGGTGAACCTGCGCACCGTGGCCGACACGTTGCGGCGATTCGCGCCCGGAGAATCGGGAAAAATCTATCTCATCACGCGAACCGGGCGGCTCATCGTGAGCTCGTGGGGCAGCTCGCGCGAGCTGATGCGGCAGGGCTATGGGCGCGAAGCCGCGAACTGGCTGCTCGCCCGCGAGGGGCGCGCCATCCAGTTCTCGAGCTTCACGGGCGACGCCGTGGTCGGCAGTACCCGCACCGTTCCGGCACTCAACTGGATGCTGATCGCCGAGATTCCATCGACCGAAGCGTTCCGCCAGGTCGCGCGGCTCCGCAATGTCACGCTTGGCATCGTGACGCTGCTGCTCGCCGTCGTGGGAGCCCTGGCCTACGTGTTGAGCATGCTGATCGTCCGCCCCCTCAACCGCTTGACCCAGGCGGCCGGGGAGGTGGCGAAAGGCGACCTCGACGTCGGCTTGCCGGTGACGGCCGGCGGTGAAATCGGCGCCCTCACCGAGGTTTTCAACAACATGGTGGCGCGGCTGCGCGACAGCCGCTCCGAACTGGAGCGGCTGTCGGTCACCGATCCGTTGACGGGGCTGTTCAATCGGCTGCGCATGATGGAAGTGCTGGACAACGAAGTCCGCCGCTCCCGGCGGCTGCATCACGACTTCGCCGTCGTGATGGCGGATCTCGATCGGTTCAAACACTACAACGATGAATTCGGCCATCCCGCCGGCGATGCCGTGCTGAAGCGGGTGGCTGAGATCATGCGGGAAGCGAGCCGCGACGTGGACTTTATCGCGCGCTACGGCGGCGAGGAATTCCTGATCATGATGCCGGAGACGACCATCGACGGAGCGGCGAAATTCGCCGAACGGATTCGCAAGCGCATCGCGTCCGAGCCGCTCACGGACGGACAGATCACCCTGAGCCTCGGCGTGTCGGCATTTTCCATGCATGGCGACACGCCCGATCACCTGATTGCGGAAGCCGACGCGGCCCTCTACCTCGCCAAGCGCGCCGGGGGCAACCGAGTGGTCGCGGCCGCGCGCCCCAAGCCTATTCCCTCCGGCCGATAAGCGTCTGGTGGATCCAGCCGGTCCGATCGCCGTCCGCCATCACCCGTACCCATTGTTCGACATACGAATACGCGACGAGCGGCACCGCGCTCTCGAGCGTAAAGAGCACCTTGAAGTTGGCGCCGGGGCCCTCGCGCACATTGGCGCGGCCCGTCGTCTGCACGCGTAACGGCAGCGCGAACGGCACCTCGCCCTTGCGCGGTGTGCCTCGGTCATCATTCGTGGCGCGGCGCTGGCCGGCGGCGGCGGCATTCTTCGCCTCGGTCGCGAGGTACAACGCGCCGGCGTAGTTCTGCTGATCGAACTCGGTCGTCGCGAGCTGCATCAGTTGATTCCCCTGGTTCCATTCGGGCGGCGCCTGCGAATTGTTGCCGCTTGCCGAACGCAACGACTGGAGAGCGATCTCCGCCTCGGCCATGCCCGAGGCGGCCTCGGCGCGCGTCGCCAGCGACTGCAGCTTCGCCATCGCGCGCACGACTTCCCGTCGGGCGTCATCCAGCCGGTTCTGCAGCTCCGCGACCTGCGCTTCTTCTTCGAGCACGCGGAGCTCGAGCCGCGCGGCGCGCTGCTCGAGCGCGGTATCGCGGACCGGCGCCGGGGCGCGCACGCGCGTCGTGTCGCGCGGCGCGCGGGCCGGCGGCGGATTGCCCGGACGGGGGTGCGTGCACGCGGCGATGAGGACCACGGCGACAAAAAATGGGCGCATGGGGCCCTAAGTTGCACCGTGACGCACGTTCCTACAACGGCGACGCGCTATTGACTTCACTCCGCCCGCTGACGATTCTTCGGGCGAGCGAAGGGGTCACGGCACGGTGCCGCGACTGTACCAGTGGACTTGATCGAGGACCTGGGCTTTCGCCTTGGTCCTCGCCGTGTTTCTGGGACCAGCTCTCGATTCTGGAAAGGGCCCGCATGGAAGTCACGCTGAAGGAGACCGACCGGTTGGAAGCGGTATTGAAGAAGTTCCGCCGGGAGATCACCAAGGCCGGGCTGTTTCAGGATATGAAGAAGAAACGCTTCTACGAGAGTCCCGCCGTTCAACGGCGGCGCAAGAGCAAGGCAGCTCGCCGCCGGAAACGTACTAGCTAGGGAGTAACGAACAGATGGCACGCATCACCGGTACCGTGAAGTGGTTCAACGACGCCAAAGGCTTCGGTTTCATCACGCCAGAGGACGGCAGCAAGGACTGCTTCGTGCATCACACCGCGATCCAGGGAGACGGGTTCAAGTCGCTGACCGAAGGCCAGCGCGTCGAGTTCGAAGTCGTGCAGGGCCAGAAGGGTCCGGCGGCGCAGAACGTCGTGAAGCTCTAACCACTCTCGCGGCACCTGCAGACGACGCGGCGCTTCAAAAAGAGCGCCGCGTTCTTTTTCAGGCCGCGGTGCCGTCCTCGGGAATGTGGCCGCCTTCAGGCGTCTGATCGTCGTCGGGATCCCCCAGCATCGGCGGATGCTCGTACACGATCGGCGTGCCGCAGCTGCACGGGTCGTGGTGCGGCGTCGCGAACTGCGCGCTGGCCCGGGGCGGCCGATGCTCGATCTTCGCGGGATCCGCAATGACCCCGCCGCAGAAGTGACAGTGCACCTGGGACATGGCGTGCGCTCCTCCCTTCGGGCGCGGAAGCGTCTCTACCATTCACCCTCGACCCGGAGTAGGCAAGCTGGCCCCCCCCCGGCATGCCTTTGGAGGGATGAGACGCTAAACTTGTCGTCTCATCCCAAAGGATGAGACCGGAACCGCCTGAACCGATTTGACTAATGCCGGTGAAATCAGCCATGCGAATCGCCACCCGTCTACCTCGTCCACGCTACAACGAGGGCCGTGAGCGACCATGACGACGAAGCGCATCCAAATCCTGATCATCGAAGACAATCGCCTGCTCCGGGATGGTCTCGCCGCGCTACTCAACTCTCAAGGCGACTTCAAAGTTGTCGCCTCCGCCGAGGGGGCCTCGTCCGCGCTGCAGCGGTTGCAGGAGCACAAGCCGAATGTGGTGCTGGTCGACGCCGCCCTCGGTCGGAATCGCAGCCAGCGGCTGGTGGAAAGCATCAAGGAGGCGGCCCCGCATGCCCGCATCATCATGATGGACATGCTGCCGGAAGAAGAGGACGTCATCGACTTCATCAAACGCGGCGCCAATGGATTCATCGCCAAGGACGCGGCGCTCGAGGACCTCACCGACACGATCCGGCAGGTCGCCAACGGTGACGACGTCGTGCCGCCGCAGCTCACCGGCACCCTGCTCTCCCACATCGCGAAGCAGGCATCCGTGCTGCGCAACACGCCCATGATGGCGTCGGTGCGGATGACCAAGCGCGAGCAACAGATCACGGATCTGATCGCCGAGGGGCTGAGCAACAAGGAGATCGCGCAGCGGCTCAACATCGCGACCTATACGGTCAAGAGCCACGTGCACAACATCCTCGAGAAGCTCGCGCTGCACAGCCGGCTGCAGATCGCCGCGCACGCGCACAAGAAAACGCCGCCCAGGGGCGACCGCCGCAAATTCGTCCGCTAGCACTCATCCTCCCGCAACGAGGGG
>Ga0137435_1000117_pt1 | contig 30144 bp, 16 predicted proteins | sample EasRivERMGT100_2_FD_104904 | JGI IMG/M metagenome (GOLD analysis project Ga0137435, IMG submission 104904) | Soil microbial communities from meander-bound floodplain in the East River, Colorado, USA - East River MetaG ERMGT100_2 | ecosystem: Environmental > Terrestrial > Soil > Floodplain ... | reverse complement strand
CCCGACCGCGACCCCGATCATCCGCTCGAGCAGCCACTTGCCGGTGAACTCGCGGCGCCGCGCGCTCGCGTATCGCTCGAGGCTCGCACCCGTCGCGAGCCACTCGAGCACCGCGGCCGCGGCGAGCTCGGCGCCGCGCAGCGCGCTGTAGATCCCCTGGCCGGTGAACGGATCGAAAAAATCTGCCGCATCGCCGACCAGCAGCGCACCGCCCCCCTTGGCGACGGGCCGGCGCGACCAGCGGGAGAACGGACCGGTCGCCATCACGCGCCGGACGATGGATCGCGCATCGAACCGCCCGCGAACGCCCGGAAAGCGATTCAACTCCTCGAAAAAGCGCTCGCCGCGCCGTGCCTCCTCGAGCGGCAACACCAACGCAACCGTGGTCACGTCAGCGCCGATCGGACCCAGGCCGACATACCCCGGCCGGCCGACGTGCATCTCGCCGAAGTCGCTCACGTCCCGCACGCCCGCCACATGCGCCGTGAACGCGATCCGGCGGGGAGGGGTCGTGCGGACCCGGCCGAGCCGTCGCGCGACGACCGAACGAAGTCCATCCGCTCCGACCACGACGCGGCCCCGGTACCGCTCCCGGGTCCCGGTTCTCGTTTCCCGGGCAACCAGGCCGGCCACCGCGCCCGAATCGTACACGAGTTCTTCGACCTTCACGCCTTCGCGCACTTCCACGCCGCGCGCGCGGGCGGCGTTCAGGAGGATCGCATCGAATCTGGTCCGCGGCAGCGCGAAGCTGAACGTCTCGAATCGTCCCGCGACGCTCGCGCCGCTCGGCGCCACCACCTTCATCCCCGATAGTCGCGCCGGTGCTGCCGCCGCGACGGCGGCGAGGACGTCAGGACCCAGCCGCTCGAGCACGCGGGTCGATTCCGGGCTCAGGTATTCCGAGCACGGTTTCTCACGCGGGAAGCGGGCGCGATCGACGAGGAGCACGCGGGCGCCGGCCCGCGCGAGCAGCAGTGCCGTTGCCGACCCTGCCGGGCCCGCGCCGGCGACCACCACATCCCAGCGCGTGTTCAAGTGATGAGTCCCGCCACTGCAGCTCCCGTCAACGTCGCCGCCAGGTTCACGCCATCGTTGTCCATCCACGGCACCTTTCGCTGGACGGTCGCGCCGAGCAGAGAGTCCAGGAGCATGCCAACGACACCCGCCGCGGCAATGGCGGGTGCGGCGCGTTGACCCAGGACGTACGACACGCCGGCCATGATCCCCGCACCCGCGATGCCCCCCGCCGTACCCAGGAGCGTGATACCCCCGTCCGTGCCTGCGTGAACGGGTGTCCAGGTCGTGATCAATCGGGGTGGCGTGCGTGCATGGCTGCCGATTTCGGTAGCCCAGGTATCGGCAGTCGCCGCGGCCAGCGCGCCGGCGAACCACACCCAGCTGCCCGCGAGCGCGGCCAGGGCGGCGATGCCGCCGTTGGCGATCACTTGGCGCTCGTTTCGCCTTCGGCCGCCCTCGACCGCCCTCGTCAACAGGCTCGCAGGAACGAAAAAGGCGAGGAGCAGCACCGCTCCTCGCCATCCGAATCCATAGACCGTCGCCACTCCGACCGCGAGCGCCGCCACCGCGCCGCGGGGTGTGAGCCATTTCACTCGCCGAACAATTCGCGGAGCACCCGTTTCTTGAGCTCCGCCGGCGCGCCCTGGGTGCGGCAGCGGGCCCGTAGGAACTTCAAGTACAGCTCTTCGAAGTCGTACTGCTCGTCGCAGGGCGGGCAATCCTCGAGGTGCGCCCGGATCTCGCGCTCGAGCTCGGGCGTCAACTCGCGGTCGAGAAATTCATATAGATGGTCGACGCATTCGCGGCAATTCATGCGGGACTTCCTTTGATGTATCCCATCTCGACGGCGTAATCGTAGAGCTTGCCCTGGAGCAGCTGCCGCGCCCGGAACAGTCGGGACTTCACGGTGCCGATCGGGACCTCGAGTATCCCCGCGATCTCCTGATACGACAGCCCTTCGACGTCGCTCAGCACGAGCGTCTCGCGGAACGCTTCGGGGAGTTGATCGATGGCCCGGAGCACCTGATCGTCCACGATCTTGTCGAAGAACGCCCCCTGCGGGTCATCGTCCTGGACCTCCGAGAACACCGCGTAGGGCTCGATCGTGTCCACGTCCACCGTTTCCGGGTGTCGGGTGCGGCGCCGGTACTCATTGATGAAGGCGTGCCTCAGAATGGTGAGCAGCCAGGCCTTGGCATTGGTTCCCTTCTCGTACTGATCCCAGGCGCGGTACGCCTTCAGCATGGTCTCCTGGACGAGGTCGTCGGCGTCGGACGGGTTGGCCGTGAGCCGCAGCGCCACGCGGTACAGGACGTCCAGGTGCACGAGCGCCTCGCGCTCGAAGCCGGCGCGCTTCTCGTCGAGGGGCGGAGACACGTCTTGGGGTGGGGTCTTGGCCATACCAATTGCTTTGAAGGCTCATGCCGGAACGCGAGTTCCGCAATGGGGGAGGCTATGGTACGTTTCGCGCTCCGTGGTGCACAGCATCGTCCCGCTCGCCGTCCTCGAGGCGGTCAAGAATCTCGATACCCCCGTTGAAGACGGGCTCACGGAGTTCGCCGACGAATTGCTGGTCAAGCGCCTCGGGCTTTCCGACACCGTACAGATGCAACTCGCCGAATTCGAGCAGCTGGTGCGCAAGGACGCACGCGTCGACGACTCGCATGTCGAGGCGTTGCTCCGGCTCGTGGGGCGGCGGCCCGACGCCGATCTCGTGTTCGCGGATGCCGGCCGGCGCGCCGCGCGCCGTGCCGTGAAGCGGATGTTCGGGGTCGTCCGTCTCTTCGGTCATGTGGCCGCGCGCCGCGCGGCGCGCGCCGTGCTCGGCGCCGAGCTCGCGTGGGATCACCGCATGCCGGTCGCGCGCGTCACTGAGCCGATCGCGATTCAGGCGACGCCGGACGGCGCCGCCTGCGGGTTTTACGGCGCGGGCCTGGTCGAGCTGCTGCGCCTGCTCGTGGGCTACGAGGGCGCGATGGTGCACGTCGCCTGCCGCGCGCGCGGCGGCACGGGCTGCGAGTGGCGCGCCGCCGCTCCCGATCCGCGGCACCAGTGACGCTGCTCGCGGGATTCGATTTCGCCGCGCTGCGTGGCCTGCTCGCCGAGCTCGGTGCCGACGGCTGGCTGTTGTACGACTTCCACGGGATCAATCCATCGGCCACCCGCGTGCTCGGCATCAGCGGCATGGGAACGCGCCGGTTCTTCGTGCTGCTCCCGCGCGCGGGCAAACCGATCGCGCTCGCGCACCGCATCGAGCTGGCATCATTCGACGGATTCCCCGGCGAGGTGCGCCCGTACGCCGCGTGGCGCGAGCTGCACGAGCAGCTGTGCGCGCTGGTGGCGGGCAAGACCGTCGCGATGGAGGTTTCTCCAGCCGACGCGGTGCCGTATCTGGACCGCGTTCCGCATGGCGTCATCCAGCTCATCGAAGGATTCGGCGCGCGGGTGATCTCGTCGGGCTCGCTGATCACGCGGTTTGCGGCACGCTGGTCGGCGAGCGAGCTCGCGGGCCATCGCCGCGCGGCCGAAGCGCTCGCGCAGATCGCGCAGGACGCGCTGCGCTGGGCGGGTAGTGAGCTGGGGCGCGGCACGGAACTGCGCGAGACGGCCGTGCAGGGGCGCGTCATGGACGCGTTCGCCCGGGCGGGGCTCGTCACCGATCACCCCCCGATCGTGGGATTCCAGGCGAACGCCGCCAACCCTCATTACGAGCCGCAGGCGGGGACGGACCGCCGCCTCGCGGCGGGCGATGTCCTCCTGCTCGACCTGTGGGCCGGCGTTGCGCCGGGCACCGTGTTCGCGGATCAGACGTGGATGGCATTCGCGGGTCGGGAGCCGAATAGTGAAGTACGGCAGGTGTGGGAAACGGTGCGGGGCGCGCGCGACGCGGCGGTAGCGCTGCTGCGCGAGCGCTGGCAGCAGCGTCAGCCGGTGACGGGGGCCGCGCTGGACGATGCGGCGCGGGGGGTGATTTCGAGGGCCGGATACGGCGAGTATTTCGTGCACCGCACCGGACACTCGATCGACCGGGATCTGCATGGGTCGGGACCGCACCTGGACAATTTCGAGACCGCGGATGAGCGCACCCTGATCCCCGGTGTGGGCTTCTCGGTGGAGCCGGGGATTTACCTCCCGGCGCGATTCGGGATGCGGACCGAGATCAACGTCCATATCGGGGAGGAGGGACCGGAGGTGACGCCGGGGCACCCCCAGCATGACCTGCTGTTCGTTTAGGAACGGGATGCCTCTTGCGGGCGGGGCCATTCGGGGGCAATTTCGGCCCCCTCGGTCGGCCAGGTGTTGACGTGACATTGTCTTGACGGCTTTGCGAAGTCCGGACAGCTTCCCAACAGGCAGCAATCATGCCGTCTTTTGGATTTAGACCGAAGGGAGGTGGCGTGCCCGACGTCACAGTTCCGTCCGGAAGTTCACGCGCATTCACGCATTGGGAGGACTAGATCCATGATGCATCGTGTGAGGACTGCTCTCGTGCTTTTCTTCGCGTTGGGCGTCGCGTCGCTCGCGGCGCAGCAGACGACGGGAAAAGTCGAGGGTACGGTTACCGATCAAGCGGGAACGCCGGTCGCGAACGCGCAGGTGTTCGTCGTCGGCACCTCGTTTGGCGCAGTCACCAGCGACAAGGGCTACTACTTCATCAACAACGTCCCGGTCGGCACGTATACGTTGCGCGCGCAGTTCATCGGCTTCGCGCCATCGGAAGTGCGCAACGCGCGCGTGCTCGGCGGTCAGACGATCACGACTGACATCAAGATGCAGTCGTCGGCGGTTGTGCTGACGGGGATCACGGTCACCGCGGCCGCAAATCCGCTCGTGCCGCGTGACCAGGTCACCTCGAAAGGCATCATCGCGGGCGATCTGGTCGATCGCCTCCCGGTCGACGACGTGCGCCAGATTCTGTCGCTGACGCCCGGCGTCGTAGAGTCAGGGGCCACCGGCGGCGTGTCGATTCGCGGCGGCCGTCCTGGTGAAGCGAACGTCTACATCGACGGCGCGCCGGTCCGCTCCACGCAGGGTGCCATGTCCGCAATGAACATCGCCTCGACGAACGTGAAGATCGGCACGAACGCGATCGAAGAGGCATCGGTAACCACTGGCGCGCTCGGGGTCGAGTTCGCCGACGCGCAATCGGGCGTCATCGCGTACACCACGCGCGCGGGTGGGAGCACGCTCGAGGGCTCGGGGTCGTACGAGACCGATCAGCTTTCGGACAACAGTTTGGGGATCAACCGTTTCGAAGGATCACTCGGCGGCCCGGTCCCCGGCGTTACCAATCTGCGCTTCTTCGGCTCCGCGGTGTTCTTCGGCCAGCTCTCGAACACGCGCGGCATGGACGCGCAAAATCAGCCGGGGTTCGTGCGCGCCGGCGTCGATACGATGGTGCCGACGACGAACCCCGACGGCAGCGTGTCGCAGGTCGCGCTACCCCGCTACGCCCAGTACAACGGGCAGTGCGGGTCGTTCGGCTCCGATGCGAATCAGGCTGCGCAGGACATGAAGAGCAACTACGGCGTCGAGTGCCAGGGCATTCGCCGCCCGATGGACTGGACCAGCTCGATGCAGCTGCAGGGCAAGCTGCAGTACACCTACGGCGCGGGCTCGAGCGTGTCGCTCACCGGCCTCTCGAGCGGCGATCAGTCGCGCGCCACGCCGGGCCGCAACCTGAACAATCCGTCGATCTACAGCGGCATCCATACGTGGACCCGCATGGCGATCCTCAACCTGAACCATCAGGTGAGCCGCAGCGCCGAGCGCTCGCTCGCGATCACGGCGAACCTGTCGTGGGCGCACGACAAGGGGATCACCGGCCCGCTCGATCCCGAGTCGGAAGCGTCGACGCGAGATCCGAACATGGGCCTCATGTTCGGGTCGCTCAAGTTCTCGGGCTTCGAGGGCTTCCCGGTCCCGATCACCGAGGAGATCATCCGGGATCAACGGACGAACTCGGGGACGCGCGGCGTGCCGTTGTTCGGCGCCGTGCCGGACGTCACGCAAACCGGACGCCTCAATCCGTTCGGAATGATCAACCAGTTTCCGACCGAAGGATTCGCCACGACGGGGTCACTGCTGGACGAGACGCGGCTCACCGGCCGGCTGGTCGTTGACTGGCAGGCCAACCGCTATCACCGCTTCACACTCGGCGGTGACGTCAAGAAGACGGACCTCTCGTTCTGGAGCAGCAACCTGGCGCGGCAGATCTTCATGGATGCCTACGTCGTGAACCCGGTCCAGTATGGCTTGTTCGCCTCCGACCGGCTCGACCTCGGCGACGTGGTGCTGGAGCTCGGCGCGCGCTGGGACTACTACAACAGCAACGCGCTGTTCGCCAACACGCCGCTATACATCACGTCGGCCGGTCCGTCGCTGTGGAACCCGATCAGCGCGACCGACGACACGGCGTACGCCAATTCGCTGGCGCGGACCTTCACGCCGGCTGTAGGCCACAGCCGCATCTCGCCGCGGTTGCGCGTCTCGTTCCCGATCACCGAGCACACCGGCTTCCGCCTGTCGTACTCGCACCAAGTGCAGTCGCCGGAATTCACCACGCTCATGACGGGCATCAACAACGACATCTCGTTCACGAACACGAACGACGTCGTCGGGCGTGACCTGGACTTCGGCAAGTCGATCCTGTTCGAGTTCGGCGTGCGGCACGCGTTCAGCCAGGACCTGGTGCTCGACGTGTCGGCCTACAACAAGGACAAAGTGTCGGATTTCGCGGCGCGCATTCTGGCGTTCCCCGATCCCAAGGACTCGAGTGTTCTCACCGGCATCAACGTCCTGACCAACCGCGACTTCGGCAACGCGCGCGGCATCGACACCAAGCTCGATTGGCGGCTCGGGACCAACCTCAGCACGGCGGTGGCCTACACGTTCCAGGTGTCCAAGAACACCGGGTCCGATCCGTTCTCGTACTTAAACACCTTCGCGCGTCAGGTGTCCGCCCAGACGGGCGTCACGCCGCCGCCGGAGGCTGCGCAGCGGACCAACGACGACCGGACGCACAGCCTTGTCGGGTCGATCGCGCTGCAGCTGCCGACCGATTACCGGCGCGGCACGACGATGGGCAGCATTCTGCGGGACGTGGGCGTCTTCGCCACCTTCCGCGTGCAGAGCGGGCTTCCGTATACGCGGCTGGAAAATAACGGTGACGGGCAGACCGCTCCGCGGCTGAACTTCGGGTTGGGCGGCCGGACGGCGACCGGCACGACGCTCAACGCCTTCGAGATGCCGTGGACCAAGAACGTCGATCTGCGGCTGAACAAGGGCCTGCGCCTTGGCCGGGTCGACGCGTCGGTGTACGCCGACATCCGCAACCTGTTCAACTTCCGCAACATCGTCGGCCTGTTTGCTGAAACCGGCGACGTGACCAATGACAAGAACCGCAAGAGCATCATCGGCGATCCGACGCTACCGGCGGGCTCGTCTGAATACGCGGCGTTGTGGGACGAGGCCAGGAATGCGGGTGCCTTCGACGTGGCGGACAAATCGGTCGATGTCAGCAGCTGTTCGAGCTGGGCGAGTCAGCTCAACTGTGTATCGTTGCGTCGCGTGGAATCGCGGTTCGGCAATGGTGATGGCATTTATTCGCTCGACGAGCAGGAACGCGCGCTGAACACGGCCTACGACGCGTTCAACGGAGGGTGGCGCTTCTACGCGGCGCCGCGGTCGATTCGGCTCGGTCTTGAATTGAAGTTCTAGCGGTTCATCGGGCGGCGCCGGCCAGTCCATGCCGGCGTCGCCCGCCTGGTCTTCTGAACTTGAGGGTGAGGGGTCATCATGCTTTCAACTGTGTGGAATCGCTTCGTGCGCACCGGTGCGCTCGTCTCGCTGGCCGCGTTCGCGCTGGCGTCGGTCGCCGGCGCGGAACCCGCGCCCAGGCCGGGGCGGCGCGCGCTGAACCTGTTCGCAACCTCGGGCCTGTTGCTCGAAGCCAACCGCATCCAGTGCGGGCTCGACAACACCGGCCAGGTCTGCGTCGCGTTCTCCGGCTCACCGGTCGGCGGCGGCGGCTTCTGGCCGAAAGGCACGCCGGACCAATACATCTTCAATTCCGGCCTGCAGCTGGCCGGCCTCGTCGACCCCGCCGCCGGCTTTAGCTGGGCCGGTGACACGGCGGGCGCGTTCTTCTTCGATCCGCGCGGTGACCAGCAGAGCGGCGATCCGCTGGGTCAGATTTACAACTCCCTCGACCCCGCGGACCTCGCCGCCTGGCCCAACGGCGCCATGGTGCGCGATCCCGCGGTGTATAACAGCGTGCTCCTTGGACAGAAGCGCATCTCGGACGGCGACTCCTGGGTCCGGTATTGGGAGGGCAATCCGGTTCGGCTCGGCGGCCGCGAGCACCCGATGGGCATCATGGTCGAGCAGCGCTCGATGGCGTGGAACTTCCCGGCCGGGAACGAAGACATCCTGTACTTCGTGTTCACCTTCTACAACGTCACGGCCCGGGATCCCGCCGCGTACGCGGGACTCGACCCCGCCATTCAAGGGGAAGTGGCCGCGTTCGGCGCCCAATTCCAGGATCTGAACGAGACCAAGTTCGGCATTGCGATTCCCAACGCCGGGTACGCGATCAAGAATCTGTACGCCGCGTTCGCCATGGACGCAGACGTCGCGGTGTTCTCGCAGAACTACGCGACGGCCGTGCTGCCGTTCAACATCGGCATGGTCTATTCCGGGACGTTCCTTCCCGAAGTGGGGTGGCGCTTCCCGAGCAATATCTTCGGCGATCCGTTCTTCGCGGGGCCCGGATTCATCGGCGTCAAGTACCTCAAGTCGCCCGAGTCGTCGCCCGGCGTCCAGGTCGGATTGACGATGTTCTCGAACACGACGAACCCGAACGACGCGATTTTCGACGACGCCGTCGGGGACCATCTCCTGTACCGCCGGCTCTCCGGGTTCCTCGCCCCGAGCGACCAGCAGTGCAACCCCTTCACCGATCCGGCGGTTGCGCGCGCTCGGCGGCTGTGCTACCTCGCGCAGCTGCAGGCGGATGCCCGCTTCTATCAGGCGTCGGGGCCGTTCGAATTGGCGCCCGGGGCCTCGCAAACGATCGTGGTCGCGTACATCCAGGCGGCGCCGGTCAAGACGACCGGCGTGGTTCAGGGGGGGAATACGACTCCCGCCATCCCGTTCACGGGTGACTCGATTTTCGCTAATCCGGCGCGCGTGCGTGCGATTGAGCGCGTCGCGGGCTGGGTGAACCAGAACGACGACAATGGCAACAGCATCATCGAGGAGAATGAAGTCACCACGACGCCGCGCTCGTTGCTCAACAAAGCGCGGGTCGCGCAGGCGGTGTTCGATGCCAAGTTCCTGCTCCCCAACGCCCCCACGGCGCCGCAGTTCTTCCTCGTGCCCGGCGACAACTCGTCGACCGTCGTGTGGCAGAGAAGCACGACTGAAACCGAAGGCGACCTGTACTTCAACATTGCGAGCCAGCCGTACAACGTGGACACGGCCGGGGACAGCACGCAGAACGCGCTGTACGATCCGAACTTCCGGCAGTTCGACGTCGAGGGATACCGGATCTACCGCGGCCGGACGTCGAGCGAGCTGACGCTGCTCGCGCAGTTCGACTACTCCGGGACGCAGCTCATCGATTACACCGGCGGGGTCGCGTACGGCGACCAGACCGGAGACGGGCTGGTGCAGTGCGCCCCCGAGCTCGGGCTGCAGGCGGACTGTCCCACATTCCCGCCAGGGTTCGATACAACGTGGGTGAAGACGACGGGCTTCCCCACGGAGCTGAGCGGTCAGATCATCCAGGTAAAGCCGGGCGATCGCGTGGAGCTCGCGAATGGCGACGTCCTCAACCTCGTTGCCGACACTGCGGTGGTGGGGGGGGCGTCGGGCTTCCCAGCGCTCAGCAATACCGGCGTGTCGTTCGCGTACACCGACAACGACGTGCGCAACGGGTTCACCTACCACTACGCGGTGACGGCCTTCGACCTGAACTCGGTGAAGTCCGGTCCGAGCTCGCTCGAGTCCACACGGATCACCAAGACGACAACGCCGCGCAGTCCGTCAGGACAGGAAGTCGTAGGCGTCCTGTCACCGCAGGAGCTGCTGGCGGCCAACGGCACGGTGTTGAACGCCGCGGCCGCGCATCCGGCGCTGGAGGCGGCGACCGGCAAGTTCACGGGACCGATCCCACCGACCAACGGGATTCAGGTCGGGCTCGCGGCCTTCCTGCCCGAGCTGCTCGGGAACGGGAACCTCACCGTCACGATCGATTCGATCACGGTCGGCATGCAGGAGCTGGACGTGCTGCCGGGGTCTGCTCGCGACGCCGTGTATTACATGACCGGACAGGGCGCGGGTGCTCCCGTGCAGTTCGTGCTGCCGCTGCAACCGGCCAGCGGGTTCGCGGGTTCGACCGTCGATACGAGCGCGACTGCCGCGTTCGAAGCGACCGCGATCGATTCCGCAAAATCGGCGCGGTTCGGCGGCAACCAGACGTACTCCCTGTTCGGGCAAGCGACGATTTCACTCCCCGGGAGCTTCCGTCTGACCAACTGGGGTCGCGCGGATGCGAACGGCATTCCCGCAGGTTCGGCCCGCAACGGCCCACGCTGGTGGGAGGGCGCTCGCGGGTCCAATGAGAACACGGATGATCCGGTCGGCGGTGTCTGCACGCCGGCGGCCGGCGGGTGCGCGGTAGGCACCAAGGTGCCGGATATCAGCAAGACCGCCGGGCAGATTCCGGGTGTGCTCATTGAAGGTGTGCACTCGTATCTCACGACGGCCAACTCACCGGGCCGCATCCTCGAGGGGGCGACCGCGACGGTCAACCGCGCGGCCGATTTCCACGTGGTGTGGGGCGCCGGCGGGGTGATCGACACCGTGTGGGATGACACCCACGGCGTGCGCGTGCCGTTCGACACGCGGACCGGAGCGAGCTGGGGTATTCTGAACCAGGCCTCGTTCGCCGCAACTCCGCAGGCGTCTACGCGTGACGCGAAGAACGGGCTGCTGACATGGTCCGACATCTTCTGCGTCGCGCCGATGCCGCGCTACACGACGCAGTGCGGCAGCATCGCCGACAACCTCGGGGCCGTGCTGCAAAACACCGCGGCGCTGAACCCGATCGCGATCCGTGACACCAACGCCAGCTACGCCGGGACCGCGGCAGCAGGATACACCGCGACCGGCAACGGCTTCATCTTCTATCTGAACGGCCACTTCTTCCTGATGCAGATGGCCGGACTGCCGGCGGCGGGCACGATCTGGCACGCCCGTTTCTACTCCGGCGTGATCACGGGGACGGCGGGCAGCTACGCGTTCGCGGGCGAAGTCCGGCCCCCGAACGTGCCGGGCCTGCGCGTGCGTGTGGCGTACACGGGGTCGACGCTCGATCCTTCGACCACGACCGCGGCAAACTTGGAGCGGGTCCACACCGTGCCCGATCCGTACTATGTCTCGAACGCGCTGGAGACCACGGCCAACCAGAAGGTGCTGCAGTTCGTGAACCTTCCGGCGCAGGCGGTCGTGCGGATCTACTCGCTCAGCGGCGTGCTCGTGAACGTGCTGACCCACAATGACCCGCAGGGCGGAGGCTTGTTGACGTGGGACCTTCGGAATCGCAACAACCAGTTCGTCGCGTCGGGCGTGTACTTCTATCACGTCGAAGCGCCGGACGGCCAGACGAAAGTCGGCCGGTTCACCGTCGTCAACTTCGCGCCATGAGGAGATACAACATGACCAAACATCTGTGGCGGGCCTCGCGCGCGATGATTCTCGCGGCAGCACTGGTCACGCCGGCGTCCGCGCAAACCGGGACGCAGGATAACACGGCCTTCGGCGGCGCGTCCGGGGAGTTCCTGCTGCTCGGCGCCGGCGCCCGCGGCCAGGCGCTCGGCGGAGCGTACGCGGCGCTCGCGACCGACATCACCGCGATGTACTACAACCCCGCCGGCCTGGCGCAGCTCGCCCGGCCGGGGGTGATGTTCTCCGCCAACTCGTACATCGCCGAGACCAATTATGCCTGGGCGGGACTGGCGTTCCCGCTCGGCGGCGGCGTACGATCCGTCGGATTCAGCCTCGGGTCGTTCGGCTTCAGTAACCAGAAGGTGTACACGCTCGAGGAACCTGACGGCTCGGACGAGACGTATTCGGTCCGGCAGACCTTCCTGTCGGCGACACTGGCCCAGAACTTCTCGGACCGGTTCGCGGCCGGGTTGTCCCTCAAGTTCATCAACGACCGCCTCGGGTCCGCGACTGCGAGCGGCGTGGCGGTCGACTTCGGAACGAATTTCCACGCCTCTGTGGGCGCGCGGCCGATTCGCGCCTCGTTCGTGATCCAGAACCTGGGGACGAACCTCCAGCACACCGGGCAGGACCTCATCGTCGGCGTCACGCGTGAGCCGCCGCTGGGTACCGTGGACGTTCCGCAGGAGCCACAGTCGGCGGTCCTGTCCACCAGCTCGTGGACGCTGCCCGTCCTGTTCCGGGTCGGCGTGGCCATCGATCTCGTGTCCCAGGGCAACCAGCGCATCACGGTGCTCTCGGAGTTCACGCAGCCGAACAACACGAAGCCGGGGGCGGGTGCCGGCTTCGAGTGGGCCATGCAGAACATCGGCCAGCGTGGGTTCTCGGTGATGGCGCGCGGCAGCTACTCGCTGCAGCCCGACAACCAGACCAGCGATCTGACGATCGGTATCCCGACCAAGGAATCGTCCGGCACGTTCACCATGGACGGCCTGGCGCTGGGCGGCGGGCTCGAATATGCCAAGGGCAACACGCGGCTGGGCTTCGATTACGCGTGGAAGAGCATGGGCACGCTCGGCTCGACCAACTTCCTGACATTCTCCGTGGGGTGGTAAGCGGTCCCACGGTGAGACGTAGAGGATGATGACGAAGGCGGTCTTCGTGGCAGCGGCGCTGGCGGTGCATTCCGCCGCCAGCGCCACTGCACAGAGTGGGGGTCTCGAAATCGGGACCACGCGCTTCTACCGGAGCGCGGGCAATCAGACGGTGGTGGATGGGTTCGCGCGGGTGCCGTTCGCGGTGCTGGACAGCCTGACCCGCGGCCCCAACGCAGTGGCGGCCTATCGGCTCGTGCTCACGGTGCGCGACAGCGCCAACCTGCAGCTCGTCGCCGATTCGTGGACGCGCAGTATTCCAGCCCGGCTGCTCGGTACGCCGCGCGGCTCATCGCTGGAGCATTTCACGTTCGCGGCGAGTCCGGGGACGTACACGATCGAAGTGGCGGTGTACGACTCGGCCAGCGGTCGCGTCACCCGGGCGCAAGTGCCGCTGACGGCGTTTGCCGCTCGACCAGCCGCGTCCGATGTGCAGCTCGCGACCGGCATGCGTGCGGCGACGAGCGCGGACACGGCGCGGAGAAGCGGCGAGCTGCGGAAGGGCGGAGTGATTCTGGAAGCCGCGGTGCGGCCCCTGCTCACTCCGAGTCAGGCGAGCCTCGGCTATTACCTCGAGTGGTACGGGCGGGGGCTCGTTGCGGACACCGCTGCGGTGAGCGTGCGGGTGCTGAAAGCCGATGGCACGCCGCTGGTCACCACGCCGGCACAGCGGGTGCCGTTCGAAGCGGGCGGCGGTGTGACCCGGGCGATGGTCGATCTGGCGGGACTGCCGCCCGGCGACTACGGGTTCGAAGTCGTGGTGCAGGGACGGGACACGACGGTGTCACGCCAGGCGCCGTTCCGGATGGGCGGGTTCGAGACGGTGACCCTGACCGCGCCGCCTCCGCCCGCGGACAAGTTCGAGATGATGACCGAGGCGCAGCTCGACACGCTGTACGGGCCGCTGGTTTATCTGATGACGTCGGACGAGACGGGGATCTACAGCTCGCTGACGCTGGAAGGGAAGCGCTCGTTCCTGCGGCGCTTCTGGCTCAAGCGGGACCCGACGCCGGCGACGCCGCGCAACGAAGAGCAGGAGAACTTCTACTCGCGGATCGCGGAGGCCAATCGCCGCTATCGCGAGGGCGGGGCTGCGGAAATCCCGGGGTGGCGGACGGATCGGGGACGGATCTTCATCCGGAACGGGCCGCCACAAGAGGTGATGCAGCGGCCACAAGCCGCGAACACCTTACCCTACGAAGTCTGGAAGTACACGCAGAGCCGGTTGCTGAAGTTCGTGTTCATGGACTTTACGCAGTTTGGAAACTATGCCCTGATATGGACAGACGACCGCCGCGAGCCGATCCGGCCGAATTGGGCATCGCTCCTCGGTCCCGAAGGGGTGCAGGACGTTCAGCGCTTCTAATCAACGTAGAATGCAATCACCTAGAGAGGTTCGCATGAATCGTCGTCTTTTCGGAGCTTTCGGTGTCGTGGCCGTCGTTGCCTTCACCGTCGGAGGGTGTAAGAGCGACCCGCTCTCCGACGTCGACGGCACCCCGTCGGACGTAATCACGAGCTTCTCGTACCTCCAGCTGCCGATCGGCGGCTCGGCGACGGTGAACGCGACGGTGCTCGACGCCCGTGCCACACCGCTCGAGGTGCCGATCACCTTCACGCCGTGCACCGCGGACGTGAGCGTGGCGACGGACACCAGCTATCACCCGGTGCCCGCCACGTCCGCTCAGGTCATCGTGACCGCGGTGAGCGCCAATGCGAGCTGCGTGCTCGTCGCGGGCGGCGGGATCGAGGATACCGTCAGCGTGGCGGTATTGCCGGCGGGGTTCGGCGGCACCTTCTCGAGCGCCACGCCCAAAGGCGGGGATACGCTCACGATCACGTCCACGGCCACGCTGAAGTTCGACACCGCGACGGTGGCAGTGACGTTTGGGGCCGCCGGCAGCGGGCCCATCGTCAGCAAGAGCCGCGACGCCGTGAAGGTCCTCGTGCCGTTCGGCTCGGCGGGGCCGGTAACGATCGACGGCATCGAGGTGACCTACGCCGCGGGTCTGGTCGTCTCGCTGGCGTCAACCACCACCGTTACGACGACCGGAGATTTCTGGGTCGGTGACGATGCCTACGCCACCGCGCCGGCGATCAATCTCCCGGCGGCCGGGGGTCAAAGCACGTTCATGATCACGAACCTCCCCGCTGCGGACAACACCGCGATCTGCGGTGAAGCGAGTGGACCATGCGCTCTGTATGCGTACACGGTCGCCGATTCGACCGAGCTCACGTTCTCAGTCGACTGGGATAGTGCTGCCGACATCGATATCTATTCCTGCGAGGGCCCGAGCGCGGGCACGTGCTTCGAGGATGGGGGCGCGGGTGCAACCGGTGCCCAGCCGCAGGAGTTCACGTTCACGGCGGCACCAGGCACGCACTACTTCTCGATCGAGAACTTCGACCATGTACCCACGGCGAACCTGCGCGTGACAATCACACGAGGGTCGTGACGCCGTTCCTCAGCTGACGTCTGAGCGAAGCCCCGGGACCATCCCGGGGCTTCGTGTTTTCAGGGCGCCGATGCCCACCAGCACCATGCCCGCCCACACCGCGGCCCCAACCGCCACATGCGCCGCCTGCAGGGCCCGCGGCAGGCCGAGCAGCACGGTGGTGGCGCCAATCGTCACCTGCAGCGCAACGAGCGCGAGCACGACTTTGGGTCCGGATCCCGGCGTCCGTGCTGCCCAGATCATCACGATGATCGCGAGCGAGTAGGCCAGCAGTCGGTGCATCCAGTGAATCAGCGCAAGCGGCCCGGCGCTGATCCAGATCTCGCCATTGCACAAGGGAAATCCGCCACACGCGGCGGCAGCGCCGAGATTCGCGGTGAGCGCGCCAAAGAGGACGGTCACGAAGGTCAGCGAAACAAGAATGCTCGTCCCCCCTCTCCGGACCAGAGAGGGGGTCAGGGGGTGAGGACGGGCCGCGACGAGCAGTGTCGCAAGCAGCAACATCGCCGCGCCGAGATGCAAGACGACGCTCCAGGCGGGCAGCTCGAGCTTCACCGTGATCGCGCCGAGCAGCACTTGGATGATGAGGAGCGCGAGAGCAACGAAGGACGCCCGGACGGCCGGACGGCCAGACGGCCGGTGCAGCCACCAGTCGTAGACCGCGAGCGCGACGACAAGCGTCGACACCAGCGCCGCGACGAGCCGGTGACTCCATTCGATCACCGTGCCGATGTCGTTCAGCGGCGGAAACAGATGGCCGTTGCACAGCGGCCAGTGATCGCCGCACCCCATGCCCGATCCGGTAATGCGCACGACGGCGCCGAGGACGATGAGCAGATAGGTGCAGACGGCGGCGGACCAGGCGAGTGTCGCAAAGCGTCGCGTCATAGGCGGCGAAATGTATATTCCCGAACCTCATGTCTGCACCTCTGATGCCGGCCGATCGCTGGGGCGAGCGCCTGATCCGGCGACTCGGCTTGTGGAGCGCGGTCGCGGTGTTGGTCGGCTCCACGATCGGCAGCGGCATCTTCCGCACGCCGGCCGGCGTCGCGCGCCTCGTCGACGATGTGCCGCTGTTCCTGCTGGCCTGGGTGGTCGGGGCCGCTGTCGTGCTGTGCGGCGCGCTCACCTACTCAGAGCTGGCCGCCGCGTTCCCCCGCTCGGGCGGGGTCTACGTGTTCGTGCGCGAGGCGTTCGGCCCGCTCCCCGCGTTTCTGTTCACCTGGGCCGAGCTGCTCGTCATCCGTCCCGGCGCGTACGGCGCGATCGGCATCACGGCATCCGCCTATACGCTGCGCACGTTGGGACACGATCCCGCCGCCATCATCGCGAACATCGGCCCGCTGGCGATCAGCGCCGAGCAGCTGCTGGGCGCCGGCTACATCGTGATCGTGGGCATCGTCAACTATTTCGGGATTCACCGGGGCGCCATCCTGCAGAACTTGAGTACCATCCTGAAGGTGACGGCGCTCGCCGTGCTGATTCTGGCGGGACTCGTCCTGAGTGGTGAGAGCACCGCGGTGCCCACCATGCTCGGCCAGCGCGCGCACGTCGGCCTCTCACCCTTCCTGCTCGCGATGGTCGCCATTCTGTGGGCGTACGACGGCTGGGCCGACCTCGCGTTCGTGGGTGGCGAGGTGATGGAGCCGCAGAAGACGCTGCCGCGCGCGCTGCTCATCGGCACGTCAACCGTCGTGGTGCTGTATCTGGGCGCCAATCTCGTCTACCTGCATCTGATTCCGATCCAGGGGATGAAGCAGGCCGACCTGGTGGCCGCCGACGTCGCGCGCCTGCTGGCGGGGCCCGGGGGCGTGGTCGCGATCTCGGCGGTGATCGCCGTGAGTACGTTCGGCACGCTCAACGGCTCGATGATGACCGCGCCGCGAATCTTTTTTGCCGCGGCCGAGGACGGCCTGCTGCCGAAAGTGCTGGCGCGGGTCGACCCGCGCACCTCCGCGCCGACGGCCGCCGTGATCCTGATGATCGCGATGGGCGTCGTGTTCATCCTCGTGCGGACCTTTTACGATCTCGCCGAGCAGTTCATCATCGGGATCTGGCCGTTCTACGCGCTGGCCGTAGCGGGGGTGTTCGTGCTGCGGCGCACCCGGCCGAGCCTCGAGCGTCCCTACATGACGTGGGGATATCCGTTCGTGCCGATCGTGTTTCTCGTCGCGGCGCTGTTTCTGCTGGGGAACTATCTCGTGTCGGAGACCGGCAAGTTCCTGGTGGACTTCGGCATCATTCTCAGCGGCATCCCCGTCTACGTGTTCATGCGGTGGTGGCAGCGGCGCGCGCCTCCGCCGGCCATCTCTCCAACTCCACCGAAATAAAGGAGGGCGCGATTGCTCGCGCCCTCCTTCAGACCGTCCGGCCGTCAGGCCCCTTCGCTTCGCTCAGGGCAGGCTGTCCGACCGTCCGTCAGAAGGAATACCGCATCGTCAGCTGAATCTGGTAATTGCTGGTGAACAGCGCCCGACCGGCGAACGCCTTCGGCGCCCCGGTGGCCGCGTCATACAGCCGCGTGTCGAACGTGAACGTCGGAATCGACGTCGCGAGCGAGCCCGGGTTGCGCCCGGTCTGGATCAGCGCCGACTGGTTGTTGAACACGGGGCTGAGCGTGGGGAGCTCGATCTGGCCCCAATCGTGGTTGATCAGGTTCAGCAGGTTGAAGACGTCGAGCTGCAGGGAGAACTGCTGGCCGCGCACCGACGGGATCGCCTGCCGGACCGAAAGGTCCATGCGCTCCTGGAACGGCGAGCGGCAGCTGTTGCGCGCCATGATGCGGCCGCGCTGGCGGTCCAGGCACGGCTGCGAGCTGATGAACCGCTCGAATGCCTGCGCCGCGGCGACGTTCTGGGCGAACGCGGAGCCGACGCCCGTGCCGATCCGCACTTCGTTCGGATCGGTGGCGTTGCGCGGCACGTAGATCGGATCGTTGCCGTTGACCAGATCGCCGTTGATGTCGCCCTGTGTCACGTACACGAACGGCACGCCCGAGCTGCCTTCGAAATAGACGGTGATGTCGGTGCGCGAGGGCAGCGAGTACGTCCCGTAGGCGACGAACCGATGCGGCCGGGAGAACACGGACGTCGTGGCCACGATATCCTCGTGCGCGTTCGAGAGCTGCCGGCCGTTGCGGAAGTTCGAAATCGCGCGGTCCGACGTGAGGCTCTGCACGTCCATCGACTTGAGGTACGTGTAGGCGACCGTTCCCTCGAACCGGCTCCCGAAGCGGCGATGCAGCTGGCTGGAAATCGAATAGTTGTAATCCTTCGACTGGTTCGTGACCTCGATGACGCCCTCGGTGAACGCCACGCCGCGCAGCGACGTCAGCCAGCGCTGGCGGTTGTTCGTCACCGCGCCGGTCGCGCTGATCGTGTCGGCATACATCACCCGGCCGTCGCGATCGGTGTACACGATACCGTTCGCGCTATCGGCGAGGCGCGGGCCCTTGATATTCGCGTCGCGCACCAGCACGCCGTTGATCGCCTTGCGGTACAGGCCCTCGATGGTCAGCACGAACCCGCCCGGCAATTCGCGGTCGAAGCCGGCCGACAGCGCGAAGTACTGCGGGTACTTGAAATTCGGATTCGTTGTGTTGACGCCAATTGTGCCGGCCTGGCCGGCGCCGGGGACGGGCTGACTCGCGCACGCCGTGGGGAGGCTTGCAACGTCCATCGTGAACGTCGGCGCTTGTTGTGTCGGGGACGCGTTGTTGCAGGACAGGCGAACCAATCCCAGCCCGGTGTTGGCGTAGGCGTTGCCCAGGAGGATGTACGGCGGCGGGCCAGTGAAGACGCCGAGGCTGCCGCGAATCTGGTTCCGGCTCTGGCCGCCGGGGTTGTAGTTGAACCCGATGCGCGGTGAGAACAGCACGGTGCTCGCCGGCTTGGCACTGGTGTGGACGGTGAACAGTCCGCCCGACGCCGAGTCCATCTTCACGGCCAGCGTGTCGTTCTCGGGCGGCGCATCGGGGAGCGACGGAATGTCGGCGCGCAGCCCCGCGGTGATGGTGAGCTTGTCGTTCACCGCCCACTGATCCTGTCCGTAGAAGCTGAACACCTTCACGTGGAAGTCCGCGGGAATGTCGGCGGGGTTCTGACTGTTCGCATACCCCACCGCATATCCCGCGGCGCGGCCGGCGATCAGGCTGTCGGTGTTGAAGAACTTGTACACGCCGAACGCGCCCTGCGCGAAGTTGTTGAAGATGTGTGTGAAGTCGAGCCGGCCGCCCACGGTGAACGTGTGCGAGCCGCGCGGGATCGTGAGGTTGTTCACCACCTCGAGGACGTCCTGATCCAGCAGGTTGCCCGGCGAGAACTGCTCGGTTCCGAACGTCGCCGAGCGGCGCACGCCGCTCACGAGCACGCCGACGGTCACCTCCGGCGCCTGCTGCGGCACGATGCGCTCGTCCCGGATCGTGTTGTAGCCCACGATCAACTCGTTCGACAGGCCGTTGGCGAAAGTCGAATAAAGCTGCCCGGTGGTCGAGGTGTTCTTGGCGTCGCGCTTGTAGGCGTTCGTGCCGTAGCGGAAGCCCGAGTTTTGTACTGTGGGATCGGCGTTGAACGTGTTGACGTTGCGGAGGAAGTCGTCCTGCCGATCATGATTGATGATCTGCCGCACGACGAACCGGTGTACGGAATTGATCTGGAAGTCGAGCCGCCCGAACAGATTCACCAGGGGCGTCTCTTTCTGAACGGGCTCCACCGATCCCACGTCGAACCCGTACTGGTTCTGCATCACCTGTGTGATTCGGTTTAGACTGTCGAGCGGAATCACGGGATCATCGGGCGCGGGAGACGGCGCCCCGTTCAGGTAGTACGGTCCCGCCGCGGGGTCCTGGCGCTGCTGCCACTCCGGTGCGATGAAGAAGTGCAGCCGGTTGCGGATGATGGGGCCGCCGAGGTTGAAGCCGTATTGCTGCACGTCGAACGACGGGGTGCGGATCGGCTGGCCAACCAGCTCCACGCCCGCGAGGTCGTCGCTGTTGCGATAGGTGTACAGCGCCCCGCCGTGCCACTCGTTCGTCCCCGACTTGCTGACGGCGTTGACCAGCATCCCGGCGAAGCTGCCCTGGCGCACGTCGGTGGGCGTGAACATCACCCGGAATTCCTTGATCGCGTCGAGCGACACGATCTTGCCGCCCGCGCTTCCGCCCGGCACGCCGCCGGTGGCGCTGAGGTTGAAGCGCTCGCTCTGGTTGGCGCCGTCGATCGTGATCGTGTTATAGCGGTTGTAGGCTCCCGCGCCCGATGCCGCGCCGGTTGCCGGATAGACGACCTGCGGCGCGAGCTTGAGCTGGTCGACGAAGTCGCGGCTGAACGTCGGGATGCGGCTCACCAGCGTGTCGGAGATCTGCACGGTCACGCCCTGTCGCGTCGGCGCGAAGTCCGCCGTCGCCGGGACGCTGACCGTCACCGCCGACAGCTCGACGGCCTGGGCGATCAGCTGGGCGTTGACGTGCGTCGCTTCCGACAGGGTCACGTCCACGTTCTCGCGGATGAACGGCTCGAAGCCGATTGCGCGGATCGTCACGGTATAGGGTCCGCCGACCTCGAGGCCTTGCACGAGGAACTGCCCGTTCTCGCGGGTGCGGACCGTCGTCGTGTAGCCGGTGCCGCGATGGGTGACCTGCACCCCCGCCTGGGCAACCGCCTGCCCCTGCGGGTCGGTGACCTTCCCCGCGATTGCGCCGGTCGTCACGCCTTGAGCCGAGCCGAGGCCCGTTCCGAGCATCGAGAATACCGCCGTCGCCACGAGGGCGCGGCACGAACGAACGATCCAGCGCATGGATGGACCTCTCCTTCGAGGGAGCGAAATCGGGGCTGTGGGGGCTGTGGTACCCATCGCGACCGGGAAGAAACTGGTCCCGGGTCGTGACAACGTCAAGGACGCTAGGTCGGCGCTTTACGGAGTAGATACACGGCCGCGACACCAACGAGAATGTTCGGCGCCCACGCGGCCAGCAGCGGTGGGAGCACGCCGCCCGACCCGATCGCCTTCGCGAGCTGAAACATCAGCAGCACGATGAAGGTGGTGGCGAGACTCGCGGCCACACCCCACGCGGCGCCGCTCTTGGGCGTCGAAATCGCGAGCGGAGCCCCGAACAGGGTGATGAACAAACAGATGAACGGAATCGCGATCTTCAGCGCGAGCTCGACCTGCAGCTTCTTGGCGTTCGAGCCGCTGCGCGTCAACGCTTCGATGTAGCGGCGCAGCTCGGCATAGCGCATCTCGTCCGGCGACTTGGGCTCGGCGAGCAGATCCATCGGCCGCTCGCGCAGCGTGCGCGAGCGCAGCGAATCGAACTCGAACGCCACTTCGCCCCCCGGCTGGCTGCCCGCGAGATAGCGCAGCGTGCCCCGGTGCAGCGTCCAGCGGGCCGTCTCATCCAGCGCTGCGCGAGCGGCTTTCCCGGTATCTGCGTACACCGCCCGCTGCGCGGCGAGGATGATCGTGGGATACGCCGGTCCCGTGCCTTCGCGCTCGAGCAGGACGTCGGTCATCTCCCCCATGCGCAGCTCGAGCGAGCGAATCGCGTACACCCAGCCGCGATCCGCCCGATACACGAAGTTGAACCGCGACGTCGTCGAGCGGATCGCTTTCTCGCCGAGCATTTCGAGCCGGCGCGACGTGGCCACGGGCGCGATTTCGCCCAGCAACAGTCCCGCGATCAACGCGGCGCCGGCCGCCAGGAACAGCGGCAGCACCAGCCGGTGAAACGAAATCCCCGATGCCTTCGCCGCCGTCAGCTCGGAGTGGCGCCCCAGCGCTCCCACCGTGAACACGGTCGCGAACAGGACGGCGACCGGCAGCACCAAAAACATCTTTTCGGGCAGGTCGAACACGTACGAGAGCGCCACGGCGCCCCGTGAGACGCCGCGGCTCAGATACTGATCCAGCTTGTCCGTCAGATCGATCACGATGACGAGAATCGGAAAGCCGATCAGCGTGACGAGAAAGACGCGCAGCCACTCGCCCAGCAGATAGCGATCGAGGGTCCTGCCCAACGCGAATCTCGGAATGCGGATCAGGGATCGGAGCCTCATGTTCAATCCCGCAATCCGAAATCCACGATCCGCAATTTCTTGATCCATCCGAACAGCCACTCCTTCACTTCGTCCCAGTCCCCGCCGTGCGACGTGCTGCCGGCGCGGCGCACCGCCCACATCAGCGGCAGCGCGACGCCCAAGAAAATCAGATTGGGCGTCCACATCGCCAAGAACGGCGGCACGATGAGCCGGTCGCCCAGCTCCTCGCCGCCGATCAGGCCCACGTAGTAGACCGAGAACACGGCGAGGCTCGTGCCGATCACGAGCCCGACGCCGCCGCGGGGAAACCGGATCGCGAGCGGCAGGCCCAGCAGCGCGAAGATCACGCACGCGGCGGAGATCGCGAGCTTCTTCTGAATCTCCACCTGATAGATCGCGGCGCGCTGGCGCGCGGCGCGCAGGCGCTGCTGATAGGCCGACGTCGCCTGGCTGATTGGCTGCGCGGTGATCGGCGTGCGGGGCGTGGTGCGCCCGGCCTGGCCGCGGACCGGCGCCTGCGCGGCCTGCGCGCTGTCGGGCAGCAGCAGCCGTTTGACGGCGCCGGCCAGGCGGCAGTACGCGCTCAGCCGCGCCGGCGTCGAGTCGGCGACGAGCGGCGGTAACGGATTCACCTTCGCCAGACGCCGCAGCTCGGCGCGGACGGCGTACAATGCTTCCCGCTGCACGCGCTCCAGGTCCTGACGGGCGCGCCCGACGACCTCCTGCATGGCGCAGATCGTCATTTCGCGGTCGCCGCGATAGTCGTCGTTCTCGGTCTGCTCGAACTTGTTCGCGATGCCCAGCACCTTGATCCGGTTCGTGACGTAGAACGTGCGGTTGAACTGGTGGGGCTCCGTGCGCTTCACTTCGTGCACCTCGCCGTCGCGCAAAATGAGGTATAAATCGGTGCCGCCGGGGGTATACGCCATGCGACCGGAGTCGGCGCTGATGATACGGCGCCGCTCGGGGTCCTCCAGGTCGTAAATCGTCACATCATTCAGGGTATTCGCGGCGGGATCGATGCGGGCGGCGCGCAGGAAGAACTGCCCCGGCACGACCTCGTTGATCACCTGTTCCTTCAACTGAAACGTCGGCTTCTTGCGTTGGATGTCGACGAGGAGCGTCCGCAGCTCGTGATTGGAGCGCGGCAGGACCTGGTCATTCCAAAAGAGCGAGAGCAGCGCCACGGCCAGCGCGCCGCCGACGACCGGGCGGAGCAGCATGCCGACGCTGACGCCGCCTGCCCGCATCGCCGTGATTTCGTTGTCCGCGGCGAGGTGGCTGAAGGTGTACAGCACCGCGACCAGCACGGCCATCGGCAGGGTCATCGCGACGATGAACGGAATGGACAGCGCGAACACTTCGAAGATCACCGTCCACGGCAGCCCCTTGCCGACGAAGTTGCCGAACTGCTTCGCGATCTGATTGACGAGCATCGCGCACGTGAGCGCCGCGAGCGCATAGCCGAGCGGAGGGAGGTGTTGCCGCAGGATGTAACGGCTGAGGATGCGCACGATTGGTCGCGCCATTATATTCGGAACCCCAAGTCTCTACAAGGGATGCGGCGTCTCGCCCAGCTAGCCGGACTCGTCGTCACGCTCGTCGTACCCCGACTACATGCGCAGGCTCCTGCGTACACGTTCGGCGTTGCGCCGCTCGTGCCGCCGCGGAATGCCGCGCTGCTGCCGGGCGGCCGCCTCGGCGCGCGTGTGCCCCCCGCGCTCGTGGCCCGCGCGTGGGTCGACGCCGTGCACGCGGGCCGCCGGCCGCTCTGGGCCGACGTGACGGCGGTCGCGGCGGGACGCCCGCTCGCCCCGCCCGCGCCCCCCCCTCCCAGTCCCACGTTCGCAGGGGCGGCGCAACCCAATCGCGGTGTCCTCGGCTACGCCGACATCGGCATGCAGCTGAATCTCCGGTTCGAGCTGAAGGCGGATCAGTTCCGCAACCTGAGCTGCTCGTCGCAGGAGCGGCTGCTCGCGCTGTCGGGCTGTACGGCCGGATTCCCGACGATTACGCCCAAGCCGCAGTACCAGATCCGCAGCGCCGGTGTCGTCGGCCAGCGGCTGCACCTCGACGTCGATTTCGACAGCGAGCGCGAATTCGACGCCAACAACAACCTGCACGTCTGGTACGAGGGCCTGGAGGACGAGATCCTGCGGCGGGTCGAGGCCGGCAACGTGACGTTCCAGGCGCCGCCGTCGCGCTTCATCACCGCCGCGGTGCCCGCGAACAACTTCGGCGTGCAGGCGATCGCCCAGCTCGGCCCCGTGGAGTTGCGCGGCATCCTGGCGCAGCAAAAGGGCAACGTGGTGAAGGATCGCTTTTATTCGGTGGGCGACGTGACCCGCCAGCCGATCGACCGCGAAGCGCGCGACCTCGACTACGAGCCGGGCCGGTTCTTCTTCGTCATCGATCCCGCGGCGCTGCCGGGATATCCCGCGATCGACATTCTGCAGCTCGATCAGACCACCCGGCCCGATTCGCTCACGGTGGGCGCGCTGCGCGTGTTCCGGCGGCGCGCGATCGCCCCGGGGTCGCCCGGCAATCAGAACGTCGGCGGCGTGCGCGCCGTCGCGTGCGGCCCCGGGGCGAGCGCGGTGGATTGCGCGGCGCAGCGCGAAGGCCCGTTCGAGTGGGAGATCCTGCAGGAAGGCAAGGACTACTACGTCGATCCGAGCGGCACCTGGTTCGCGCTCGCCAACCGGCTCGATCAGACCGACTACCTCGCGATTTCGTACATCACCGCGAGCCAGGCCGATACCATCGGCACATTTCCCGTCGACGCGAGTCCCGACACGACCGTCGTGGATACGCTGCGCCTCGTGTACGATCCCAAGCCGGCCGTGAACGTGACCTCGCCCTCATTCCGTTTTGAGATTCGCAGCGCCTATCGCGTGGGCGGGCGCGAAATCGAGCGCACCAGCATGGAGCTGACGCTCACCGTGAACCAGCGCGAGCGCTCGACCGCGGGCGACACCTATCTCGAGCGGCTCGGCATCGCGCTGGAAAACGATCCGACCCGGTTCGATCAATACAACCGGCTGTTCCCCCGGGCGCGCGATCCGAATCAAGGCGATCCGGTGCGCGACCTGTTCGTGGTCTTCCCGCACCTCGCGCCGTTCGGTGACAGCGCGGTGCTCGTCGCCGGCGAGCGCAACGACTCCCTGTACCGCACGCCGCGCATCTATCTCGCCACGCAGGGACCGCCCTCGGTGTTCGCGCTGCTGATGCACGTGGAGGCCACGGCCTCCGCGGACCGCTCCCTGCTGTCGTTGAACAGCTTCCAGATCCGCGAAGGGAGCGAGCACATCTACGTCCGGAACACGCTGCTGCAGCGCGACATCGATTACACGATCGATTACACGACGGGGCAGGTGCAATTCAAGAATCCCGACGCGCTGTTCCAGGGCACCGCGCAGGTCCGGGCGCAATTCGAGGAGCGCGCCGCCTTCGCGATCGCGCCGACCACGACCTACGGACTCTCGGCGCGCTACGATCTGGGGGCGGTGGGGCAGGTCAACGCGATGGGGATCTTCCAGAACGAGCAGAGCAGCTTCAGCCGGCCGCCGCTCGGATTCGAGCCCTCCTCGGGATTCATCGGCGGCATCTCGACGCAGCTGCGGTTCCAGCCGGCGTGGATTACGCGCGCGATGGACGCGCTGCCCGGCGTCCGCACGACCACGCCGTCGGCGCTGAGCGTGAACGCCGAGCTGGCAGTCTCGAAGCCCTCGCCCAACAAGTTCGGCCAGGCGTACCTCGAAGAGTTCGAGGGCGGCGTGGCGCGCTCGATCCCGCTCGCCGATAACACGTGGCGTTGGGGCAGCATCCCGACCTCGGCCCGCGGCGTCGAGGGGCTTGGATTCTCGAGCGCGTTCGACACCACCCAGGCCGCGTTCCTCACCTGGCAGAGCCTGCCGTACAACGTGCGCGACGGGCAGTTCGTCCCGATCCAGTTTCTGCCCACGGAAATCGACCCCTCGCTGCGCGTGGTGGGCCAGGCGCAGGCCGCCGAGCCGGTGCTGTGGCTGATGCTGAAACCAGACACGGTGCTCGGCCTCGCCAACAACACGCCGGGCTCGCCGTCGTTCGGACTACCCAACTGGGTGCGCCCGCATCAAGACGGCCCGCGCTGGCGCTCGCTTACGCAAACGGTCTCGGCGACCGGCGTGGATCTGTCGCGCGTCGAGTTTCTCGAGTTCTGGGTCTGGGAGGACCCTGCACGCGTCGCCCGCGCCAACGGCACGACGCTGCTGTTTGACTTCGGCGGCGTGTTCGAAGACGCGTTCGCGCTGGTGCCTACGTCGTTCACCGTCAGCGCCGAAGGCGACACCACGTACTTCGGCGCAAGCCGCGCCGGCGCGGGCCGGCTCGATACCGAGCGCGATCCGGTGACGCAGACCTGGAGCGCGTCGCTGGACGACGAAGGCATTCTGTCCGATCGCGTCGACAGCATTCTCAATTCCGGGACCAGCACGATGATCGACACGCTGCCGCTGTGCTCCGCCACCGAGAACGGCCAGCTCGTTCCCTACGCGTTCGGGGACCTGCGGTCCCGCTGCGGACGTCACAACAACGCCGTCGACACGGAGGATCAGGACGGCGACTTCGCGCTCGACAGCGTGACCGGTGTGCGCACGTCCGAAAGCTTCGTGCGCTACGTGTTCCCGATCGGCGACGAGCGCTTCTTCGTGCGCGAGGGCGGGGGATTCGCGGGGGCCCGCTGGCGCCTGTACCGCATTCCATTCCGCACCGACACGCTGCAGATCGGGACGCCGCAGCTGCGCCAGGTGCAGTCGCTGCGCATGACGATCGTCGCGCCGTCCGGTGGCACGGGGCAACCCGACCCGCAGGTGTATTTCGCGCTGTCGCGCGTCCGGCTGATCGGCAGCTCCTGGGTGAAGCGCGCCGACACGCCGCTGCCCGGCATCGGCGGCGAGCGGGGCACGGGGAGCGGCGAAGTGATCGCGTCGGTCGTGAGCACCGAAAACCGCGATCTCGGGTACGTGCCGCCGCCCGGCGTCTTCGATGAGGCGGGCCGCCGGGATGCCAGCTTCCAGCTCACGTCGTCGGAAATCAACGAGCGCTCGCTGCGGCTGCTCGCGCGCGGGCTCGATCGGGGGCAGCGGGCCGAGGCGTACCTCCGGTTCACCACCGAAGGCGACAAGAATTTCCTGAAGTACCGCACCTTGCGCGTGTGGGCGCGCGGGCGCGGTGCGGGGTGGGAGGACGGTGACCTCGAGTTCTTCATCAAGGCGGGGAAGGACCAGGACAACTTCTACATGTATAACACCCCCGCGCGCACGGTCTCGTGGGAGCCCGAGGTCGTGGTGCAGTTCGAGCGCTGGCTCGTGCTGCGGGCGCAGATCGAGCAGGCGTGGCTCGCCGGCGACACCGCGCAGGTGTACGCCGGCTGTCCCGACTCGACGCTGGTGCCGCCCGATGGCGCGTTCATCATGTGCGACGGGCCGTACATCGTGCACATTCGCGATCCGGGGAGCGCGCCGCCCAACCTCGCGCGCGTCCAGGAGATGGCCGCCGGGATGTGGCGCGTGCAGACCGGCGTGTTCGTGGATCAGGCGGAGCTGTGGGTCGACGATATCCGGCTGGGCGACGTGGTGCGCGAGACCGGCACCGCGGGCGCGCTGGACGTGGCGATCGCCGCGGCCGACGTCGGCGACCTCGCGATCAGTCTCTTCCGCCGCGACGGGCAATTCCGTCAGCTGACCGACGACCCGTCGTACGTCACGACCAGCGCGGCGAACGTCAGCGGCACGCTGCGGCTCGACCGGTTTCTGCCGGAGCGCTGGGGCGTGTCGGTGCCGGTGTCGTTCCAGCGGATCCTGAGCGCGAGCGATCCGTTCTACCTGGATCAGACGGACATCCGTGCGGACGCGCTGCCAGGCGTGCGCACGCCGCGCTCGAGCGCCTCGAACTATTCGTTCGCGGCCCGGCGTGTGCGGTTCTCGAGCCGCGGCATCGCGCGCTGGCTGCTGGACCCCGTCTCGCTCGCTGGCTCGTACACGACGGGAGATTCGCGCTCCACCCTGTCCCGCGCCACCGCATCCAGCTACGCGATGAATTTCGGCTATGATTTTGCGCCGAACCCGGCGGTGGTGCGGCTGGGGGGGATGTCGCTGCGGCTCAATCCGTCGCGCGTCCGGTTTCGCTCGGGATGGACGGGCAGCGACGCGGAGCGATTCACGTTCGTCGTGCCGATCGAGCTCCCGGGTGATACCGCGCACCCCGCGATTTCGCAGACGCGCTACTGGTTGAATTCAGCCGGGGTCCAACTCGCCCCGGTCACCGGCATGCAAATGGGTCTGGAGGCCGTCTCCACGCGCGACCTGCGCGATTACGGCGATTCGACCACGATGGGACGCGTGATCCGGGAGCAAAGCGCCACCCTGTTCGGCGCAGGAATAGGCATCGAAACGCAGCGCCTGCTGAGTACCAACCTGTCGGTGACCCCGCGGCTGGTCGCGATCCGGCCGCGCGCGTCGATCACGACCACGTTCGCCCTGACGCGCGACCCGAACGCGCGCGAGCCCGTGCGCGAGGTCGGCGACAGCGCCGGCGCGTTCCACGTTCCCGCGGCCTACAGCAATCAGCGCCGCGTCGAAGCGGGTGCGCAGTTCGACATCGGGCGGATGGCGCGCGGCATCTTGGGGGACTCCGCGGCGTTGGCCGGCCTGCTGGCGCGGATCACCGGGATCGATCTGTCCTACAGCACGCAGCACGGATCGACCTTCGGCCGCGCGGCCGAGGCGCCGCCGGCGAGCTACCAGTTCGCGCTCGGCGGCCTCGGAGCGTTCCGGGAGGTCGACGGCCTGCTCGCATCGTCGGCCACACAGAGCGCGACGCTGGCGACGAGCGGCGCCGCGGTGTTGCCGCTGGGCCTGCGCGCCAACGCCTCCTATCGCCGCAGCAGCGGCGTCGGGTGGACGCTCCGGTCCGACCAGCAGGTGCCGCTGCGCAGCAACGTGCGGGAGTGGCCCAGCGGATCGCTCACGTGGGCACTCACGCCGTCGCGGCGGAACCTCGGGCGCCTGCTCACCACGATCAGCGCGCGCGCCGGCTACCGCGAGGCCGAGTCGGTCATCGAGCAGCCCTCGTTCGGCGCGCCGACAGGCGGCGTCACGCTGACGACGACGCACGAGCGCGTGTTTACGCCGTCGGCGTCCCTCGGCTGGATCGGCGGAGTGTTCACGAGCCTCGACGTGGCGCGCGGCACGGCCGACCGCGTCAACGCGGGAAACCTGTTCCGCACCGTACGCAACACGCTGAACGGGATGCTGGCATTCTCGTTCCGCCCGCCGTGGCAGGGGCGGTTGCGCTCCATCATCCGCACCACGGCTGGTTATTCCCTTGCCAGCAACACGACCTGCCTGCGCCGCACGGGGACCCAAACTTGCGTGCCGTACGTGGACAGCCGGCAAACGCAAGCTCAGCTTACGTTGGACACGAATTTACCCAGTAACATGAGCGCGGGATTGCAGATGGCCTACGTCCTGAATGAAGAGCGGCAGTCGAACCGCAAGATCTCACAGCTTGGCGTGACCGCCTTCGTGCAACTTTCCACCAGTGTGGGGCAGCTACGATGAAATCGTGCGTCGTGCGTCGTGCGTCGTGCGTTGCCCTCGTGCTCGCGCTCGGATGCCAGGCGCGGGCCGGGGGGGGGGGGGGGGGATCGTGGAACGCGGTGGGGTTCACGGGCCCGCGGGCCCCCAAGTAGGTGGGGCAGCAGGTGGCGTT
>Ga0137435_1000116_pt1 | contig 30238 bp, 25 predicted proteins | sample EasRivERMGT100_2_FD_104904 | JGI IMG/M metagenome (GOLD analysis project Ga0137435, IMG submission 104904) | Soil microbial communities from meander-bound floodplain in the East River, Colorado, USA - East River MetaG ERMGT100_2 | ecosystem: Environmental > Terrestrial > Soil > Floodplain ... | reverse complement strand
TTGTGCGCAGCATTCGCGGCCTGGAGAGCGCGCACATCCTGCGGCCGGGGTACGCCATCGAATACGACTACTACGATCCGCGCAACCTGAAATCTTCGTTGGAAACGAAGTCGATCACGGGCCTTTTTTTCGCGGGTCAGATCAACGGCACCACGGGATATGAGGAAGCGGCGGCGCAGGGTTTGCTCGCGGGTCTCAATGCTGCGCTGTTCGTTAAGGGAAAAGACTCGTGGTGCCCGCGGCGCGACGAGGCCTATCTTGGGGTTCTGGTCGATGACCTGATCACTCGCGGCGTCTCTGAGCCGTACCGCATGTTCACCAGTCGTGCCGAGTATCGGCTCATGCTGCGTGAAGACAACGCGGACCTCAGGCTCACGGAGTCCGGGCGCAAGCTCGGCATCGTAGACGATGCGCGCTGGGTCGCGTTCAACCGCAAGCGCGACGCAATTACCCGCGAGCAAGGCAGACTCAACGCTACCTGGGTGACTCCCAAATCTCTTCGCGCGGAGGTCGCCGACCGGGTCCTTGGCAAGCCGATTGAGCGAGAGTACTCGCTGATGGAGCTGCTTAAGCGTCCCGGCGTCACCCATGCCTCGCTCGCAAGCCTCGAGGCGACCGATGCACCCGCCATCGACGCTGCGGTCGCGGAGCAGGTCGAGATCCAGGCAAAGTACCAAGGCTACATCGCGCGCCAGCAAGGCGAGGTCGCGCGCGCGGAGCACTACGAGGTCCTGGCTCTACCGCGCGATCTCGACTATCGCACCGTTCGCGGCCTTTCGATCGAGGTGCAGCAGAAGCTCAACCAGCACCGGCCAGAAACGGTCGGGCAGGCCGCGCGCATATCAGGGGTTACGCCAGCGGCTATTTCGCTGCTCTTGGTCCACCTGAAACGCGGCATCGGCACCGCGCGAAGATCGGTTGCATGACGATCGCTGCGGCACGGCGGACGCGGCCCGGACTCGAGGGGCGCCTTGAAAGCGGGCTTGAGGAACTGGGCATCCCCTTGGACAGGGAAGCGATGACCCGACTCCTCGAGTACCTCCTTTTGCTGCAAAAGTGGAACCAGGTATATAACCTGACCGCTATACGGGATGGGGTAAAGATGGTAAGTGGTCACTTACTTGACTGTCTCGCGGTGGTTCCACACATCGGCGGTGGGCGTGTGCTCGACGTGGGGAGTGGCGCCGGGCTTCCTGGAATTCCCCTTGCCGTTGCGAAGCCGGGAATCCACGTATCGCTACTCGATAGCAGTCACAAGAAGGCGGCGTTCCTGAGGCAGGCGGTGGCTGAACTTCGACTGAGGAACGCGGAGGTTGTCTGCGAGCGAGTCGAGTCCTGGCACCCCACGGAAAAATTCGATTGGATCGTATCCCGGGCACTTGCCGAGCTTGCCGAGTTCGCCGCGCTGACCGAACACCTGCTTGCCCCGGGCGGCGTGCTCGCGGCCATGAAGGGTGTGTATCCCTTCGAGGAGATTGAGCGGCTGCCGCCCGGTTTCCGCGCCAGCCACATACACAGGCTCGCCGTTCCCGGGCTTGATTCCGAGCGGCACCTCGTGTTGATCGAGCGCACATGACCCGGATACTTGCCGTGACCAATCAGAAGGGCGGAGTCGGGAAAACGACGACCAGCGTCAATCTTGCCGCGGGCCTCGCGCAGTCCGCCATGCGCGTGTTGCTGGTCGACCTCGATCCCCAGGGCAATGCCACGATGGGGAGCGGCATCGACAAGCGCACCCTCAAGACCTCGATCTACCAGGTGCTCCTCGGGTTGGCCACCGCCGAATCGGCGCGGCAGAAATCGGAGTCGGGTGGATACGATCTGATTCCCGCGAATCGCGACCTCGCCGGTGCAGAAGTCGAGTTGGTTGATCTTGAGCACCGCGAGCTGCGATTGAAAGCCGCCCTCGAACCGCTCGCCAGCCAGTACGATTTCATCTTGCTCGATTGCCCTCCTGCGCTCAACATGCTCACGGTGAACGGGTTGGTCGCCGCCAATGCGGTAATGATTCCGATGCAATGCGAGTACTACGCGCTCGAGGGCCTCTCCGATCTCGTCAACACGATCAAGAAGCTGCGCCAGCACCTGAATCCGAAGCTTGAGATCGAAGGGCTGCTTAGGACCATGTACGACCCGCGCAACACGCTCGCAGAACAGGTCTCGGCGCAACTGCAGGAACACTTCGGCAAGAAGGTGTACCAGACCGTGATTCCGCGAAACGTGCGGCTCGCGGAAGCCCCGAGCTTCGGCGCTCCCGCGGTCACCCTTGATCGCGAATGCAAAGGCTCGCAGGCCTATATTGCGCTCGCGAGCGAGATCCTCTCGCGCAACGGCCTCGCCGTGGCATGAGCGAAAGACCCCAATGAAGCTCAAGGGGCTGGGCAGGGGCCTCGACGCGCTCCTCGACAAGGACAATGAAGGCGGTTCGATCCCCGAGGAACCCGCCACATTGCGCATCGAACAGCTACAGCGCGGGCGCTATCAACCGCGGACAAAGATGGACGAGAACTCGCTGCAGGAGCTCGCGGCTTCGATCCGCAAGCAAGGCCTGATGCAACCCATTCTTGTGCGGCCGATCGAGAGCGGCCGCTACGAGATCATCGCGGGCGAGCGCCGCTGGCGCGCCGCGAAAATCGCCGGCCTTGTCGAAGTACCGGTGCTCGTGCGCGATGTGCCGGACTCCGCGGCGCTTGCCATGGGGCTCATCGAGAACATACAACGGGAGAATCTCAACCCGCTCGAAGAAGCGGGTGGAGTGCAGCGGCTGGTGACCGAATTCAAACTCACCCACCAGGAAGCGGCCGATGCCATCGGCCGCTCCCGAACGGCGACGACCAACTTGCTCCGGCTCTTGAATTTGCAGAAGACGGTCCAGGGGCTGCTTTTCGACGGCAAGCTGGAGATGGGCCATGCGCGCGCGCTTCTCGCTCTCGAAGGGCGGCAACAGGAGCGCGTTGCAAAGCGCGTGTCGGATGGGGGGCTTTCGGTGCGTCAGACGGAGCACCTCGTCAACGCCATCCTGCATCCCAAGGCCAAAATCAAGCGCCGGATCAAGACCGATCGCGACATTGCGCGCCTCGAAGAGGAACTGTCGGAAGAGTTGGGGACCGCAGTCGAGATCAGGCCGGGAAAGAAGAGCACCGGAAAACTGGTGATCAGTTATTCGAATCCCGATCACCTGGACGATCTTCTGTCCAGGTTCCGCCGCAAACGGGCCAGTGCTTAGAGAAGGCGTGTCAGTGGGCGCGCACAAGGAATGGCCCAAGGAAGGCCTTGCCCGAATTCCCTATTGGATATATTCCGACCGGGAGATCTACGCCCGCGAGCAGGAGCTCATCTTCTGCGGACCGAGCTGGAGCTACGTTGCGCTCGAAGCGGAGCTGCCTCACCCCGGCGACTTCAAACGAACCTGCATCGGCGAGAAGCCCGTTGTCGTGGTGCGCGACAAAGACGGCTCGATCAATGTCGTCGAGAACCGCTGCGCCCACCGCGGTGTGCAGTTCTGCCAGAAGCACCTCGGCAACGCCTCCGAGTTCATGTGTCCTTACCACCAATGGACCTACGACCTGAAGGGAAACCTGATCGGCGTGCCCTTCCGCCGCGGCGTGAAGAAGCAAGGCGGGATGCCTCCCGAGTTCGATCCCAAGAACCACGGGCTCCGGAAGCTTAACGTAGCGTGCCGCAATGGCGTGGTCTTCGCCTCTTTTTCGGCGGACCTGCAAGCCCTCGAAGACTACTTCGGTCCCTCCATGCTCGCGCTCTACGACCGCGTGTTCGATGGGCGGGAGTTGCGCGTGCTCGGCTACTCGCGTCAGCTCATCCCCGCCAACTGGAAGCTGATGTTCGAGAATATCAAGGATCCCTACCACGCGAGCCTCTTGCATGTGTTTCTCGTGAGTTTTGGGCTGTTTCGCGCCGATCAGCCTTCGAAAGTTCAGATGGATAAGACCGGCCGCCACGGCGGACTCATATCCTGGCGAGGCGAGCAGAAGAAGACCGAGGACAATGCGGACATGAAGTCGCTGATGGACAACTTCAAACTGCACGATCCGGCGCTTCTTGATCCGGTGCGCGAGTTCCCGGAATACACCGTGGTGATGACCACGCTCTGGCCCAATCTGATTATCCAGCAGCAGTCGAATACGCTGGCCATGCGCCAGTTGATCACCCGCGGGCCCGGGGCGTTCGAACTCGCGTGGACGTTTTTCGGCTACGCCAACGACGACGACGAGATGACGCAGCGCCGGTTGCGGCAGGCCAATCTCATGGGCCCGTCTGGATTCGTCTCGATCGACGACAGCGAAGTGATGAAATTCTCGCAGCAAGGCGTGGGTCCGTACCCGGAAAGCGCAGGAGTCATGGAAATGGGAGGGCGGGATTGGAAGGATGAGGATCACATGGTGACGGAGTCGGTGATCCGCGCCTTCTACCATCATTATCGGCATGTAATGCAGATGTAGAGCATTGTGTTTCATAGCTATAGCACATATTCGAACGTTCGTGCTTTTTCATAGTCCAGTCCCAATATGAGTGCCCCCGCGCGCTACCTCAACTTGAGTGCGCGGGACTTGCGCCTCGAGCTGGAGGAGCTTTATGCGGCGTATGTGGGCTGCTTGGATGAAGAACGCTTTGAGGAATGGCCGGACTTCTTCGTAGAGCAGTGCCTGTACAAGATCGTCCCTCGCGAGAATTTCGAGCGGGGGCTGCCACTTGCCACTTGGCTGTGCGAGAGCAAGGGTTATCTGATCGACCGGGTCGTGGCGATACGCAAGACCTCAATCTACGCCCCGCGCTATATGCGCCGCATGGTGAGCGGCATCCGCGTGCTCGGCTGGAAGGAGGGCGTGCTCGAGGTGCGCGCGAACTACGTGGCTCTGGAAACCCTGCCTGATGAATTGACGCGCGTTTTCAACACCGGCCAGTACCAGGATAAGCTCGTTGTCGAGGCGGGCAAGCTGAAATTCAGAGAGAAGCTTTGTATATTCGACAGCCTTCTCATTCCCAACAGCCTGATCTATCCCCTCTGATATGAGTGATGACTGGACCAAGGTCGCGAACGCAGCGGATGTTCCCGAAGACGGAACGCTGCTTGTTCAGCTCGGCGCCGAGCCGGTGTGTCTCTATAACCTCTCCGGAACAATCTTCGCCACGCACGACACGTGCACGCACGGACAAGCGAGCCTCGCCGACGGCTTCATCGAGGGGGAGGAAATCGAATGTCCGCTGCACCAAGGCAGGTTTCACATCGCGACCGGGAGGGCGGTCGGCATACCCTGCATCGATGACGTACGACGCTACGCAGTGAAAATCGAAAACGGCGCAGTGCTGATCAAGGACTAGCGAGGTCGTGAACAAGGTCCCGCTGACTTTGGCAATCGGGGACTACGAGCACACACGCGACCTCGCTACCGGGCAAGTACCGGTACAGGGCGTCGACCTCAACGTACTCCACCTGCGGCCCGAAGAGGCCTTTTTCCGGTTTACGTTCTTCCGCGAGTGGGAAGTGTCCGAAATGTCCATGGGCAAGTACGTGTCGCTGCGTTCGCAGGAGGACAAGGCGATCGCAGCAATTCCGGTGTTCCCGTCGCGGGTGTTCCGCCAGTCGATGATCTACGTACGAGAGGGAGGCGGGATTAGGCGACCGGAGCAACTGAAGGGAAAGCGTATCGGCGTTCCGGAATGGGCGCAGACGGCGGTCATCTACGCGCGCGGCTACCTCGTACACCAAGCCGACGTGCCGCTCGCCTCGGTCGAGTGGATTCAGGCGGGAGTGAACGAGGCGGGGCGCGTCGAAAAAGTGAAGTTGAAACTGCCCGAAGGCGTTCGGCTCCGTCCCGAGCCGGAGCGTTCGCTCAACGAAATGCTGCTTGCCGGGGACATCGACGCGGTGCTCTCGGCGCGACCTCCGCACGGCTTCGGCCGCGGGATAGCACGCCTCTTTCCCGACTATGAGGCGGTCGAGGCGGCGTATTTCAAGAACACCGGGATTTTTCCGATCATGCACGTGATCGTGATCAAGACCGAGGTGCTGGAGCGCCATCCCTGGCTCGCGATGAATCTCTACAAGGCTTTCGAAGAAGCCAAGCGTCGCTCCATCGAGCGGTTGTCCGATATCACCGCATCGCACGCACCGCTTGCCTGGCTGGCGCCCTACACGGAGCGGATGAAGAGTCTCTTCGGCGAGGACTTCTGGCCCTACGGTCTGGAGAAAAACCGCACCACACTGCAGGCGTTCGTCGATTTCGCGTTCGAGCAGGGCGTGTGTCACCGGCGTCTCGAGCTGGAAGATCTGTTCCCGAGTCAAGTGCTGAGCTCTTTCAAGGTCTAGAAATGACCGCCGACGCAATTTGGATTACCGAGGCCGAAGTCGTTCAGCTCATGGACCTCGGCGAAGCGATCGCGGCCCTTGAAGCCGCCCTGCGCGAAGAAGCGCGGGGTGAGGCGCAGAACATGACGAAAACGCTGCTGCAATATGGTAAGAACAACCTGCACGCCATCGGTGGAAAACTCGGGGGTCTGGTCGGTACGAAGACCTGGACACACACGCAAGGGGGAACCTGTCCGCTTCTGCTTCTCTGGAGTGCAGTAGACGGGTCGCTGGTAGCGGTGATCGAGGCATTTGCGCTCGGCAACCTGCGCACCGGAGGCATCTCGGGTGTGGCTGCCGACTGGATGGCTGGAAAAGACACGAGGGTAATGGCCCTCATCGGCGCCGGCAAACAGGCGCTCGCGCAGGTTGGGACGATGCTCGCGGTGCGCGCCGTCGAGCGGCTGCAGGTCTACAGCCCGCGCATCGAGTCGCGTCAGGCGTTTGCCGCGAAAGCGCGCGAGGAATTTGGTATCGAAACCGTGGTCTGCGCTTCCGTGCCCGAGGCCTGCAAAGGAGCGCAGATCGTGACGCTGGTGACGCGGGCGGTCCAGCCTTTCCTCGCTGCGGGGATGCTCGAAAACGGCGCTCACCTGAACGCGGTGGGAGCGATCGCGCCCGACCGTGAAGAATTCGCTCAGGACGTGTTCGCGCGAGCCACACTGGTGGCCGTGGACAACCTCCCCGGTGTGCAGCAGCTCTCGCGCGAATTCATGACCCGATATGCCTCGTCGGGCTGGGATAGTGTGCAGCCGCTCTCCAAGCTTATCGCCTCGGGGCGCCGGCGCTCGGGCGCGGACGACGTGTCGCTGTTCAAGGCGATGGGTATGGGAATTTCCGATCTCGCCCTCGGCGTGGAACTGGTAAAGCGAGCGCGAGAGCGCGGGGTGGGCCGTACGATTTCCCAACCGAAGAAGCAGAAACCGCGACTCGCGGGAACACGGGCAAGAACCCCTGTTTAAAGAGTAGGATTATTCCTCGACCGAGGAGGCTGCCATGAACGAGTTCAGGAAAGACTTTCAATCCATGCAGGGACGTTTTCTCGACCGCGCAGGCCAGACAGCTCGCGACGAAAACACGTACTGGGCGCCGATTGTCGTCACGAAAAAGGAGATCGACGCGGAAGTCGAGCGGCTGGCCAGTCTGCCTCAGCCTGCGAACGGCCGGCGCGAGTCGCTGATCGTGCACCCGCTCGCCTCCGCCAACGCCCCGGGCTTTGCGCCGGGAATCCAGGTGAAGCTCTCGGTACTCAAGCCGGGCGAAGGGACCGCGGCGTTCCGGCACAATGCGACCGAAGTCAACTTCTGCATCGCCGGCTCGGGCCACACGCTGGTTGCGGGCAGGCGCATCCCCTTCGCCCAATACGACGTGTGGAATCACCCCTCCTATGCAATCTATCGCCACGTGAACGACGGAAAGGATGTCCAGGTCCGCCTGACGTACTCGAACGCGCCGCTTCTTCAGCACATGCAGGTCTATCTTCCCGAAGACGACCCCGCGGCCGAACTGCACACCGTTGAAGATGCCGAGGAGAAAGCGCACAAGAGCGATCCGCGGCGCAAAAGTCCCTTCGGGATGATTCCGCTCGGAAAGGAAGGCGGCATGCTGATGCCCTACGAGATCCTCATCAATCCCCAATCGGTCGAGTCCAAACCGTTGCACTTCCCCTGGAAGGACGTCAAGCGTGAGCTCGACAAACTGGAGGCGCTGGGGAAGGACTATGTCGGGCGGAGGCTCTACATGATGTACAACCCGGTCACGGGGCGCACCAACGGCGTCACGCCGAACTTCTTCGCCACCATAACGATTCGCCCGCCGAAGATCGTGGACCGTCCCCACCGCCATGTTTCCGCCGCGATCAACTACTATTTCCACGGTACCGGCTATTCCATGGTCGCGGGCAACCGCTACGAATGGGCGGCGGGAGACCTGATGCTCTCCGCCCCCGGGTGGGCTGTGCACAATCATGCCTCGTACGACGGTCATGTCTACGAACTCACCATCCAGGACCAGCCGCTCAATATCTACATGGAGTCGCTGCTGTGGCAGGAGGATCTGAAAAAACCCGCAGCGCTGCTTGGAAGCGAGCCCGGCTTCGAGACCAACCGAAGCAAGGCGGCGTAGACGACGCGTTCCCGAGACCGACCGTGGACCTGCAAGACATCAAGCTCTATATCGACGACCGCCCCGAGCAAGGTGCGTTCCGCGTGAACCGCGACGTGTTCGCCGACCCCGAGCTCTTCGAGCTGGAGCAGAAGTACATTTTCGAGCGCACCTGGGCATTCCTTGCCTTCGAGTCGCAGCTGGCGAAGCCGCACGACTTCGTCGCGACCCATATCGGGCGCGTTCCCGTCATGGTCGCGCGCGACGGCGGGGGCAAGCTTGGCGCGTTTCTGAACGTGTGCCGTCACAAGGGTTCGGTGCTGTGCCGCACGGAATCGGGCAACCGCAAGCACCACGTCTGCAACTATCACGGCTGGGCCTACGACTCGGGCGGCAAGAACATCGATATCAAGGACAGGAAAGACGCCTGCTACAGCGCAGCCTTCGACGCCGAGGATCATGATCTGGTGCGACTCGCGCGCTTCGGCAGCTACAAGGGCCTGCTCTTTGGCAGCCTGAGCCCGGAGGTGCCGCCGCTCGAAGACTACCTGGGCGAGCTGAAATTCTTTCTGGACCTCGCACTGGAGCAGGGCCCGAAGGGAATGGAATGCCTGCCGGGACGCATCACCTACACCTTCGATGCCAACTGGAAGCTGCAGATGGACAACGGCGTCGATCAATATCACCTGACTTCCACGCACACCAGCTTCATGGAAGTTGTGCGCCGGCGCGAGCGTGCCAAGACAGGGAATCAGGTGGCGCGCGCGTTCGACTGGGACCAGCGCCTCAAGCAGGAAGGTGGGATGTTTACCTTCGAGCATGGACACACCGCGATCTGGCTCAATCAGGCGCAGCCCGAGCGCCGGCCCGTCTATTCGACCATAGACGAGGTGAAAAAACGCGTCGGTGCGACCCGCGCGGAGTGGATGCTGAAGCTGCGCAACACGGTAGTGTTCCCAAACATGCAGATCGCCGATTCGACCTCGCTGCTGCTGCGCACGTTCCGGCCGCTCGCGGTGAACAAGACGGAGATGCGCGTCTACTGCATGGCGCCGATCGGCGAGCCGGCCGCCGTGCGCACCTGGCGTTTGCGGCAGTTCGAGGACTTCTTCAACGTGAGCGGCTTCGCGACGCCCGACGACACCACCCTGTACGAGGACAGCCAGGCCGGATTCGCCGCGCCCATATCCTGGCTGCAAGGCTATCAGCGCGGGATTGCGGCGATCGAGCCCGGAGCGAGCGCGCTCGCGCGGGAGATCGGCATCAAGCCGGTGGCGAGCCTCAAGGGGCCGTACATGATCCAGACCGAGACCTGCTTTCACGCTCCGTACCGCGAATGGGCGCGATTGATGCAGGCCGGTGTTTCGGGCGAGAAGCCGTATTCCTTCTGAGATGGCCGATTCCCTCGAGATCGGCCGCGATCTCATCGTTCGTGAGGCAGTCTATCTCGACGAACGGCGCTGGGACGAATGGCTCGCCCTGTTTGCCGAGGACTGCGAGTACTGGGTCCCGACCTGGCGCACCGAGGAGGAGTTGACCTCGAATCCTCAGGCGGAAATCTCCCACGTCTACTACGCCAACCGCGCGGGGCTGGAGGACCGCATCGTGCGCATTCGCTCGGGCCGCTCGCCCGCGTCTACGCCCCTGCGACGCACCGTTCATAACGTGTCCAATGTGCTCCTCACGGAGCCGGCGGGAAAATCGCTCATGCGGATGCGCTCGAGCTGGACGAGTCACGTCTTCGATCCGCGGCACAAGAAAACCGACACCTTCTTCGGCTACGCCTATTACGAGCTGCGGCGCACCGGAAAATCCTGGCTGATCGCCAAGAAGAAAACCGTCCTGCAGAACGACTATCTGCCGGCGATGGTGGATATCTACTGTCTCTAGGAAAACAGGTTCGATTCCCGCCCGGCCGGTGCATGAGCCAGCGCAGCGTCTTCATCTGCCACGATTACATGCTCGTCGAGGTGCTCGCCGAGATCGCGTCGCGGCTCGAGCAGCTCGGCATCGAGATCATCCGCGGTCCGCAGACCGCGCCGGGAAAAAAACTGATCTACCCGAAGGCGAGCCACGCCGAGTTGTTCGGCCGGGCGGATGTCATGATGTTCAGCTCGCGCTCGATCTGCTCGCGCGAGGTGATGCTTGCCGCGCCGCGGCTGCGCGGCATCGTCAATCCCACAATCGGGCTCGAGACGGTGGATCTGAAAGCCGCGAACGAGTTGAGCGTCATCGTGGGCCACGGCGCAACCCCTGAGAATTTTCTGGGCATGGCGGAGGCCACCGTCATGCTCATGCTGATGCTGATGTACAACCCCGGCGCGACCGAGTCGGTCCTGCGGGGCCAGCGCTCTCGACCCAAACCTGCGCCCGAAGCCATGTGGGCGCGGATGCTGCTCGGCCGCACGGTCGGGCTCGTCGGCCTGGGACGAATCGCGCGGGGCGTGGTCGAGCGGCTCTCGGGATTTGGCGTGAACCAGCTCGCCTGCGACCCGCTCGTAAGACAAGACGCCGCGCCTCCAGGCGTAAAGATGACCGATCTGGAAACTCTGCTCCGTTCGAGCGATATCGTCAGCGTGCACGTAAACATCACGTCCGAGTCGCGCGGCATGCTCGGCGAGCGTGAACTCGCGCTGATGAAGCCGACTGCGCATCTCGTGAATACTTCGCGGGGGGAGGCGATCGACGAAGCCGCGCTCTACCGCGCGTTGAAGGAACGGCGCATCGCCGGCGCAGCGCTCGATACGTTCGTCGTCGAGCCTCTCCCTGAGGACAGCCCCTTGCGCGACCTGGACAACGTCATTCTCACGCCGCACATGGTGGGCCACACCCGGGACGTGATCGCCTCATTTCCACCCGCGGCGGTGGAAAACATCACCCGCATCCTGCAAGGAGAACCGCCGCTCTACTGCAAGAATCCCGAAGTCATTCCGGCGTGGAAGGAACGGCTGGCGACCCTGTCATTTCCGTAGCCTGGGCTAGAAACCGGGCTTGATGCCGGCGTCTTTGGTGATCTTTGCGTACTTCACCAAGTCGGCTTTCATGATCTCCATGTAGCGCTCGGGCGTCGTGCCGACGGCCGACAGGCCCACGGTATTCAACCTTTCCTTGACGACTTGCGGGTCCTGCAGGACACGGTTGATCTCGGCGTTCACGCGGTCCACGATCGGGCGCGGCGTTCCCGCAGGCGCGAGTACGCCGAACCACACGTCGATTGCATAGCCGGGAAGCGGGCCTGACTCGGCGATCGTCGGTACGTCGGGCAGCAGCGGCGTGCGGGTTTCGCTTGCGACAGCCAGTGCGCGCAGCCTTCCCGACTTGAAGTGGGGCACGAGCGAGCTGATTGAGGCGACAGAGAAGGTAACCTCGCCGGCGAGCAGCGCCGGGACGAGAAATGCGGCTCCCTTGTAGGGAACATGTGTAATTTCGATGCCGGTCATCGTGCGCAGCAACTCCGCGCCGAGGTGGTGCGGCGTGCCGATTCCAGCGGTGGCGTAGGTGGAGCCCGGATGGGATCGCGCGTACGCGATGAACTCCTTCGTGTTGGTCACAGGAAGATTCGAGTTCACGGTGAGGACGAAGGGAATCGTGGCTACCAGAGTGACGGGCTCGAAATCCTTGATCGGATCGTAAGGCAGCTTCGCAAAGAAGCTCACGTTCAGGACGTGAGTGTTGGAGGAAAGCAGCAGGGAGTAACCGTCGCCGGGCTGTTTGGCGACGAACTCGGTGCCGACGTTGCCGCCCGCGCCGGGCTTGTTCTCGACGACCACCGGCTGTCCGAGATTTGCCTGCAGGCGCTCGGCGAATACCCGCGCAAGCAGGTCGTTCGCGCCGCCGGGCGGCAGCGGCACGGTGAAGCGTATCGGCCGGCTTGGCCAGGTCTGCGCGGCCGCTTCGCCCGCAGCCAACGCCAGGCCGGTGCTCAGCACCACTGCAATCCAGGCTCGCAATGTAAACATGTGCTCCTCCGTTCTGGAAATCCGGTTAACCCTGGCGCTTCTGGCTCGCGCCCGAGCCGGCCATGTTCGTGTCGTACCCAGGAGCGACACGCACGTCAACGACGCAAACCGCTCCGCCCTGCACGGCGCGAATGCCTTTTTCGATTGCCGGACGCAGTTCCGCCACTTTTGTGACCGGGCCGATGCCCTCGGCGCCCTGGGCGCGGGCGATCATCGCCAGGTCGATATCCGGACCGCTGATGCGCTGGCCGATCCAGCGATTCTCGACCGGGCGCGAGCGCTCCTTGGCGACCCGCTCCTGGTGCAGTTCGTCGTTGAAGAAGGACCGGTTGTTGGCGACGAGAATCAGGCAGGGAATGCCGTAGTGCGTCGCGGTCCACAGCGCCGTGTTGCTCATCAGGAAGTCGCCGTCACCCATGATCGCGACCGGAAGGCGCCCGCTGCCTTTGAGAGCGAGCGCTGCGCCTACCGTGATGCCGGGCCCGGCGCCGACCCCGCCTCCACCTTCCGACCCGATGTAATCGAGAGGGTGCCGGAAATGGCGGTAGGCGCCGTTCCAGCCAAGCGGCAGCCGCGTGAGGCAAACGTTCATGCCCTTGGTCGCCTCGTTGAGCGTGTCGGCGAGCGTGCGGATCGACACGACATCCGGCGCCGGATCCGGAAAGGCAGCCGGTTTCACGGCTACAGTCCCGGGGCGAGCCTTTACGGCGTCGAGCAGGAGCGGCACGACCGCGTCCGGTTCGCACATCATGTAGACATCGACAGGCGGCAGGCCTTGGTAGTCCATGCTCCAGCCGCGGTGCAGATGCGCGTCGGGGGAGACTTGTATGACTTTGGCGCCCACGGGTTCTGCACCCCAGGCCTGCTTGAGCACTCCGGCGGGATCGACCCAGTCTAGTACGAGCACGACATCCGCCTCGCGCAGCAGCTTGACTGTCTCCGGCAAGAGAAAGTTCGCAGGCGGCGCGGCGTGCAGCGGATGGTCGGTCGGAAACGCCGCACCGAGCTTGATGTCGGTAAGGACGCGTGCCTGGAGCTTTTCCGCGAGCGCGACACGCTGCTTCCAACCCGCTTCACTCCTCGATACGCGGCCAAGCAGGATCACCGGATGCTTGGCCCCGGAAAGAAGCTTCGCTGCGGCGTCAACCAGGTGCGCCGCCGGTAGCACCGCATCGGGCGCGCGATGGCGTTTCGCGTCCGGTAGCGGCGGGAGCGCGCCGATCTTGGTTTCCTGCAGGCCCGCGTCGAGGTTGATGTAAGTCGGCCCGCGCGGCGCGGTGTTGGCGATCTGCACTGCGCGCAGGATCGCTTCGTAAGCCGCAGGCACCGACGCGGGCTGGTTGTCCCACTTGGTGAAGTCGCGGACGAGCGCGCCCTGATCGGACGCAGTGTGGATCCAATCGATCCAGGGACGGCGTTTGGAAGCATCCCAAGGGCCGGTGGCACCCAGGATCAGCATCGGAATGCGATCGCACCAGGCGTTGAAAATCGCCATGCTCGCGTGCATGAGGCCGACGTTCGAATGCACCACCGCGCCCATCATCCTGTCGGACGCCTTGGCGTAGCCCTGGGCGATCGCCACAGCAGACTCTTCGTGCAGGCACAGCAGCATCTGCGGGCGCGTGTTGCCGAGGTAGTTCACGATGCTGTCGTGCAGTCCTCGATAGCTCGCTCCGGGATTGAGCGCGAGGTAAGGAATTTCGAGCGCACGCAACATCGCCGCGATGGCGTCGCTGCCCCAGATTTCCTTCTGGTCGGGGCCGGCGACCGGCGACTCGGCGAGCACGTTCGGGGCTAAATTGTCCTTGGCGTTCATGAGCGATCCGTTGTATCTGGATTAAGAACGAAGGCGATCATAGCTTGCTCCGGAATGTTCGCGCAAACGATACGATACGCGGCGCCCCGGCCGGCGCTAGCCATACCCGGTGACGCGGGCGAGCAGCTGCTCCGTGTCCTCGGGAAGCCTGTTGCCGCGCCAGGCGATGTGATGATCGGGGCGCACCAATGCCAGGTCGCAAGCGTACAGTTCGCGCGCCTCGTTGTTTGCAACATCGAGGACCGCCAGAGGCACGGCATGCTTCCTTGCGGCAGACTCGAACGCGCTGACGTCGACGCCGCTCCTGAATCGCAGGAGGGTGAAGTCGCGGCCAAAGCGGTCGAAGATCGAAACGCCGTCCTCGAGCCAGACGTGAGGCGCCCGGGCGCCCGGGGTGGCGTTGGCCGTGTAGTGATGCCAGTCGTCGCGGGGCCAGGGCGCGCCGTCGGGAACGACGATGGGTGAGCCGGCGTAAAACACGCCGAGATGTATTCCTGGGATGTCGAATTCCGTCGCCGCGTGCCGGTAGAGGCGCTCGCCGAGGGCGGAGCGCACCGCTTCACCTGCCTCGCCCGCGTCCTCGAGGTTTGCCGGCAGATCGATCTTCCCGATCGATTCGGCCATGGCGCGCGCGAAGCGCGTATTGCGGTGCGCGATAGGTTTACGCTCGGTCTCATAACTCACGAGCAGTTGCGGTCCGCCCCAGCCCTCGCAAACTGCGGCGAGCTTCCAGCCGAGATTGGCTGCATCGTCCACCGAGGTGTTGTATCCCTGGCCGCCGGTAGGTGTGAACAGGTGCGCCGCGTCGCCCGCGATGAGCACGCGGCCCGAGCCGAAGCGCTCGGCGACCAGCGTATAGCCTGCGGTCCATTCGGCGACGCCGAGAATATCGAACTGAAACTCGCGGCCCGTGGCGCGAATCAGCGACTCGCGGGCATAGTCGGCCGGCGCCTGCCCGTCGCGAGGCAACTGGACATGCAGCACCCACAGCCCCCTTCCGTCGATCGCGTTCATCAAGGCCCGCCGTTCGCGGTTCACTGCCCAGTACTGCCAGGCGCGGGGCGCGCGCACCACCTCGTAGAATGCCGGCGAGCGTATGTGGACGGCAAGCATTCGCCCGCCCATGAAGTCGCGCTCCTCCCGCGCAAGCCCTTCGTAGCGGATTCCCAGCGTCTCACGCACCAGGCTCCTGGGCCCGTCGCAGCCCACCGCGTAATCGGCCTCGATTCGCTCGAGCTTTCCGGTCGCAAGCTCTTCGGCCTCGACCGCCACGCCGTCGGCGTGAGCCTCGAGCCTTCTCGCCCGCCAGCCGAAGCGCACATCCGCCGCCGGCCACCGCTCCGCCTGCTCCTTCAGTACCGCCTCGATGTACATCTGCTGCACGCGGTGCAGCGGTTCCGGGGTGGGCCAACGCGAGCCGGTGGTCTCGCGCGCGTCGAGCGCTTCGCGCCGGCTGCGCCCATGGAGCCGCGCTAACTCGTGCTGCGCGTAGCGCGTGAAATACGTGATGTCTTGCGGATAATCCTCCGGCAGGCCGAGCGCGCGGATCTCGGCGGCGAATCCAAGTCGCCGGTAGTGCTCCATCGTGCGCGAGGTTGTCGCATTCGCCTTGGGTGAGGTCGGAGAGGTCGGGTCTTCCTCGAGGAGTACGCAGGCCACGCCGCGCCGCCCCAGCTCGATCGCGAGGATCAGGCCTGACGGGCCACCGCCGACGATGACGACGTTCGTGCGCGGCATCGCGTCGGGCGAATCACGCGCCCGGCGCGGCCAGCGTTCCCACCGCGGCGAAGAGCGCCTCGACCGACTCGCGCGAGAGGTTCCGCGTGATGAACACGATGCGCGAGCGCCGGTCCTCGCCCGACCAGGCTTCGAGGGTCACGGGCGGATGAAAGACGTGCTGCGCGCCCTGCACCACCACCGGGCCGGATTCTCCGGCGACGTTGACGAGGCCCTTCACGCGCAGCAGATCGGGACCGCGCAGCGAGGTCAATACCTGCACCGCGGCGGAGAACGTGTCCCAGGTGAAGGGTTTGTCGAACCAGAGGCAGAACGAGCGGATCGAGGTGTCGTGGGTGCCGGCACGGACGCGCTCGCCGAGATACGCACCTTCGGCCGGACGCGCCTCCCCGGAAGGGGCGAGCCAGCGATCGAGGTCTCGGGTTGTCGCACGGACGCTTCTCGGTCCGACGTCGCGAAGAAACGCCACGTCCACCTCGCCGTTGATCGCGACCGTGCGCGCGGCGTAGGGATTCATCTGCTCCAGGCGCGCTTCCAGCGCCGCAACCGCCTCCGGAGAGGCGATGTCGCTTTTCGTAATGACGATGCGATCGGCCACCGCGGCCTGTTTCGCCGCTTCGGGCGCGTTGTCGAGATTCAGCGGGCCGTTCACCGCGTCGACGAGCGTCACGACGCAATCGAGGCGGTACTGCGCGCCGAGCATGCCGTCGGTCTGCAGCGTATGCAGCACCGGCACCGGATCGGCAAGGCCGGTAGTCTCGATGAAGACACGGTCGAAGTCGATCACTTCACCGGCGCGGCGCTTGATGAAAAGCTCGCGAAGGGTCTCTTGCAGATCGGTGCGCACCGTGCAGCACAGGCACCCGTTCGAGAGCAGCGTCATGCTCTCCGAGGACGATGCCACCAGCTCGTGGTCTATGCCGACTTCGCCGAACTCGTTGATGATCACCGCCGCCCGGTTCATGCCGGGGTCGCGCAGGAGATGCTTCAACAGCGTGGTCTTGCCGCTGCCGAGAAATCCGGTGATCAGGCTGACCGGGAGCTTTCCCGCGAGCGTATCGCGCGTCGGCGCCGGGCTCGGCATCAAACCGTCATTTCGAGGACATACAGGCCGCCCGCGAAGCGATCGACCGTGTAGACGAGGCGCCGGTCGTCCACGTACACGTCGTTCAGCTGGATCGACCCGACGCGCGAGAGCTTCGGGGCAGGGGGCACGAAATAGGCGATCTCCTGCGGCTGATAGGGATTGCTCACGTCGAACGCGCGCACGCCCCCACCGAAGAAGGTGCCCACGATGATGCTATCGGATCGCCACGAGCCCGGCACGGGGAGGTTCTCGTGCAGGTTGTGCGCGCCGAAGCGCCCGCCGTTCTTGGCGAAGGTCTCGACCGGCGGCATCGGAAATGTGCTGATGGGAACCGGATTGCTCTCGACGCGCGCGTCCACCACCCACACGAGCTTGGGCCAGTCTTTCCCGTCGCTCTGGACGCATTCGTCGCTGACGATGAGGAGTTCCCGCTGGAAGAGCGGCAGCACCGTGTGGGTGAATCCCGTATACGGCGGAGAGTAACGCCAGTGCGCGACGAGCTTCGGGCGCGACTTGTCGGAGATATCCAGAATTACGGCGCCGCCGGAAATGTAACCGACGTAGGCGCGGTCGGGCCGCTCCGGAAAGACGTTCGTATTGTGTGCGCGAAAGCCGGAGTCGAACTTCGGATGGCGTGCGAGCGGCGGCACGGAGTCGCCTACGCGTGTTCCGGGGAGCCACCAGCGCCCGACCTCGGCGGGTTTCGAGGGATTGCGAACGTCGATGATGCGGTAGAACTGGTCATCGGCGGGATTGTGCGGCTGGAAGTCCGGCGCACCTCCCGCCAGGTGAACGAACTCGCCGTCGACGAACCACACGGCGTGCACGCCGCGCGAATGCGGACCCGAAGCGTCAAAGTGCGAGATCAGCTTCGGCTTTTCGGGCGTGCTGATGTCGAACAGGTCGAAGCCCGCGGGCTTGGTGTTCAGAGCGCTGGTCTGATACGCGACCGCCATCGTGTCGCCTACCACGTCGAGCGAATTGGAACGCACCTTCGCGTGAGGAAGCTCGGTCTGCACGACGACGCGGGGGCTGCGAGGATCGGTGACGTCCACCGCGGTGAAATTCTTCGGCGCCGATTCGTGCGCCAGCCACAGGATCCGCCGTCCGTCGCGTGCGAGCTGCATCGCCATGCCCTCGCCTATGCCGCCGAAACCCTGCAGCTCGTGATGCGAAAGCAGTTTCATGTTGAGCGCGAGCGTCTGATCGGAACGGGCGCCTATTCCTGAAAGCGTCGAAGCCATTGGGATTCCTGTGTTTTTTGTACGGACCGAAAAGCGGCAAGGCGTAATAGTAACCCCTCGCACGCGTCGCTGACACGCGAGTTCGGGTACACTTTCGCTCACACCTGATCGCTCGATAAAGGAGGAAACCATGCGGAGGTTGTTCGTCATCGCCGTCGGCCTGACTGGAGCGTTGTTCGCCGCTGGCGCAATCGCCCAGTCCTATCCCACCAAGCCGGTAAAACTCATCGTCACCTACCCTCCCGGGGGGAGCTCGGATCTGATGTCGCGGATCTTCGGCCAGAAACTCGGCGAAGTGTGGGGACAGACCGTGATCATCGAGAGCAAACCCGGCGCCGCGGGCTCGATCGGCATGGACTTCGCGGCCAAGCAACCGGCCGACGGGTACAGCTTCGTGGTCGGCAACATCGGACCGGCCGCTGTGAATCCCCTGTTATCTAAAGTCCCTTACGACGTCCAGCGGGATTTCATCGCGATATCGCTCATTTCGACTGGCCCCAACATCCTTATCGTCCACCCCGATGTGCCGGCCAAATCGCTGCGCGAGCTGACCGAGCACGCAAAAACCGGCAAGCTCAACTATGGTACGAGCGGGCCGGGGAGCATCTCGCATCTCGCCGGCGCGATGTACCTGAACCTCACCGGGGTCAAGGCCACCGAGGTTCCCTACAAAGGCGGCATCCTCGGCGTGCAGGATCTGGTCGCGGGACACATCCAGTACATTTTTTCCGATTCCTTGCCGGCGATGGGATTCATCAAGACCGGCAGGGCGCGGGCTCTGTGCGTCACCGGCCCTGAGCGCAGCCCGATCATGCCCGAGCTTCCGCCATGCGTGGAAGCGGTTCCCGGCCTCGTGGCGGTGAACTGGTGGGGCGTGTTCATGCCGACGGGAACACCGAAGGCGATCACCGACAAGTTTCACACCGATCTCGTCAAGGTGATGCAGGACGCCGACGTCAAGAAAAAATTCGCCGATCTGGGGGTAGAAGCGATCCACAGCACGCCCGAGCAATTCGTGGCGTTCATGAAATCCGAGACGGCGAAGTACGCGAAGCTCATCAAGGAGGCGGGGATCAAGGGGAATTAGCGCTTGTGCAGAACATCAGCGCCGCGCGCGTTTCTTTCGGGCGCGCGGATTCCCCGCCATCTTCTCGAGGACCGCGCACACCGCGCCGGTGTCCTCTTTGCCGAGCCCCATCGCCATCGCGGCGTTGTAGATCGGGGCGCTCGCGGCAAATAGCGGCGTTGGACAGTCGAGCTCCCGCGCGAAGTCGGCGATGATGGTCATGTCCTTCTGCCAGACCTCGTTCTTCATCGTGGCCTCGGAGTAGTCGCCCTTGACCATCATCGGTCCGCGCACCTGGAACATGCGCGAGCCGCCGGCGCCGCCGGCGACGACCTTCAGAACCAGCGCGGGATCGAGACCCGCCTTCATTCCCAGCACCATCGCTTCGGCCGCGGCGACGTTGTGGATCGCGACGAGCAGGTTGGCGACAAACTTCATCTTCGAGCCGCTGCCGAAGGGCCCGACGTAGTAGTTCGCGCTGGTGAAGCCGGATAGCACCGGGACGGTCCTGCGGTACGCGGCGCGATCGCCGCTGACGTAGATGAGCAGATCCTTTACACGCGCTTGCGCGCCGGTACCGCTCAAGGGGCAATCGAGCAGGATCACGCCGCGCTTCGCCAGCACGTCGCGCGCGGCGGTCTTTACCCCGATCGGCAGCGTGCTGGTCTCGATGACGATGGTGCCGCGCGGCGCGGAAGCGGCGAGTTCCTCGGCGACCCGCGCCAGCGCCTTGGCAGAAGGCAGCGACGTGATCAGGATGCCCGCGCGCCGCGCGACCGCACGCGGGCTCGCTGCCGCGATGCCGCCTGCGCGTGCGTGCTCGGCACGCCGCTTCGGCATCACGTCGTGCCCGATCACGCGGAATCCGGCACGGCCGAGATTGAACGACATCGCCGAGCCCATGATGCCGAGCCCGATCATTCCCACGGTTGGCTGCGCCATCGCTGTTCTCCTCCCTGCCTGCATTCTAACGATTGCGGCGTTATCGCCTCCGCCTACGACCGGCACCGGATCGGCAAGTAGCCCGGCGGAAGGTTGGTCTTGTTCTCACCCCTGATAGTCATCTTCTCCGGCGGAGTGGCGTAACCGCACACCCAGGTCACGGGAACAATGGGGGCGTCTTCCACGACGGCCGGGCGGAGCGTGAGGATCTTGCCGCGGATGACGCCATTCGCACGGTTGCCGAAAGTAATGTGGATCGCGCCACCTTGGATCGCCACTGAGCTGATGGTGTAGTTGACGATCTTATCGGCGACGGGCAACCCGGCTGCGGCGTTGTCGGCGGGAAAACTCTGCAGAAGGGCCCACGAAGCGGCTACCGGCGACTTCGCGATGTCGGCGAGAGGCAAGGCCTCGGCGATCTGATCGCGAACGAATTTGTCCTGGTAGGTGGGAATTGCCAATAGCGCCAGAATAGCCACGATCCCAATAACGACCATCAATTCCAGGAGGGTGAAGCCGCGGGTACGCATGGCCGGGGAAGAGTCTACCTTGGCTCTTGACCGGGATCAAAATACGCTACCATCCCGCCCTCAATCAATTAAGCGGAATCGAACAAAAGTGGGGCGGTTTCTGGTCGGCGTGGACATAGGCGGCACCTTTACCGATTGCGTGGCGCTCGACCGTGCCGGACGCATCACCGCCACCAAGGCGCCCTCGACGCCGGGAAATTTTGCAGAAGGCATGCTCGCCGCGATGCGCGTCGCCGCCGAGCGCCTCGGGCTTTCGTTCGAAGCGTTCTGCAGCGAGGTCGCGGTGCTCACCCACGGCACCACGGTCGGCACCAACGCGCTGATCCAGAGGAAAGGCGCGAAGGTGGGCCTCATCACCACGCGCGGCCACGAGGATGCGATCCACATCATGCGCGGCTCGCGCGGGGTCTCCTCGCGCGATATCGCCAAGGTGGTTCACTTTCCTTCGAGCCAGAAGCCGGTGCCGATCGTGCCCAAGCGTTTGATCGAGGGCGTGTCGGAGCGCGTGGACTGTTTCGGCAAAGTCGTGGTGCCGTTGAACGAAGCCGAAGTCCGCACCGCCATCAAGCGTCTGGTCGAGGTCGGCGTCGAAGCGATCGCCGTGTGTTTCCTCTGGTCGTTCAAGAACCCGGCGCACGAGCGGCGCGTGAAGGAAATGATCCGCGATCTCGCGCCGCAGGTTTTCGTCTCCTGCTCGATTGATATCGCGCCCAAGTGGGGCGAGTACGAGCGCACCACCGCCACCGCGTTGAACGCCTATATCGGCCCGGTGATGGCGAAATACCTGGGCAACCTCGACCGCCAGCTGAAGGCCTCCGGCTACGCGCAGCCGCTGCAGATCACGCAGTGCGGCGGTGGCTCGATCTCGGTGGATCACGCCATGGGCTCGCCGTTGCTGACGCTCGACTCCGGCCCCGTGTCCGGCGTTACCGGGTCCGTGTACCTCGGCAAAGTAATGGGCATCCCGAACATCATCACCACCGACATGGGTGGGACGTCTTTCGATGTCGGCATCATCCACGACGGCAAGCCGGAATATTCCTTTGTCTCCAACGTGGCGCAGTACGAGTACTTCCTGCCCAAGGTGGACATCCAGGCGATCGGCTCAGGCGGGGGCTCGCTCGCCCGCGTCGATGCCGGGTCGAAAACCCTCGCGGTCGGTCCGCAGTCCGCGGGCGCCGATCCGGGGCCGGTGTGTTATGGCAAGGGCGGCACCGTCGCCACCGTCACCGACGCCGACGTGGTGCTCGGCACCATCAACCCGGACAACTTCCTCGGCGGGCGCATCATCCTCGACCGGAAGAAAGCCGTCGAGGCCGTGCAGCGCGTCGCCGATGGCCTAGGGCTTCCGCTCTTCCGGGCGGCGGCGGGAATCGCGCAGATCGCCGAGTTCAAGATGGCCGACATCATCCGCAAGATGACCGTCGAAAAAGGCTTCGATCCGCGCGATTTCGTGCTGTTCGCCTTCGGCGGCGCGGGCCCGGCGCACGCCGGCGTGTTCGCGCGCGAGCTCGGCGTGCGGAAGATAGTCATCCCGCAAAAACAGATCGCCTCGACCTGGTGCGCCTTCGGCGCCGCCGCCGCCGACATCCTGCACGTCTACGAGCAGGTGGACATCCAGACGAGCCCGTTCGAAGCGGCGCGCGTGAACGCCGCGCTCGATTCGCTGGAGCGGAGAGCGAACGCGCAAATGGACAAGGACGGCATCACGAAGAACCGGCGCCACTTCCAGTTCTCGCTCGACATGCGCCATCGCGGGCAGATAAACGAAGTCGAAGTGGCGCTGCCCGAGAAGCGTGTGAAGGATTCTTTGTGGGAGCCGTTGCGCAAGCGCTTCTACGCGCGTTACGAGCAGCTCTACGGGCACGGCTCGTCCTACGTCGACGCGCGGCTGGAGATCGTGACGCTGCGCCTGCGCGCGACCGCCGCAACTCCGCGGCCGAAGCTCTCGGCAGTGAAGAAACTTGTCGCAAAGATCGATCCCAAGGCAGGCCGCGGCAAGCGCAGCATCTACTGGGCGGATCTGAAGAAGAGCGTCGCTACGCCGATCTACGACGGCGCGCTGCTGGTTCCAGGCAATGCGATCAAAGGCCCGGCGGTGATCGAGACCACCGACACCACGGTCGTCGTGCACCCGCGTCGCAAGCTGCGCGTGGACGCGTTCGGGAATTTCGAGATTGATTTCGGCAAGTGAGATTCGAAGCGAGGAGCGCACCGTGCCCAAAGTGAGCGAAATGAAAGGCGCCGCATTCGACGGCAAGAACATGGGCTACGTGCCACCGAAGCAGCTTTCCATCTCCCCGAAGCTCAAGCTGCACAAGAAGAGCGCGAAGAAGATCGACCCGATCACCTACGAGGTGATCCGCCACAGTTTATGGCACGTGAACGAGGAGCACGGCGCGACCATCCAGCGCCTCTCGGGCTCGCCGATTGCGATGTACGCCCTTGACCTCAATCCCTCGATCCTCACCGAGGACGGCGAGTTCATCTACTTCGGGCCTTTCATGCAGTACATGTCGGGCGTCACGGACACGCAGGTGAAGTGGACGCTCGAATACCGCAGCGACAACCCCGGCATCCGCGAGGGCGACATGTTCCTCGCCAACGACCCCTGGGTGGGCGCGGCGCACCAGCAGGACGTGATGCTGATGTGCCCGGTGTTCTGGAAGGGGGAACTCTTTTGCTGGGTGACGAACTGCCTGCACCAGTACGATCTCGGCGGCATCACGCCGTCTTCGTTCTGCGGCACGGCCGAGAACGCTTTCGAGGAGGGCATCTGCATCCCGCCGGTGAAGATCGTGGAGGGCAACGAAATCCGCCGCGACATCGAGGAGCTGTACCTGCGCTCATCGCGGAAGCCCGAGTCGGTGGCACTGGATTTTCGCGCCCAGCTCGCCGGCAACATCACCGCGCGCGACCGGGTGTTCGCGCTCATCCGGCGCTACGGCCCCGAAGTGGTGAAAGGCGTGATGCGCCAGATTCTCGATAACGGCGAGAAAGCGTTCCTCGCAAAATTGAAGCGCCTGCCCGACGGCGTCTGGCGCGAGCGCACCTATGTCGAGTGCTGCCGGCCGGGCGACCGTCGCACGCACCGCGTGATGCTGACGCTCAGGAAAGAGGGCAGCAAGCTCATCTTCGAGAATGACGGCACCGCGCCGCAGGACGGCGCCATGAACGCCACCTATTCGGGCTGGCGCGGCTCGCTCATGGTGGCGCTGAACCAGTTACTCTGCTGGGATCAGTATTTTTCAATCGGCGGCGCGCTTCGCCACGTCGAGTTCGATCCCAGCCCCGGCACCTTCAACTGCGCAAATTACCCGGCCTCGGTCTCGACCGCGCCGGTGCAGGCAATGGAGATCTCGCTCTACCCGGCGTACAACGTGCTCTCGAAAATGATTCATTCCGATCCGGAGATGCGCAAGGACATCATGTGCATCGGCGGCACCAGCCAGTGGCCGGCGACACTGTTTCGTGGCACCGACCAGTGGGGCGAGCGCTACGGTTATATCCTGGTGGACCCGATCGGCGGGGCGATCGGCGCCTTTGCCGCGGGCGACGGCATCTCCACCGGCGGCCAGTCGAGGACGCCCATCTGCAAGCTGCCCAACGTCGAGCACACCGAGCAGTCGTTCCCGGTGCTGTACCTGTATCGCAAGGAAGTGGTCGATTCCGGGGGAGCGGGAAAATATCGCGGCGGGCTTTCGGCCGAGTCCTGTTTCATTCCGCACGGAACCGACGTGATCACGCAGGACACGCTCTCCTCGGGCAACGCCATTCCGACTTCGCTGGGCATGATGGGGGGCTACCCCGGCTCGGTGAACGTGTACAAGTTCAAGCGCGCGACGGACATCTTCGATCGCCTCGAGAAGCAGAATATTCCCAACGACATCGCCGAGGTAACGGGCGAGGAAGTCACGCTGCAACTGCGCCAGGAGAATTTCCAGCAGCTTCCGGCCGACGTCTACGCTGTGATCTGGTCGGCTGCGGGCGGCTTCGGCGATCCGCTGGAGCGCGATCCGCAGAAAGTGCGCGAGGACGTTGTCGAAGCTCTCACGGTCTCTGCGGGGGCGGCGCGCGAGCTCTACGGCGTGGTCATCGAAGGCGAGCGTCTCGATGTCGAGGGAACGAAAAAACTGCGCGGGGCGCGGCGCGACGCCAACCGCAGGCAGGGCGGCGTCGTGGAATGCCTTTCCGGCGAGGTCGTGGCGCACGCCACCGACAATCTCGACTTGAGGCGGGAAAAGAGCGGCCTGCGCCTCGCCTGCGCCAAGTGCGCCGCTGATCTGGGCGCGGTGCGCGACAACTACAAGGAACAGTGCGTGCGCCACGAAACGGATGTGGGCGCCGCCAATCCCAATATCGGCGACTACCGGCGCTATATCGATGACCGGCCGGTATTCCGGCAGTTCTTCTGTCCAGGCTGCGGCGCGCTGGTCGAGAACGAAGTGGCGCGCGCTGACGATCCGGTGCTGCGCGATATCGAGCTCCACTTGGAATAGCAGGCTTGCGGGGACGCTCGCCGGCCCTTCGTTGACACGATGAAGCACGCTTGATAGATTGCCCGGCCTTCACCGAGCCGGACCACAGTTCTACATGTAAGAACACAAACGGTGACGACTCGGACTCGGTGACAGACAGACCGAACCGGCCGCGAACCCACGAGGAGACACGACGATGCAGGCGGCGGGTTACCCCGCGATGACGGCCGAGGCCCCGGCGCCGTTGTGGCGCTCGTTCGATCTCAAGTGGGTCGTCATCGGGGTGTGCGTGGCCTTCACGGTCTACATCGCGGTAATCCCGCTCGCATTTCTCCTATGGCAGAGCTTTTTTACGCCGCACACTGCGGCGAAGGCGGCCCGGTTCACGCTCAACAACTACGCTCAGGCCTACGGCAGCACCGAAACCCTGCGCCTGTTCTGGAACTCGGTCCAGTTCTCGACCGGGACGGCGATCCTCGCCTTCGTCCTCGGAACGGGGCTCGCGTGGATGAACGAGCGCACCAACACGCCCTTCAAGGCGCTGTTCTTCGCCTTGTCGATCATTCCTCTCATCATCCCGGGCATCCTTTTCACCGTCGCGTGGATCCTGCTCGGCAGCCCCAAGATCGGAATCATCAATCTCGCGCTGCAACACTGGTTCGGGCTGGAGCAACCTCTGTTCAACGTCTATTCGCTGTGGGGGATGATCTGGGTGGACGGCCTGCATTACTCGCCCATGGCGTTCCTTCTCATGACCGCCGCCTTCCGCGCCATGGACCCTTCGCTCGAGGAATCCGCGACCATGAGCGGGGCGAACATCTTTCAGGTCGCCTGGCGCGTGACCCTGAAGCTCACCTGGCCGGCGATCCTCGCAACGCTGCTGATACTTTTCGTGCGCGCAATCGAGTCCTTCGAAGTGCCCGCGCTCCTCGGGCTGCCGGTCGGAATCCACGTTTTCACTTCGTCGATCTACCAGGCCGTGCACCGCTATCCCAGCCAGATCGGCCTGGCCTCTGCGTACGCGATGACGCTGCTCGCGATCACGACCATCGGCGTGTACTTCGTTTCGCGCCTCTCCAGCGCCGGCAACAGGTACGCGACCATGACCGGCAAGGGTTTCAGGCCGCGGCCGATCGACCTCGGGCCCTGGCGCTGGGCCGCCGCCGCGATCTTCATCGTCTATTTCCTCCTGATCGTGGTGCTGCCCTTTCTGGTGCTGCTGTGGTCCTCGTTCCAGAAATTCTATTCGGTGCCCTCGTGGCAGGCGCTGCAAAACCTCACCCTGGATCCGTATCGCTTCATCTTTACTTATCCGAATCTCTCTCGCTCGGTGTGGAATACCCTGGTTCTCTCCCTGGGCAGCGCGACGGTGATCATGCTGGTGACCTCGGTGATCTGCTGGATCGTGGTCAAGACCAAGCTCCCGGGACGCTGGCTCCTGGACAACATCGCCTCGCTGCCCATGGTGTTCCCCGGGCTCGTGCTCGGCCTTTCGATCATGATCTTCTATCTGAATGTCGACGTCGGCATCTACGGGACGATATGGATCATGTTCATCGCCTACGTGACGCGCTTCATGCCCTACGGGCTGCGCTACAACACGGCCTCGATGCTGCAGATCCACAAGGAGCTGGAGGAATCGGCGGCGATGAGCGGCGCCTCCTGGGGCACCACCTTCAGGCGCGTCATCCTGCCCCTGCTCAAGCCCGGCCTCCTGGCCGGATGGATCTACGTGATGATCGTCTCGGTGCGGGAGCTGTCGAGCTCGATCCTGCTCTACAGCCCCGGCACCGAAGTGCTGTCGATCACGATCTGGGAGCTGTGGGAGAACGGCCAGTACGTAGAGCTCTCGGCGCTCGGCGTGCTGTTCATCCTGGCGCTTTTCGTGCTGGTGATGATCGCCCAGTGGCTGGGCAAGAAATTCGGCATCAAGGAATGATGCGGAGATTCGCGTGCTGAAAGTAGAGGGACTCTTCACCGAATACCCCAACGAGCGCGGCCAGGTCATCAAGGCCGCGCAGGACGTGAGCTTCGAGGTGCCGGAAGGAAAGCTGTTCACGCTGCTCGGTCCGAGCGGCTGCGGCAAGACCACCACGTTGCGCTCGATCGCCGGGCTCGAGCGGCCGCGCGCCGGCGAGATCAGCGTCGGCGACCGCGTGGTGTACTCCTCCAGCCGGAACATCTTCGTCGCGCCCAACCGGCGCGGCTTCGGCATGGTGTTCCAGTCCTACGCCATCTGGCCGCACATGAACGTTTTCCAGAACGCGGCCTTCCCCCTGGAAGTCGGCCAGCGCCGGCTTTCGAGGAAGGAGATTCGCGACAAGGTCATGCGCGTGCTGACGGCAGTGCAGCTCGAGAGTTTTGCCGATCGCGAGGCGACCAAGCTCTCCGGCGGCCAGCAGCAGCGCCTGGCGCTCGCCCGGGCGCTCGTCATGGAGCCGGTGCTGCTGCTGCTCGATGAGCCGCTCTCCAACCTCGATGCGAAACTGCGCGAGTTGATGCGCTTCGAGCTGAAACGCCTGCAGCGCGAGCTTCGAATCACGACGGTCTACGTGACCCACGACCAGAGCGAGGCGCTCGCGCTCTCGCATTCGATCGCCGTGATGAACGAGGGTCATATCCAGCAGATCGGAACGCCGCGGGAGATCTACGAGCGGCCGCGCACCCAGTTCGTTGCCGATTTCGTCGGAACGACGAATTTCGTCGACGGCACCGTCCTCGCGCCGGGCGCGGCGCCGGGGCACTTCCGCATTCGCACCGAGTTCGGCGAGGTCGAGGTACTGTCGGATGACAGTTTGCGCAGCAACGACCGGGTCGTGCTTTCGGTGCGACCGGAGGATGTCGAGCTTGCGGAGGTGCGGCCGGACGGAGACAACGTCTGGGAGGCTCGGGTCGATCAGAAGGTGTTTCTCGGCGAGTTTGTGGATTTCCAGGTGAAGCTCGGCGGCCGCGTGCTGCTCTCCCGCTGCCACCCGTCGCTGCGAACCCCGGTCGGCGACGCCGTCTATCTGAAACTCCATCCGGAGAAATGCATCGCGCTCAAGGCCGCCTGACTCATGACCGATAAGACTTCCCCCAAGAGCAAGCACGCAGCCCACCCCGCCACGGACCGCTGGGCGTCGGATGTCATCGTCGACCTGCTGCACGCTTACGACCTGCCGCACGCCGCGCTCAACCCGGGCGCGAGCTACCGGGGGTTGCACGATTCGATCGTGAACTACGGCGGCGACCGCCCGACGATGATGCTGTGCCAGCACGAAGAGACCGCGGTGCAAATCGCTCACGGCTACGCCAAGGCGCGCGGCGAGCCTATGGTCGCGATCCTGCACAACCTCGTCGGCCTGCTGCACGCCAACATGGCGATCTACTACGCCTACATCGATCGCGCGCCGATCTTCATCATCGGGGCGACCGGACCGATGGACGAGACCAAGCGGCGCCCTCGCACCGACTGGATCCACACCGCCCAGGGGCAGGGCGAGGCGGTGCGGGCTTATACCAAATGGGACTACCAGCCGCACACCATCGATGGCGTCCCGGAGGCGTTTGCGCGCGCCTACGCGGTGATGATGACCCAGCCGCAAGGCCCGATCTACATGTGCTACGACGCCTGGCTGCAGGAGCAGAAGCTCGACCGCGAAATACCGCTGCCGCCTCCGCAGGCGGCGAAAGTGCCGAGCAGGCTCGCGCCGGAGCCCAAGGCACTGGAGCGGGCCGCGGACCTGATCGCCGCCGCAAGGAAACCCGTGATCATCGCGGAGTTCGTCGGCCGGGAGCCCGAGGGCTTCCATGCGCTGGTCGAGCTCGCCGAGACGGGCGGCATCCCTGTATACGATGTCGACACCCGGCTCAACTTCCCGACCCGGCACCCGCTCAACATGAGCATGGAAAAGGAGGTGTTCCGCGACGCCGATCTCGTGCTCTGCCTGGACACGCGCGACTGGGAGCGGCCGACCACGCAGCTCGTCAGCACCACGCGCGAGCTGACCTCGATCGTGCCGCCTGGGGCGAAGTGGATCGACATGGGTTTCGGCGACCTGGAGCTTTCCAGTTGGGCGCTCGACTACCAGCGCCTGCACCACGCCGACCTGCGCATCCTCGCCGACACCTCGATTGCGATTCCCATGCTGACCGGGCTCCTGCACAGCCGGTTCAAAGGCGATGCGCGGCTCGGACAGCAGGTGAAGGCGCGCGCTGCGGACATCGCCGTGCAGAGCAAGGCGAAGCACGCGCGCTGGGAGAAGGAGGCCCGCGAGCACTGGGATTCGAGCCCGATCGCGCTGCCCAGGCTCGCTTCCGAAGTGTGGGAGGCGATCAGGGGCGAAGACTGGGTGCTCACCGCCGGCACGCTGGATGAATGGGCGCGCATGCTCTGGGATTTCGACAAGCCCTACCGGCATCCCGGGAAATCGCTGGGCACGGCGACGCAATTCGGCATTTCTCTCGGCGTGGCGCTCGCACACCGGGACAAGAAGCGCCTGGTTGTGGACCTGCAGCCCGACGGTGACCTTATGTTCGACGCGGGCGCGATGTGGGTCGCGGCCAAGCACCGCATTCCGCTCCTGGTGGTCATGTACAACAACCGCGCCTACTACAACGACTGGGAGCACCAGATCCGCATGGCGAAACTGCGAGGAACGCCGGTGGAACGCGCGCACATCGGCATGGACATGGACGGCCCCGCGCCTGACTTTGCCAGCATGGCGCGTTCGATGGGGTGGTACGCCGAAGGCCCGATCGAGGATCCGCGCGAAGTCGCCGCGGCGCTCCTGCGCGCCATCGCCGAGGTGAAAGCCGGCCGGCCGGCGCTCCTCGACACCATCACGCAGAAGCGCTGAAAACCGGGGAGTCGAGAATGAGCAAGGCCGTGGTTCCGCACGAACTGAAATCCGCCGGCGTCGTCGGCGCA
>Ga0137435_1000114_pt1 | contig 30305 bp, 41 predicted proteins | sample EasRivERMGT100_2_FD_104904 | JGI IMG/M metagenome (GOLD analysis project Ga0137435, IMG submission 104904) | Soil microbial communities from meander-bound floodplain in the East River, Colorado, USA - East River MetaG ERMGT100_2 | ecosystem: Environmental > Terrestrial > Soil > Floodplain ... | reverse complement strand
GGTGCCGGAGTGCTGTCGGGCGAGGGCGCCGGTCGTCGCCATCACGACAACACCAACCACGAGAACCACTGGCAGGGACCGTTGCGGTTCGCGCCGCTGGACAACGACCTACGAAAGCGAGTCGCCGCGGATTCCGGCGGCGCCTTCAAGCTGTTGCTGACCCACTGTGATCAGGAGCGACCCGGTACGGCCAACTTCTATTCCTACGGCCCGTGCCGTACCGACATCTCGTGCCTTGCCGATCAGAACGTGGTATGCCTCTAGCCACGAAGGAGGGAACTTGAGTCTGCAAAAGGACTTGGACGCCATCGCTGCACTTCAGGGCAAGGTCATCCAGCCGGGCAACGTCATCGCCGGCTTCGGCCCCCACGATCCGCCGGCCCCCGGACCCATCCCGTCAGCCAAGGAGATGTACGGAGATCCGATCGAGCCGGTGTACGAAGACGATCCGGACGACCTCAGGGACGAGCCGACTCTGGCCCCAAGTCCTTTGATTACACGAGTTAGCCAACATGTTGCACGTGAAACCCTTCCGGTTGCCGAAAAGCGCGCGCCGGTAGACGCCGAAGCGTCACTGATCGTCCTGGATGGCATGGCGACCTATCAGGGCCGAGAGGTCAAGCTGACGGCTTCGGAGCAGGCTCGGGTCATCTACTGCGTCCTGAGGGCCATCTTGAGGTCCATACGGGAGCAGGAGGCAGAGATCGCAGGGAGGCTGCCCAAGAGGAAGCGGCGGGTGAGTTCTCAGCGGGCCGGTCAGGCAATCGATTCTGCCGCGCGGCAGGACGGTCAAGCGGCCGGTGCTAGTTCAGGTGAAAGCGGCCCGCCGCTCAAGAAACGTCGGGGCCGACCCCCGAAGGTGAAGTCGTGACCGAGCCCCGGTATATCTCTGGTTCCGACCTAGAGCCCGGACTGGATTCTTGGGGGCTAGTCAGGCTGCGACTAAAAGAACACGAGTACATGATCGTGGCCGAGGCGGGCGACGACGAACACCCAGGCAGCTTCATCACTCGCAATCGCCTGTTGGAGGCTATCAGCGCCTACGCCGGGACAAAGTCATGAGGCTGCCCACAGTTGAGCCTGTCTACACGGCCAGGGCCTTAGACCTAATGGCCCGTATGTTCGGGGGTCTCTGCGCCCAGTTCGACCCGCCACGCAGGCTGTTCGAGGGTGTAGCCGGTCGGATGCTGGCCTGGACTCTCCAGGCTTTCCAGCCTCGGAAACTGAAACGATGATGGCTCGACCGCCTGGGAGAAGGAGGAACCATGAAATACACGCTCGTCGCCCTACTCATCAGCCTAGGTATATATACCCAGGCTGATGCCCAGATTCCGAGCATCACCCTGCGCTGGACGGCGACCGGAGATGATAGCCTGACCGGCACGGCGACCAGCTACCAGTTGCGCTGGAACAACTATGCCCCGACGCCACAGACCATCGATGCCTGGTGGGCCACCAGCAACCGAGCCACTGGACTTCCCGTGCCCGCTCCTTCTGGAACGCTCCAGACGACGACCATCGCGCCAGCGGCCGGCTTCCCGGAGGGCAAGACCTACTTCTTCGTGCTCCGCGTGTTGGACGAGGTGCCTAACATCTCCGGCTACTCCAACATCTACGCCAAGGCGGTGCGGGACCTGACCAGGCCGGCATCTCCGGACGACGTCGGGCAATGAAGCCGATCCCGGTCCGCGATCTGGACGGCACGCTATTGGGCTACAAGTGCCCGGAGTGCGACTTCCAGATCATGGGCAGCGGGGGCGAGCAGTGGCCGGGGCTGGCACTAGCGGACATCTCCACCCATATCGGGTTCACGCATCGCAACCTGAGGCCACAGGTTGAGAAGGACAAACGGAGACGATGAAGCCCGGCCCGCTATCCCGTCGTCCAGTCGCCAAGAAGTCCCGGAAGCGCAAGCGATCGGCGCGAGCCGAGAAAGCCAAGAAAGACCAGGAGACAAGGGCGCTGGTCATGGAGCGCGACCGCTACAAATGCCAGCTAGCCGGCTTGGGAAAGGCCTGGAATGAGAGTCTGGGGTGGCTGCCGCTGCGCTGTACGCCACAGCTTCAGTGGATGCACATCAAAAGCCGTCGCTACCTCTCGACGCGCTGGCTCCCCGCCAACTCACTGGCTGGATGTGCTGCCCACCATCGCTGGAGCCATGACAATCCCGACGAGTTCATCGAGTGGTGGCTGAGAACCTATCCCGAACGGGCCGCCGAGGTGAAGGCGGCGTTGAAAGCCGCCGCCTTAGTCCAAGCGATGGAGGCGATGCTGAAATGAAGGGCCACCTATGCTCCCGGTGCGGGAGCCTGAACAAGCGCGGAGGCAACACCTGTGGCACCTGCTACCAACACGACTACCGGGCCCGAACCGGAGTCCGCGAAAAACACCGACTTGCCGTCGACGCCTACCAAAAAAGCAACCCCGCCAAGCGACGCGACTGGGTCCACAGATGGCTTGAGCGGGTTGGTTGTCGGGTCCCGGAACTCCAAACCCTTCGTAAGGCCATCAAGCGACTCGATCAAGCGATTCAGACAGCCGAAGAACGTCCGGGAGTTTGCCGGTCAAGCCAACATGGTGGCGACCCGGATTCTCAACGGGGAGATTGATCTGGAGATTGCTAGGGCTTACTCGGCGGTGGCCCGCACCGTAGCCCAAGCCATGAGCACCGAGGTGGCTAGGTCGCGGTTCCTCCGATCCAGCCCGGACCTCGACTTCCCCAAGATGGATGAGGAGTAGTCCACGGACGGCGAAGGCCCCCGGCCTGGGACCAGTGATGGTCGCCCGTCGCCGGGGGCCGTCGTGTTTACGCCGGCTTCTTGATCTTCAGCCAGCGCTCCAGCAGGCCGCGACCGAATCCTTCGTAGGCCTGCCGCGCCCAAATCGCGTTGGTGAATCCGCCGATCAGCACTCCGATCAGGCTCGGGATGGAGTCCGTGAGTCCAGCCCCGTGGGCATCCGGCACCGCGAATCGGACGAGGATGTATCCCACCATGTTGACCCAAGGGATCAGCGTGTTGGGCACCGCCTTCAGGAACGGCAGGTACTTGTGGAGCAGGCCCCACGCGAACATGATGATGATGGCATTAGCATCGAAGATGGCCTGAATGGCTTCCGGAGTCATTGAGTCCTCCACGGAGCGAAGTAAATCCCCACCCGCAGGTTGCCGCGTGGGGCGTCCGTCAGGTCGCGATCACCACTGATGAAGAAACCGCCGTACTCTCCATAAGGCAGTCTCAGGTTGGCACCGGCGAACGGTGTGTCATTGGAATCACCGTTGTCGAGTTCGTGTGACTTGCGGCAGCGCTGGACCGGGCAAGCCTCGGTGAAGTCCCAGCGAAAACCTCCAGTGACCTCGAACCCCTGGGCAAGCTGGCTCAACAGCGAGCACTCCGGCTTGGCGGGGTATCGGTCGGCCAAGGCGGTCCCCACCGACAAGACCGCGAAGATCAGAACCCACAGCAACCACTTCATCTCAACCTCCTATGAGCGGGATGGAACCCCACAGCCTGGAGAACAATCCGGGCCTGGGCTTGGGTGCCGGCCGCTTGACCACGCGTCGCGCCGGCTTCTTGGCTTCGAGTGCAGCTACCCTCTGGGTCAGGGTGGTTATGGTCTCCTGCATCGTGGCCAAATCTTCGTCGATGTATACGAAGTTGGAATCGGATTCTGCGGTAGCCTCGTTAATCTCGTGGCGGTTGACCTGACAGCCGGCGAAGATCGCTCCGAGCAAGAGCGCCAGCTTGGTCAGTTCCTTGGGCTCAAAGCTGGTGATCCAAGAGAGCAGTTTCATCGCACCAAGAACCTTACTGCCGCAGCAGACAATCCAGCGGCGATGGCGGCGATCGCTACCATCGGAATGTAGAGCCGGCCCCTGGACTCTCGGGCCTCGCCCTCCAGCGACGTGACTCTGCTCGTCAGTTCTTTCATCGCCAAATCAAAGACCTCTCGGGTCAAGTAGGTCGCCTGCACCTCTATCGCTTGCGCGTGAGCGTGGTTCAGGGTGTCGAGCCTGCGAGCCAACTCGGCCGACGCCAGATTGAGCGCTCGTTCTCCCGATGACTCCAACCGCTCCAGCTCGTCCTTGATCGCGATGATCCGCTCGTCCAGCCGAGCTAATGATTCCCGAGTCTCGGGACATGAACCCCTGTCGGTCATGCCAGATTTCCGGCGTAGCTGGCCCTGGCCTGTGCGAGCGAGATGCCACCCGTGTCTTGGAAGTGAGGCCGGTCGGTGAACTTCTTCCAGCGCCCTCCCCATTCCAGTCCCACCGATTCGCCAAGTGGCCCGAGCTTTTCCCACGGCCCCTCGTATGGCGTCGGACCTACGAAACAAACATCAAAGGCACGCTTGAAGTTGTGCCAGGAATAGCCCGGTGGCGCGTTGGTCACCTTGGTTCCAGGAAGGGTCCTGCCCTTGGCGTAGAGGTGGGCCTGCTCGTCCCAGGTTCTCAGGGTATGTGTGACCCTGATCGGGCAGCCCGCCTCCCTGGCGAGTTCGACCAGCGCCTCGGCTTTGGCGCGAACGTCGGGGTCGAGATCCTCCAGCCTGGCGCTCATGGATTCCTTTCGGCGGGGCCACCGTCCTTGGTGGCCTCAGCGTGATCCTTCACGGCCCGCCTAGGGAGCGGCCGGCTCCGGCTCGGTGGCCAACATGCTCAAAGCGTTGGGGGCATTGCGGAGTAGCTGGGCCAGCATGGGGTTGTTGGCCATCAGGGCTAGCTGGGAGAGCAGGGCCGGAGAAGTCGCCGCCGTTCCTGCCACCGCTCCGATCGCCGCGTTTCTTCCTCGATCGCCAGGTACCATCGCCCCAGCCAGAGCCCCCGCCGCCGGGCGGGCGCCCTGTAGAGCCAGCCTCACCATCAATCGATCTGAGAGGGCTGGCGCCATGCGGCCCTGGAGTTCGAGCAGAGACGAGGTGCGGGCATTCTGGGTCGCGACGCCGGGGATGGTCTCCAACAGGGTCCGCGCCTTATCCGCAACCGCCTTATGCCACTGAAGCTGGATCGGGAGCTTGGAAGGATCGGGCCGGGGTCGGCCGGGAGCGAGCTTCGAATAGTAGCGCTCCAACGCTGCGTCCGAAGTGCGCTTGATGGCTTGAAGCTTATCGGGCGTGATCTTGTCTCCGGGATTGCCCTTGATGAGTGCCCGCGTCAGATCCTGAACCGCGGTCTGGGCCGGTATCGGGACTGCCCGGTTGCTGGCCACCGGGCCAAGCTCCTGGAAGATTTCGCGAGCCATCTGGACCGGGCTGAAGATCTTTCCCGATCGGGTGGCCTGAGAGATCAGATTGGTCGTGACCGCGCCGGACTCGGCGATCTTCTGCCCCAGCTTACGGAGCCCCGCCTTGGTGGCGGTGATTCCCTCAGTGATCGCGGTTTGGGCTACGCGGGGATCGGCCTTGAGCGCGGCGCGCATGGCCAGCTTGCCGGTTGCCCCCAGCACCTTGACTGCGGCGGTGCCGCCGGTCTGGAGCAGGCCCTGCTCGACTCCCGCCCTAGCGATCTGACGCAGAGCCTCCGAGGTCTCGATTTGGGCTTCGGCCTTGGATGGCCTGATGCCAGATGCAGCCTTGAGACCGGGAACTCCTAGCTGGGCCGCCTTACCGATCATACCGCCGATCGTGGCTCCCGGGATGCCGCCAGCAACGCCCCCGGCGAATCCCCCCAGGCCGGGCAGAACGGCCCCAGCACGGCCCAAGGCCTGCTCCCTGACTGCCCGGGCTCCCGCCAGCCCCTGGGCCTCCAGAGAGCCCTCTGGGGGCTTGCGTTGCGGTCGCGCCCTGGAGTGCTCGGAGACCGGAATCCTGGCCGAGGACGGCATCCATTCTTCCTCGGAGACCGCGGTCTTGGGCTGGTAATCGCTATTGGGCACGAGTCCACCCGTGAGCGATCGCTTCCTTCAGCTCGGACTTGTCGATCACCCAGATTTTGCCGTTCTTGTCCCTGACCTTGATCGGACCGTTCTCGACCGATGGCGCGGACTGGCCAGCCGATGGGGTGGTATAGGTCGAGACCGTCCGCTCTTGCTGGGTGGCGATAAATCTCCGGAGTCTGGCAATCTTGTCCTGAGCCACCTGCTTGGAGTCGGTGATCTTGGGGAGAAGCCCGCGGGCACGACTCACGTCCTGATCGGTTAGGACGCCACGTTCTCCGGTAGCCCGGGAGATGGTGGCAAGAAATCCGTTTCTGGCGCTCAGGAAGTTGGCGGCATCAGGATCAAGCTGGGTCGCGGCCCCAGCGGCCTTCTGGGCTCCGGTGACCAAGCGCCCAACCCCCGCCTTACCGGTGTTGATCTTCTGGGACAACTGCTCCAGATCGTCGATCACGCTGGTCGCAGCGTTCAGAGCCTGAATGGTGTCGCGGGCCTTCTTGGGAATGATCTTGCGTCCCGACTGACGGATCGCGGCGTTGATCTTGGGGCGATGGTAGACCGGATAGTCGGTGATCTGGGTCTCGCCCGAGACCACAGAATCAGCGGCATCGAGGATGTCTTGTTCGTCGCCCTCCCGGCTCTTTTCGGTGGCCCCCGCTCTGGCTTCGATCTCGGCTAGGCGATTCTGATGACGTAGCCCCTCCAGCGACATCGCGTTGGCCTGCTTCTGGGAAAGCATGTCGATGTTCTTGCTCAGAAGCTCGAACTGGCGGCGATACTTTTCCGTCTGCTCCAGGTCTCCGGCCCTCTCCGCCTCTTGTGCCTTCTGGGAGTAGACGTCTCTGAGAGCGGTCAGATTGTCCTGCCGCGCCTTGAACAGTTCGGCCTGGCTCGCCCTCCGTTGCTCCTGCCCCCGCTGACGGAAGCTCGGGTCCTGGGCGATCACCGAGGCGATGTTGCCGAGCAGGACCGGAGCGAAGGCGTCCATCGGTCCAGCTTGCGGGGGAGGCGCAGCGGCGGCCTGCTGGTAGCTCTGTTGAGCCGCCGCCGCTGCTTGCTCGGCCTCCTGCGAGCGCCGCATCAGTTCTTCCTGCTGACGCTGGCGCAATGCTTCCATCATCGTCAGGACATTCATGCCCTGAAGCGTATTGCCCATCATCCCGGGAATGTCGCCGGCTACGTTGGGAGGTCCGAGGCTCATCGTTGCTGGGCTCCGAACTGAGTGGGGAATCGATTCCTCATGAACTGCTCCAGATAGGGGGCGAAACTTTCGAGTCCTCCGGCGAATAACTGCTGGGTGGGGCTTGGACCCTGAGTTCCAACGAGACCTTCTAGCTGGGCACGGATCGCCTGCTGAGCCTGATTCTGAGCCGAGCCGAAGGCGGAGGTTCGGAGACCGGCTTGCTGCTGACCGACCATTGAGGGGATCGCGGCTCCGAGGATGGCCCCGGTACCGGAGGTGCCGAGCCCGCGAGCCCCGAGGCTGGACGCCAACTGACCCTGAGCGGCATTGGCTCCCGCGGCGATATTGCCCTGGGCCTGAGAGAAGGCCGGGCTACCCAGATTCTGCTGGTAGAACTGGTCGGTGACCTTGCCGACATTAGCGGCCCCGGTCAGTTTGGCGATCTGACGGCGCAACTCCTTGGCCGGGTCCTTACCGAAAATCTTGTTGAGCAATGCGGGAGCGAACGAAAGCAAAAACGGCAACATCATCGGGGAGAAGCCACCCATCCCGGCCGCTCCGGCTGCCGCTCCAGCGTTTGTGGCGGTGGCCATTGAATCCCCCTTCCTTGGGTCCGGGCAAGCCTACGACGATCAGCCGAGCGCAACAACCCGGATGTAGATGGCATACTGCGGCGTCCCGGCCGCAGCATTGATGGTGGTCGTGTAAGCGATGTCCCCCGAGGCCACCTGGCAGAGCAGGGTGGCCGATGCCCGGCCGGTGGCGGCCAGAGAGAGCGGAAAGGCCGTGGACCCGGGCTCGGCCGTCACGTTACGGTTGGTGGCCCCGACCACATCGGTCCAGGCGATATTCACATCCAGCGTCGGGGCTCCCGACCCCGAGACGGTGGTACAGGCGGCATAGACCTCCACCCGGTAGAGGCCGGCGGGCGGAGTGCTGGAGAGGTTAGTGGACCCGATCGCTGCGGTCTGGCCGGCGAGATCGACCTTGCCGAGCGCGCCCGAGGCCACCGCGGGCGGATCATCTCCCACCACCGGGATGAATCCCGAGAGATTGCCGAGGCCGTAGTTTCGAGCAGCGGTGTTTGTCAGGGTGATCGAGTTGTTGCCCACCGCCCCCGACAGCACCATGCGGAGCTTCTTGGTCGAGGTCGTGGTGTCGGTGAACGAGACCCCCGAGGATGCTGTGCTGGAGATCAGGATAGACGAGACGCCCAACGTCGATTGGGTGAAGGTCTGGGCCGCGGTCAAGAATGCCACCGTCCCGCTGACGTTGGGAAAGGTCCAAGTCCGCACCGCAGTCAGGGCCGCCGAGGCAAAGGTGCCGTAGTTGCCAGTTCCGACGCTGCCGTCGGGGTAGAAAGCAAACCCCGCAGCCATTGCGGGGAACCCGCTAGTAGCGGCATCCACGGTCGTGAAAAGAATGTTGCCGAGGCTGTCCGTGTAGGTCACCCCATCCGTGACACCGCTCGCGCCATCGATCACGACGGTTCCAGACCCGCCCACGCTTCGCGTGAAGGTCTGAATCCCCGAGAAGACCTGATTCGATTCCAGCAGCGGAAGAGTCCCCGAGGCGTTGGGCACAGTGACCGTTCGAGTCGTAGCGGCGGTGATCGCCGAGACCTCGAAGGCCAGCTTCTTGGTGGGGTCTCCGTTGTCTACGATGCGGAACAGCGAGTCGAGGAAGTCCCCGCCCACTGCGCCGAGCGTGCTCCAACTCAAAGTCCCTGATCCGTTGTTGAGCAGGAAGGTGTTGGCGGCTCCCTGGGCGCCCGGCATGGTCAGGGTATGGGCCGTGGTCGCCGCAGACGGGACGATCGTCAGCTTGTCGCCGGTGGCATCCAGCAGGTTCAGCCTGGGGAAGTTGGCGAATCCATCAACGTCCACCCAAGAAGTCAGCGTTGCGCCCGTGCTCGTGTACCACTGAGTCAGATCGCTTCCGTTTCCCGCACTGGTTCCAGCAAAGATTTGAATCTGAGTGATCCGGAAGGTGATGTCGTAGCCCAGCACTGGGTTGGGATCGAAGGCAAGTTCCAGGAGATCGGCCTCAGGCAGGCTCCCGGACGCTGCGCCCTGGGTGTCGATCAGGAAATCAAGCGCGATATAGGGGGTCCCCGTCGCGTTGACCACCACGGTGTCCAGATTCAGAACCGGACCAGCATAGGCCGTGGTCCCGGAGTGGTTGGTGAGTCGGACAGTAAGCAGCGCCCCGTCAGGAACCAGGCTCCCTACCGAGAACTCTTTGCTCTGACAGGCAATGAGTCGGACCGTCCAGTAGCGGGTGGAGGCCGGGAGGGTTTGGACATCGAATCTCAGCTGCAAGTCGTAGTCATTCGGGACGACATTATTGATGACCACGACCGAGGCGGCCCCGTCGTTGGTCGCCGTATTCCCGTGCCCAGTACCTCCCGGAGACCCGGAAAGCTGGACGCCCCAGACGTTGGCCCCTGACCCAAGCTGCTTGGTGGAATCCGCAACCATGCCAGTCGTGCCAGCCTGAGCTATGTGCAGGACCGCCAGAGGAGCACTGGTTCCAAGACCGAGACGATTGTTGGTGTCGTCATAGAAGAATGCGCTTCCGTCGGTATCGAGCACCGGGCCGGGGCCGACGAACAGGACCGCACCAACATCGTTCGGGATATCCACCGAGCCGGGGATTGGATCACCCGATCCGTCCGGAGTCTCGCCGTTCTGGATGCGGGCCATCCCACGGCTCAAATCCCGAAGGAAGTAATCGATCGGGCTAAGCGCGGCCCTGATCTCGGGGTCGAGCCGGGCAAACGGAGAACCGGTGTAGTCTCTCGTACCGCCCCCTACTTCTTGGAATCCTGCATACCAAAACCCTGGCCTTCCAGCACCATCAACTCGTCGGCGATGTCGTCGTGTCCGGCGGTCACCGACATCTGGATTCTCAGCCCCTCGGCCTGTCCGGTGTTGGAGGGCAGGAAGTGGAACACCTGGCCGTTGAGAGAGTAAACCGGCTGGCTCACCGACTGCTCTCCTGAGGCGTTATTGGTCAGCGTGTTAAGCAGGGTGTATTGCAGGGCTTGAGCCCCGACGCTGGTAGCGAGGTAGTTGTAGACCTCGTCCAGCTTCCACTCGTTGGCGAATCCCGCCAGATACATGCGTCGCGTGCGCCACGAGTAAGCCGGGTCCTCCGCGGGTATCGTGCTCCCGGTCTCGAAGTAGACCTTGCCCGATCCTGCCGCGGTAGCGGCCCCCGTTCCGCCGTATCCCAGATATACACCATGAGCACCGGAGGAGCGCGGGACGACCCAGGCCGACTTCAGATTGGCAAAGTTTGGCGTGGTGAAGTTTCTCATGTGGACCGGCCCCGAGACCTTGCACATCACCGCCCCCGAGGCCGGGTCGCGGACCAGGTGGTCTCCGCCGTAGTTCAGGTGCAGACACAGATAGGTCTCGTTGCCGTTGCTGTCGTTGCGGTAGTAGAACAGGAGTTCTGATTCCTCCGGATCGTTGACCAGCGCGATCGGGGTGCTGGTGCTGGTGGTCGAGATCACCTGCCGCCAGTCGAGTGCCGTCAAGTCATAGAAGTCGAAGCCATCCGTCGAATGGATGCCCTTGTTGGAGACAAAGGCCAGCCGTTCGGTGGCCGATCCATCCGGGGTGTAGACACAGGAGCACATCGGATTGACGATCCCGAAGGTGCGCGAGATCGCCTCCATCGCCTTGCCTCGGTCGAAGCTGGCGTCGCGCTCGCTGGGCAGGTACTTGACCCGCCAGATCGAGTTGTCGAGCCCCACCACCAGGACATTGTTGACCACCTTGATGTTGCGGATGCGGTCGTTATCCCGAGTCTCGAAGTCGAGAAAGTAGGTGGCTGGGAAGGCCTCCGGGTCACCGGGATAGCTCCACTTGAGCAGGCTCGGGAACGCCACGTCGTTGCAGACCAGGCAGTCCTCGAACACGTCTGCGGTATCGGCGCTGGGCGGCGGGCCGTTCTTGCCGACCTGGATGGTCTGGTCGCCGAAGGTGTAAACCACGGTCGGGAAGGGCACCACCGAGTCCACCGTGGCGGCGTAGTAGACCGTGGTCTTGACGTAGTCGATACCGACTGAGACCGATGGCTTGCTGATCGTCAGCACCACCATGAAGGTGCCGTCAAAGTCTCCGGCCACCAGTCCGGGAAGATTGCTCGGAAACCAGCGATCGGTAGCGCTGCCCACGGTGAACGTGGTCGGTGAGGCCGAGCTGGTGCTGGTGATGGTGCCAGACTTGGAGGCGGTGCGCGGTACCAGAAGCTGAGTCACGAACTTGGCGTTGGTTGAATCGCGCTTACCGATCGTGACCTGGACTGGCACCGGACCCGTGCCAGCCGAGACGTAGCCCTGCACTTCGACCGAGATACCCTTCACTGTGCCGGTGAACCCGCCCAGGTTGAAGCCAAAGGCTCCCTGGGCCACCGGGGCCAGAATGGACGGCACCGTCCCCGAGGCATAAACCCCATTGTCCGAGGTGATGCTGGAGGCGCTGGCGAAGCCGAAGAACCCCGCCGTGGTATCCACGCTGGCGGGAAATGACGTGGCCGATGCGGTCACCGAGGTGTCGGTCACAAACGCGGTGGCGCTGGCCCCCGAAGCCGCGACCTCGGAGATCATGAACCCGGAGGGGAACTTCTTGTCCGACTCCTTCTCCTTCTTCGGGCTCCGGTAGATGCGCCAGTGGGTGGCGCTGGGGTTGCGGAGAGCCGGCATCTCCAGGATCGGGGACATGCCGGTGCTGCTGACGAACACCGTGGTCGGGCCGGTGTTGGAATCGAAGGTGGACTCGATCACGAACTCAGATCCGTCCTGGGTGATCTTGGCCACCTCGGTGGTCCAATATTCGTAATAGCCGGTCACGGTCTGGGAGAAGGTCACGGCCGTGGTGCTGGTCGCGGGAGCCGCGATCACCGGCAGCAGACCGTGCAGTCTGGTGGTCGGAGGCGTGCCGGCCGCCGTGGCGCTGAGATAAAACGCACGGTTGGACGACGCCGCAGTGATGTCGGTCTGAACGCCGTTGAACAGATAGAAGCGGTTCCGGTAGTGAACGACGTCGAGTTGGGTGCCGTCCCCCAACCCAGAAGCCGCGACTCCAAAGGTGCCGGTGTCCCCCACCGTGGCGGTGGAGTAGAACGCCGAGGAGTGGGAGATCAGGTAGTGGTCGCCGTTGTCGAAATGGGCGTCCCTCAGCCCATCGACGTCGTGCCCGGTCGCGGTGACGGTGCCAAAGACGTTGCGGCCCTTGGCGCGGTGCAGCGACTGGCTGCCCGACTTGTAGACCGCGTTCTTGGTGAGGGTGAGCTGGCCAGGCTCCAGGAATGCCGGATCAACGTTGGTGACCAGGCCGCCGTTAAGGCGCTCCTCGTGACGGGCCACGGCTACGGCTCATTGAGGTACGGGCGCACGTCGTTGGGCGAGGTCGGATCGCCGGTGTAGTGACCCGGCGTGAAGGCCAGCCCCTCGTCAGGATGGTTGGTCTGATCGGACTCCATCGTCACCAGGCCCTCCTTGGCCAGCGCCATCCAGGTATTGCCCTGTTCCGAACGCCCCTCGCTCTTGTCCATCAGGAAGTGCCACTTGGCCCAGGCGATGACGTACAGCTCGTAGTCGGCCGGGACATCGAGCGTCGTGCTATCACCGGAGGCCGAGCCCACCGCCATGCGACGGTAGTAGCCAAGCTGGAGCGTATCGTTGGCTCCCGGCTCGGGAATCAGCCGGATCTTGCCCTTCTGGCCGACCGAGAAGATGTCGTAACGGACCGGCTGCCCGGCCTGCGTGGTCGGTATCCCGCCCCGGACCCGCATCCTCCGGCGTAGCGATTGGAGGGTGAAGCCGCTGTTCAGCAGCTCGGCCGAATACTCGACCTTGAAGTCAGCGGGGAGGTCGTAGAACGCCCGCTGGGCGGAGACGTCGTAGCTCTGGGCTCCGGCCGCCGTTGAGACCGCGACGTTGAAGGCGATTGAAGTCGATCCGGTCGCCGTGACCCGGGTATTGACGGTGAAGCCGTTGCCGATCAGGAGATCATCGATTCTGACCCCGTGACCCGCCAGCGTAGTTGCCGTGACCTGGCCCGAGGAGGCGGTGATCGAGACCGCAAAGGGTCCCTGCACGGCGATCGGCGTCGCCTCGGTGGTCAGGAACTCCCACTTGTGGCCGTTGAAGTACTGGAAGGCTGCGACCAGGGACTTGTGGGCGCGGTCGGTCATCGCCCCCTGAGCGGAGGCACCGACCGTATCGGCGATCTCTCCGATTGCGGTCACCCACGGCTTGGTGCTGGCAAAGCTCAGCGCCATGACTTACCCCACGGGAACGATGGGCTGCTCCTGCATCTCCTCGGCTTCGGCCTGCAACACGATCTCCCGCCACTCATCGTCGGAGACGTGCGGCTGCTCGATCTTCCGCTCCTCCCGCATCTCCTCCCAGAACGACACGATCTCGGGAACCAGCTTCATCGCATCGCGGTTCTCATGGACCCAGTCCTTGGCGTTCTCGCCCAGGGTCTTTCTCAGCGTGGCGTCCTCGATCAGCCGGCCCAACTGAGACTCAAACTCCTTGGCGTCATTGAACAGCAGCCCGGTCTCGCCCTCCACCATCTCCCGGCCATAGGCCGCGGTGTTCTGGGCTAGGGTTGGAATCGGCTTTTTCAGCACCGAGGATTCGTACCACTTGATCGCCGAGCGGCAGGTGTTGAACACGTTATCGGTCAGCGGAGCCAGGTTGATGTCATGGCCCACCATCGCCAGCCGGAGCTTGTATTCCGGATAGTTACACCACGGCTGAAGCGTCATCCGATGCGCCGGGATCAGTTCGTTGACCCAGGGGAAACTGGCCCCCCAGATCACCCAGTGGACCTGGGGATATTTCTTGGTGATGTTGCCCAGCGCCTCGCGCAGCGGATACCAGTCCTCGTAATGGGCGTTTCCGCCCTGCCAGAGAATCTTGACCTGGTCGGGGTCGGTGCGGATGTCCACCTGCTCGTAGTCCGACATCAGCACGGAGTTGGGAAACACCCGCGACCGACGCGGCGTGACCTCTCGCCTAACTGCCTGCTCGACGTCTGGGGTCGAGCACTGAATCGCATCCGCCATCTCACAGATCGCCCGATAGGCAGCGATTGCCTGACGGTTCTTAGCCAGCGAGAAACCGCCCTCGCCGTCCTTCCACAATACCTTGCGCTCGCCGTCCCGCATCACGCCGACATGGTGCCCAAGCGGAATCTCGGTGCCATTCATGTCGCGGAATCCCAGGCCTTTGAAGGCGTGGTTCAGCGGCGAGACGTTGAACAGGTTGTCGTCGGTCTCGATCACCACCGATGGAGCCCACTTCCAGCCTTCCTCCCGCTTGCTAGGCAGGAATCCCTGGAGCCCCCGAACGTTGTGGTTGGCCGACTCCCCCACCGGCTGATAGAGCAGGATGATGTCGGACTCGGAGAAGATGCGGACCCGATCCTCGTTCGAGACCGAGGCCGAGTCGGTGTCAACCACCGCCTTGACCGGCAACTGAAGCGCCTGCGCCGCTCGCAGGGGAACCTGAAGCCGGTAGTAGAACGATGCCGTGTGACGTTGCGGAACCGAGGTATAGACCCGGATCGGGTTCTTCTGGCTCATTTGTAGTGCTTGTCGATGAAGGGCTTGATCTTTCTGCCCACCTTCTTAACCATCGTTGACAGCCAGTCGATCGGGGCAGTGCTCGGCCCCCCGGTGCTGTGCTTGCCCGGAGAATAGGCGCTGTCCGACTCGGTAAATCCGTAGGCTCCCTGGCCGAACTTCTTCTCACGGGTCTTGGGTGCTGGTCTCGACGCGTAGCCCGCCATCGTCAGTCTCCTTTCCCAGATGACCAAAGTCTCGCTGGTTGATTGCTGCCATCGTTTCGAGGCTCTTGATCTGATAAGTGCAGTATTCTTTGTTTCTCCGCAACCAAGCGTAGAACTTGCGCTTGTCCTTCATGAACTCCGGGTCCAACACGGTGGAGATGGCGTTGGCCAGCGGCACGTTGACGAAGCTGGCCACCCGCCGGAACCCCATCCCCTTGTGCAGCGTGCCGTCGTCCTCGTCCCGAAGCTCCTTGATGGCGTCGAACCTCGGACCGTAATACTCCGGAGCCACCGCCATCAGCAGGTCCGGGTCCATCAGGACGTCTGCGATGCTTTCGTTCTTTGCTATGAAGAAACTGCTCATGCGCCCTGGTCCGACACGTCCGAAGAATCCCCGGGAATGGTGCCGCCCTCAGGCATGAAGTCGGCCGTTCCCTGATCAAACGGGTGGGTCCCACGCTTCTCGGGGAACTGCACTCCGAACGAAGTCATGGTGTTGGTGTCAGTATCCAGCACCGGCTGGGGCGTGCCGTATTCCGGCACCTGCGCCCGCTGGTCGGTATTTCCGTGCGTCCCGCTGCCGCTCTTGGTCCAGACGATCTGATCGTTGGGCATGGCGCCTCCTTAGGCTCCCGGCATCCCGGGCGTTGGATCAGCACCGCTGGTGCGCCGCGCCGGAGTGTTGCCGTCGCTGTGGGCCGGATGCTCCCACGGCGCAGCGGTCTTGCCCGGGTCGGCGTGATCCTCGGAGAAGTTCAGCGGAGTGCCCTGAGGCAGAGTCCCCGTCGTCTTGTGAGTCATCGGATCGAGCGCCTGATCCTTGTCGAAGTTGGCGATGCTCTGGGCCGGCTTATTGCCGCGGGCCGGAATCACGGTCGGGTCCCAGCCCTTGGCCTTGCTGACGATGATCAGCGCGTGGCTCTGGCCGCCAGCCATATCAGTCCTCCTTCTCGTCGTTCTTGTTCGTGTTCCATCTGACCTTCACTACGGCCTGGCCACCGACCGGAGCGGTGGCGTCCGGCCCGCCACCCGTCCGCAGCGGCTGGTTGCTCGTATCGGTCGGATGACTCCACGTCTCAGGATCGGTCCAGTCGAGACCGGACGCGGTGGGATCACTGGCGTTTTCGACCGCGCCGATGACGTCGGGTCCTTGCGCCACTTTGTCCTCCTTCCATCGCTTCAGGGGCCAGGGACGAGCCCCCAGCCCCCTCCGCGACGGGGTACTAAGCGTTGGTCACTCCGGTCATGGCCGCCCAAGACGACGGATGGTCGAGCTGGAGCGTGAGTTCCATCAGAACCAGGCCGCGGGTGCTATCCGCGACCTTGCCCATCGGCTTGTGCTGCGGCGGCCGGAAGAAGCTGACCTTGGCCATCGAGCGGTCACCGATGAAGTAAGCACCCGACGCCGAGTTGGTGCTGATCGGGATGAACCGATCGGTGATGACGGCGTAGAGCTGGTTGAACGGCGTCTCGAACACGTCGATGTTCGCCACCAGCTTCTGGTCGGTCGCCGCGATGTTCCGCACGTTGCCCGAACCGCTGGAGACGGTGGCATTGACGAACTGGCGCTTCGAGGCCGGCGCGAACCAGATGCTGTCCGGTTCGGCACCGGCATTGAACAACGCCTCCGAGAGGGTGACGATGTCCGCGGTGGTGACACCGCCGGAGGCCGAGCTTGCCGTGATGATGGCGAAGCCACGGATACCGGACATACGAGACGCAGTCGTGTTGTCGCCCGAGGCCGTGCCAGTAGACGCCAGCGTGCTCGCGAAGATGCGAGCCTCGACGTTCCGGGCCAGGACCTTGAACTCCTTCATGATCTGATGCTCGTACATATCGCGGATACCGGCGACATTCGATGCCCGCTCGCGGTCCGACACCTCGACGTCACGCCGGAAAATCTGGGTGACGTTGAACAGACGGGTCGGGGCGGTGAGAGTGTCGGCAACGAAGGCCGTGGTCTCCGTGTCACCCGCTGTCGCAGTAGCCGCCAGGGTATCGACGGTCCACGAGTGGATGACGTCCCGGGCTCGATTCTTCGGAGCCGAGGAGAAGAACGGCGTCTGGAACGAATCGAGGATGGTCACGATATCGACCAGGTCCTCGTGAGTCGGCGCAGTGGCTGAGGGCCAAAAGCCGACGTCATAGGTGGTTGAGCCAGCCATATCCTTATGGCCTCCGAGTCCTGATTACTGGTTCAGGAACTCATCCGTGACGACGTTTCTCAACCGCGCCTTGGCGTACACCACAGCGTCACGGGGACTGCCCGTCTGCTGATACCGCTCGTAGGCTGCACGAACGGAATCTTCATGATCCGGGGCGCGACGGCTATCGCCGTGCCTCGCGCTCGGGATGCTGGCATGGACGGCCTGCTCCGGGCTCCCGTTCGGGGAGGGTCTGGCCCGTCGGCGAGAATCACCGAACTTGAGGTAGGCATATTCCATCGCTCCCACCGGATCGGCGCTGAACATCTTGTTGTACGCCTGCGCGGTCTGTGGGTCAGAGTTGATGAACGAAGCGACGTCCTGCTCGTACTTCAGGTAGTCGGGGTGTTCGGCCGCCACCTTGCCCCGGGCTGTGAATCCGGCCGCAATCGGCTGGAACGCCTCAGCGATCCTGCCCTGCACCTTGCTCTCGACGTAGGCATCGAGGGCGCGGAGCGGGATGCCCAGCGTCTCCAGCTCGCTGGCCGGATCATACGGATTGCCCTGAGGGGCCTGCTTCTGGTTCGCAGAGAGCATGGCCAACTGCTGCTCGGCAGCGTCCGCCCTCGCCTTCTGGCGCTGGGCCTCGGCTCCAGACTGACGGTAGCCATGCACCAAAGCGTCGGTGCTGGGATATCCCGCCAGGTCGGGTGCCGGATCAGGAATGTTCGTCGGTTCGCTCATCCTTGAGTCTCCTTCCTCACGGGTTCGCCGGAGGTCGATTGGCAGCGTCGAGTTCGTCGCGCTGCTGATTGTGCTGGTACGCCTGAATCTCGACGTCCCAGATCGTGACCAGCCACTCACAGTCGCGAATCGTGGCCCTCAGGTCCTCATCGGCCAGGTCGAAACCCGAGCCCTTGAGCTTGGCCATACGTTCGGTAGGCGTCATCACCAGAGCCCGATTCGCGTTGTCCCGCCTCGTCAGCAAGGCGGGCTTCATGACCTCTCGCCATCCTCCGAGTGACAGCACGATCTGAACCTGCTGCGCTTGCTCTGGAGTCAGCACACCGTCTCCAGGGTCCGCGCTCCACAACGGTGACAAGGAAGAATAGTCTCGCCTCCCTTTCGAGTGAACTTGCAGGGAAAAACATAGACCGCCTCCGCCCCACAGACCAAACATCCCAACGGCTCGGCCAGCCAGCGGCGGAAGCTGGATCGCCTGGTGCTGCGGTAATGCGCCGGGCTTCTCATGCCGCGGACAGCGCCGGCAGACTGCCCGGTCCCTGGCTCTGGAACATCTGGCCCAGAATCTCTGGGCTCAGTTGCGGCAGGTCCTGGCTCGCCATGCCAGCAACTGCCATCGGGCTCTGTCCGGTGTCCTGGGCCAACTGGTTGATCATCGGTACGGTCTGGACCAGAAGCTCGTCCACGTTCTTGAAGTCGAACAACTCGAACGCCTGGCGGGCGAAGCTGGCCCAGTTGACCATCCGCATCAAGACCGGGTTGCTGTTCAGGAACTGGAACAGGGCCAGGAAGTTCTGCTGCTTGACCGACTTGCCCATCATCTGGCTGGCCCCCACCGCCCGGGCCCGGTAGTCGGGGGCCAGATCGTCGTGGTCGATCTGCACCGAATCCTGCGGATAGGGGAGTCCAGTGATCGGGTTGATGAAGGCCATGCTGCCCAGGATCTTCAGTTCCTGGGGTAGCGGCAGCCAAAGCTGGTCCATGCGACGGAAGGCGTTGGCCAGGGGCTCGATGAATCCCTGCTCGGCCAGAGCGGTCTCCATGCCCAGCCGAGTCAGAGCATTTTCCTGGCGGGCCAGGGTTCCCCGAGCGGTTTCACGCTCGCCGGTCTGCATCCCCATGATGATGTCGTTCAACCCCATCCCCACCTGCATGAACTGGTGAAGCTGGGCCATCTCCGAGTAGGCCAACTGAACGCCCTGCATGTTGGGCTGGAGCGCTCGGATATTGGACTCGTCGGCTGGGCCGCTGACCAGGATCACCCGCCCTGCTCGGGTAAACAGGTTCTGGGATTGATTGTTGAGAGCGGAGTCGGAGGCGACGTACATCGGATCGATCAGGAGATCGACGGCGTCCAGCTTCTGGTTGCCGATGCGGTCGATGGTGCGCTGCGGGCCGTAGGCGATCTCGGCCTTACCGATCCCATCGAAGCTGTAGGGGTCGGGCATCGGGGCGTAGGCCAGGAAGGGCTTCTGCTGGTTGGCCATCGCCCCTTCGCGGTTCTTCAGTACCACCCGGCCGTTGCCGATCGCGATGCATCGACTCCGGACCCCATCGGTGGAGAACTCGGACGGCACCAGACCGTGCATCTCCCAAATCTCGATCGGCTTGGCGAAGCGCTCGTTCTGGCGGGCGATGTAGTCGAACTCGTTGCGGAACGCGGTCCGCCGCTCGATGAACTCGCGGTATCCAGCTCCGGTCAGCGGGGTCTCTTTCAGGGCCCGGACGGCACGGGGATCGAAGTAGGGGTTGTCGCTGTTGGCGTCTTCCTCCAGATCATCGAGGTCCGCCCAATAGCGATGGATCACCCAGGCCATGTCGTCGATGCGCTTGATTCCGGGCTGCTGCCAGAAGTCGAGCCGATCGACCGCCTCCCAGACCGGACCGTTGAAGATTTCGGCCTGCTCCTCGTAGACCACCGGGACGCTCAGGCCGGGAGCAATCTGCTCCATCTTCCGGTACTTGTTCTTGCGGGAGATGTTCTTCCAGCCGAAGCGGGCGATTCCGGTGCCGCAGATGTCGGCTTGGAGGAAGAAGTCCACGGCGCGAACAATCGAGTCGCAGTCCTTCATCTGGGCCGAGATCAGGACTTCGTTCTTCTTGGCCCTGGCCACATCCTCGGGGGCGTAGCCCTCGAAGCTGACAATCGGCCAGGCCCCGAAGCTGGTCTGAACCTTGCGAGCGACGTCCGACTGGATCATCGCGAAGGTGAAGGGGATCGAAAGTTGGTTCCTGAACTGGTTGATCTTGCCCGACCACAGACCCCGATAGGTGTCGTAGTAGGACTTCAACTTGTTGAACAGACCGGCGTTGTACCGGATACTATCTTGCCGGCGACTGTCAACCAGTTCGATGATGCGCGCCGCGGAAACGGCCTGGCGCTCTAGCGGTATCTCGCCCGAAGGGTACTTACCTTGCGCCACCGGGACCTCCCTGTCCCCAACTTCATCAACGTCTTACGCTAAGGCGGTTTTAGTCGCCAGTCAACTTGATCCTCGGGTCCACCTTGGCGGTGCCCGTTTTGACCGACTCGGCCAGAAGCTGGTCGATCTCGGTCATGGTCTGATTTCTGTCCAAGTTCAGGTCGAATAGCTGTCGAGTGGTGACTGGATCAATCCCCCGGTCCGTTCGGGCCGCCAGATTGACCTTATCCTGGACCGCCCAGAGCTTCATGCTGACCACGATCAGGTGATCCACGAGGCTCCCCAGCGTTGGCTGACCGCCACTCACACAGCTACCTTGACCGGAAAATGCTCGTCCCGCCACGCTGGCCAGAGCTTGCGAAGCTCGTTCTCGGTGTCGTTCATATGGACCCGCTGAAGGTTCTCCCAGATCGCCTTGGGGGCGTCTGAGATCGGGTCGTGGACCCGGATGCTGGGCACCTTGAGCAGGCTGGCCAGCACCACCACCGAGGAGCCAACCCCGATCACCAGCTCAGAGGCCGCCATGTAGTCGGCCAGGACCGAGAAGTCGCCCTTGTCATCGAAGGTCTGCCACTGGGGATAGGTCCGGGTGGCCACCTCGCGATCCCGCTCGCTGCCCACGAACACGATCTCCTCGAAGCGCTCCTCCAGGTCTTTCCGGATGGAGTAGAGGAACTTCCAGAATCCCGGCGTCGCCCGGGTGTGAGGGCATACCGCCTGCCCATGCAAAATGACCCGGTTCCGCTTCTCCTGCGGATTGACGACCAGGCTGGGCTCGTCCGCCAGGACGCTGGGCTCCACCTTGACCGGCACCCCGGAGTCGGCCAGGCAGTGGAGGGTTAGCTGGCGCTGGGGGAAGCTCCTCAAGCCCAGGTGGTAGACCGTCCTGCCGATGAACTCCTTGGTGTCGAGGTCGAAGTGGAAGGGCTGACCACCACAGCTATAGGTCTCCACCCCGGGCTTGAACTCGATCTTCTCCACGCAGGGCTGCGCCGCGAACAGCGGGGCCACGATCTTGCACGACCGCTCGTCCATCCAGCAGGTGAACTTCTGGCCGGCTTGCTTGGCCCAGTGGTAAGCAACTGGCCACTGATGGAGCGCGTCTCCCGCCTTGCCCGGAAACGTGAACACAATCTCGCTCATGCGGTCTCCTTTACGTAGATGTCACAGGCGTGACCCTTGAACCCGGGTGGAAAATACGCCCGGACCAGGCGTTCTTCTCCGTGCTGGCTAGTCGTTTCTGACATAGAAATCGTTGTCCACCGATCGGGCCACCCGCTTGTAGCCGAAACCCTTGAGGTAGTCGTCGGTGAATCCGGCCTTCCAGTTCTCGACCACCATTGCCTTGGGCTTCCACTTGTCGAGTGCCGCACCCTGAAGCACCGCCGTCTCATGACCCTCGACGTCCACGAACAGCACGTCGAGCTTGGGGAACCCCCACTTGGTCAGGAGCCGATCCACCGTATCGACTCTTACCTTGTGGGAGGACCACTCGACTCCTTCGCCCTTGGTCTTGAGCACCTTGGCCCGCTCCCGAAATCCCGGCGTGATCTGAAGCGCTGACCAGGCTTCGGGACGCACCTCATTGACGTAAAACGTGGCTTCGTCCATCGGCTCAGCGCCGCAGGCGCACATCTCCACAAACATGCGGCTCTGCTTCAGAAACGGCTTGAAGAACGGGTTGGCCTCGACACAAAGCACATGCCATCCAGCCCACTTCTCCAGCACGTAGGTCGAGGAGATCGAGATGCCGTCGCTGGCCCCGACGTCAATCGCATGACCTTTGTACCCCTCGGGGAAAAGATCGGCCGCCCAGGACGAGATGAAGCCGTTGGGGTAGGACGGGCGGTGGCCTTTGCGTGGGGCCGAGATGTGCTCGGGCAGATCCTCTCCCGGCTTGACCATCTTGACCCGGCCGTCAAAGAAGGCCCCCTGCCACCTCATAGCTGAATCTCGATCTGGGGTAGCGGGTAGATGAACACCGAACCAGCGGCCCTGGTCTCCGCTTCGCGCTCGGTGAACTCATCCTTGAACGCCCACGGCAGCACCAGGACGTGGGGCGGAGTCGCCACCCTCATCTCGGCCTCGCCGACGATCGGAGCCCAGCTGCCGACCATCATCTTGCCGTGCTTGGTCGGGTTCCGGTCGGCGATCGCAACGATCCGGTCGTCGCAATCGAGATACTGGAGCAATACCGCGCCCTTGGTACTGGCCCCGTAGCCCCAGACTCCAGTCTTGAGGCTGTTCAGGTAGTTGCCCATCTCCTGCTTCCAGCGCTTGACGCGACTGGCGAAGGCGCCGGCCGCCTCCGGGCTCACCCTGGGGACCCCCAGCAGATTCATCGGCTGGAGGCCCGAGACCTCTTTATGGGCGAAGATGCGGACCGAGCCGCCGTTGACCTCGTTGAAGCTGATCTTGGTGATGACCAGGCCGTGCTTGGCGTAAAGCTGGGCCAGGTTGTGGATATCGTAGTAGACCAGATGCTCGTGGCACACGGAATCGAAGGCATTGCGCTTGAGCATGGTCGGGGAGTCGTTGAGTTGGTTGATCCAGACCCCGCCCGGGGCCATGACTTCGGCCACGTCGGCCACGAACTCGTTGGGATCGTCCACGTCGTAGAAGCAGGCCACCGAGGTAACGACGTCGCAGCGGCCCCGGGTTTTGTCCCAGAGACAGTCGTGGTCCGCCGAGAAGTAGTCCGAGATGACATGGTCGGCGTGCTCCTCCAGGTTGGGCCGGAAGTTCTGCGCCGGTTCACAGGCGATCTTGATCCAACCATCGGGCAGACAGGAAAGTAGGTACCCGTCGTTGGCCCCGATGTCGAGCCAGACCCCCTTGCGGACATAGTGCGAGGCGTCGTCCACCACGTCCTGGAGCGCGTCCCGCATGGTCTGATTGATCCCGCTCCGGTAGTAGAACTCCCGGAACAGCAGGTCGGGGTTGGTGGTGTGCTCTAGCTGGAGCAGATGGCAGGACTCGCACTGGACCAGGCTGAGTGGGGCCTTGGGCAATGATTCGTCGATCTTGTCGGGGAAGCGGACCAGGTATTGGTCGCCGAGTGATAGCACCGGGCGAAATGTCCCATCACAGAGCCGACAGTTGAAGCGCTGCTTAGCGATCACCGGCCCTCCGGAGGTCTCGGATTCTCGTCTCGCCACTGGCTGTATTCGTCGTCCATCCACATCCGCCCGTCCACGCCGTCCTCCTCGATGATCCTTGCTCCGGACAGCAGACCGCCCTTGCGTTCGTGTCGGAGCATGGGCTGGTAAAGATCGGGCTGGAACGCATCGGCGTGCGCATCGGCCCAGTCAATCTTGATCTTGTCGTTGATTAGGTACTGGCCGATCTGGGCCATCTGGCTCATCAACCGGTCGATCCCGGGGGCTCCCTCGACGCACCAGACGTGGTTGTCCACCCAGAAGCTGGCGGCGGTGACCAGTCTCCCGTCGTTGCCCCCCTTCCGACCCTGACTTCCGCCGCGGCGGAACTCCATCAGTTTGCCTCTGGGCATCGGGATGCCGGCGTCGTTGAACCGGCTGACCAGGGCCATGTTCCATGCCTCCTTCTTGCCGGCGTGGGTGACCTCGTCGGTGATTGCGAACACATGCCTTCCCATCCTGCGGTAGCGCTGGACCAGGGCGATCAACTGGTTGGCGAAGTCCTCCGCCCTCCAGGTTGAGCTTCCGTAGCCCTCGATGACGTAGACGTCCCCGGAGCCGTTTCGGGGGTAGCCGTGGACGATCATCACCGTCTCGTCCTTGCCCACGATGCGGTGGCCGTCTGAGAAGGCGGTATCGCAGCAGATGGCGTAGCGGAGACTGCTCCAGGGCACGTCGCTAGCCTTGACGAGCCTCTGCCTGGTCTGTTCGATGGTCAGCGGATTGTGGCCGGAGCTGGTCGGATCGTTCATGACCTGGGAGGCGTACTCAATCGGGTTGGTCTTTTCGTAGCTCGCCATGCGGCGCTCGGACCAGACCTTGGGGGTGCTGGGGATGCCCTTGGGGTGTTCCTGGTTAGTCTCCCGCTTTCGTCCGGCCATGAAGTAGGCGTGCCACATGCCATCCACGGTCGGGGTGATGGAGTCGGTCTCCATGCCCTCCAGGGTCGCCACCCCCTGCTCGCGGAACGCCCGGCCGAAGTGATCCATGTCGTCGTAGCGGGTGCCGATCCAGACGACCAGTCCGTCCGACTGGATGACCGGAATCAGGGAGTCGACCTGAACATTGACCGCATTGAGCCAGTTGGTGTCGCTTCTGAGTCTGGGATAGCTGATCGGATCGTCATAGAAGATGGCGTCCGGATGGGCACCGACGATGCTGGTCTCGACCGCGAAAGTGCCGATGCTGGGGTCGCGGCGCGCGGTGTTCTTCCTCGCAGCATGGACCACCTGAACCCCGGTCCAGGTTCTCGCCTGACTGGACCAGTTGCCGTAGAGCTTGGGGAACAGAGCGTAGGGGTCCGAGCCATCGAGCACGGCCTTGATCGCGGCCAGCATGTCCTGGGACTGCTTCAGTGATTCTGAGCCTATGTAGGTGCTGATCTCCGGGTCACGAAGATGGAGCCATGCCTGCCCGGCCAGGGTGAACATGGTGGTCTTGCCGACCTCGCGATGGACCAGAATGGCGAGATGCTTCTGCTCGCCCCGGCCCTTCTCGCGCTTCTGGAACCAATCATCGACGTGCTTCTGAAACCAGCGCGCCATCGGCTCGTGGACCTCGGGGTCGATCCAGCGCTCGCCCTTGGGGTTCACGTAGGCCCCGAAGCCGTAGCAGAAGAACGCCCAGAAGTCCTTGAGGCAGACGTGGCGGATTAGAGCCCGTCTGGCCTTGGGATCACCGTGGAGCGTCTGGCTGGATCTCCAGCCCTGGGTTCCCATTGACCTTCCTTGGTCCGATGACGGCCATCTCGCGGTCCACCTCAATCTTCATGGCCATGCGCTGCGCCCACTCCTTGATGACTTCTACCCCACGGCCAACCGGATACCCGGGTGGAAACCCACTGCGCTTGGTCTGTGGGTAAATCTTGTATAGCAGCCTCAGGTTGAGGCAACGGCGAACCCGCTCCATCGCCTCCTTGGAGAGCATGGATTCGTCGATCCTGGGCTCAGAGAACTCCGGGGCCTTCTGGCTCGGAAAAGCCTTCTTGTAGGCCGCCTGCACCCGGACCGAGCCGAGCGCCTTCATCTCGATGGTCAGGAAGTTCTGCACGTCCTCGTCAGCCAATAGAGCGTCCCCTTCGGCCTCGCCCTGGCCGCGGAGCATCTTGATGGCGCGGAACCGATCGGCTCCCGAGCTGGGATCGGCGGCGATTTCGTGCAGGAACTGTTCGATCTCATCGGCGGTGAAGCGCTTCTTCTCTGGTTCGGGTTTCGGCATAGACCTATCGGGTAAGCGTTTGGACCTGGCCTTTTCCATTCGGTCCAGCATGACATCTCGGTCCATGGTCAGATCGCTCATCAGTGCCCCCAGATTTCGATCCAGAACTCGCTGCACCGCATGAAGGTCTCGGTTCCGGTCCCGGCCGGGTCCAGCGTAAAGTGATCCAACTGCATCCCAAAGCTCCGGGTGTTGAGTTGCGCCGCAGTCCACGGCTGGCCGGTGTTGGGGTTCACGGTCACGTCGAGGTCGATGCCGGTCGGACTGTTGATGCCGGTCATGTTCCTGGTCGCTACCGTATTGGTCGCTCCAAAACCTGCCACCACCCAGACCCCGCTGATCTGCCGAATATGGGCCGTGCCGCTCAACTCCTCGAACCAGGCGCGGAGATGCCAGCGGACGAAGTCGATTGCGCCAGTGAATGTCACCGGGTCCATTGCATAAATGACTTCGACGTGACCGCTGGAGGCAGTCAGGAAGCCATCTAGCCAGTGCGCCGAGTCTTGGGTGACATCGCTGCCATCGTGGGTTCCGGCGGCGGTATTGACATCGAAGTTCTCGATCAGCGAGTCGCCGCCGAAGTCATCGGCGATCAGGATCTCTCTGCCACCCGTAGCAAACAGGGTCTGTTGGAGGCTTGGAATCACCAGCGGCCCGCCCTCCAGCTTGACCCGGGTCTTGCGCTCGATCATCTCGTACCACTTCATGGTGTAGCCGCAGCGACGGCAGCGGATCTTCTGGAGCGGATGAAAGCTCTTGTCGGAGTAGAGGCTGAGGCCGCGGTTCAGGACGCTCTTGCACTTGGCGCACAGGTACTCGATATGGCTCATCCCACCAGCTTCAGTGGGCGCTGGATCACGCACCATTGACGATTGGTAAACCCCGCCTTGCCGACGTTTACCGGAATCTGACTAGTCAGGAACTTGAATCCAACCGACATCGTGCTGTTCTTGGTGTCGGTCGCCCCGGCCGTGCCAACCCGAACTAAGTCCATGAAAGAGTCGGTCCAGGAACCCGCAACGTCGCCCAGTGGTCCCAGGGTGCCATTAGCAGCGATGGCGATAGCTGGAATCCGGCTAGGCGTTCCGTCCTGGCTGGTTGATGACGTGGTCCCGGTTCCGCTACCGAACGAGCTACGAACGGCCACCGCGTCCATTGATGGCGCTCTCGTGTTTGGGACCACGAGCGCCACGGCGGCGCACGAGTTGATGGTAGAAAATGGGTTATTGCAGGTGATCGTAACGTCGCTGGTTGCCGACGACACCACGTCGATAGCGGCATAATACGATCCCCCCGCGGTGGGTGTTCCGGTGGTTGACTCATCTGCTCCATCCGGATTGAGTCCGTTCCACAACATCACCGCTCCGGTAGCCCCGATATCATCCGAGATCATCGCCGCCACCAGGATCGTCTGCCCGGCTAGGGCGGTCACCGCCGGAATCGTGACGACGGTGGTGTTGTGGGTCTCGTCGTAGAACGATCCCGATCCCACCACAGTTGGTGGAGTGCCTGAAAACTGCGCCCCGCCACCCCCCAACGATTCAGTCCTCAGGTACTTACGGATCATCTCGAACCACGGCACCTGGGCCAGACAGTTCTTGCAGGTGATGGTCTGGAGCGGCTTGAAGTCCAACGACGAAACGGCCGTCCGGCTGCGGTACATCACGGATTCGCAGTTCGGACAGCCGTACTCGACGTGAGCCATCGATGGGGGTTTACGCCTTGCTCCAAGGCATGGTGAGCCTCACGCCTTGGGCACGATGGTGCTGGTCAGCCCGATGGCGTCCACCGGGGGCGGCGGGATCGCGACCACCGTGACCTCCTGGGACTCGGAGACCGACCCGCTGGAAACGGTGACGGTGGCGACGCCGACCGCCTTGGTGATCGCAAGGCATCCCAGGGTGTCGGGGCTGACGATCAGTTCGAGGATGGCGGTGTCGCTGGAGGCCCAGGCCAAGGTAGCCGGGACCGGATTCCCGCCAGCCGTGGGCGTGGCGGCGTAGAGGACATCGTGGGCCAGGTCGCAAGTGATCGGGGTGATGGCCATTATCGAACTCCCTTTCGATATGGAGGATTTCGGGATCAGCACCGCGCGCAGGCTGATCGCACCGACTTTGTCAGGGACCCGGCGGATACGCAAGAGTATCCGCAAGCTGATCAGCCAGTTCACCGCCGCTCCTTCCCTGGAAATAGTCAGGGCGTTGGCTCAGGTTCCCCCTCGTAACAACCCTCGCCCCCGCCCTGCTGTGATCGGACCGTCAGTTTTGGAGTTTACGGTCTGTCGTTGTACTGGTAGGGGTTTCGGTCACCACCCTTCCAGGCATCCCAGTCGATCATCGGAGTCGTATGAACGACCTCATCCGCCGGAATCGACTGTACGGTGCTCGGCCTCCCCAGGTCCGTGAAGTTGATGAGGACCAGCAACCAGAACATTGCTATCGCCTCCTTCCCCGACGCATGACTGAGCGACCTTGCTCTGCGTCATGGCCGCCGCCAACTCTGGTGGACGGCCGATTCTGACGATGACGTCGATGTCGTCGTCGTAGAACAGGATCATGGCTCGAAGGTGTCCGCGACGAAGTCGATCTTGGACAGCGTGCCGGGCATAACCTGGATCAGTGGCTTGATGGCATCGAGGGCCGCGTTGGGGCTGACGGCGGTGGCGAAGTTGTCGATCCCGGCGTCCGGAGTGTCGAGCCGATCGAACGACCACGCCCATCCGGCGGGGTTGTTGATGCGGAAGATTCTGGCTTGAGCGCGGGCCATTACTTCTTACGAGGGATCTTCGCCCCGGACTTGCGGGCGGTGTTGAGGGCGATCGCGACCGCCTGCTTCTGCGGCTTACCGTGGGCCATCTCGGTCTTGATGTTCTGGCTGATGGTCTGCTTGCTGGAGCCCTTTTTAAGCGGCATCAGATCACATTCCTCCGGCGCTGGTACTCGCGCTTTTTCATGCGACGCAGTTCTTCCGCTGATGGGGGCTTGACGGTGGTGGTGTCGCGGGTGACGAGGAATCCTGCGTCGGAGCGGGGCTCAACGACGGGGAGTCTACGCTTCGGAGCGGGGCGCTTCGCGTAGCCAGCCATGCGGACCTCCGATGACAACGTATACCCGCTACGTTGTGTCGTCAAGCCGGCCTTTAATAAGCCCGCCGGTCTTAAAGGTTCTTAACCGAGAGCCCCGAAGGGGCCTAGGGAGGCCGCGTCCTTTCGGCTCACCTCCGGGGTCTCGGCACGTCGAACCCGTGCGTGAACGGGTTCCCATCGCCCCTATCGCTGGGGGATGAGTCAACCATAATGCACCAACGTGGGCGTTGCAAGGAGATTATTTTCGGGGTAGAATCCGGCCATGAAAGCCGCCGTCGTGACTCTCGGAAAACCCGTCGAGATTGTCAAATCTTCGCCGTGACCCCTTGACACCTACGCGAAGCGGAAACAACCTGGCTTTTAGGTGGGCCTGGGGGTGTATCTTCTTCTTCTGTCTTATATTACACTACTGAGTATGATACTAGACGAGCGAAGCTAGCCCAATCCTAGGCAGGGGGCCCAGCTTGACAAGCGCTGAACAAGAAGAACTAAAACTAGCCAGGTCGGAAGCGAAGCGACGCTGGGCGGTGTGGGGAGGTTGGGCGCGGTGGGACAAGATCTACAGCCAGGCCCTTGGCAAGTATGTGACCTGGGCGGTGGTTGGAATCCGAGAGGATGATCCGCCTCGTGGCATAGGTTCTCGGGTGTTGGCGCGCGGCAAAACCTTTCAGGAAGCCTTTGAAAACGCCGAGATTCTCCTGAAAAAGCGGGCTACCAGGAAGCCGATGGTCAAGAAAGCCCACCCCAAAGCGTTGCCCCAAGCATCTTTGGACCTCTAGGTGAAAACCGCCTCTTTCGCTGGTCTGGCGGGAGCAGTGGGATGGCCGATCTACCTCCAGGACTCGGGCAAGATCCAACTCGATGAGGCTGCCCTGGAGGGATGCCGAGCATGGATCACCTGAGTGGCGAGAACTGGAAGCCGATCGTCCACATCTCCGAACAACTCGGCGTCTGGAACCTGCTGCCCGAGTTCCAGCAAGAGCACAATCAGGCCAAAGAGCGTTTGGTCGCCCTGCGCGAACTTCACCTAGAAGGGAAGCTGGCCGGGGCCCTGGAGCGCAACTTCGAAGCCCGCAACTGTGGCTTCTGGCTCGGCCTCGGCTACCTCGATCCCTCCCGCCAACGCTTCGCCGTCGCCACCTTCTACCAGATGAAACAGAATGATCGGTCTGACGTCTGAGCAGATCCAGTCTGTCTGGCGAATAAGACGGCTCCTCGATTTCTACCGCTTGTTCGGGATGAATAACCGAGGGTTCCTGGCCGGTTATCCTGTGAATAAGCGCCGTGAGGTCCAGGCGAGATGGATAGAACGAGCCGCCTGGTTGATGTTCACGGCCAAGAATAAGGGGCGGAACGATCGCTGAACCAGCCACCACACCCGCCCCTGGAGCCCCGATTACTTAGGGGCCGTACAACCCCTGCCTCGCCCTGCCTCGCCATGCCCGGCCATGCCCGGCCACGCCAGGCATCGCCACGCTCCCTGCCCTACCTCGCTATGCCCGGCCATGCCGTGCCAGGCCTTACCTGACCCGGCTCCCTGCTTGGACCTCGCTCCACAACCCGACCAACCGATCCATGCCGGCAGCAAACGAATCCGACTTCGGAGCCAGATCGTTCTCCAGCAGCAGAATCAACTGATTGCAGTGGTAGAGCGCCTGCATGCC
>Ga0137435_1000113_pt1 | contig 30464 bp, 31 predicted proteins | sample EasRivERMGT100_2_FD_104904 | JGI IMG/M metagenome (GOLD analysis project Ga0137435, IMG submission 104904) | Soil microbial communities from meander-bound floodplain in the East River, Colorado, USA - East River MetaG ERMGT100_2 | ecosystem: Environmental > Terrestrial > Soil > Floodplain ... | reverse complement strand
ATATGCGTGTACCTTGGCGACATGAAGCGGAGGGATCTCGAGCGCCGACTCCGCGAACTCGGTTGGACTTTGCAGAGGCACGGAGGCAAGCACGACGTGTGGATCAGTCCCGACGGCTCGTTTTCCGAATACGTGCCGAGGCACCCGGATGTCAACGAGCGTCTGGCCCGAGCCATCCTGAGGCGAGCCGAGGAGAAGCGATGAGATTTCCAGGTCGGATCAGGAAGGATGGTCGATTCTGGCTGGCGGAGATCCCGGCCTTCGATGCCGTGACGCAGGGACGGACCCGGCGCGAGGCCTTCGCGATGGCGCAGGATCTCATCGAGACGATGGCCGACACGCGAGGCTTTCGAGCCACCGTTTTCCCCACGGGCGGCGAGGGCTTCGAAGTCGGAGCCAATCGCCTCAACGTGTTCTTGGCGCTGCTGCTGCGGCGCCAACGAGAGCGGCACGGGCTGACCTTGGCTCAGGCCGCCGAGCGCCTCGGACAGCGGTCTAAGAACGCGTATGCACGGTACGAGCAGGGGAAATCGATGCCGACCGTCGAGAAGCTCGAGCAGCTGCTCCAGGCGATCGCACCCGGCCAGAAGATCGTGTGGCACATCGCAGCGTGAGCGAGGTGTCTCCGAGGCTTCCCGTTTTCGAGATGCGTCTCGCTTGGAGAGCCAGCTTCCGGCGGGACTCCAACTCGTTTACGCGCTAGGCGGCCGCTCGAGCCTGACGATCGGCAGGTGCTTCCGGCCCTGGAGATAGCCCACCTTCATCGCGAGCGGAGCGAAGCGTCCGCTGAGGACGCTCGGCGGCGATGCGGCACGCCCCGCGCCTGGTGGACCGCGCTGTGTCCGTCCGGGCTGACCACTCGTCCCGTCTTGTAGATTGGAAGCTGGCTCCCTGAACGGGCGACCGACGTCCGATGGAGACAGCGATGGAGATCGTTCGGAAGACCCTGAAGGACGCGAGACTCGGAGTGCCACGGGCCCACGCGAACCTGGCCGTATTCCCCCTCTGGGCGTCTGCCCCGGTCGAGAGGCCGTACATGACCTTGGACGAAGCGCTGAGCTCCGGAAGGGTGCGCGTCACCGAGGTCTCGCGGGAGGGGAGCGTCCCCGACCTGTGCCTCGTCAACGACGCCGACCGGCCCGTGCTGCTCCTCGACGGTGAGGAACTGCGCGGCGCGAAGCAGAACCGCGTCTTGAACCTGACGATCCTAGCGCCCGCGCGGAAAACGATCGTCGTGCCGGTATCGTGCGTCGAACAGGGGCGCTGGGCGCACCGGTCGGCGGCGTTCTCGAGTTCGGACCACGTGCTCTATGCGCGGTCGCGCGCCGCCGAGCAGGATGTTCGCGTCAACCCCGGCGGGCGACGGGCAGAAGAAGACAAGGCGCGGCGCGAGCGCTGGTTCGTTCGCGCGAGCCGATGGGTGAGCGGACGATGAACGGGCAAGCACCGCCGTTCCTGAATCTCTAGCTCTACACCGGCAGGAGGAACGTCGGCGCACCCACTACGTTCACGCTAGCAGTTCGGCGGGCGCCCCCAAGGCTGACTACCTGCCTCGAGTACTGACGTTGATTGAGCGTAGAGCCCTCACGTTGCCCGAAACGCGTTATCGTGGCCGTGAGAGAGCGAGAAGGCGTCACATGGTCGACGAGAGCGCGGCAGCGTGTGAGCAAGTCGAGTGGAGCATGGGCTTCACCCTCGAGGCCGACCTGAACACGCCGCGCTCGCGCCGGAACCGCCCGTTCGACGCGCTGCTCGAGAAGCGATGAGATTCGTCCTCGGGTCGGCGCTTCTTATCGCCGCCGTCTCCGCGGAGGGCACGCAGAAAGAGAAGGATGCGCCGCTTCCCCTGGGCCTCGTCGAGCAGACGGGAATCGAGCTGCTCCTCCTCGACGTGGAGGTCGTCGACGCGAACGGGAGGCCCGTCCGAGGGCTGACGCAGGACGACTTCGAGATCACCGTCAACTGGAAGCCGTGGGAGCTGTACAGCGTCGACGAGCTCTGCGCGTGTGACGACCAGGCGCCGGCCGCGGAGGAGGCGCCCGGTGGAGCCGCACCCCCCGCCCCGCGGCTCGCGGCGGAGACTCGGCGCTTCGTTCTCTACTTCGACTTCAGCCAGCTCCAGGCGGGCGGCCGCGGGCGCGCGGTCGGCGAGGCCAAGCACTTCATCGAAGAGAGCCTGAGGCCGGGCGACGAGGCGTCGATCGTCACTTACGCCTCGCTCACGGGGATCGTCGAGCGCACGCCGTTCACGTCCGACCGGCAGCGGCTGCTCGCGGGGATCGATGCGGCGCAGAACGATCCCAAGCAGGTCGACGCCTGGCCGACGTTCCTCAAGGAACGAATCCGACGCTGTGGAGAAGAGCCGAGCGAATGCCCCATCTACGCCGTCGACGAGTACTTCTACGCGCGCCGGTCGATCGAGGCGTTCCGCGCTTTCTTCGAGACCCTCGAGAAACCTCCCGGCCGGAAGGCGGTCCTTTACCTCGACGAGAACACCGCCCTTCAGCCCGGCGCCTACTACGACCAGGGGGACCAGGTCGGAGGGGACTTCACCGGCACCGTCCAGGAGCTCGCGAGCGCCGCCACGTCGGCCCGGGCGAACATCTACCCGATCGTTCTCGGGGACGAGTTCGCCGCCCCGATGAGCTTCGCCGCCTCCCTCGCGGGGGCCACGGGCGGCCGCCACAACCGGAGCCTGGCCGACTTGCGGAGCACTATCGACGCGACGGCGCGCGCGGGGTGCTGCACGTACCGGATCGGTCTCAAGCCTCCGCCGGGAAAGGAGCGGGGCACGTTCCAAGTCCGGGTGGAGGCCGCGGGAAAGAAGCTTCCGTGGGTGTATGCCGTTCGCCTCGACGACGAGATCGACCGTTGGCTCAAGGAGACCCGCGCCGTCCTCCGGCGTCCGGGCGGCGCGCGCGACCTTCCGGTGAGCGCCGCCCTCGTTCCGGTACGCGCGTCGGGCGGGAGGTGGACGCTCTCGATTCAGGTCGCCCTCGACGCCGACGCGCTCACCTACCTGCCCGTGCGCGGCGGCCGGGCGGCGCAGTGGCAGGTCGGCGCGCTCCTGCACGACCGTGACAGCGACGCGACCTGGGAGATGCTCGGCGTGTCGAGCGTACAGAGGAAGGAGACGGCGGGCCGCATGGGCGCCGTCGTTCACCGCCGGGACATCGAGGGCATGCGGGCGGGAACGTACCGCCTCGCCGCGTTCGTCCGCGACGAGACGACGAGTTTATACGGTGGCGCGGAGGCGATCCTCACGATCCCCCCGCCCAGGGCCGATGCGATAGTCGGGCCGGTCCTCCTCCGCGCCCCGCGCAAGCTCTCCGTCGCCGCGCTCCCGGCCATGAAGGGGAAGGAGGCCAAGCGTTCGTCGGTGTCGCAACCGCGTGAAGATGCGCTGCCGCCGCCCGCTGCACCTTTCGGTTCCTCGGAGGCGCTCGAGGCCCGGACGTGGCTGTGCGCCGCGAAGGCCAGCGAGGACCGGGCACAGCCCGTGCGCTTCCTGTCGAGGAGCGGCGTGCCGCTCTACCGCTTCGAGCCCGCGAAGCTCGGCGCCACGGGCGACTGCCTCCAGCTCACGGACAGCATTAGCACCACGGGGCTTTCGCCGGGCCACTACGAGTATCACGTGCGGTGGGCCGTCCCCGGACGCGACGAGCCCGAGGAGGCGTTCGCGTCGTTCGAGATCGCCACACCGCTGGCGGAGCGGGAGGCTGTCGCGAAGTGACCGCGCGGGTGCCGAGAGGTTACGCCACCTCTACGGGACGAGGGGAGCGGTGGCGAGTTCTGGACTTGCGTCCACGAGCTCCGCTACTCGGAGCCCCGGCGCCTCCGGTCGGCCGTCGCGCCCCGGCCAGTAGTAATTGGCCAGCGCGACGCGTCCCTCCGGGAGCCTCCGGAGCGTGAGGGTCGTCGGGTTCTTCTCGAACCGGCCACCTTCGCTCGCGCGCGACATCCACACGCCGAGCGTCTGGCCGTTCAACTGCACGCGACTCAGCCGCACTGTCGGCGAGATCGTCCAGAAGGGACAAACCCTCAACGTGCCCGGTCCTCGAACTTTGCCGTCGGGTGAGACGAACGACTCGTGGACGCGCGTCTGAAGGCACCCGTCGCTGGCATGCGCCACCATCGGGATCAGCGTCGCGGTGATCAGGAAGGCCGCCGTACCGAGGTTGCTACGCGCTCGTTGTTCCGTGGCGCACCGCCTTTCGAAGTCGGGAACCCTTCTGGTTGTTAGTACGTCCGAAGCGCGAATTGGTTTCCACGGCCAGGATTCGATCGTCACGCTGGGCTGCCGCTCGGGGGGGCCGTAAGGCCAGCTTTCGGTAGGGTTTCACCGTATCGACAGAGCGCAACTCCCTCCCAGACACTGACGGAGGTCCCTCGCGTGTTAGGCGAGGGCCATGTCCTCGACCATCGTGCACGAGGTCGAACCGCGATGAAGCTCCGAGCCAAGCTGGCCCTGGCGTTCTTCGCCCTGGCGGTCCTCCCGCTCGCCGCGGTGACCCTGTACTCGTACAGCGCATCGCTCCACGCGTTTCGGCGCGCGGTCGAGCGCGAATCCGCCGCCTTGACCGACGGGATGGGTCAGCAGTTGGAGCTCGTCACGGCGGAGCTCGAGCAACGGGTGCGAAGCCTCGAGGGGCTCGAGGTCCCGGTCACGGAGATGGCCAACACCGGCGTCGACCAGGCGTTCTATGATCGCCTGCGCGAGACGATGGGCGATGCCGCATCGATGCTTCGGGTGCTGGAGATCAGCCCGATCGACACCGGCAAACCGCTGATGCTCCAGCGCCGGGGGCCCGGATCGCGAATCATCTTGGGCCGTCCGAGCCTCTTGGTTCCCGGTCACCAGGACGACACGGCCCTAGCGGCCACCTTGGGCGCGCGCGCCGCGGTCGGCCTCGCGCGCGACACGGCGCGGGTCCATGCCTTCGAGTTGCGTCGGGCGTTGACCTTTCCCGTACGACGGAACGGGGAGACGGTCGCGCAGCTCGTGGCGAAGATCGACGTCGGCGAAGTCCTGCACTCCGTCCTCTCCCGTACGCAGGTCGTCGCGGGCGAGATCCCATTCGCGGTCGGCTCGGACGGCGTCGTTCATACGCCGAACCCCGAGCACTTGGCCCAGCTCCAGAAGCTCGGCGTCAAGGATCTCGGACCCGGAATCGGCCCGAAGCGCCCGGTGTCGCTGCGCGAGAACTGGCTCGTCCTTACCCGTGCCGTCGACGGAGGCGAGCTCGCCTTCGGCATCGCACGGCCCGTGGGCCGGGCGCTCGAGGATCTTCGCCGCACGGCGGGCCGCAACATGGGCTGGGGACTGGGGCTCGTGGCCCTGGCGATGGTCGGCATTCTGCCCATCTCGGGGCGCATGACTCGCAACCTGTCCGCGCTGACGAGCGGCGCGACGCGATTAGCCAGCGGAGACCTGGGAGCGCAGGTGCCCGTGCGCTCGCGGGACGAGTTCGGTCAACTCGCCGTGGCGTTCAACCGGATGGGAGAGGGTCTGCGACTGCGCGAGGTGGAGCTCGTCCAACGCGAGCGCCTGCGCAAGGAGCTCGAGCTGTGTCGTCGGATTCAGAATGAGCTGCTCCCGGATGGGCGAGCGATCTTCCCGTTCGCCGAGGTTCGTGCGACCTCCCTTCCCGCGCGCGAGGTCGGGGGCGATTTCTTCAACTACTTCAGCCTCCCGGATGGGGACATCGCCGTGCTCGTCGGTGACGTGTCCGGCAAGGGTCTGCCCGCCGCCATGCTGATGGCCAACCTGCAGGCCACGCTTCGCGCGCGGCTGCTCCTCGAGCGCGACCTGGCGCTTCTGGCGCGGACGATCGACGAGGAGCTCGAGGGCAGCACGCCGGCCGAGATGTACGTGACGCTGTTCATCGGAATCGTGGAGCCACGACGGCAGCGGCTCCGCTACGTCAACGCCGGTCACAACGCACCGTGCCTGCTGCGCAGCAGGGGCGGGATCCAGAGGCTCCCATCGACGGGACGGCCGCTGGGTTTGATGTCCGGAGGCTCGTACTCGGAAGGCTCAGCGCCCCTCGAGCCCGGCGACCTCTTGTTCCTGTTCACCGACGGTCTCGTCGAAGTCGAGGACGGCAACGGACAGGACTTCGGGGAAGAGCGCCTCGAGCATCTGCTGCTCGAGAGCGGCGCCCGTGAACTGGATGCGCTCGTGGCGCAGGTCGAGCATTCCGTGGGGAGTCACCGGGGCGAATCTGCCGCGACCGACGACGCGACCATGCTGCTGCTGCGCGTCGGGGGGTCAGACACCGTCTGAGCCGACTCCATGTCAGCGCTCTACGATCTCGACCCTCGATCCGGGGACGACATCGAGGCGGTTCCCCTCGTCGAACCGGACCCAGCACTTGGACCCACCGTCGTAATCCCGGGCCCTGAGGAGGAGTTCGGCGGGGAGGCCGAGCGCGGTGCATCGCGTTGCGCGGGTCGCGTCGAGACCGCGCCAGGCGCGGATGAAGGGATTCCGCTCCCACTCCTCGCCGATCGTGGTGGGGTCGGTGTGGCCGGGGTGCACCAGCGTGTCCCTTCGAAGGCGCATGAGGACCTCCATGATCGAGTGCCGGAGTTCCTCGAACGTGCCGTGGCCGGGAGCGCGGGTCCCACCGACGCTTTCACGGAACAGCGTGTCGCCCGTGAAAACGCGCTCGTCGTTCACGAGGTAGGCGAGCTGTCCTTGCGTGTGGCCCGGCACGTGGAGCGCACGGACGTGCAGGTCGCCCGTCACGATCTCGTCGCCGTCGCCGATCTCGATGTCGAGTCCTCCGAAGAGCTCGCGCTCCCTGCCGTGGCCGCAGACCGGACACCCGAACCGCGCCTTGTAATCCGCATTGTGCGCGATGTGATCGGCGTGATGGTGCGTGCACAACACGTGGCTGACCGTCAGTCGAAGCTCCGCGACCTTCTCGAGGATCGGGCCGACGGGACCGCCGGTGTCGATGAGCACGGCGTGCCCGCCGGGCTTGTCGGCCACGAGGTAGGTGTTGGACAGCCAGTTGGAGTCCATCGTGTGCTCGACGATCATTCTTCGTCTCCCATCGCCGCAGCCCACAATAACCCGCTTCCGAACCCCTTTCTTGGCTCAGCGACGTTCCGGGTAGGTGATTACCTCATGGCCCCCCTCCGTCACCCCGGTCAGACTCTCGAGTGGGAAGAAGGGCTCGGCAATGACGACAGTGACGGCCATCCGATCACGGACCCTGGCGGGGGTCGTTTTCGCCGTGCTCGGTGCGCTCGCGACCGTCCGGGCGTCGCCGCCCGAGGTCATCACCGTGGTGCCTGAATGGGACTCTCGCCCTGACGACCGATTGGAATCTTTGGGGGCGCCGCCAAAGAGCGCAGTGGTTTCGAAGTTATCGCTCCCGCTCTTGAGCGTGCGGGGCGTTTCCCCAGCGACGGATGGATTCTACGAGGGCTACCTGGCTCGTCGAGTGTCGGCGCTCTTTGGCCGCGAAAGAGATGTGACCGCGCGGGATTTCGCAGACCCGGCGTCGAGGCCGTGGCCGGGAGACCCCGCTGCTGTTCAGCGCGTCCAGAAGCTGGGTATCCGAGCGATCGGGGGCGCGCTCAAGAGATACGCGGTCGTGCGTCTCGGGATCGACCGCTGGTCGTTCCCTGTGACGGGAAGGAGCGAAGGCACCGCGGTCGCCAACGGCTCCCCCCGCATGCGGCTCCATTTCGGATTCTCGCATCTCGCGCCTCGGGCCGATCTTCGGATTCCGGTCACCGCGGGTCGCGTCGTGGTGAGCGCCGATGCACGCGGGCGTATCGGCACCACGTTCGAGACCACGTCGTCGAGACTCCAAGTCGCCGCGGCCGTCGACGTGCGTGAACGCACCGCGACGGCCACACTGAACATGAGGTTCTAGATCGCCGTCGTCGCGATCTCCGGCTCGAACCAGCAGCGCCTGCCTCTCTCTTGGTGAGCCGGGAATTCAGTGACGTCCTTTTCCATAAATCAACATGTATCTATCGAGATAGAAAACGGATGCAGCTGTGGCAAGGACGTATTTCAAGAGTCTCGGCCAATGTTTTGTGAGCTGCGGAAAACGCCCTGTGGCTTTGAGCACCAGTCGGCGAGCGGAAGCAAATTCGATGCGGACACGTCCCTGTTCGGCGAATCGGTGGAGCGCAATCATCGAGGGATAGTGGGCGATTCTCATCATCTCGACATTTGCCGCCACGGTTTCTCGCCATCCAAGTCCCCGCTGTCTGGAGGAGCGACGACCGAGCAACGCCCAGATGATGAGCCACGTCTTGTAATTGCACAGCCTTGGAATGGGAACGTTGATGTGTTCCTCTCTCAATTGATGGCCGCCGGCGAAGATGTTGATGGAAATTGCTCCGGGTTTCAGAACTCGCGCTATTTCACGAAATACGTCCGTGTAGTTATAGACGTGCTCAAAGGTTTCAGAACTCAATGCTAGGTCAAAGTATCCGTCCGGGAACGGAAGTCGATAGTCCGCACTATCAACTACATAGAGCTTGGAGAGATGGGCTCCTTGGGGGCGCGGGCGATCTTCCCAGTACTTCTCGAAATCTCGGCCCCAGTATTCAAAGATGTCTATCCCATAGGCGTCATAGCCCATCGAGCAGAGAACATCTACGTTGTCTCCTATTCCACAACCGACGTCTAAGATCTTGGAGTCTTGACTTAACTGTGTTCCGAATGCGCGAGCTTCTTCGAGGCGCGCCGCGGTATTGCTTCGTATGACGCTTATATCGAACTGTGGACTCTTGGTGAGGTTTTTTTGGGCATCGCCGAGACCGGAGACGTACGGACTTACTGTTTGCATGGAGTCTTACTCCTGTCGACGCGAAGCCTAGCACAGCGCAAGGACGGACTTGGAAGCGGTCGAGTTCCGTTTCGAGGAGCGTCACGCTTGGGGAGCAAACCCCGAGTTGTCGAAACGGCGCTAGCGCTTCAGCGCATTGTCCTGGGCGAGCCACGCGTCGGCGATGCCGATGGCGCGCAGCCGTCCGACCACGCGTGCGTAGGCGGCAGAATCCGTGACCGCGAGGCGTACGGCATGCCGGCGCCGACCTCCGACCGACTCCTCGTGCACAACCACCGACCGGAAGCCCGACGCTTCGAGCCGCTTCCGCATACGCTCGGCGTTCGCGGGCTTGGAGTAAGCGCCGACCTGAACGAATCCCGGCGGCCACACCATCGGGACCCGGTCAGAACGGGGCACCTTCCGCGAGACGCCGATCGCACGGACTTCCACGAGCTCCGTTCCGGCCCCGAGCAGACCCAAGGCATGCCCCGCTGCGTACGAGAGATCGATGATGCGCCGATCGACGAACGGGCCCCGGTCGTTGATGCGCACGACGATGCTCTTTCCGTTGCGCAGGTTCGTGACTTCCACGTCGGTCGCGATGGGCAAGGTCCGGTGAGCGGCGGTCAGCGCGTGCATATCGAAGCGCTCGCCGCTCGCCGTCACGTTGCCGTGGAACTTGGGGCCGTACCACGAAGCGACGCCACGCTCGACGTATCCCTCCGCGCTGTCGAGAATGCGGTAGCGCTGCCCGAAGACCTCGTAGACCGACCGCGTGTCGGGCTTCGCACGGACGACGGTCTGGCTCAATACGCCGGCCACGCCCGCGGCGAGCAGGCAACCAGCGAATCTAACTCGTCGCCGCGCGTTGCGTGTCCTTGCCGGCGGGCTGCGCATGTGTCCCTCCGGAGCAAGAAGTGCGCCGAGCCCATCTCGGTGGAAAGCTTTGGAGCAAGTCGCGGGATCTTTCGAAATGGCGGCCTGTAAGAAATGCGACGGTGTTGTAGAAACGGGCCGTCGGACATTCTTGCGGCACGGAAGACACCCGAGTGTGGTTAAGCAACCCGCTAGCCGCGGGTCACTCCGCCCCGGAAGTACAGACCGGCACCGACCAGAAGAGCGATCGCTCCCGCAACGAGGTTCCTCGACGTCGCCGAGGACAAGAACACCCCGCACACCACCAGCGCCGCGATCGGGATCAGCGGCCCGCCGGGGAGACGGACCGTCCGGGGCGTGGCCGGCATGGTCCGCCGCAGCACGGGGACCGCGGCAGCCGTGCCCACGTAGGTCGTCATCCGCGCGATGACCGAGAGCGCTGCGAGCCCTGCGAACGTGCCGGTCAGAGCGAGAGGTAGCGCGATGGCGCCCTGCACCAGGAGGGCGATCCAGGGGGTCCGGTAGGTCGGATGGAGCCTCGCGAGCACGCGCGGCAGACCGCCGGTGTCCGCGAGCGCGTAGAGGTAGCGCGAGCCCGCGAGGACGCTGTTGTTGTTCGTCCCCAGGATCGACAGGGCCGCGCCGATCGTCAGGAGCCAGACGCCGAAGGGGCCCGTCAGGATGGCCGCGGCGTCCGCGAGCGGCGTGGCCGAGGCCGCCAGATCGGGGACGACGCCCACGGCCACGAGCTGAATCAGCGTGTAGATCGCCGTGACGGAGGCGATCATCACGAAGAGCGCGAAGGGGATGTCCCGTCGCGGGTTCTTGAATTCTCCTGCCGGGGCTGCCGTGTTCTCGAAGCCCGCGTACGCGTAGAGGAGCAGGAGCCCTGCCTCTCCGAGTCCGTCCCCCTCGGGCGCGGGGATCGGGAAGATGCGGCCCCAATCGAGCGCGACGATCCCGATGACGACCAGGAAGAGGAGGGGCAGGACCTTCCCGATCACCAAGATCACCGCGGTCCGCACCCCGTGCTTGATGCCGCGAACGTTGATCCAGGTGAGGCCGACGAGACAGGCGGTGATCACGAGCGCCCGGGCCAGGCCTTCTCCCGCCGCACTCCAGAGCGCCGAGGTGGCCTGCGCGAAGCCGGCGGACAGGCTCGCCATCGAAGTGACGCGCGCGACCCAGGTCATCCAGCCGACCTCGAACCCCACGAACTCCCCGAACGCGGCTCTCGTATAGACGAAGCCTCCTCCCGGAGTGTCGAACAGAGATCCGGCCTCGGCGAAGCAGAGGACGAGGAGGAGGACGCAGAGTCCGGCCGCGAGGACTGCCCACACGCTGGCGGGACCGAGCGCGGCCGCCGCCGCCGCGGGGAGCAGGTAGACCCCGCTCCCGATCACGTCGTTGACGGATAGGCCCACGATCTCCCAGCGGGAGACCACGCGCAGCAGCGACGGATGCGCGGAGTTCTGGCTCAGGCCGGCCATTCTAGGGGCGATTGGGCGCCACCCCGGTCAAACTCTCGAGTGGGTTCTAGATCGCCGTCGTCGCGATCTCCCGGGTGAGTTGTTCGAGCACGGCGGCGACATCGACTCCGGCGTGCACCGGGGCGTAAGGCGCGAGGTTCGCACGGGCGCGCGCCGCAACGGACGCCGCTCCTTTCGGGTTGCCGGACCGGGCGTGGTGGAGGGCGACCGCCGCCTGGATCAGGCCGCGATAGAAGTCGCGGTCCGGACCGTGGTAGGCGACCCAGTACTGCTCCAGGATCTCGTGAGCGTCAAAGAATCGCCCGGCGCCGAACGCCGCCTCGAACCCCGCGATCGCCGTTTCACGCTCGGGGGCCTCTTCGACGCTCATCGCCGGCGAGTGTAAAGCGCAGCCATCCTCTGGCTGTTAGCCGGGCGCCGAGTTGACCATACCGTTCGCGAGATCGAGGGCGATGCGAGGCGCGTCCGGGTTGTCTTCGTGCTTGACGTACATGTAGACATCCACTCCCTCGGCCACCCACACGCGGGCGCGCTCCCTCCACGCCGCCAGGTCCTCCGGCGAGTACGCGGACTTCCGGAGCCGTAGATACGAAAGCCGGGCCGTCACAACGAGCGGCGTCGTGTGGTCGTCGGCGTCGTGGATGACGAGCCCGACGCCGCGGCGCCGCAGCCGGTCGTAGACCTCGTCGGTGAGCCAGGACGCGTGCCGGAACTCCATGGCGGACGGGAATCCGGCGGGCAGCTCTTCGAGGAATTTCTCGAGCCGATCGAGATCGCAGCGGAGCCAGGGAGGAAGCTGGAACAGCACGGCGCCCAGCCGATCCCCGAGACCGGACACGATTCGGACGAGGTAGGCGAGCGCCTCCGAAGGCACGGCGAGCTTCTCGCGGTGGGTGATCTTCTGCGACGCCTTGAGCGCGAAACGGAAGCCTTCGGGCGTCGCGGCTTTCCAAGCGTCGATTTTCTTCGCGTTGGGCAGACGGTAGAACGTGGAGTCGATCTCGACGGTCGTGAAGCGAGTGGCGTAGTACTCGAGGAACTCCTCTTCCTTCAGCTTTTCGGGGTAGAAGGACGGTCTCCATTCCGCGTAGCTGAACCCCGATGTGCCAACCCGTGCCTGCGCCATCCGTGCTCGGCCTCCAGGGCCTGATCCACGCTCACAACCCTAGCGGGGCCTCCCGCGAGCCGCAAACACCGCGAAGGCGGCGACTTCAGGCGCCGTCAGGGGTACACACCCGGCCGGTCTTATTCTCGAATGCCGCCTTCTCGCACACGGTCCCTTCGAACAGAACCTCGTAACAGTCCGGACAGCCTGGGAGCGCGCAGGTCCACTGTCGGGTTGGGCCGCAGTCGGGCCGCGGGCGAGCGTGCGCAGATTGCGGCACCGCCGTCGAACCGAAGAGGAGGGCGCCGCCGGTCAGAACGATCATGCCGAGCTTCGCGATTGATTTCATGGGATGGCTCCTTTCGATGTCTCCCAGGGTAACGGCGTCGCCATGCCGGCACCACGCATCGCGCGCGTAGCGCGGCCCACCTAGGGGACAGCGACGTGTTGGAGCGGCTGGGCGTCCCCCGAAACGTCGACCCCATCGTGAGAGCATGAATGCAAGGCGGCCATTCACTCCGCCGCCAGGAGGAGACAGCGATGAACAAGAAGACGGCCAATTGGCTCGTGCTCGTGAGCGTGGTGATCGCGTTGGTGGCGTTCGTCGCCGCGGTATCGATGCCGGCCGAGGCGAGACCGATCAATTGCCGGTTCGTGTCTTGTCCGCCCCCCGCGTGCGAGTTCGGCGAGCATACGGAAGTGCCACCGGGACAATGCTGTCCGGTCTGCGTCCCGGACTAGGGTCCGCCTGGACGCCGCGAGATCCTGAGCGTATAGACCGACGTACGTAGACCACACCGAGGTGGACGATGAAGCGAGCCATCGTTCTGCTCCTCCTCGCGACCACGGCGACCTTCGCCGAGAACGTCGACCCGAACAACGACGGCTCGAAATACGCGTGGTCCGAGAACCTGGGCTGGCTGAACGCGCGGCCGGGTGGTCCGGGCGGGCCGGGGGTTCAGGTCGGCGACTCGTCCCTCACGGGGTGGATCTGGTCGGAGAACGCGGGGTGGATCAGCCTGTCGTGCGCGAACACGTCCGCCTGCGGGACGTCGAGCTACGGCGTCGTGAACGACGCGTGCGGCGGGCTCTCGGGCCGCGCGTGGTCGGAGAACGCGGGGTGGATCACGTTCTCCGCGACGAGCCCGGTCGCCTACCAGGTGGTGACGAGCTGGCGCAGCACGGCGCCGCCACCGGCCGGATCGCCGAGGGTGACCGCGGGCAAGACCGGAGGCAGCCTGGTCCTGTCCTGGACCGCGCTGGCGGGAGCGACGACCTACGACGTCGTCCAGGGGACGCTCTCCACGCTGCGGAGCTCGCACGGCAGCTTCCAGTCGGCGACCCAGGTCTGCGCCGGCAACGACACGCCCGCGACCTCGGTCACCATCGTGGGGACTCCGGGCGTGGGAGACGGCTTCTGGCTCCTCGTCCGCGGAGGGAGCTGCGGAGGCGCGGGGACGTACGACTCGAGCGCGGCCAGCCAGGCCGGCCCGCGCGACGCGGGGATCGCGGCATCGGGGAACGGCTGCCCGTGAACGGGCGCGAGGAAGACATGACGAAGAAAGGGTTCGGGCTCGCGATCGTCCTGGCCGCATTCGGATCGACGATCGCGGGCAACCTCAATCCTCCGGGACCTCCCGCTCCCACGATGGCGACGCTTCAGCAGATCTTCGACGGCCAGCACCCCGGCTCCGACACCTGCTTCGACAACGTGGGGACCCACCGTTTCGTCGACTGCGGCTCGACCGGCTTCGGCACCAGCAACGGCGCGGTGAAGGACATGGCGTCGGGCCTCATCTGGCTGAAGAACGCGAACTGCTTCGGCCTGACGAGCTGGGCCGACGCCAACATCAAGGCGGCCGCGCTGGCCAGCGGGCAGTGCGGGCTCACCGACGGGTCGAAGGCCGGCGACTGGCGGCTGCCAACCAAGGACGAGTGGATGGCGATGTTCCGGGCGGGCTGCTACCCGAGCCCGGGCGGGCCGACCATCCCGGACAAAACCGGGAACGCGTGCTACACGGGCGGGACGCCTTGGGCCACGGGCGTGCAATCCGCCGACTACTGGTCGTCGACGACCAACGCGAATCCCACCACGGCCTTTGCCCTGGACCTCTTCAGCGGCAACAACAGCGGAGGCGTCAAGACCCTCAACCTTTATGCGTGGCCGGTACGAGCGGGACGATAAGCGATGAAAAACACGATGCAAAGAAGCGCCGTGCTCCTGATCCTCCTCGCCGCGCTCGGGCCGGTGAACGCGGGCAGCCTCAATCCGCCGGGGCCTCCCGCTCCCACGATGGCGACGCTCCAGCAGATCTACAACCGGCAGCACGCGGGCTCCGACCCCTGCTTCGACAACGCGGGGACCAACCGTTTCGTCGACTGCGCGACCACCGCCCTCGGCACCAGCAACGGCACGGTGAAGGACATGGTGTCGGGCCTCATCTGGCTGAAGAACGCGAACTGCTTCGGCTTGATCAACTGGGCCAACGCCAACATCAAGGCGGGCGCGCTGGCCAGCGGACAGTGCGGCCTGACCGACGGGTCGAAGCCGGGCGACTGGCGGCTCCCGACCTTGGACGAGTGGGAGGCCGTGAACATGCCGGGCTGCTACCCGCAACCGGGCGGGCCGACGATCCCGGACAAGACCGGGAATGCCTGCTACCTCACCGGGATACCGTGGGCCACGGACGTGCAGTCCAACCCCTACTGGTCGTCCACCCCCAACGCGACCGTTCCCGGCGATGCGTGGGCCTTCGACCTCGCTAGCCGGGAGGTCAACGGCGGCACGAGGACCTTCAACCTGTGGGTGTGGCCGGTGCGCAACGGGCGGTAGTCGAATCAGTTCAGGTGGCAGGTGGACTTCAACGCGAGCTACGGTCCGATGACGGATAGCTTGACCCGCGCCGTGCCGCGGCGGAGCATCCCCAGCTTGCGGGCCGCCGCGTAGGACAGGTCGATGATCCGAGCGCCGTCCGCGGGGCCACGATCGTTGATCCGCACGTCGACCGATTTGCCGCTCTGGGTCTCGGTAACGCGCACGATCGTCCCGAAGGCGAGCGTGCGGTGGGCGGCGGTGAGCGCGTGCATGTCGAAGGTCTCGCCGCTCGCCGTGCGCCTGCCGTGAAACCCCTCGCCATACCATGACGCTATGCCGGTCTCCGTGTGGGCCGCGGCCCGCGGATTGGGCGCGGGCGCGCGGCGCGCGGCGCAGGCGCAGGCGAGCAGCATCGCGAGCAGCAGGGTCAGGATGCGCGGGAGCTGCGCCTGCCTTGCCGGGATCAGCCGCGTCCCTTCTTCTTCTGGTTGCCGTTGCTCTTCTTCATCTGCCCCGGAGGGCCTCCGTGCGGATGATGCTTCCAATTCTCGGCCGGGACGACCAGAATCGGTTGCGGCACGGAGCGAACGTCCACGACGACGAAGGGGCCGTCGTGGCTCGAGGCTCGATACCAGAAGCCGCTGCTGTAGCAGTAGAACGAGCTGCGGTAGGCAAACACGTCGTAACCCGTGTTTCCCACCACCTGCACGGACGTCCCCGGGACGACGGCGAGCCGCGGCGCACCTGCCACCACGACTCGTGGCGGTGGCGGCGCATCGCCTATGCCGATCGAGAACCCCAAGTAGGTCTCTGCAGCCGCTTCGAGCGCAGCCGCGTACCCGAGGATCAGGAGGACGAGCGCGATTCGTCTCACACGTTGGTTGTTGGCCATCAGTGCTCCTCGCTCGTTGCCTGAAGCGAGACCCGCGCCAAGCCGTCGCAAAGGCGGCAAGACCTTCGCCGCGCGAGCCGACGCTACAACTTGCGTCGTTGCGATAACGAAAACGGAGCGTCGGCTGCACCAGTGGCATCGAACAGCAGGCGAACCTACGATTCGCGCGATGACGGTCCCGTACCAGGCGCTCGAGGCCACCGAGTCCACCCAGGTCGACGTGCCGGGTGGCACGGCTGGCTTTCGCCGGACCCTGGAGCGGATCGCGCTGGGCCTGGTCGCCCTCGGATGCGTGGCCCTCGTCTGGTACCACCGCGTCGTGATCGACACGGCTTTCGTTCCAGCGATCATCGACGAGTACTGGATCGCCTTGAACGCGCGGTGGATCAACGACGGGCTCCTGCCCTACCGCGACTTCTTGGAGTTCCACTTTCCGGGAACCTACTACCTGTCCGCGATGGCCGAGCAGTGGCTCGGCGGCGGAATTACGGTGCTGCGGGCGCTCAACAGCGCGGTGGCCGTGCTTCTCGGCACGGCGTTCGCCGTCTGGTTCCGGATGCACGGGCGCGGCTTGGCAGCCTCGATGGGTGTTTCCCTGCTGGTTTCGGGTCCATGCATCTACCTGTGGCCGGTCCTCTCGCCGCACGTCCCCGGCATGCTGGCCCTCGCCGTCGCCTGCATCCTTCTCTTTCGAAGCCCGCAAGCCTGGCGTCGGGCCGCCTGGTTGCTCGCCGGAGCGCTGCTGTTCCTTGCGGGTTGGACGGTCCAGACGCTCGCAGCGCTGGCGGCCGCCACGCTGGCCGGGGCGCTGCTCGGGGGCGTCGAGGGGGCGACGCGGCGCCGCTGGGCGCCCTGGGTGGTCGTTGGGGCCGCGCTCCCATCCGCCGTCTGGATCGGCTCGATGTTGGTCGCGGGGCAGTGGGAGGCATTCGTGCGCCAGGCGGTCTCGTTCGTCGTCGACAATGGTTACAGGCAGGCCGACGGAATCAACGACGTGAATCTCTTCGCGGACCTCTTGGATCGCGTGCGGCACGAAGTCGGCTGGAGCAAGCTCGTCGTCGCCGGCGCAGCGTCGGCATGCGTCGGCGTGCTGTGGGTCGCCCCGGTCACGGGCCTGTGGCAATGGCGAACGACGCGACGGGCACTCCTCTTGCCGGCGGCGATCGCCCCGCTCGTCTTTCTTTGCGGAAGGACGGACGTGCAGCACGCCTTCTACCTGTGCGTCCCGGGCTTTCTGATCCTGGCCACACCGCGGTGGGAAGGCCACGGCGGGCTGCTCGTGCGGCGGCTCGCCCTGACGACGGTGGCCGGGATCGCTTTCGTCTTCTTCATGGCGACGATGCCCCACCTGCGGGTGGCCCTCCAGGCCGGACTGAGCTTCAGGGACGACCGCGAGTCGGCGAGAGGGGCCATCGAGGCCCTCGCGCGCCTGGGTGTCGAGCCAGGCGATCCCGTGGCTGTGATGCCCTGGGCGGCCAACCTCTATTACTACGGCGTCGTACCCGGACACCGCTTCGCGTATGTCTCTCCGCCAACTGCGGGCTATCACGGAGAGCGCGAGTGGCAGGCGCTCCGGGAGCAGATGCGTTCGAGCCGCACGCGCTGGCTCGCCTTCTACCCGGCTTGGAGCGCCGAAGGGTTCTTGGTCGACGGCCGGCCGGCCAGCTACCTCATGGGCGACGGCATCGTTCCGATCCGGGTCGGACGGAGCGGCCCCATTGAGCTGTGGCGGCTGGATCCGCCGCCGGGCGCGTCCTTGACCGGGCAACCGAGCGCGCCATAACTTCCCCGGTACAGTCACCCGCAGGAGGCACCCGATGAGCCGCCCGACGTACTCGTTCGTCATTCCCATTCACGACGAGGAACAGACTCTTCCCGAGCTGGCCACGCGGCTTCAAGCGGTGATGCAGCGCCTCGACGGGAGCGCGGAGGTGATCCTGGTGGACGACGGGTGCCGGGACGGCAGCCCCGCCTTGATGCGCGCGATCCACGCACGCGACCCGCGCTTCCGCATCATCGAGCTGTCGCGGAACTTCGGCCACCAGTTGGCGATCACCGCAGGGCTCGACCACGCGCGGGGCGATGCCGTCGTAATCATGGACGGCGATCTCCAAGACCCGCCGGAGGTCGCGCTCGAGCTGGCGGCCAAATGGCGCGAGGGCTACGAAGTCATCACCGCGGTCCGTGACGAGCGGCGCGGCGAGAGCTGGTTCAAACGGACGCGGTCCGCCCTGTACTACCGGATTCTGCGCCGGTTGGCGAGCGTCCCGATCCCCCTCGACGCCGGCGACTATCGCCTCGTCGACCGCAAGGCTCTGGACGCCTTCAAAGGGCTGCGCGAGAAGGACCGCTTCGTCCGCGGCATGTTCTCCTGGGTCGGGTTCCGTCAGGCCGAGGTAGGGTTCGTGCGCGCCGAGCGATTCGCCGGAGAAACCAAGTATCCGTTGCACCGCCTGGTCGAGCTCGCGTTGGACGGTCTCTTGAGCTTCTCCAACGTGCCCCTGCGCCTCATCCTCAAGCTCGGCATCCTGGTCTCAGCCGTCTCGTTCCTGGGCGGCCTGCTCGCCGTCGCCTGCAAGCTCACCGGCGTCTACGTGATCACTGGCTGGACCTCGATGGTCCTGGCGATCTTCTTTCTCGGCGGGGTGCAGCTCACCGTCATGGGTCTGATCGGGGAGTACATCGGACGGATCTACGAGCAGGTCAAGAACCGGCCGCTCTACATCGTGAGGAATCTCCTCGGTTTTTCTTACGAGTCCACGGCCGAGGAGGAGCTGACGATGGCCGCCCTCGACGCCGTCGGGCGACCCCGCGAAGTCGCTCGTTGAACTCCCGAACGTAACCTCTCGACTACGGACAATCTGCCGCGGTGCGTTCGATGGCCGCGGACGAGAACCCAAGCGTTCCGCTCCCGCAGCTGTTCTGACCGCGGGCCAGGTAGTAGAGACCTGTGCCGGGCGCCGGAACCGTCGGATCCTGCGCGGAGGTGCCCGCGCCACCGGCAACGCAGACGTGATCGGCGCTTCCCGCCACGACGGGGAAGGCGCCGAGGGTTCCGCTCATCAGATCGTGCACGGTCGTCGTGCCCGACGTCGCGGCGGCCGAATTCCACGAGAGCGTGAGCTTGTCGGCGGCAAATGCGACGCCGCCGATCTCACCGGGGATCGCGAACGCCCCGACATCCAGGGGCGCGCAGTCGTTGCCGTCAAGCGCTCCATCGCCGTCGTCGTCGGGGTCGCACGCATCGCCGAGCAAGTCGCCGTCGGCGTTCGCCTGCGACAGGTTCACGACCGCCGGGCAATTGTCGCAAATGTCGAGCACCGTGTCGGAGTCGGCGTCGCCCGAGACGGTGTTCAGGACGGCGTTCGTGAAAATGGGAGGGTTCGTGTCGAAGACGATGTTCGCGGAGTTGGAAAATGTCGTCGGGAGGGGGAGTCCCGCGTTCGGCCGGATGCGGAAGATCGCATAGCCTCGGCTTGCGGCGTCGTTCGACAAGGCGGGCGCGAGGTTGATGCCGTCGAAGCGGAAGCTCAGCAGGCGATTGCCGTCGAGCGTCAGGCCGGTGAGACTGTGGCTGGTAGCGACGAGCTCGAACGTCGCCAAGTCGAGCTCCGCGGCGATGACGTCCCGAAGGAGGACGTTCGTTGCCGGCGCGTTCCCGACGTTCTGGAAGCGAATGGTGTACTCGAGCTTCTGTCCCGCCGGGACGCCGCCGATCGTCCCGCAGCCTGGCGGGTCGACCTGCATGTCGTTCGGGTCGTAGGAACAGGCGGCCGGCCGCGTCGTCGCCTCTGTGTTGTGAGGGGGATCCACCGAGTCCTGAAGCGATGTCGCGCCGTCGAGGTACACGCTCGCGGTCGTCGTGAGCAACTGCCCCAGCACGACCGATGACGCGACGTTGACGGTCGCGCAGACCGCGCACTCCTGGCCCATGGCGATTCCGGCCAGGCTCCAGGTCAGGCGATGGGGCGATGTCGTGAGGGTCGGCGCCGATGGGACAAACGTGCACGAGCCCGAGGTTGTCCAGGTCCCTCCGTACGTGACGTCCGAAGTGGGAGGCAGCTCGAGCCGAAGCTCCGCGCCTGCCTCGGTAAAGTCGCCGGCGTTTGAGAAGCGCGCGCACACATCGACAGGATTGTTGGGGCAGAACGAGACCGGATACCCCGGGGCGCTCCGACGCGTGAAGGACGTCGTCGAGAGGTCGTGGACCGGCGTCTTGGCGAAGTCCTGCCCGGAGAGCGTCCCGTTCAATGCAATCGTGCCTGCAATGGAGGCCGGAGTGAATGTCTGGCCGAAAATCGCCGACGGGTGGAGGTCGAACGACAAGGGCGCGCAAACGGAGTAGTCGCCGGAGCTGTTCGACAGTCCGTAGCGGGGCGAACCGGAATCCAGGATGAGCCGTCCGGACATCGGTTGGTCACCGGTATTGAACGTCCCGGATGAGTCCAGGTCTCGATAGACCTTTCCCGTCACGGTGCCACCGAACCCCGTGCAGTCGGGTGCCGGTCCTCCCGACATTCGTGCGACGTACCCCTCCCCCTCGACCGTCGGGAAATTCGCGTTGGGGCTGCCCTTTCGACCCGTGTAGATCTCGAATCCATCGGTGGCCAAGATGTATCGCTGCACGTTGAGGGTCACCGGGAGTCCGCCGAGGTCGTTGATCAGGTTGAGAGCGGTCGACGGCGTGTAGGTCAAGTAGGGTGGGGCGACCACGCTGTAGCCCCGAGGCGCGTTGTACTCGTTCCCGGCGATGGTGGTGTTCGCCGTGAAATCGCAACCGTACCAGGTGAACGTGCAGGAACCGCCGGTGCCGGCAACTCGCAGCCACACGCCCTCACGGAGTCGCCAGTCGAGCGCATTGCTCGACGACCAACACGACTGGTTGATCCCTGTCGCGCCCGTCGGATAACAATCTCCCAGGGTCACGTTCCCGTCGGGGGGCAGGCCGATCAGGCGTTCGACCTCCACTCCCGTAGCCGAAGGGACACGCCGCGAGGATCGCGGCATTCAGGGTCGCGGCGTCCGTGATGTTCTGGCTGCCCCCGATGCGCGGCTCGCGCGGCGGCGCGATCAGGTACTTCGAGCCGTAGTTCAGCGTGAACGTGTGGCTGACGGGCTGGTATGTCCCGGTGCAGGTTCCGGTTTGCGCGCGGACGGTTGAGACGCCCATCACGCAGGTGAAGGCGCACATGGCGAGAGCGTGGCGACGGAGTACGGTCATGTCCCCCTCCACAGGAGCGATCGGAAGTGCGAAGTCGATCGTGCGGGACGCTCACGTCCGCCGTGTGGGGGATGCTCGACGCCTTGTGCGTGATCCTAGCCGACCACGGGGACAATCGAACGGTCAGAATGGACTTAGTTTGGACGCCGCGTCCGCACGTCGATGCCACTGAGAAGTCGCTTGCGGGTTGATCGGATTCGCGTGCGGCTCGGATTAGACTGGGGAGCGAGGTCAAGCCATGTCGGGCCACGACGCCGAGCACGAGACGATCCAGCTCGATGACGGCCAGACCGTCTCGGGTCTCTTACAGGCGCCGCCCAAGCCGCTGGCCTGTCTCGCGCTGGCTCATGGCGCGGGAGCCGGCATGGGACACCCGTTCCTGTCAGCCGTCGCCGCCGGGCTCGCCGAGCGCGGAATCGCGACGCTGCGCTACCAGTTCCTTTACATGGAGCGAGGCTCGAAGCGGCCGGATCCGCCTCGGATCGCCCAGGCAGCGGTCCGCGCCGCTGTCCTCGCTGCGCGGCGCCTCGTCCCGAAAGTCCCGCTGTTCGCGGGAGGAAAGTCGTTCGGCGGCCGGATGACCTCCCAGGCCCAGGCGGAATCGCCGTTGCCGGATGTCCGGGGCCTCGTCTTCCTGGGCTTCCCGTTGCATCCTCCCGGCCGTCCCTCGGACGAGCGCGGCGCGCACCTGTTCAACACGCAGATCCCGATGCTCTTCCTGCAGGGCACGCGCGACGACTTCGCGACCCTACCTCTGCTTCGCCCGCTGGTGCAGAAGCTGGGGACGCGCGCGACGCTGGCGCTCTTCGACGACGCGGATCATTCGTTCCGAGTTCCCAAACGAGCGGGCCGGAGCAATGAAGAGGTCTTCACCGGGATGCTGGACACGCTGACGGCTTGGATCGATGAACGGGACTGACTGGCGCGAACGGCTCCGCCGCGGCGCATCCTACGTTCTGAACTGGAACCTGCTGTTCTTCGTCGCGGGTTTCGCCTTCGACGTCGTGGCCACGCGTGCAGGCGTGGACCACACCCTGATGATCGTCCAGCAGGTCGCCTACCTCGCGATCATCGGCGCCATCCTGTACGTCGGTTTCGTCCGGGAGGCCCAGCCCGACGCGCTGACGATGCCGCGGTGGATCGAACGGCTGTGGGGGTACCGCAGCTTCGTCTTCCACTTCTGCCTCGGCACGCTCATGAACCTTTACTCGATCTTCTTCCTGATGAGCGCGTCGCTCTTCTCATCCATCGCCTTCGTCGCGATCCTGTTCGGCGCCATCTTGCTCAACGAGCTTCACGCAATCCGCCGTGGGCTGGACGTCAAGGTCGCGCTCTACGTACTCTGCATCTTTTGCTTCTGGTCGCTCCTGATTCCACTCCTGCTGCACTCGATCAGCCGGCTGACGTTCTTGCTGTCGTTCGCCGCGACGCTCGCGGTCTTGGCGTGTTTCGTGGCCGCGCTGGGCCGGCGGATCGGCCGGACGCGTCTCGTGCGCGGGCTCCTCAGGCCGGGCATCGCGGTGAGCGTTCTGTTCCTGCTGATGTACTGGGTCGGCCTCATCCCGCCGGTGCCGATCGCCGCCCGGACGCTGGGCGTCTACCACCGCGTCGAGCGCGTGGGCGATGAGTTCCGGCTGTCCTACGAGCCGTCGCGGTGGAAGCCGTGGCAATCCGACGATCGGCGATTCGTCGCCGAGCCCGGCGACGTCGTGAACGTGTTCTTCGCGATCTTCGCGCCGACACACTTCGATGACACGGTGTTCGTGCGCTGGTCGTTTCTCGATCGCACGTCGGGGTGGAAGGACTCGGACCGCATTCCGATCCGCATCGCGGGTGGACGCGAGGAGGGCTTCCGGGGCGTGGCAACGAAGGAGAACTACACGCCCGGCGCCTGGCGCGCGATCGTCGAGACCCGGGACGGACGCGAGATCGCTCGGCTGAGGTTCACGATCACGAAAGGCGAGCCGAACCCGGACCGGGTGTTCAAGACCGAGGTGTACTAGCGCTTCACGCGGCTGCCGAGGTGGCCGAGAGCGGCGGAGAGGTCCGGCGCGTCCTCGAGGACCCTGGCGATGGGATCCTCCTTCAGCTTCTTCATCCGGGCGGGGACCGTCTCGATCGTGAAGCGCTTCGGATCGAGCCGCGCCGTCGCCTCGCTCCAGCGCAGGGGGGTGGAGACCTGGGCGCCTGGGACCGGTCGCGCCGAGAACGGTGCGACCAGCAGCTTGCCGTGGCCGTTCTGGAGGAAATCGATGTAGACCTTCCCGTCCCGCGCGTCGAGCGCGCGGGCGATCGTGGCGATCTCTCCCATCTCCGTCACGAGAACGCGGGCGAGAAGCTCGCCGAGCATCCGGCTGTCCTCGAACGTGCATTGCCGCCCGAGCGGGATGAGCACGTGCAGTCCGGTCGAGCCCGACGTCTTGAGGTAGGCCGGCAGCTCGATGTCGCGGCACAGGCGCCGCGCGGCGAGGGCCACCTTGACGACGTTTCCGAACGGAGCGCCCTTGGGGTCGAGGTCGAGGATGCACCAGTCGGGCCGTTGAAGGCTCGGGACGCGGCTCGACCAGACGTGGAGCGGGATCGTGCCCAGGTTGATCACGTACAGCAGCGACGCCTCGTCGTCGCAGACGAAGTAGTCGATCTCGCGCCCGCCGTGCTCGCTCCACATCCGCTCCTTGCGGAGCCAGTCGGGGCCGAAGCCGGGCGCGTCCTTCTGGAAGAACGACTTCCCCTGGATCCCATCGGGATACCGCGTCATGACGAGAGGGCGATCGCGCAGGTAGGGGAGTATCCAGGGCGAGATCGCCCGGTAGTAGGCGATCAAGTCCCCCTTGGTATGCCCCTCCTCCGGCCAGAAGACCTTCTCGAGATTCGTGAGCCGGACCGTGCGATCGGCAGGTGGGGCGAGGTCCGCGATCTCTTCTATCTTCTCGGATCGCTCTTCGGGGGCCAGGCACTCCTCCGGCTTCTTGTCGTCGCGCAGGCGCAGGAAGACGGGATGGCGGAGCTGGCGGTCTCCGGTCCATTCCTTGTAGCGCACCTCGCAGACGATCTCGGGATTCGTCCAGACGTGGTCCCGACCCGAAGGCAGCGCGCCCGTCGCGGCGGGGGAGTCCCGTCGCTCCGCATCGAGGCGGAGGCGGAGGTCTCCGAGCTGGCGGTCGGAAAACCCGGTCCCCACACGCCCGGCGTAGCGATACCCCTCTCCGTCCCGAACAGCCAGGTGAAGGGCGCCGAGTCCGACCCGGCCGCGCGCGGGCGAAGTAAAGCCGACGATGACGAAGTCATCGGCGCGGTGGAAGCGCACTTTGACCCAGTCGGCGCTTCGACCGCGCCTGTAGGGCGAGGACGCCCGCTTGCACACGATCCCCTCGAGACCCAGGCGCTGCGCCGCCTCGAGGAAGTCGGCAGCCCGTCCTTCGACGTGGTCGGCGAAGCGGATCGGCCCGATCGACGGCACGACCTTCCGCAGGAGCCTCTTCCGCTCCGTCAGGGGAAGAGACCTCGGATCTCGATCGCCGAACGCGAGAAGATCGAACGCGAAGAGGACGGCCGGAAGCTCGAGGGATGCCCGATCGATGTCGGAACGCCGGACAAGGCGCCCCCGCTTCTGCAGCCGCGAAAAGCTGGGACGACCCTCCTCGTCGAGGACGACGACCTCTCCGTCGAGGAGGATCCGATCGTACGGAAGCGCCGCGAGGACTCGCGTGATCTCGGGGAAGGAGGCCGAAGCGTCGCCCCCTCCCCGAAACTTGAGACCCGGTCGCCCGTCTTCCCGCGATGCGAGCAAGCGATAGCCGTCGTACTTGATCTCGGAGAGCCAGCCATCACCTGCGGGCGGGGCTTCTCTCGCCTCGGCGAGCATCCAGTCGACCTCCTTCGCCTGCACGCGGTGCCTCGGAGCGTGCAACCGGTCCAGCTCAGCCTCGACGTCTGAGGCTCGAGTCGGACCGTCTCTCAGCTCCTCGATCGTGAGGCCCGAGAGCACGGACTCCTGGGGCAGCTCGGCGCCTGATCGGACGTGCCCGTCGCGCTCCTTGATCAGCAGCCATTCCTTTTCCGAGCGCTTGGTGCGGACGAGCGTCCAGAGACCTCGAAGCTTGTAGCCGCCCAGGTCGAAGAGGAGCTTCCCCTTCTTCATGCCCTCCCGCGGGTCCTCACGGGCCGTCCACAGGCCTCGGTCCCAGACGATCACCGCGCCGGCGCCATAGTTCTCCTTCGGGATCGTCCCTTCGAAGTCGCCGTACTCGAGCGGATGGTCCTCGACGTGCATGGCGAGGCGCTTGTCGGCTGGGTCCAGCGACGGGCCCTTCGGTATGGCCCAGGAGACCAGCACGCCGTCCAGCTCCAGCCGGAAGTCGAAGTGAAGGCTGCGGGCGGCGTGTTTCTGGACGACGAACAGGCCCGGCCGGCTGGTACTTCCCACCCCGAACGGCTCCGGGGTGCGCCCCGCCTCCCGCTTGGCCCGGTAGGGGGCGAGCTTGTCCTCTGGCTTACTTTTCGCCACGAGTGTATATAACCCCTTTCTTGGGAGGGGATTATGGCGCCCCGAGCAATAGCCACCGCGACCGTCTCGTTCGGCATGGTCTCGATTCCGGTCAAGCTGTACTCGGCGGCGGAATCGGGGACGGGCGTCACGTTCAACATGCTCCACAAGGACTGCGGCTCCCGCCTGAGCCAGCAGTACGTCTGCAAGAAGGACGGCCAGGTCGTCCCGCGTGAGCAGATGGTGAAGGGGTACGAGTTCTCCCGCGACCAGTACGTCACGTTCACACCGGAGGAGATGAAGGAGCTCGAGGAGAGATCGACCCAGTCGGTCGAGATCGCGGAGTTCGTTCCCGCCTCCCTCGTCGATCCGATCTACTACGACAAGCCGTACTACATCGGGCCGGACAAGGGCGGGGACCGGGCCTACCGGCTCCTGGCGAAGGCGATGCGCGACAGCGGGAAAGCCGCGCTGGCCCGCTACGGCGCGCGCGGGAAGCGGTACCTCGTGATGCTCCGGCCCACGCCGGACGACCGGCTCGTCATGCAGCAGCTCCACTATGCCGACGAGGTCCGTGTGGCATCGGAGATCCCGATCGGCGAGGTCGAGGTGCGGGACCAGGAGCTGAAGCTGGCGATGCAGCTCATCGAGCAGATCTCGAGCGACGTCTTCCGCCCGGAGGCCTACGAAGACGACGTTCGAAAGCGCATCCAGGACGCGATCCAGCGCAAGGTCGAAGGGAGCGAGATCGCGATCTCACCGGTCGAGGCTCCGGGCGGGAAGGTCATCGACCTCATGGAGGCGCTGAAGGCGAGCCTCGCGAACAAGGTCTCCATCCCCGCCGAGGCATCCGTTCTCGCGCAGGATCGCAAGCCTCCGAAGCGGGCGGCACGCGAAGAGCAGCCTTCCGCCGGGCGGCGGCCCAAGGCGGCGAGTCGATCCGGCAAAGCGTAGGCCCGTGTCGGTATCCAAGGGATACTCCGCGCGGGAGGTCGCCCAGCTCCTCGCGCTCCCCGTCAGCAGGGTGCATTCCTACGTGCGCTCGGGGTTCCTGAAGCCGGAGCGGGGACCGCGGCGTGCGATGACCTTCAGCTTCCAGGACGTCGTCGTCCTGCGCACCGCGAGCGAGCTGGTTCGCTCCCGCATCGCACCGTCACGCGTGAAGAAGATCCTGAAGAAGCTCGCGAACGACCTCCCCGAGGGTCGCTCCCTGTCCGGGCTGACGATCGTCGCCGAGGGAAACCGCGTCGTCGTGCGCGACGGGGGCGAGAGGTGGAACCCCGAGAACGGCCAGCTCTTGTTCGATTTCGACGTCGCGGAGCTGGCGCAAAGCGCCGCGCCGATCGTCCGGCGCGCGGCGCTTGCCGCCCGCAACTCGGAGGACGAGCTCGACGCCGGCGACTGGTACGACATGGGAGTCCATCTGGAGGTCGCAGCACCCGACGACGCGCGCGACGCCTACCGGAGGGCGCTCGAGCTGGCCCCGGGCCACGCGGACGCGCACGTCAATCTGGGTCGGCTGCTACACGAGCAGGGGGAGCTGGCGGCTGCCGAGGAGCAGTACCGCGCCGCCCTCGCCGCCCAGCCGGAGTCCGTTCTCGCGGCCTTCAACCTCGGCGTCGTCCTCGAGGATCGGGGGCGCAGCGACGAGGCGGTCGGCGTATACGAGCGGCTCCTCAAGCGCGAGCGCGGCTGCGCGGACGCCCACTTCAACCTGGCGAGGCTCTACGAAAGCTCGGGCCGGAAGATCGCGTCGCTGCGCCACCTGAAGGAGTACGAGCGGCTGACGATCGAGCACTAGTGCCGGATCGGCACGCAGCGACAGCAGTTGCCCCCCGTCGGCTTCAATACGTACCCGTCAGGGCATCCGGGGCACCGGACGATCGAGCAGTCGATCGCGGGCGCCGGCGTGGGAGCCAGGAGCGCCACGGCACCGACGGCAGCGACCAGGACGAACAGAATAGCGGCCAACATTTTCTTCTTCATGGGATCGACCTCCTCCGTCGCGGGAAGGATACGGCGACAGTCGCGGCGCGTGCACAGCATCGCGCCGGTTGCACTTGAAACGCGGCATGACTCACCACCACGCCTCGAATGCGGAGCGTAAGATCCGAAGACCACTCACATCCGAAGGAGGAATGTCATGAAACCATTCCGTCTGAAGCTCGCAGCGGCAGCCGCATTCGTCCTGGTGATCGGAGCCGCCGTGTCGGCGCTGACGTCCGCAACGAGCGTACGCGCCTGCGAGCCGCTCGCGTGCCCGGCCATCGTGAAGATCTGTCCTCAAGGTCAGCTCGCGTGTCGTCCCTCACCTTGTACCTGCGCGCAAGTCTGCGCGGCCGAAGGCCACGGCTGCAATGCAGCGAGCGAGCCTCTCAGCACCGACAGTGGGACGCTCGAAGGGGAAGGTGTTGCTCTCGCCGAGACGAACGTGAACCTCATGACGCCGGTGGTGCCGGAACCGGCGGCCGCGCCCGGCCAGTTCTGCGGCGGTATCGCCGGCATTCCCTGCCCGGAGGGGTTCGTTTGCAAGGACGTTCCCGGTGACGGCTGCGATCCGCAACACGGCGGCGCCGACTGCCCGGGTCGTTGCAAGCGACAGCACTGATCGAACCTCGATTCCCGCGGCGAGCGCCGTCCGGCTAATTGCGGACGGGCTCGCCCAGTTCGGACGGGAAGCCGGGATGTAAACTCCCGCGATCGTCGTGCGTACCCATCCGCACATCCGATCGCTCGAAGGGGGTTGTCATGCGACGTTGCCCGGTACTCGCGATTCTTCTCCTGACGCTTCTCCTACCCGTCGTCGCGCGAACAGCGGAGACCGCGGCCCCCGAAACCATCGACAAGGACTCGCCGAAGGCGACACCCGCCGGGGCGACGTTCACGGCGCCGGCGGGCTGGACGATGACGACGAAGGGGCCGGTGGTGGTGCTCGACGCGCCGGAAGGGGATACGCACCTCGTCATCGTCGACGTCACCGCGAAGGACGCGGACGCCGCGGTGGCCGCGGGGTGGGCGGCGTACAAGCCCGACTTCAAGCGGCCGCTGAAGATCAGCCTGCCGCAGGCGCCGCGCGACGGCTGGGAAGAGCGCAAGGGGTATCAGTACGAGACGTCCCCGAACGAGCGGCTCGTCGTTTCCGCTTACGCATGGCGTGCCGGGGACGCGTGGACGGTCGTCATCATCGACGGGACCGAGCCCACGATGGAAAAGCGAGGCGCCCCCGCGGGGCAGGCGATCGGCAGCCTTCGCCCGAAGGGGTACGCGCGCGAGTCGTTCGTCGGCAAGAAGGCGAACCCGCTGGATGAGGCGCGGCAGGCGAAGCTCAAGGCGTTCGTCACGCAGGGGATGAAGCTCCTCGACACGCCCGGCGTGGGCTTGGCGTTCATCGACGGCGGGAAGACGGTCTGGGCCGGCGGTCTCGGCGTGAAGGAGCTGGGCAAGACCGGTGTCGTCGACGGCGACACGCTGTTCATCGCCGCATCGAACACGAAGGCGCTGACCACGCTGCTCCTCGCGGAGCTCGTCGACGAGGGCAAGCTGAAATGGGACCAGCCGGTCACGGAGCTGTTCCCCGCTTTTCGGCTCGGCGACGAGGCGACGACGCGCCAGGTGCTGGTCCGCCACCTGATCTGCGCGTGCACGGGCATGCCGCGGCAGGACCTGGAGTGGATCTTCGAATACAAGAACGAGACGCCGGAGTCCGCGCTGAAGCTCCTGGGCACCATGCAGCCGACGAGCAAGTTCGGCGAGGTCTTCCAGTACAGCAATCTGATGGCGGCCGCCGCCGGCTTCATCGGCGGCTCGAAGGCCGTTCCAGGGAAGGAGTTGGGAGCGGCGTACGACGAGGCGATGCAAGCGAGGGTCTTCGATCCGCTCGGCATGAAGACGACCACGTTCGACTTTGCGAAGGCCCTGAAGGGAAACGTCGCGATGCCGCACGGCGAAGACATCGACGGGAAGCCGATGCGGGCGCCGATTGGGCTGAACGCTTCGATCGTCCCGGTGCGCCCTGCGGGCGGCGTGTGGACGAGCTCGCGCGAGCTGGCCAAGTACGTCGAGATGGAGCTGGCCAAAGGGGTGCTCCCGGGCGGCAAGCGGCTCGTCTCGGAGGCCAACCTGCTGGCGCGCTACGAGCCCAACGTGGTCGTCGGCGCCGACGTCACGTACGGCATGGCGCTCATGATGGACAAGCGCTACGGCGGCGTGCAGGTCGTCCATCACGGCGGCGACCTCGCCGGCTACCACAGCGACATGATGTGGCTGCCGGAGTACGGCGTCGGTGCCGTGATCCTGACGAACGCCGACTCCGGCGTGATCATCCGCGGCCCGCTGCTCCGCAAGCTGATCGAGGTTCTTTTCGACGCGAAACCCGAGGCGGACGAGCAGCTCAGAGTCGCCGCCGCGCAGCGCAAGGCCGGGATCGCGAAGGAGCGCGAGCGGCTCGTCGTGCCGGCCGATCCGGCAGCCGTCGAGAAGCTGGCCGGACGCTACGTCAACAAGTCGCTCGGCGACGTCAAGGTCACGAAGAACGGGAAGACCGTCACCTTCGATGTCGGCGAGTGGAAGAGCGCGGTCGCCTCGCGCAAGAACGACGACGGCACGACCTCGTTCATCACGATCGACCCGACCCTGGGCGGCTTCGAGTTCGTCGTCGCCGACAAGGACGGCAAGCGCCGCCTCATCACGCGCGACGCGCAGCACGAGTACGTCTTAGACAAGAATTGATGCAACACAAGAATTGCCGAAAACCATGCCGGTTGATGAGCGTATGCTCT
>Ga0137435_1000112_pt1 | contig 31465 bp, 16 predicted proteins | sample EasRivERMGT100_2_FD_104904 | JGI IMG/M metagenome (GOLD analysis project Ga0137435, IMG submission 104904) | Soil microbial communities from meander-bound floodplain in the East River, Colorado, USA - East River MetaG ERMGT100_2 | ecosystem: Environmental > Terrestrial > Soil > Floodplain ... | reverse complement strand
TTTTCATGAATCTTTTTCTGAAGAAAAAAAAAATGACAGTTACAAAAAACGTGAATCTTTTTCCCCTGAAAAAAAATATTTTTTTCAAAAAAATGACAGTTATACTAAAATTTATACACATTTTTTTGGGGGTTGAGTCATAAAAAAAAAAATAAATAAAAATAATAAATAAAATTTTATTTTTCGCACGTGTGTTTTTTCTTACAAATCTTTTCTTTGTTAACATTTTTATTAGAGAAAAGATTTGTAAGAAAAAAACACACGTGCCAAAAATAAATTTTTATTTATTATTTTTTTTTTTTGGTGTCTCATCCCAGAAAAAGTTGGAAATCCCTCATATTTTGGGGGTATAACTGTCATTTTTTTGAAAAAAATATTTTTTTTCAGGGGAAAAAGATTCACGTTTTTTGTAACTGTCATCGGTTTTTTTCTTCAGGAAAAGATTCACGGAAAAAAAAATGACAGTTACAAAAAACGTGAATTTTTTTCCCCTGAAAAAAAAATTTTTTTTAAAAAAAATGACAGTTACAAAAAAAATGTTCATGAATCTTTTCCTGAAGAAAAAAAAATGACAGTTACAAAAAACACGAATCTTTTTCCCCTGAAAAAAAATAAATTTTTCAAAAAAATGACAGTTATACCCCTAAAATATGAGGGATTTCCAACTTTTTCTGGGATGACAGAAAAAAAAATAAAAAAAATAATAAATAAAAATTTATTTTTGGCACGTGCGTCTAAAATTTTTAAATTTTTTTTTTTTTTTAGAATGATTAAATCTTTAAAGATGATAGGTGATGATAGCATCAATTCATATGTTAAAGCAAAGATTATTGATATGAAAGAAACTGAATTACTTCTTTCAACAATTTGTGATGATGAATGTCGTAGTTTTACACAAAAAGATACTTTTTATTCATGTGAAAAAGGAATACTTAAAATAAGAGAATTTTCAGATGGACTTGCACAGTTAATTAATGTATATGGGGATAGTGATGATGGTTATAGTTCTATAAATTTAAAGAAAAATTATACTGAAAACATGAAACAAATATTAATTCGTTCTGGTCATAATATATTGGGTTTTGTATATAAAACGCGTAGAATATATCATTATGGTATACATAAAATTTGTTTAGATAATGTAACTGATTTGGGTTATTATATTAAATTCATTTTTGGGATAATTGATATTAACGATGATATTATTGAATTTTCTAAAGGGATTATAACACAGTTAATGAAATATTTGAAGATACCATATGATTGTTTAATTTATTGTTCATATGCAAATATGTTATTAAAATTAAATAAATTTTAGTTACTTTTTTTTTTAATTCAAAAAAAATGAATTTAAATTGAATTGGGATTCAACCACAAAAGGCATAGTCTATTTTTAAAAATTCCCTTTTTAAAAATAGTTAAATTTTTAAATAATAAAAGGGTTATTGAATCATATCAGATGAAGCTATTAGTTTTAAAAGATTATTATCATGAATTTATTCAAATTTTATATTATTTAAAACAAATTGGGACAATATCATTGTTTAATTTCTATTTCCCGATAGAAATAATAATATATATTGTTAATATGTATATCAATATATTTTATATTCAACATGTCAAAATATATTCAGAATGTAATTATATAGCTATTTTGGTTAAAAATAAATTATATTATCATGGTAATGGTCTTGCATATAAATCTTTTGGACATAAAAAATATTCAAAAAAATTTAAAAAAATAGATCATGATATAGAATATTTTACACCAGGTAATGGTATAACGACATTTATTATAACAAAAGAAGGATTATTTGGATGTAGGGATCTTTACATGGATTATAATGAAGATGACTTCTATTCCGATACAAGTAAAAAGAATATAACTAAATTTAAAAAAATTAAAATTGCATATAATAATATTAAATCTATCGAATGTGGATATGATTTTACATATATACTTACTAATGACGGTGATTTATATAGTTCAGGTTTTAATGAAAATGGTTGTTTATTAATACACAACAAATTAAGAGGATATTCTTTTAAATATTTCAAAAAAACAGATATAAAAACCGTTATTGCTATATCATGTGGTATAGATCATGCTCTGGTTTTAACATCCCAAGGTTTATTAGCTGTTGGTTCTATTGAAAAAGGTCAACTAGGTAATAGATTTATAAAGGATGAAAATGATCCTTATACTTATATTGAAACATATGAGATGACAGTTATTGATTTTAAATGTGGCAATAGATACTCATATATTTTATTATCGAATGGTGGTTTGTATTCTACTGGTCATAATAAATATGGCCAGTTAGGTTTAGGACATTTAAATCCTGTGCACACATTAACGAGAATCGAGTTACAAAATATTATATCGTTTCAATGTAGTGATATGGTATCAATGGTTTTGACAAAAGATGGATTATATGGATGTGGTAACTGTTACGCATCTCCCATAAGGCCAGAATATAATACTATACCAATACCAACGTTCATGAAAATTAATATCAAAAATATTATATCATATTCCTGTTCATTTAACTATTCTGTATTTAAAACAGAAGACGATATAATATGTTTTCCGGATACTTTAACCAGATCTGGGTCTAAAAAATATAACATTAAAAAATTATTCAATGTAGTGTCATAAAGAATACTCATGAAAAGAATATCGTGAATGAAATGGCTATTGTATTTGGTGTAATAATAAAACAATTATAGAAAATGTTAACATTAAATAAATTTTACTTACTTTTTATATGTAATCCATAAAAGGAAAAAAAATTGGGTTTAGATAAAGATGGGATTAAGTCCTGAGATTAAATTATTTTTATTAAGATTATTTCCTGAATGTTTTTCAAAGACATTAAATGAAACAATTGATATATGTATTTTAGAAGGAATGCCTTATTTTGCACAAAAAATTATTCCTCTTCAATATAGTAAACAAACAATGAGACAATTATCATTAAGTTTAAAAACAACAATACATTCTTTATTAAATAATAATAAAGTTGAAAATGGACCAATTATCAATAGAGGATTAATAGTTCTATTAGATAATTTTTATAATGTTCCAGGAAATAAATCATTAATAGAAATAAAAAGAGATTCAAAATCAAGTGAATTTTTAGAAAAAACATGGTTAAATGAAGAAGAATATATAAATTTAAGAAAAGAAAAAAATTTAAAAGATAATGAATTAATTTATGAAAATTGTGATGATACATTAGATGCAAAAGGAATTTATTTATGGAGAGATATCAATTTAAGATGGTTAATTCATCGTATTTATTCACATGAATTAATATCTATACCTGTTATAAAAGATAAATTTCTTTTAATAGATGAAGGAATTTTTATGTCAAAAGAAAATTATGAAATTGAAAGTAAAAAAATATTAGAAAAATATCATATTAATAATGATGATAATAATATTTCTTTATATGAAAAACATACATTAATATCATATGAAATGAAAGATTATATGCAAAGTGCAATAATTTTTCCTGAACATAAAGTTAAATATATAAAATCAAATAAAATTGGAGAATCTGATTTAAAAATATTATCTCATATTAAAAGAACAGAAAATGATGATTCTTATTTAGTTATATCACCTGATGGTGATATATTATTTTTATTACTTTTACATATGAAAGGTCTTTTAAATAGAGAAACATTTGATTTTGATAATAAAATTTATCTTGATACTCAGACAACAGGAGATAAACATGAAGGAATAGAAAGAGAATATAGATATATTAATATAAATCTTTTATATAAAAAACTTATAGAATTTTTTTATAAAGATTTTCGTGATATTACTTATCCTATTGAAACATTTACAATGTTATTTCTTTCTTATTTTTCTGATTATACAGAAAAAGTATCACCTTATTTAAAAATTGGACCAGCAAAAATATGGAATTCTTTTGCTTATTTACATTGTACAAATATTAATGGTTATATTCCTTTTAATACAAAAAAAGAAGTTATTAATTCAAAAGGTGATATACCAGAAATAATATTTGAAAGAAAACCTATTATAAATAATTTATCTTCATCAAGAGATTTTAAAGGAATAATTAATAAATGTATAAAACTTATTCCTGGTGATATTAAAGAATTATTAAATGAAAAAAGTTATGATGGTACATCAAGTAAAAATAAAATGGGATATTTTGCAACATTTTTTGGATTTGATTTTCATATAGATTCTTTATTAAAGTTTTTTTATTATATTTATCAACAACCTCTTTTACCAAAATTTAAAAAAGAAAATTTTATTAAAAATACTGATCCAATTTATGATTATAATCAACTTTTAATTTATGCAAAAAGATTTAAAGATAAATATGATCCTTCAACAAATAATCAACCAACTACTCCAAAAAAATTATTTTTTAATAATTGTAATTTAGATGTTAAAAAAGCTCAAGATATTATTAATAAAATATCAAATAAACAACCATCAACAACAAAAATAACAATAAAATCTACTATGGATTTAATAAGAGAAAAAAGTTTTAATCAAAATAAAAATTCTATAACAGATTTATTAGATTTAACTGATTTAAAATCTCAATTACCTCCTTTAAAAAAATCTTTACCTAACAAATCTATTCCTGATTTATGTGGTCTCTTATCTGTAAAAGAATTAATATCAAGAATAACATCTTTAAAATGGGTATGTAATTATTTTCAAAATGGTTGGAAATCACCTTATTTTTGTCAAAGTTATCATCATAATTATACAACAAATCAAAATTTATCTATCAATGGATGGAAATTAAAAATATTTAATAAAGGTTATCAATCAATTAGTAGTAATTATTTAATTAGAATAAAAAATCCTTATTGGAAAGAAGAATATGAAAAAAATAACAAACAATATTTGTTTAATTCTATTTATAAATTATTTACAGTTGAAAATGCTCAAGTATTTTGTAAAGCAGGAATTACAATAGATATATAGATTTTTTTAAATAAAACTTAACTAATATCAAGTGTTCTATTATCTTGTATTTTTTTTTGAGTTAATCTTTTATTTTTTATAATATTTTCATCATTAATATTAAATGTTTTTATTTTAAATAATGAACCAGTTGTATCAATTCTCATATCAGGGTCAATAAAATTTAATTTACTTATATCTTTTGAATAAAATCCATCAAGAAGTTTTTGAGTTTCTTTTAAACAATTAAATTGATCTTTATCAATTTTTTCATCTTGTCTAAATAATGATTTACTTAAATTTTGATGAACTTTTGACCAAAATCTAATTGATTCAATAACATGTTCACTAGCATTTAATGTATGTGTTTTTCCAAAATTTCTAATATGCATTAATGCATTTCTAGATGTTAACATTGGCATTCCATTAATTCTTGGATCCCATACATTTTCTTTAAAATATAAATGTAACATTAATGCTAAAGCTTCATCTTGAACATAAGCACGATTTTTTATATAAATATCTCTAAGTTTTTGTAAATGTTGTGAATATATACCATCATGTGCACTATTTCCCCATGAACATAAAAAACATTCATTTTCATCATCCTCCTCTTCATCATCATATGAATTTTCATTATAATAAATTTCATCACTATATGATTTATGTGATGATAATGATTCTGAATCATTTTGATGATGATGTAAATCTTCTATCTCATAACCATTATTATTATTATTATTATTACAATCATCACCACCATTACAAAAAAAATTTAATAATTCATTTGTTAATAATTGTGTATTATCATCATTTCTATTTTGATGATGATGATTTTTATTTTTATTATTTTCTTTATATTTTTCTTTTTCTTTTTCCATATATTTATCAAATAGATCATCATTTGATATAAAAAAAGATTCATTTTCAGATTTAAATATACTATTTAATGTTGGTTCAGTTTTTGTATTATTATATGTATAAGATGTTTTTGATGTAATTTCATTATCAATATTTTCATGATCTTCATTCATTTTTTTTTTTTTAGGTTGTTTATTATTTGGTTTTTGATTTGTTGATATTTTACGTTTTTTTGATGGTTGTTTATCAATTTCTTTATCAAAAATTGAATAATTATTTGTAAGCATTTTATCAAATAAACTCATATGTATGTGTGTTTTTTTACTTATGTATGTAATGACTTGGTGATATTATATAAAATTAGATTTTAGTATTTATGAATAATTTAACAAATTTCAATATAAACTAAATAATAATTTTATATAACAGTATAAATATTATCAATTTGTGATGATTAGTAATGAATAATATTCAACTTATTAAACCAGGAGATGAAAAATTTATATTATTTACTTCAGAATATAATGATAATAGATTATTTATTTTATCAATATGTGAATATTTAAAAAAATGTAATAATATATTATTACCTATTGATCATAAATCATTATTTAAACATTTTATTGAATCATCAAAAATGATTCATAATTTTTTAAAAATTTATGATAATATTTATAATATATCATCAAAAGAACTTATAAATAATTTAACAATAAAAATTACAAGTATTATATGGTGTTGGCATAAAAATATTAGAGAAAGATATGAAAAAATTAATGATGAATTATATTGTTATAGTTATATATTTTCATGGATAAATGTTTGTAGAATGATGATTATTGATTTATCAATTTATCATAAAGAAAATATGGAAAAATCAGGAGAAGAAATTACTTTTATAAAAAATATTTCAAGATATGATAAAATTATAATTACACAAAATAAAATTAAAGATTATACTTTAAAAGAATTATGGCAAAGTATAGTATTATTATGGCCATGTTTATATAAATATTCTTATTCAATTGATATGAAAAATTATTTTAATTTATTATATTTCAAATATTGTTCAATTTTAACATTTTTAAATGAGAATAAATTTAAAGAAGGAGATTTTCCAAAATATTTTAAAATAAAAAATCCAAATTTAAAAAAAGATGAAAAAATTACAGTATTAGATGAATATTCAAATGAAATTGAATATAAAAATATAGAATTAAATATTGATGAATTAAATATTAAACATATTATATCATCATTTATTTTTGATGCAGAAATTATTTTTTATCATCAATTAGTAAGATTTACAATATGTAAAAAATTATTTAATTATTATAATAATAATAATCATTCATTTTATTATAGTTATAATGATTTAAATAATAATTATGAAAGATTACCTAAAATAATTGATTGTTTCTCTGAAGGTATATTAAAAATAATAAAAAGTGATTTTATTAAAGTTGAAATTTGGGAAGGATTTAAAAATAATTTATCAAAATTATTTTTAATGCATGGAGAAAATGAAAGATTTATAAGAGAAAATAAAATGGCATCAAATAAAACACATAGTGATGATATTTTAAATAAAATAAGATTAAATGGTTATAAAATAATTAATAGTTTAAAAGAACAAATACCAAAAGATTTAATAACAATTTATGTTAAAGAAATTAAAGATTTTATTGAAAATAATAGATTAAATTTTCAATATAAATTTAATTTTAATAATAATCCTTTATTTAATAATTTTAATTCTATTCAATTTAAACATGAAAAAGAAACAATTTATTTAACATATCTTTGTTTTGAAAAATGGTTTTTATTATCTCTTAGTAAATTAGATATAAAAAGGATATTTTTATCAGAATATTTTACTAATTTAGAATTATTTGAAGAAATTATTGATAATTTAAATAATATTAGTAGTAATAATAATAAACCAACAATACCTGTATTATTAAATATAATGAAACATAATTTTATTATTGATTTTACTCAAAATCCTATAGTTATTTATCATAGTTTATTTTTTATTGAATCATTTATGATATGGATTATTCTTTTATTAAAATATAATATTTTAAAATTAGATGAATGGAAAGGTATTTTTAATAAAATTAAACCTTATATTATTTATTTAAAAATTAATAAATAACAATTAATAATACCATATTCAAAAACAATAACAACAATAACAAAGGAATAAATAATAATGTCAAAAGAAGTTCAAAAATTTACATTAGATATGGATTATATGGCATCTATATTAAATTTTGTTTATAATAATAATATTATTACAAAATATATTAATATAACAAAAAAAAAATTATTTGAAAAAGGATGGAATGTTATAAATAATAATAGTATTATTCTTTTATTTGAAAAACCAATATTTAAAAAATATATAGAAGATTTTTTATTTAAATTATATATTTTTCAAAAAACATTTGGATTTTGTATTTATTATGTTGTTAAAGATATATTTAAATGGGTAAATAAATATGAAAAAACAATAAAAAAATTAGGAAGAGATATTAATATTCATGATAATTTTATTAATCCTTTTGGATTTATTAATATAGATTTAGTTAATATTTATTATGAAACTGAACAAAATAAAATTGGTTATAAATTAAATGCAATACCTAGAAATGAAAGATTACTTTTAAAATATGAATTTTTTGTTTTAAATTTTAATTTTAATGAAGAAAAAATAAGAATACCAAATTATTTATTAGTAAATAATAATAGTAGAAATTTTTTTGATTATATTGAAAATCAACAAAATGATAAAAAAACAACATTAATAAAACCAAGATCAATATTTTCACAAATAAAAATATCATGGTTTTTAATACAAGAAGCAATATTATCAAGAGGAGATGCAAATTTTATGTCAACTCATCCAGAAACATTTATTATTCCTGCACCATTAAAAGATGTACCTTTAGAAAATATAGCTTCTGATAATCTTTATGCTATGGATGATTTAGAAAATGCTCAAGATATTAATAATCAAAAAAGAAGTAGAGTTTTATTATCTTATGCACAAGAAACATTAGAAGGTATAAGACAATCTTCATCTTTAGGAATAACTAATGATATTAATATAAGAAAAACAAGAAAAGCAATTTTTAGTCATACTGATATGATGGATGGAATTCAAATGATTCCTGCAGAAGCATCACAAATTCATTCAACTCATTCTCCTCAATCTATTATTGATATTGAACAAGAACTTTCTTTATTTGAAAAAAATATTGCAGATATATTTTCATTACCTTATCAATTATATTCAGAAAAACAAAAAACAGAAAAAAAAAATAAAGGTGGATCTTCAGTTGAAAGTATTATTAAAATTATGGAAAATGAAATTAATAATATTCAATTTTTTATTTCTGATATTTTCTTTGATATTTATCAAAATTCATTTGGTAAAATTGAAAATTTTATTTTAAAAGAAAAAATAACAATAAAGAAAGATATTTATCTTTATGATAATTCAATTATAATGAATTCAACACAATTACAATTTTATAATCAAAAAGTAATATTTGATGAAAAAATTTTAATATTAGTTCAATTATTTGAAAAGGGAATAGTAGGACTTAATAAAATTTTACCAGTAATTGATGAATGGATATAAACAATAATAATAAAATTTATTTATTTATTTGTCTTCTTCACTATCTTCTGATCTTAAATCAATATAATTAAGTATTTTTTCTTTTTCTTCAAGTATCATTATTTCTTCATCTTCATCAATATTAATATATTCTTCTTCTTTAGAACTTATAGTAATAACAGGTATTTCTTTTTCCATATTAAATGAATTGTTTATATTTCTGAAAGCTTTGGAATTTATATACATTAACATTTTTTTAAATAATATATTTTTTGTTTCATTGTATTGTTTTGTAATTTTTTGTATTAATATTTCTTTATAAAAACTGCATATATAATCTAAATTCCTTGGAAATTGAAATAAATCTACTCTAGAATAAACATGATCTTCGTCCTTTTTTTCTAAATTTTTATAATTAGCAATTTCTTTAAATGTTTTCCTTGATTCATATTTTAAATCTTCTATCATATAAAAAATAATATCACCAGGAGTTGTATCTCTAAAAATATGTTGATGTGTTTCTAAATTATTTGGTCCATAATATTTTTTAACTTTATCTTTATATTTTATTAATGAATCTATATATACGGTATCAATTTCAACACCCTGTCTTAACTGAGCTTCATGGGCTGATATAATTGCAATACTTTTTTCTATATTAAAATAATATTCATTCCTTTTTCTTTCGTTAATTTTTTCTAAAATCATTGATTGAAGTTCTTTTGAAGTGTTCACAGATTCAAAATTTGTATCAAATATTTTTTTTTCAATATCATAAAATGGAAATTCTGTTAATACAGGATCATTTCCTTTATTAGCATGTTGAATCACAATATTTTTATCATTAATAGAAAAAACTTTAGAGAAACTGGGTTCTTCTCCAATATTAATTTTTATTTCAATTGTTGATATAAGTTCTTCTAAAAACAAATAATCAAAAAATAAACTTATCATATAATTCCTATTTGTGTATTTATCTTGAGATTGTTTACCTGGATTTTTTGTTCCAATTGCTTGTTTTAAATATTTTCCAAGAATAGGATATGTCCCTTTTTTTTCCTCTTTTCCTTTTGTTTTATTACCTGTTAAATATTGTAATGAGAATACATCTGTTTTTGAACTTACTTTAAAGGTATTTTTTAATTCTTTTAAAACAATTTCATTATTATTCCAAAAATCATTAAATAAAATTTTAATATTGTTATATGCGGTTTTAATTTCGTCATTTGGATCTATAAATTTTTCGTTTACAGTATTTAAAGTTGATAATAATACATTTTTACATTCATTTTCATTTTTGTTTTTTGGTTTAGATTCTTTTCCACCTTTACTTTTTTGTCTTTTTTCATTTAAAATTAAAAGATTATATGGTTTTAAAATTGTTTTTTGTTTTAATTCTTTACATTCAATTTGATTTAATAATAACATATCATATGGTGAATAAGGTAACATATGATTTGTTTTTAATAAAAACATATCTTCAATATCAAAGAATTTTTCAAAATGACATGAATTTGTACGAGAAAATCTACTACCAATATTATTTGATGTTTCAATATTGGTAATATTCATTGTCCCTATACCAGCTTCACCTAAATTCGTTCTTGATAAAACAATATTTGCATATTTTGTATCATCATAAAAATGATTTTCATTTCCTTGTTTTTCTTCTGATAATAATTTAATATTATGTTTTGCTGTTTTAAAAACTTCTGTTTGTTTTTTATTTTTACAAATGATTTGAAAATCACAGTTTAAATCTTTAAAATTTTCATTTTTTCTAAATTGGAATGATAAAAATTGAAGTAAATGAACTTGAAATTTTATAAAATAATTAAAAAATTTTATATCAAATAATCCTTCACTATTTAATGTATTCATTGCAATATAAATATTTTCATTAGATTCTTCCATATATTTAATTAAATCACCACTATTTTTAAATGGATTAGTTTTTAAGATATTTGAATATTTTGTTTCCATTAATTCTAATTTTTTTATTTGTAATCCATATTGTTCTTTTTGTATATCCATTTCAATGAATGGTGATTGATATATCGATTCTCCTTCAATTTGAATTAATTTTGTTTCTTGAGATATTTCACTATAATCATATTTTTTATTTTTAAAATGAACTTTTGTTTCTGTTAAAACATTTAATAAATCTGTAAGAGATGGATATTGATATAATTTTGGTATTGATGAAATTATTCTTTTTGTAAAATTATTATGGAGTAATGAACTTTTTAATATTATTCTTTGTGTATTTTCTTTAAAAGATTGAAAATAAATTTTTTTAATATTAATTTGATCAATTTTACCTAAATCATTAATACCTATATGTTGGACATTTATTTTTGTATCAGGTATTAATAATGAATTAATATAATCATTTATGATTTTTTGACCATCATCACCATGATTAAAAAAATTAAATAATTTATCTGTTATATTTAAATTCATATGATTTCCTATTAATCTTGAAAAGAAATTATTTCTTATAAATACTTGATGATTAGGTAATAATTTATTTGTATTATTTATTGCAATAATAGGTTTTTTTTTATCAACATAAAAATATTCATATTTTATATCATTCTTTTTTAATACTTCAATCATATATAATTGAATATCATCAAAATTATTATCAAAAAGAGTATGATAAAATGATTGATTTGAAATATATATATCAATTAATGATATTTTACCACTAATATCATATATTGTTATATTTTCTGGGAAAAGAAGACTATCTTGATTATTCATATTAAATGTGATATCGTCAAAATAATCATACAATGTTAATGTCACATTAAATTCTGTTAAGGTCCAATATCTATTTTTACATAATCCAATTAATATATTAAAGAATCTTGATTGAATAATTGGTTTTTTTTTTATACAATAAAATGTTTTTATAAATGTCTTTTTATCAATTTTTATATGTATCCAATGATTATGAATTTCATCAAATAATTCTTTTAATTTATCTGTTAAAATTGATATTAATATAGTCCTGTTTGGCATAATATTTAATCTTATTGTTTCTTCAATTAATGGATTAGATTTAAGTTTTTTTTCGGATAATGTTAATACATTAGATGGATCTCTATCTTTATAAGGAATAAACATCTCGTTTAATCTACTAATTAATTCAGATGATAAACCATATTCTTCTCCTATACTTTCATAATTTTCAATAAAATCATTAAGACGTTCATTATCTATTTTCATATTATTAATAATATGTTTACTACTTCCAAAAAATATATGTATTCCAGGAAATTGTTTATCATCTATTTTATATTTAATATATAATATTTTCATATCATCAATATCCTCTTTTGTGAAAATAGTTGTATTATTATTTTTAATTGCTTCTTCTAATTCTTTAAACCTTTTTAAAATAGATTCATCAGGTATTACTTTCTTTAATAAGTAATAAGCATGAATAAAAGAGTGATATTCATTTCTTAATTTATTTACAAATGATTCAGGAAAAGGATTATTTCTTCTATCAAAAAAATTTGTTAATATAATATATATTGTAAATTTTATAAGTAATTTGTTATCTTTAGTAAGATTTTCATGATATATAATAGAATTAATAAGTCTATGTTGATTATATGGATATTCAGGTCCAATAATATCTGGAATTAAATCGATTGTTATTAATGTATCTATACGATAATTTTCAAATTCTTTACGATATTCAATTTCCATGAGTAAATTTAAATCATTTATAATAGTTTCATTAGATTCTTTAATATCAATATTTGGTTTCTCTATTATTGATTTTTTTAATGGATCAATTCTCATCATTATTAATTTTGATATTATTGAATCTTTTGATATTTCTTCTTCTTTTAATTCTTTCATAAAAGTTTCTTCAACAATTTTTACATTATCAATAGGTTCATGAAATAGTTCAATATTAAATATTTTATCTTTAATCATTGAACTAAATAAAAAATTATATATAAATAATGACCAATAAATTGGACTAAAAAGAATAATAATTTGATTTGGTAATAAAGGAATAAAATTAATGATAGATGTTACATAATTATTCATCATTTCTTTTGTTTTTATTGATTTTATACCAATTGAAAATTTATCTAAAGGTTTATTATAATTTTTTGTTAATAAATCTAATAAATTATTCATCATTGAATAATCATATCCTTCAATACCAAAATTAGAATTTATCCATAAATTATTTTGTTCTATTGTTTTTAAATGTAGTAATGATTCTTCTTCATTTAAAACAATACTATTTATATTTTCTCCTAATAATTCACTTATTTTTTGTTTGATCTCATATTCTTTATTAAATGATTCAATACCTCCTTTTCTATTGTTATTACAATCATATTTTAAAAGGGTTAAAATAAGATTAGATAAAGCATTCATTATATTTGGTTTTTTATTTGAAAAAAAATTGCAGCAAATTTGCCTTAATTCATTAAATGTCTGTAGCTTGTTTTCCTCTACATCCATAATTTTTCTTTTAATAAAAGGGGGGGAAAAAACGTGTTAGTCTCTCACACAAAAAAAATATTTATTAAATAAAGATCAATTTTTATAGTATTTATTATTTATTTATTCTTTATTTGTAATAAATAACCATGATAAAACTTGAATAGAAAATGCAACAAGTAAATACCATGGTAAATCAAATGTTAATATAGATTCTTTTACTATAACAACAAAGAAATGAATTGTTATTAAATAAAAAAATAAATAAATTTTTCTTGTAAATCTATGAATTAATAATAATAATTCATTTCCTTTATATCTATTTTTAATCATAAATGATTTTATTGCTTGCATAAATAATAGTATTAAAATACAAATAATTATTCCTCCAACAAAAAGTAATTCAATTAAATCAGTTAAACTTGTTGCAATTGTTACTGCAGCTTCAGAAAAAATATTTGTAAGAACTGCAAGTGCATTTCTAACAACATCAGATGGTGCGGAATCCATTTTATCACTAAATTAAAAAAATAAAACAAATTTATTTATTACAGATATAATCAATAGTTAAAAATTGGTTTTGTATCATCATCTGGTCTACTATTTTCATATTCTTGTAATACTATATATTTTATAGACCATAAACTAACAGAGGTCTTATATTGTGAAATATCCATTATTATACCACTTTCAAGATCATCATAACTGTCATTTTCTTCATTAATTGTGAATTCAGTACTAAAAGTATTATAAACTTCATTGTTTTTTAAAATATTAATTTCTATATAAATTTTATTCCAATCACTTAATAAAAATGTTTTGTTCTGTCTTCTTATAAATGATGCAATTTCATCTTCATTATTATAAATAACATCATAATATGCAATTTTATTGTTTTTATTTAAATAATTGATTGCCCAAACTTTATTAGGTTCAGTTCCATGTTCACTCACATATGAAATTTTATGTGCTCGACCTATTATCTTATTTTCTGAGTTTGATGCGGTTATCAATACTTCTGCCCGTCTTTTTCCATAAGGATGCGTTAATTTCGCACGATGTAATTTATTTTTATTTCTTGGTATACTTATAAAACCTGGTTTATATTCCTTTTTTTCTTCAATTTCACTTTCCTTCTTTTTTTCTTCTTCTTTCTTTGGTAATATAACGACTTTTTTTTTATTCGAATCAGATATAATAAATTTAATATGTAAATCTTTAAAATTCATATTTTTAATTATTGTTTCTTGTTCTTCCATTATTTCTATATGCTCAGATCCTGTAAATATTTTATTTGATAATTGATCTATATCATATTCCTGTATATCATTACCAATAATAATACCATAAGTTATTTCTTCTGATCTCATTTCTATAATCTCAGTCTCAGAACGATTAAAATTTAATAGCCTTCCCATAAAAATCAAAATACCATCATCATCATCATTTTTTTTATGGAATCTAATATAACAAGAATAATCTGTGTGTTTATATGTAGATAATGATGATAACGCACCTGTAAGACTAAAATTTTTACAAAATAGTTTTGTTAGAATTAAATCTCTTTTTAATAATAATGTAGGCATGTTTTCAGGTAATAGGATATTAATAATATCTCCCCATTTAATAGGTTGGTTTGTTAAGTGAAATTGAACATCATCATAATTTATGTCATCTTTTATTTCAATAAGATTTAAAGTGTCTTTATTATCATATTTAATTAAATGAGTTACAGTGAATATCTTTTTATCAGTATCATTTTTATTTATAATATAAACAAAAGTTTCATTATCTTTGATATGTAAATTAAAGTAAGTATTATCAGGAACCAATGACTTTTCTTCGAATGTAAACGAACGGTATAATAATCTATAATAAATTAATTCATATGTTATATCATATTCCCTTGCTTGTGGTGGAACTTTTGATTTCTGACTTGATGTTTTTGGTGTAATCTCAGCCATTTAATTGAATATTCTCAATATTTTAAAATTAATTTATATAAGAATTATTAATTAAATTTTATTTATAATAAAAAAATTTACATGCCTTTTGAAAATTTAATTAATTGGGGAAATATTGGAGAATCTTTATTAAAAAATTATGAAAATAAAGAAAAAACACTCAAATCGTTATCAATATCCGCTCGAAAATCCGAATATGATGATTTACCAACAATGAAAGATTTAGAATCTTCGGGAAGAATAAAATTACATCGATTCGATAGTGCTTATCATTACCTTACAACTTTCTGTGGAGTACAAATTGGTCATATGCAAGAAAAACTTTACGCAGCGATTCGAACTACATTTCTACCTTTAATGTTTGGAACCGATTTAGTTAATCATATTCAATATTTAAAAAAAAAATTTAATCAAAAAGAAATTTTTGATATGTTTGCAGGATTATATCCTAGAAGAGAAGGTAAAACTGTAATTACGGCAATCGCTGCATCAATTTTTCTTGTAACTCAACCGAAAGGAAACGTAATTTGTTATAATCTTTCAAAAAGACAGGCAGATGGATGGATGGATCAAATGCTTTCTTATTTAAATTATTTTAAAAATTCCGATAATTATGGATGGACAGAAGTTGATAAAACTGGGAAAGAAAAATATTCAATAAGATCAAAAGCAACAGGAACAATCAATAATGTTTATTCGTATCCTTGTGGTTTAACTGACGGAAAAATAAGCAATTTTTGGAAATGATTTATTTATTTTATTTTAATCCGGATTAATTCTTATCCTCTTTCCTTTTTCTTCATTATAATATAATTATTTATTATTTAGATGTTTTTTTAGAGAATTCTCTTTTATTCTAAAATATTGCAAATGTTCTTTTTTTAATCTAAATTCAATTAAATCTTCGTATGTTAAATTTAATTTTTTTAAAGAATCTCTCATGATATCAAAACATCCTTCACGCATTTTTGAATTTTTTTCAATAGTATCTTTTGTATCTAAAAAACAAAGATTAAAATCAAATTTAATTGTTTGTAATTCATAAACAGTAAATTCATATTGTTGTATATTAAAAAGATGAAAAGGAATACCACGTTTTAATAATAATTTATAATCAATTTGAAATAACATTTGAAGATGATTTACATTAAATAACTTTTCATTAATTTTTAAATCTTTAGGATGAAAATGATGTTTTAAAAGATCATCTATATCAATAATAATTTTTGATGATTTTAATTCACATATTGAAACACCATAATTATCTATTAATTTCTCAATTGACATTACTGGTTTTTTATTAATTGCTTTTTTAATATTTTGATTGACATATTCTTGTGATTGACGATTTATTAACCAACTTTCATTTAATGTGTCTTTTAAAATTGCTCTTCCTATGTCTAAAGGAAAATTTATTTCTACTTCTTTAATATTTTTTATTTGAAAATTAGGTGATGATGATGATGATGGTATTGCTGTTGTTTCAATGACTTTAGTACGATTATGGTATAATGTTACATAATCATTAAATAAATCTGTAGATTTTAATGGAGATTTTTCAAGAAATAAAGAATTTGTCATCATTAAAAGGTATTTTTTTTATTTTAATTAATAATAAATATTCAAAATTTTATTTATTGTTTAACAAAACAAACAAATTTAATATCATTTTCAATAATTTTGTTTTCCTTTTTCCCAATATCACCAAAAAATGACATGGGTTGATAAATATCATCAATTTTTATCCATAAAGTATCATGTTTATCAACAATAAATTGTTTTGTATAAGTTTTTCCTTCAATAATCTTTGAATTACCATCCTTTGTTGTACCATATATCCAATTTAATTTACTATAATCATAATTTTCTACTAGATCACCTTTAGTCTGATGGGGAGAAACATCATAAATTTTGAATTTTGGTAATTTGTTAAGATGTGGATTCAGATATTTTGTTTCTGGAAAACATGTAACATATTCAATTATTACTAGATTATTTGGGTTAAAGTCAAAATAATAATATTCGAATGCATTTGGTAAAAATAAATAATTTTTAAAATCTCTATTTAAATCTATAAATGAAAATATATTATTATCATCTTTAGTATCAACTTTAAAATATTGAGATATATTTAATATATATTGTATTAATTCTAACGCATAGATTCCAAAAATTGTTAAATCATATTGGTCTGTTCCTTGTATTGATAAATATATGATTAGTAAATCAATAAAAATTTTCCTAGATGAGTCATCTTTAATTTTAATATCATTTTTTAATATATTGTTATTAAAATTTTTAAATCGAACAATATATTTCTCAAATATTGGAACTTTTTTCACATAATTGGAAAAAATTTTATGATTATCTCTTAATTGGTAAATAGTTAATGGTTCTGATATCTCTGGTAATAGTTCTACCTTCTTACCAAGGAATAAAGCTGATTTTTTTGTTTTATACAATTTAAATAATTCATCAATCATATCATTTGGGTTTGATTTTTCTTTTTTTAAAGTTTTTTCAATAAAATCCAATGTTTTTCCAATTTCTTTAAAATCATATTTATCAAATTCGTTTAAGATACTATATGGATTTTTATTAACTATTTTTATACTTTTTGGTAAGTCTTTTACATGAATTTTTCTTATAAAATTATTATCATTTTTTAATGAAAATTCATATTTTATATCTAATATAAAATCTTTTGCGTTCCTACTTTCATTTTTATTAATTATAAATATATAGAATATTGGAAAAAAATAAACATTATCATTCATTGGTAAAATATAGATATAATTGATATCTTCTTTAAAATTGTTAATTAATTGAGGAATATCATCTGTATTATTTCTATGATAAATTACTAGTCCCTTTGGTGTTTTCGGTTCTCTATAAAACTTTCGATAAATATCATTAATAATGGTTAATAGTTTTGTTAAATCTTGATCAAAATAATATTTAATATTCTTCATATCAGCAAGTGATTTATCTGATTTTGAAACAATTGATACAGTACTACCTGTCGGTTTTATATAAAAATAGAGTTGTTTAATTGAATTTAATACATCATGTATAGGTATTTTACTTTTTGGTGATTTATAATTGGTAGTTTCTTTAAAATTATTAATTAATTCAATTTTCTTTTTTAATATTGAATCTTTGATTGTTTTTAAATTAATTTGTTTAATGAAATCAATTTTTTTAAAAATAGTTTCAAAATAATCTAATATTTCTTTTGCTTCTTTTTCATTATTTTCTAAATGTTTATCGTAAATTGTTATTTGATTTTCTTTAATTTCTTCTTTATCTCTCTTTTTAAATTCATTTAATTTTTTTTGAAATTCAGATAATGATTTTTCAACCAATTTTGTTACATGATTGATCATATCAGTAATGATTTCTTGATAATATATATCTTCTTGTAATCTTCTGTGGTTTATACCAGATATATATTCATCATAATCATTAACATGTTTTTCTTTTTTAGTTATCTTTTCAACATCCATTTCTCCTCCTATAAAAAACATGATATCACTTCTATATAAAAGTAATTCTGTTTTTAAATTTTCATATTTTTTACTATCATCAATATCATCAGGAATATCAAAATACAGTTGTAATATTTCATCTTCTTCTTTATTTAAAAATTTAAATAAGCTTTTAACATCATTAAAAAATATATTATTCACAAATTCATTTATATCTTCTTGAAGATTTTTTGTATAATCATTAAAATATTGTTGATCTTTTTTAAAATTTTCAACTTTATTTAATAATTGATTTGGTGGTGTATCCATTAAATCAGATTGTTCTAGACTATCAATTATTTCTTTAAGATTTGTTATCATTTTTTCATATCTAATTATATCTTTTTCTTTATCTTTTATTAAAATTGTATATCGATTCTTTGTAATATCAAAAAGTTGAAATTTATTCTTTGGAAGATAATTAATAATTTTATCATATATTCTAAATGATAAAATAATCTGTTCAATTGTATCATAATCTGTTTCCATATGTTGAAGAGTATTTTTTAAATCTTGATCATTTAATTTTCTTTTTATGTTATTCCATGTTCCTTCATTTTTTGTCTTCTTTTTAACTTCTAATATTTTTTGTTTTATTATTTTTGTTAAATTCTGTGAATAAAAATTATAATTTTCAACAATTAATACTATAAATTTTTTGGGATTATCTTTATAAAAGTCTAATAAATCATTAATCTCTTTTTGAGGATTAGTACGAATCATAGTAACACTCGTAAATATTAAACTAATATTTGTTTTTATATCATTAATTTGTGATATAATATCAGATATATCTTTATTTTCTTTATCTTTAACAGGTATATCATTTATTAATTTATCAATATCTTCTCTTTCTTTTTGAACGATATTTAAATAAGTTATAGTTTCTCTAGTAAATAATTTTATAAAATTAATCCTTTGTTTATCTAATCTATTTGTGAAACTATCATCAACCCCAGTAGGGAAAAAATAGTTTATTTCAGAAATATATAGATGTATATCTTCTAAAATATTAATAGATGGTCGTTTTGGTTGATCTTTTAATGATATATCATAGAATATATGTTTTAATTTACGATTTAGTTTCATCCATTTGTCAATTCTTTTAAAAGAATCAACATATATTTTTTCCATATCAATAAGGGTATTCTTTGTGAAAAAATAAAATTTTTCGTTATTTTGAGGAATTTTTTTAATATCTGAATAATTTGATAATGTTTTATCTGCATTCGTTAATTCTTTATAAAGCGTATCAAAATTATTATAATGTTCTTCAAATCTTTCAATATAATCTTCTAATAATTTATATAATACATCCCATTCACTTTGTTCTTCTTTAATTCTTTTGTATTCTATAGATTCTTTTTTAATATCTTTTGCTGATGGATTTTCAAGAATAGTTTGTGAATATTTTAATATATTTAATATTAATTCATTTTTGGTTTGAGCACCTTCAACATATAATTTGATGGTTTCATTTTCTTTTAAAAAATCAAGTTTCTTTACTAAATTCGTGACTTTTTCTAATTTTTCTTCACCAATTTTATCATCTTTCGATAATTCTTTTAGTTCATCATATTCATTTTTTACATATGTGAAAAATAATATAGCACTATTATCAATAAGTTTGTCTAAAAAAACCTTTTTATCCGTAAGAATCTTTCCACTATTTGTATGAAACATATTGATTTTGATCATATTATCTCCATAATTACTAAAATCATTTATCATTGATTCTGTTAATTTTCCTGAACTTTCACCTTTACTTTCTATAATCGTATATTTTTTATTATTTAAAAGAGATTTCTTTGCACGTAATAATTCTTTTTCAATAAATTTGATAAATTCTGCATAATTCTTTTTTGTATTATCAAAAAAATTAAATTTTCCTGATGGAATATCATTCATTTTACTATAACCTTCCATATCAACAGACATATTAGTCATTAAATCAATATAATATGTAATATCCTCTTCATCTTTTTTCAAATCTCTATTTTTAATGAGAGATAATAAAAGTAATAATTCTGATGTTGGTGGTTTATTATTTGTAATATTAATGATATTTTCCTTTTTTTTATTTCTTTCTTCTTGTAATTTGAATTTTGTAATATCTTTTTGAATCTCAATCTTTCTTTTTTGATATTCGTTGAAATTTGTAAGTAGATTTTCAACAATATTCAATAATATTTGAACTTTGTTATTATTGGATATTTCTTCAGAGTTAAGTTTTTTAAGTATATCAACAGTAAGATAATCAGCACGTTTTTGATATATCCTTTTTGCATCTTTTAATAATTCATTTCTTTTATTTTTAATTTCATGATTTGTATCCTCTAAATTAGGTAAATCATATATGAAATCAAAAAAAAAATCAGCATATTGTTTATCAATTTTAATAAGATTATCAATTTCATATTTAAATGCATTTTGAAAACTTGAAATAAAGGTATCTATATTATTCAAAGAACTGATAAAACCAGATACTTCATTTTGAAATTTTCTAATTTCATCCATTAAATCATTTGTTTTTTTTGTATATTGATTCAATTCTTTAATATCATAAGTACATAATGTGTTTAAATCAATAGTATTTGATTTTATATTATTTGAATGAGTCGTAAATTGTTCTTTAAAAGTCTCATATTTTTTTCTATTTTTTTCAATAAAATCTTTTAATTTATTATATGTTATTAATGATGTATTGAAATATGCCCTTTTCTGTGTTCTAATAGCTAATCCTTCAATAGTATTACTTTCATTAACAATTTTCTCTCCTTTATTAATTTTGAGTTCTGTATCTTTAAATTCTTGATCATTTAAATGAACTAGTTTCCATGATTCATAATTTTTATAATATTTAAATCTTTTTCTACCATCAATAGAGAGTTTATCAATTTTTGTTTGTGTGATTTTATTTTCTTTTAAACCATTTGATAGTTTAATTAAAATACGTGCTGTTTTGATAAAATCCTTCTCATTGATTGATTCACTATAGATTTTGATAAGTTCTTTTATTTTAATTTTTAGATGAGTCAATTTTGTAAACTCTATAAAACATTCTTTGTAATTAAATTCTTTTTGTTCCATAGGTTCATCACCACCAAGTGAACTAATTTCTCTATCCAATATTCTTAAAGATTCTTCTATACTTTTATAAAAATTATCAAGTTCTTTATGATTTTTTTCTAACGAATCTTTTATTTTTTCATTTAATTGATTGATAAAATTTATAATATTTTTATTGAATAATTCAATATCTTTCTTTAATTTAATGATATTTGTATCTATAATCTTTTTATTTTTAATGTAGTTTTCCTTTTCATTTGTATTTTTTTGTAATATTTTTTTATTATCTTCATAGAATTTTATATATTCAATTTGATTTTTAACATCATTAATATTAATTTCATCACCTGTGTCTTGTAAAATTGAAAATAATATCTCATTATTTGCAGAAATTTCTGTTTTCTTTGTTAAATAGGTTTGATTCTCGTTGATCAAAGAAAGTTTTTCTTTTTTAAGATTTTTATATTCTGTTGAAAGAATAATAGCTTGATTTTCAGTATCAAGTAAGGCCAAATATTCGTCTTTCATCAATATAAAGAATTCCTCATAATCTTTTATGGGAATATCAATACCATCATCTTTTTCTAATATTGAGGTTCTCCATTTTCCAATTTCTTTATATGAAGATTGATATTTTTCATATATTTTTTTTTTATAAACAGGGATATCATTTTTAATAAAATTATCTATATCCTTGGTGAGTTGTTTATAACTATCTAAATCATATGTTATTTTGACAAATTCCTTTTTTCCTGGTTTTTCTGTATTAAATTCATTGATAAGAAGATCAATTTGTGTTTTCAATTCTTCTTTTTTTTCGTTTTTAATCTTTATTTGTTCATCCAATAATTTCTTAAATTTCAGATAGGGTGAATAGATATTTAATAATTGTTCAAGAAATTTTTCATTTAATAATTTGGTATCTTCATTTAATTTTTTTTCGTAAACATCAATCGATTGAGTAAGATTATAATACACAATATAATCATTGACCAAAATTAAGATTTTTTCTAAATTTTTACCTTTAAAATCAATGAGGTTAATTAATTCATCTGTATATTTATTTGTAAAATAATTAACTGTTTCATTTTTAATATAATCTAAGAAATTGGATAATTTCGGTAAATCATTTTTAATATCAGATGGTTTAATATAAAAATCTGTAATAGTTTTTATAATCATCACAATATCTTTTTGTGTAAATTTCTTTTGATTATATTCTCTTAATATATTAGCATATGAATCTGTTAGTTTTTTTATATCTTCATTTTTATTAATAGATTTCATAATATTTGTGATAGGTTCTTCATTTAATTTTGTAAAATCAAATAGATATTGTATTTCTTTTATATTACTTATATTTTTGAAAAGTTTTTGAATTTCTTCAAAAGTAAATTCGAATAAAAGAATATCATGAATAATTTTTTCAATTTTTATCAATTTTTTTTCAATTTTTTTATTATCTTCTATTGAATTAAGTAAATAATGATCTGTATCTAAAATTTGATCTGTTAATCTTTGATTAACAGAATTTAAAATTTTAATATAAGATTTGGTTTCTTTTAATAACAATCGGTCTTCCTTTTTTTCATTAGAATAAATAAAACCTAATATTTTTTCTAGATTTTGAAGAGTATTTTTTTTAATAATAAAATCTCTTATTATTATCCATTGTTTCAAAGAATCAATTATGTTGATTAAAAAGGTTATTGATTCTTGTATATTTTTATATTTTATAATTAATGTTTTTTCATTGACTAAAATATCATTAATTTGAAATATATCTATTCCTTTATTATTCATAATATTCATTTTTTTAAGTTCATTATAAGAATATGTAGTATTTATTTCATTCTCTATATTTTCGATTGAATATAAAATATTTTCATGATAGCTTTGTTCACGTAATATTCTTTTATTTAATTCATTAAAATTTATCCAGAATTGTGCATTAATAGCATATTTTATAACAATCGAGTTGAAATTATTTGAATTTAAAGATTTTAAAATATTATTAACATCTATATAGCATTTTTTTAAGGCAATATAGAATTCTTTATTTTTTTGTAAAATTATTTCTAAATAATCTTGTATACTTAATATATATAAATCCTTTTTTTCATTGAAAGTATCTTGTGATTTTCCATAATCTAAAAATAATGATATAAATTTTTCTGTAAGTATTAATATTTTTTCTATAGGTAATTCATCAAAATTATTTATTTTTTCTCCAGTTAATCTATTTTTTTCTTCAAGTAAATATTCAAACAATTTGTTTAAAGTTTCAATATAAATATTCATTTCTTTAAAATTTTTCAAATAACTATCATATTTCTCTTTAATTATTGTTTTTATTAAATCAATGATTGAAAATGTCATTTTACACCATGAATAAATTTCATTAGCAAAATTATCAATATCTTTTGGATATTGATCAATAACAGGAAACAGAGATAAATTATTATATTGTATTAATTTAATATTAATAGTATTATCTCTAAAAGAACGAATTTTATCGTCTATGGTATGTCTAATATTTTCAAAACTTGAAAGCGTATTTTCTATTTGTTGATATCGTGGTGATAAATATGAAAATCCGGTTGGTATTTTTTTTTCATATGAAAAAATTAAAGAAAAATAGCGATTAATTTCATCAAGATTATTTTTAAAAATTTGTGTATATTGGGGTTTTGTTGTTTGATTATTTGTTAATCTATAATAAATTTCCATAGAATCTCTATAATCTTTAATTAATTGATAATTTTTCAAATAAATTTGTCCTTTTGTAAATAAAATAATATTTTTTAATTCAATAGATCGTATAGGAGGGAAATTCGTAATAGCATATCTTGTAACAGATTGTACAGAAATATAATTTGTTTTATTTTCTTGATTAAAACTTCTAAAAGCATTTAACATTTCACCATAAGTATTTATTGTATCATTTTCAATTAATTTACTATATGTTTCATCAACATAATCTACTATTTTATAAAAATTTATGAATTTTTCATCTGTATCAGGAGAATTATGTGTTGAAAATAGTACATAAATATCTTTTAGTAATTTATTCATCCATTTTAACATATCCCCCCTTTTTAATAGAAATTCATTTTTATAGTTACTTATTTTATTTATAATAGGATTATATATCATTATTATATAATGGTCAAAAGGATGTGTTGATATATCATTATTTTGTATTTCTTCAATAAGAGCATAGATAGGATGATCAATATCGAAATCATATTCTCTCGTAAAATTCTTATTTTTCGCATAATCATAATAAGTATAAAATGAATTTTGTATTTCCGTTATATCGATAATACGTTTATTTAAAACATCATCCATTAATAAAAAAAACCCTTCTTCTGATGGATTATGTTCATATTTATTTATGTCAGGATATTCACCAGGATAATATAATAATTGTCCGTTAATCCATCTAATAGATTCATCATCAGCATTTTTTATATAAAAATCATCAATACCTTCTTTCGTATATCCAATATTCTTTATTTCTTTAATTTTTTTTAAAATAATATTTTTTCCATTAATAAAACTATTATATTTTCTACAATAATTATTTAAGATATAACTAAATTCGATAATCACATCATTTTTTTTTGAAGGTTTATATTGTGTTTCATATACTATTTTTTTTGCGTTACTAATATCACTAAAATCAAGGAAAATATTATAACAAAGATTTACACTTATATTTGATGCCTGATCACCTCCCATTTTATTATCTAAATAATAAGATGTAATTAATCGAAAATAGTCTTTATAATTATATGGGGTTTCTTTAATTACATCAGACATATATTTTATCAATGTCTTAATCATGTCTCTAGTAGATATATGTTGTTTATCTTTTTCTTCAGTAGATGAGGGGTCCACTCTAGGTCTTTTACTCATATCGAAATGTAAAGACTAATTTTTTATTTTGAAAATTGATTTAAATATAGAAATATTCTATTAATATGAGTGAATTAATAATTTTTTTTACAATAAAAAAAAAATGTTTTTCTTTTTAATACTCATTTATATCGTTTCAACAAAGGTATTTTATCTATCAGATATTAGACATTCCATTCCAAAATGTGAGATTGATGTTTTAAATAAAAACAATAAAATTTCACATTATTATTTAAATAATATCATGGGGAGTGTTATTATTATGAATGATTTATTTGCAAATAACTTAATTCTAAAAATATTTTTATCACGTTATTTTATTGATGATAATACAGAATCAAATGAATTGCTATCATCATGTGAGTTATGTCGATTAAATTCTTCATATTGTAATAATAAAATTAATATTATATTCTCACAAGATGTTTTGGTAAATTTTAGAATATCTGTGAAGAGAGAAGGTTACGGAGATTTTACAAGTGATATAGAAAATTTAAAAACAAAATATAGATTAACAGCATCATCATTCGGAAATGATTTAACATCATCTATAATTACAATACCTCTTGATCAATTATTATCATTTAATAATGATTCTATTAATGAATTAAAATGTGAAAATAATTTGGAAATTATATTCCAATTAATTGTATCCACTAGAAATTTAACACTTATTAGGGATTTCGTTTTAGTCCCATTCGATATAGATAATTCATATAATCTTCTGTGTATACCAGGAGAAGAATATTTATCAAGATATGATTGTAGCCAAAGTAATGTTTATAGAGTTATTAAATATAAAATCGGAAATTGCCTGATTCCAAAAAAGAAAACAATAATGAAAAATGATGATCTAGATAGGTTTTTAAATAATTCTTTAGGAATTTTTAATGATTCGGATAATTGTAGTATAAATAATCATATTTATCATGACTCTTTATTCTACCATAATAAATTAAATAAAGACTTCTTGAATTATGTAATCTGTAATGAAAGTATAAGATCGTTGTTTGAAAAATCAATTTTTGATGAGCCTAATTTACTTCAGTGCGAGAATTTAATAAGTGATTGTGATGAATCTTATGAAAAAGTAATTATAAAAAAATCAATTTTATTAAAACCATATTATCGTTTAGTGAAAGAGACAATAATCATGTTATTAAATTATATGCGATGTTTGTCTAAAACCAATACTAGAATCACGGAAATTGATAAATTACTATATCATTCCATCAGCATTTTAAAAAATTCATGTTATTTTAAAAAATCATTTGAATTAGATTTAGAAGAATATCATAATATTTACAATAATCTTATTCATTTTAATAATAAAGGGAAAAATTCATGTATTGTATGTAATCATAATAATAGTTTATTAAATTCAATAAAATGTAAAGAACATTTTTTTTACTGTAGAGATGTAATTGATAGTTTTAATAACTATTCAAAATCAGAATTAATCAGTTGGTTTAATCGAGAAATAAATCATTTGAAAGGAAATGATACCATTATAGATAATACAGAATATCGATTTAGTGAAATTTTCAAATTATTTTTAGATGAGACACAATTTGGAGTGGAGGGAACAATTCTATTTTTATTTTTATTGATTATAGGAATAATTTCATTAATATTAATAATATCGTTAATCTCACAACAAATTGCTTTAAAGATGATTAATAATAGAAATAAATGATTTTCCTCGTTTTTTCATTCATGTCATAAAAATCTATATAAGGAAATATTAATTATTTTTTATTATGCAACATATCAAAACAAGTACATACAATATTAAAATATATCAAGATGTTATGAATCTCGTTATTAAGGGAGGTAATGATATTACTTTAATTGATATATCAAATATTGTTGATAATGTTCTTATAAAATTGATTGGTACTATTGTGTATAGAGATGATTGTTATAATCCAATACATTCTTGTTGGCCTCATAAATCAAAATTAATATTTGATGAAAATGGTCTGGCTAGACTTGTAACACCTGAAGGTCATCGTAATAGATCTATTTATTTTAATTTTTTTAATGCTCCAAAGATAATAGAAAAAAATGTGGATTGGATATCAGAGATTAAAAAAGAGTTTGAAATATCATTAAATAAATAATTTTATTCGGTTTTTATGAGAAATGAAACAATTAAAAATTAAAATCATAATCCAATAAATAAATTATTTTATTTTATTTTTGTTAATGATTCTTCTTTTATTGTTATTTATAATAGAAGTTCTGTCTAACGAGCCTTGTGTCTTACCTTCATTCTATTGGTTAACGAATAACGCGTTTACTAATGAAAATGATTGGCCTTTAATTGAAAAAAATCAATTTGTAAAAACTGAGAATTTCACATTGTGTGAAATAGGATGGTTAGATTTGTTTGCCTTGGACATAAGCTTAATACAAGAAAAAAATATTCTATGGTTATTATTATTTCAATCATATTGTACATCAACATTAAATAAAGCAAAAATAACAAATTTTTTGGAAGGATTAACTCAAGATGAAAAGGCATTTTTTAGCGACGATGTTTTTGAATTATTAGATAACGAGTTGAATGATTTGACAGAAAACATGATAAAATCATTTAATTTATTAGATAGATTTTGTGATCGAATGGCAGATTTAAATTATTATGAGTCAAAACTAATGACAATATCACTTATTAAAAATTTGAGTAGAATAAATAACGGCAATATTTTAGGGTTTTGTACAGAAAAAAATTCATTAAAAGATGTTAATCTTGATATTTTTACAATTTTTCAAAATGTGTCTTATAAGGATAAAAGTGACTATAATAATACAGATTTAATGTATTTAAAGCCATTGTATCATAATACAAATAATACACAAAGTCAATTTATATTTGATGATTGGGTGGTTACTATTGAAATTAATAAAAAGTTTGCTCTAATATTATTTCTTTGTTTAATAACATCAATTTTTCTCCTTATTACGCATATTTGGTATATTCATGGCAATTGTTGTAGAATAAAGAACAGATTTTCATTAGTAAATAGTAGTGAAGAAAGAGAAATTTCAGCTCATCCTCAATCTTCTTGTCTGAGGAAATGTACCACATTATGTATTAGAATATGTGGTTGTTTCCAAGGAGGCTGGTTAAACACTTGCTGTACTAAATTATTTAAAAAAAAGAGAGTAGATGATGATGACGACACTATTATTGTTTTGGAAGATTTTCAAAAACTTGATTAAATACATAAAAATTCATTTATTTATTTATTTAACCAATCATTAATTAAATATTTTGATTTTGTCATAATATCATCAATACCACATTCCCCTTTTTTACATCTATAATGATTTTCAATTGATATTCTTTTTATAAAATCTGTATTATCGATAGGAAGAGTTGGTATTTCATCAAAAGCAATAGGAAATGATAGTCTTTTGGTTGTTTTATGTATTGAAAATGGTAGTTTTAATAAATGATCAATTTGTGATGTTACCTTTGAATCGAATATAGGATATAATAACCTAAAAACAATGAATTTATAGGGTTCTGGTAGGATATTATTATTACATGTCCATTTAATATTTTTTGAAAAATTTTCAAAATTAGTCCATTTTTCTAAATTAAGTCGATAAATATCATTTTCATCATTCAGTAAAGATATTTTTTGATCAATTTCATCCCAATTATCTTTTAATGATTGTTCAATTAATTTATAATAATTTGTTATAAATAAAAATATTAAAGGTTCTAATAATTTTAATATATGATTACTAATAATCATTTTTTTAAAATAAGGATAAAGTTCGGTTGAAAATAATTTATCAAATAAATCATAATGATTTGTTAAATTATTAAAAATATTTTCATCTGTATTCATCATCATTATATCTATAAGACATTTTCTCATATTTTCATCTAGTGAAATCAATTGATTATCTCTAATCCAACAATGAACACCACGATTTCCGCTATAAACCCATAGAAAATTATTTATATTAAATAATTCAACCATAAAGTATTTAATAACAATAGATGCTGATCCCATGAGATACCAACATAATGAGCATGCCGTTTTTTTAGATTTACATGAACAAACTCTTAACGATTGAAGAGTATCACTTATTTGTAATTTTTTTTCATCTGTATTCATGACTTGTAAATTTCCATAAGCTTTAAAGAAATGTAATAATGAAATACCCATATCATAATCTGATGCATCGATATCGAATACAATATCTTTTTCTTCTTTTGTAAATATTGGTGGATGAATAAAATCTTTATTTATTGGATTTAAATCTAATACATGTGTATTTATTATATTAGTATATATTTTTCCCATATGGATTGATGAAGGATGTTCTTTTATTAATATTTGTTCTATAGTTTTATCATTTTTTTCAAAATTTCTTTTAAAGAATGGTGTCCCAGATTTATCATGTAATTCGATCATTAAAATTCTATTTTGAATACTATATTTATTATTACTAGTCATCATGAGTAACATTTCTTGTAAAGGATAATGAAAATTACAATTTAATTGATTGTTATTATTATAATAATTGATTAAGAGATTATTTAAAGAGAGACCTTCCTTCATGTTCGACCAAAAAAAAAAAATCTAAAATAAATATAGATATTTCTATAAAAAGTTATTATGCTTTTTATATATTATAAATGTCATCAAAGAAAAAGATTCATAGAAAAAAAAATCTTGACGCACGTGCGAAAAATAAATTTTTATTTATTATTTTTTTTTATTTTTTTTGTGTCATCCAAAAAAAAGTTGGAAATCCCTCATATTTTGGGGGTATAACTGTCATTTTTTTAAAAAATTTATTTTTTTTCAGGGGAAAAAGATTCACGTTTTTTGTAACTGTCATTTTTTTTTTCTTCAGGAAAAGATTCATGAAATTTTTTTTTGTAACTGTCATTTTTTTGAAAAAAAAATTTTTTTTCAGGGGAAAAAGATTCACGTTTTTTGTAACTGTCATTGGTTTTTTTCATGAATCTTTTTCCCCTGAAAAAAAAAATGACAGTTACAAAAAACGTGAATCTTTTTCC
>Ga0137435_1000108_pt1 | contig 31736 bp, 26 predicted proteins | sample EasRivERMGT100_2_FD_104904 | JGI IMG/M metagenome (GOLD analysis project Ga0137435, IMG submission 104904) | Soil microbial communities from meander-bound floodplain in the East River, Colorado, USA - East River MetaG ERMGT100_2 | ecosystem: Environmental > Terrestrial > Soil > Floodplain ... | reverse complement strand
GCAGCCGAAGACTCGCTGGCGCGGGCGTTGGGCGTACAAATCGCGCGCAGTGTTGCGGCCCCGGCCGGCGCAGGGGGGGGGAGTCGCGTCGATCTGCCGGTACCCGGTCCTCGGGGTCCACACTTGGAGGACGCCAACCTGGGGCGCGCACTGGCGCGCGCGCGTCCATCCAACCGCGCGGCTCCCGCAGCCGGTCGGGACCGGCCGCCGCCGCCGCCGCCCCCGCCCCCCGCCGGGCCCGACCGCCCGTGAGCGCGGTGCAGCTGTTCGGCACCTCCTTCCAAAATCCGATTTTGCTTGCCGCTGGGACCGCCGGCTTTGGCCGGGAGCTCGATCACGTCATCGATCTGGATCTGCTCGGGGGCATCGTCACCAAGGCCGTCACGCCCGAGCCCCGGCGCGGCCACGCGCCGCCCCGCGTCGCTGAATTCCGCGGCGGGATGCTCAACGCGGTCGGGCTGGCGAATCCGGGGGTCGAGCGTGTCGCCGAGCATGAGCTGCCCTGGCTGGCGCAACGCCTGCGGCGTGCTCGCATCCTGGTGAACGTCGCGGGCGCGACGGTCGCGGATTACGTCCAGGTGATCGAACGACTCACGCCGCTCGACGCGATCACGGCGTTCGAGATCAATGCGTCATGTCCGAACACCAGCGCGGGTGGCCTCGAGTTCGGCGCGGAGCCCGGTGCCCTCGCGGAGCTGGTGCGGGCCTGTTGCCGGGCGTCGACGCGACCCCTCACCGTGAAGCTCTCGCCCGTCCTGCCCGATATTCCGGCCATGGCGCAGGTCGCGCGCGATGCAGGAGCGGAAGCGGTAACGTTAGTGAATACCATGCCTGGATTGCTCGACAAGCGACTCGGCAACGGCAGCGGCGGGCTGAGCGGTCCCGCACTGTTGCCGATCGGCGTGCTCGCGACGCGCCGCGTGCGCGAGCGCGTGAACATGCCGGTCATCGGCGTCGGCGGGGTGCGCCGCACCGCCGATGCCCGCGAATACCTCACCGCCGGTGCATCGCTGGTCGCCATCGGCACCGCGGCGCTCGCCGATCCACGGGTCCCGGTGCGGATCGCGCGGGAGTTGATGCGTGGCTGAGCTGATCGTCGCCCTCGATCTGCCGAGCGGCCGCGACGCGGTGGCGCTCGCGGGACGGCTCGCAGGCCTCAAGTGGGTCAAGATCGGCCCGGTGTTGTTCGGGCGCGAGGGGCCGTCGCTGATCCGGGAATTCACCGGACGCGGCGTGCGCGTGTTTCTCGATCTCAAATGGCACGACATCCCGCATATCGTCGCGAGTGCCGTGACCGCGGCGCGGGAGCTCGGCGTGTCGATGACGACGGTGCATGCGCTCGGGGGCCGCAACATGCTCGCGGCCGCCGCGCAGGCCGCGGGAGCCGACCTGGCGGTCGTCGGGGTCACCGTGCTGACCTCGCACGATGCCGGTGAGCTGGAGAGTGTATTGGGACGCGGCGTGCCGGATGTCGGCTTCGAGGCCGAGCGGCTGGGGCGGGCCGCCGTGCAGGCAGGGCTCCGCGGCGTGGTCGCGTCGGGACAGGAGCTCGGCTTGCTGCGCGAAGCGCTGGGACCCGAGGCATGGATCGTCGTCCCGGGCATCCGGGCACCTGGAGAAGCAGCCGGCGATCAGGTGCGCACGATCGAGCCGACGGATGCCGTACGGCGCGGTGCCACGCATCTGGTGGTCGGACGCCCGATTACCGCGGCACGCGATCCCGTCGCTGCCTATCGGCGATTGGTCGAGGCGCTCGATTGAGGGTATTACGTCGACCTATGCGCGTGTCCGCCCGGTGGCTCGTGTGGTGTTTCATGGGGGTGCTCACGCCCGTGCGCGCAGCCGCGGGCCAAAGCACGCTCAGCGAGGCCGCAGCGCGCGCCAAACAGGCTGTGTCGGCCCATGACGCACCGGCTCTGGTGGGTAAGAGCTCGAACGTCGTACTCCAGATCCCCGGTGCTGACGCCTCATCCCCCCTGGGCAGGTCCCAGGCGATCGAGTTGCTCCGCCGTTACCTGCGGCCGGCCCAGGAGCGGGGGCTCGACGTGACGGCGATCCGGGAGGTCGAGCCGGGGAAAGGATTCATCGAGCTTACCCGTCGCTATGTGGTCTCCGGGACGTCCGAGCTGCGCCACGAAACTCTCTATTTGGGCTATCGATTATTGGACGGCGAATGGCGTCTCGTGGAACTCCGCAGCGCGCCCTAATCCCGCCCCTTGCGTGAAGTTACGACCCCGTCTATTGTTCACGGCTCAGCCAGAAAATTTCACTTTTCCGGAGCAGCCTGTTGAAGGTACGTTCGAGCGTGCGCCCCATCTGCGAGCACTGCAAAGTCGTGACGCGCCGGGGCGTGATTCGCGTCATTTGCAAACGCAACCCCAAGCATAAGCAGCGGCAGGGTTAGGGAGAGGCATGGCTCGGATAGCAGGCGTGGATTTGCCGCGCGACAAGAAAATCCAGTACGCGCTTCCGTACATCTTCGGCATCGGTCCCAGCAACTCGATTCGCATCCTGGCGGAGACGGGCATCAGTCCGGACGCGCGCGTGCGCGATCTGCGGGATGCCGAGGTGGCCCGGCTGCGCCAGGTGATCGAGCGGGACTACAAAGTCGAAGGCGCGCTCCGCACCGAAATCGCGATGAACATCAAGCGATTGATGGACATCGGCACGTACCGGGGCCAGCGCCATCGCAAGAATCTGCCGGTGCGCGGCCAGCGCACGCACACCAACGCGCGCACCAAGAAGGGACCGCGGCGCGCCATCGCGGGCAAGAAGAAGCCCGTCCTGAAAAAGTAGAGGCACATGGCCGAGGAAAAGCAGCAGGAAAAGCAGCAGGAAAAGCAGCCAGAAAAGCCGAAACCGGCGGCGGCACGCCCGGCAGCCAAACGCACTAAAAAGGTCGTTGAGGCTGAGGGCGTCGCGCACATCACCGCGACGTTCAACAATACGCTCATCACGATCGCCGACTTACAGGGCAATGCGATCACGTGGGGCTCGTCCGGCAAGGCCGGGTTCAAGGGCTCCAAGAAGTCCACGCCGTTCGCCGCCACCGTGGCCGCCGAGCAGGCGGCGCGTGAGGCGCTGAACCTCGGCGTGAAGCGCGTCCACGTGCGCGTGCAGGGTCCCGGCTCGGGTCGCGAGTCCGCGATTCAGGCGCTCGCCAGTGCCGGGCTGCAGATCCGCTCGATCCGCGATGTGACGCCGATTCCGCACAACGGGTGCCGGCCGCCCAAGAAACGGCGGGTCTGAGCGATGGGACGCTACACGGGCCCCGTCTGCAGGCTGTGCCGCCGCGAGGGCACCAAGCTGTTTCTGAAGGGCACGCGCTGTCTGACGGAGAAGTGCGCCGTCGAGCGGCGCGCGTACGCGCCGGGCCAGCACGGCCAATCGACCGGCCGGCGCCGCAAGGCGTCGGAGTACGCGAAGCAGCTGCGCGAAAAGCAAAAGGTGAAGCGGATCTACGGGCTCTCCGAGCGCCAGTTCCGCAACATCTTCGAGCGCGCGCTGAAGGAGCCGGGCGTTACGGGTGAAGCGCTGCTCGTCGCACTCGAGAGCCGGCTGGACAATCTGGTGTACCGGATGGGCTTCTCGACCTCGCGGAAGCAGGCGCGCCAGCTCGTACGGCATCGCCACATCCAGGTCAACGGACGCATCGTGGACATTCCGTCCTACGTCGTGCGCCCGGGTGATGAGGTGAAAGTCGCCGACGCGAGCAAGGAGCTCGTGCAGGTCAAGGTTGCCCTCGAGCAGTTCACGCGCGGGCAGCCGGTTTCGTGGATTCAGGTGGACACCGACAAGGCGCTGGGCAGGATGACCGAGCGGCCAACCCGCGATGCTATCCCCATCGCCGCACAAGAACAGTTAATCGTCGAGCTCTATTCCAAGTGATTACGACTCTTGATTTGACGGGGTTGGTCCGGCCGCACCTGGTCGAGATGACCAAGCGCGAGGACAACCCGAATGCCGCCGAGTTCCGGCTCCAGCCGCTGGAGCGGGGCTACGGCTACACGTTGGGCAATTCGCTCCGCCGGCTGCTGTTGTCGTCGCTGCGCGGCGCGGCGGTGTGGGCGTTCCGGATCGACGGCGTGGTCCACGAGCATCAGACGATCCCGGGGGTCGTGGAAGACGTGCACCAGATCATCCAGCGTCTCAAGCAGCTGACGCTGGTGCTCGTGCCCGAAGTCGATGAGGCCGTGCTGCGGTTCAAGGTGGAGAAAGCCGGTCCGGTGTACGCGCGCGATCTCGAGCAGCACGGGTCGGTGCAGATCGTCAACCCCGAGCAGCTGCTCTTCACCGTACAGGACGACCGGGACATCTCGGGCGAGCTGTACGTGAACAAGGGCCGTGGCTATGTCGAAGCGGAGCAGCATCCCGTCGATCGGACCCTGGCCGTCGACGTCGTCCGCATCGACTCGATCTACAATCCGGTCCGCCGCGCGAACTTCACCGTGGCGGAGACCCGCGTCGGCCAGCGCACCGACTACGATCGGCTCACGCTGACCGTGGAGACCAACGGGACGATCTCGCCCGAGGACGCCGTCGCGTACGCCGCGGCGCTCGCCCAAGAGCACTTCCGCTTCTTCGTCGACTTCGGAAAGGTGCCGATCGTGTCCGGCGAACCCGGCGGGCCCGGCAACGGTGGGTCCGAAGCCGGCCGGCTGCGCGACGTCCTGGGCCGCGCCATTGACGATGCGGGCTTGTCGGTGCGGTCGGTGAATTCGCTGAAGAACTCCAATATCCGCACGCTCGGCGATTTGGTGCGGTACAAGGAAGACGATCTCCTCAAGGTGAAGAATGTCGGCGAGAAGGCGCTGGGTGAAATCGCCGAGCTCCTGCGCCGCGAGGGGCTGAATTTCGGGATGCAGCTCGAGGAGACACCCGGCGGTGACGTCCGGATCATCGATGAGGGCGTCGCGCCGCAGGCCCAGTTGACCGTTGGCGAGGACGAGTAATGCGCCACCGCGCCAAAGGGCGGCAGCTGTCGCGGACGTCGAGCCACAAGAAGGCGACGCTGAATAACATGGCGACGAGCCTCTTCATGCACGGCGGCATCCGGACCACCGAGGCGAAGGCCAAGGAGCTGCGTCCGTTCGCCGAGCGGCTGATCACGCTCGCGCGCCGCGGTGATCTGCACGCACGCCGGCTCGTCGAGCGGCGGCTGAAGGACAAGGCCGTGACCACCAAGCTGTTCGCCGAGATCGGCAAGCGCTTCGCGGCGCGGCCCGGCGGCTACACGCGTATCGTCAAGCTCGGCCATCGCGTGGGCGACGGCGCCGACGTGGCCCGGATCGAATTATTGAGTGAGTGAGAACCCGAGAGCTGTGGCGACACTACGAAGGGGACCCGACGGGTCCCCTTTTTTACGAAGCTTTCGCGACCTTGTTGGACTTGAGGCACTGCGTACACACCCGGATCCGGCGCACGACGCCGTTCACGACAACGCGGGCGCGCTGTAGGTTGGGGTACCAGCGCCGGGGGGTCTTGTTGTTCGCGTGGCTGATGTTATGTCCCGTGATGGGACGCTTGCCACAAATCTCACACACTCGAGCCATAGTCCAATCCGACGACGAATGAGTTCTAAAGGCGCCGCAAAGAGGCCTAAACCTAAACAGGCCGCCCAGACTCGACAACCCCGGAAAACCGCCGTGATTACCGGCGTCACGGGGCAGGACGGGTCGTACCTCGCCGAGCTGCTGCTCGAGAAGGGCTACGAGGTGATCGGCGTCGTGCGCCGCACCTCGCACGACTCCTACGAGCGCATCGGGCACCTGCTGGATCGGGTACACGTCGTCGCGGCCGATCTGCTCGATCAGCACTCGCTGACGACCGTCATTCGCGACGCGAAACCGGACGAAGTGTACAATCTCGCGGCGCAGAGCTTCGTCCCGACGTCGTGGAACCAGCCGGTCCTCACCGGCGAGTTCACCGCGCTCGGCGTGACGCGCCTGCTCGAAGCGATCCGGCTCGCGCACCCTGAGGCACGCTTCTACCAGGCCAGCTCGTCGGAGATGTTCGGCAAGGCCGTGGAAACCCCGCAGCGCGAGACCACACCGTTCTACCCGCGCTCCCCCTACGGCGTCGCCAAGGTCTACGGTCACTGGATCACGGTGAATTACCGGGAATCGTACGGGATGTACGCGGTCAGCGGGATTCTGTTCAATCACGAGTCGCCGCGCCGCGGCCTCGAGTTCGTCACGCGCAAGGTCAGCGACGCGGTGGCGCGCATCAAGCTCGGCACAGCAAACGAGCTGCGCCTGGGCAATCTCGAGTCGGGGCGCGACTGGGGCTTCGCGGGCGACTACGTCGAAGCGATGTGGCGCATGCTGCAGCCAAAGGACCCGCAGGACTACGTGGTCGGCACGGGAAAAATGCACACCGTGCGCGATCTCTGTGCCGCGGCGTTCGGTCACGTGGGGCTCGACTGGCAGAAGTACGTGAAAATCGATCCCAAGTTCGTGCGGCCGGCGGAAGTGGATGTGTTGCTGGCGGACGCGAGCCGCGCCCGCAAGGAGCTCGGCTGGACGCCGAAGGTGAGCTTCGAGGAATTGGTGAAGAGGATGGTGGACGCCGACCTGGAGCGCCTGGCGTGAAGGTGCTCGTCACAGGCGCCAACGGCTTCGTAGGGCGCAGCGTGGTGCGGCGGCTCGTTGCCGACGGCAATGCCGTGATCGCCGCGGTGGGGCCGGGAGCATCAGGGAATCCGGCCGGGAAGAACGTCACCACCGTGCCGCTCGACGTCTCGAACGATGTCTCCGTGCGCGCGTGCTTCGCGGAGCCCGTCGACGCCGTGATTCACCTCGCCGCGATTGCGCTGAGCCGGGCGGCGGACCGCGATCCGGCAGCGGCGTGGACGATCAATGCCGAAGGAACGGCCAAGCTCACAGCCGCGCTCGGTGCCGCCGCGGCGAAGTGGAAGACGCAGCCCCTCTTCCTGCTCGCATCCACGGCGGACGTCTATGCGTGGCAAACGCGCCCTATTAAGGAAGAGGATGCGGTTCAGCCATCCACCCCCTACAGCTCGAGCAAGCTCGCTGCGGAGCTAGTCACGCGCTGCTCAGGTCTGCGCGTGATCATTACGAGACCATTCCCGGCTTCTGGGGCCGGGCAGGACGAGAGTTTCTGGATTCCCGCGCGATCCCGGTTGCTGCGAGAGGTGAAGCGCAATGGCTGGGCCGTGGTGCCGGTAGGCGACTTGACGGCCGTGCGTGACTTCGTGCACGTGGACGACGTCGCCGACGCGTACGCGCTCTTGCTGCAGCGCGGGACGCCGGGCGAGGTGTACAACGTCGCCTCGGGGACCGCGGTCACGCTGGATGAAATCCACATGCGGATCGAGCGGCAGCTTGGCATCTCCCCCAAGCGGGAAGTGGATGGCAGCCAGATTCGGCGCGAAGCGCGGCCCTATCTGGTCGGCGATGCGGCGAAGCTGCGCGCGGCGACCGGTTGGAGTCCGCGCCGCACACTGGACGATATTGTGAGAGACGTGCTCGATGCCCAAACGAACTGACATCCAGCGCATCCTCCTGCTTGGGTCCGGGCCGATCGTCATCGGTCAGGGAGCGGAGTTCGACTATTCGGGCACCCAGGCGATCAAGGCGCTCAAGGAAGAGGGCTATTTCGTCATCCTCGTGAACTCGAATCCTGCCACGATCATGACGGATCCCGAGCTCGCCGACCGCACCTACATCGAGCCGGTCACGCCCGACTGGGTGCGCAAGGTCATCGAACGCGAACAGCCGGACGCGCTGCTGCCCACGATGGGCGGTCAGACCGCCCTGAACGTCGCGATGACGCTCGCCAACGATGGGACCCTCAAGAAGTACAACGTCGAGCTGATCGGCGCGAACGCGCGCGCGATCAAGATGGCCGAGGACCGGGCCGAATTCAGCGCCGCCATGCGGCGCATCGGCCTCGCGACGCCGGTCGGCCACACCGTCAGCTCGGTGCAGGAAGCGCTCGAGGTGGTCCAGGACTCCGGCTACCCGGCCATCATCCGCCCCTCGTTCACGCTCGGCGGCACCGGTGGGGGCGTCGCGTACAACCGGGCCGAGTTCGAGGAGATGGTCGAGCGGGCGCTCGACCTGTCACCCGTGCACTCGACCCTGATCGAGCGCAGCGTGCTCGGCTGGAAGGAATTCGAGCTCGAGGTGATGCGCGACCGGCGCGACAACGTCGTGATCGTGTGCTCCATCGAGAACCTCGATCCGATGGGGGTGCATACCGGTGATTCGATCACCGTCGCGCCCGCCATGACGCTCACCGACCGCGAGTACCAGCGGATGCGCAACGCGGCGATCGCCATCATCCGCGAGATCGGCGTGGAGGCGGGTGGCTGTAATATCCAGTTCGCCGTGAACCCGGCCGACGGCGAAATGCTGGTGATCGAGATGAACCCGCGCGTCTCGCGCTCGTCGGCGCTGGCCTCGAAGGCCACCGGCTTCCCGATCGCGCGCATCGGGACCAAGCTCGCGGTCGGCTACACGCTGGATGAGCTGCCCAACGACATCACGAAGACCACCCCGGCCTCGTTCGAGCCCGTGCTCGACTATGTCGTCGTCAAAGTGCCGCGCTTTGCGTTCGAGAAATTCCCGCGGGCCGACTTCCGGCTCACCACGCAGATGAAGTCGGTCGGCGAGACGATGGCGATCGGGCGCACCTTCAAGGAAGCGTTCCAGAAGGGATTGCGTGGGCTCGAGATCGGGCGGCCGGGCTGGGTGGCCGGCGCGACCCTCGCGGACGACCGTCTCACCAGCGATTCGCCCGAGGACCTGCGCGTCGCGCTGCGTACGCCGACCCCGGAACGGATCTTCCAGGTCAAGCACGCGCTGCTCGCCGAGCTCAGCGTCGAGGAGATCGCCCAGGCGTCGGGCATCGACCCCTGGTTTCTCTACCAGCTCCGGGAGCTGGTCGACGCCGAGCGCGCGTTCGCCGCGCTGAAGCGCGTGACCGCGCCCGAGCTCCGGCGGATGAAACGGCTGGGATTCTCCGACCGCCAGCTCGCGACGCTGCGCCACACCACGGAGACGGCGATGCGCGAGCAGCGCTGGGGCTTCGGGATCCATCCCGTGTACAAGACGGTGGACACCTGCGCCGGCGAGTTCCCGTCGTCCACGCCCTATCTCTATTCGTCCTACGACACCGAAAACGAGTCCGAGCCGTTCGGCGCGCAAGGCATCGTGATCCTCGGCAGCGGGCCCAATCGGATCGGCCAAGGCGTCGAGTTCGATTACTGCTGCGTGCGCGCGGGACTCGCGTTCCGCGAGCTGGGGTTCAAGACCATCATGATCAACTCCAACCCCGAAACGGTGTCGACCGATTTCGACATTTCGGACAAGCTGTACTTCGAGCCGGTCACGTTCGAAGACGTGCTGGAGATCGTCCGCTGGGAGCGCCCAAAGGGCGTCGTCGTGCAGTTCGGCGGCCAGACGCCGCTGCAGCTGACCAAGCTTCTCGAAGCCGCCGGCGTGCCGATTCTCGGAACATCGCCCGACGCGATCGATATCGCCGAAGACCGGGAGCGGTTCGAGGCGCTCGCCGACAAACTCGGCGTGACGCAACCGCCCAACGGCATTGCGCGATCGGTCGACGAGGCCGTGGCCGTCGCCCAGCGGATCGGCTATCCGGTCCTGGTCCGGCCCTCGTACGTCCTCGGCGGGCGCGGGATGGAGATTGTGTACGACGACGGCTCGCTCCGGGAGTACTTCGTCAAAGCCGCGCTCGTGGCGCCGGAGCATCCGGTCCTGATCGATCACTTCTTGGAAGACGCGTTCGAGGCGGATGTCGACGCGATCGCCGACGGTACGCGCTGCGTGATCGGCGGGGTCATGCAGCACATCGAGGACGCGGGTGTGCACTCGGGCGACTCGGCATGCGTGCTGCCGCCGTACCTGATCGGCGACCGCCAGGTGGACGAGATGCGCCGGCATACTCAGGCCTTCGCCCAGGCCCTGGGGGTCGTCGGCCTGCTCAACGTGCAGTACGCGATCAAAAACGGCGTGGTCTACGTCCTGGAGGTCAATCCCCGGGCCTCCCGGACCGTGCCGTTTGTGAGCAAGGCCACCGGCGTCCCCTTGGCCAAGCTGGCGGCGGCGGTCATAGTCGGAAGGACACTGGACGATTTGGGCGTTCCCGATGAGCTTCCCGTCGCCGGGGTAGCCGTGAAAGAGGCGGTGTTCCCCTTCACCAAACTGCCCGGCGTAGATACAGTGTTGGGTCCGGAAATGCGGTCCACCGGGGAAGCGATGGGTCTGGCGGACAGTTTCGGGATGGCGTTCGCCAAGGCGCAGATCGCGGCGGACGGAAGCTTGCCGCTCGAGGGCACGATCTTCGTGACCGTCAACGATCACGATAAGCCGACCGTGCTGCCGATCGCGCGCCGCTTCCACGAGCTGGGGTTCCGCATTCTGGCGACCGACGGCACCGCGCGATACCTGCGGGGCCGCGGAGTGCCGGCGGAGCGAGTGCTGAAGGTGCACGAGGGGCGGCCGAACGCGATCGACCTGATCGTGTCGGGCGAAGTACACCTGCTGATCAACACGCCGCTCGGCAAGTTCACGCAGGTGGATGACTACGCCATCCGGCGCGCCGCGCTGGTGCACCGGGTGCCGTACACGACGACGATGTCCGCGGCGAGTGCCGCGTGTGACGCGATCATTGCGCTCCGCAGCCGCACCGGGAGCGTCAGGAGCCTACAGGAATGGCACGAAAGAACGAACGGCGAAAAGTCGGCGACCGGCGGGCCGCAGATCGCGGCGGCAAACGCGTAGCGAAGCCGGCCGCCAAGGCGCCCAAGGTCGCCAAGGTGCCGGAGCCGCCGCCCCAGCCCAAAATCAAGTTCCGCGGCAAGCTGCTCGAGAACGAGCCGCTGGCGCGGTACACGACGTGGCGGCTCGGCGGGCCGGCGCGCTACCTCGCGATGCCGGCCGACACCGAGGACGTGGTGCGCGCGCTGGAGCTGGCGCAGACCCGCGGGCTCCCATGGGTGGTGCTCGGCCTGGGCTCGAACGTGCTGGTCAAGGACGGCGGGTTCCCGGGCGTCGTGATCCGGATGGGGAAGGGGATGGACCGCTTCGAAATGAAGGGCGCGACGGCGATCGTGGGCGCGGGGATGCCGACGCCGATCCTGGCGCGTCGCACCGCCGAAGCCGGCTTTGTCGGCGTCGAGCGGTTCGTGGGGATTCCCGGCACGGTGGGCGGCGGCATTTACATGAACGCGGGCTGCCACGGCGCGGAATTCGCCGAGATCGTCACGGAGGTGACGGTGATGGATCAGCGGGGCAAGGTCAAACCGCTGTCCCGCAAACAGATCTCGTTCAAGTATCGCTCGAGCAACATCGAGGGCATCGTCCTCGAAGCGAAGCTGGGGTTGGGCGAGGAGTCTCCCGCCAAGCTGAAGGAGCTGCAGGCCAAGCTGTTCCGCTGGCGCAAAGCGGGCACGCCGTTCGACCAGCCCTGCTGCGGCTCGACGTTCACCAACCCCAGCGGCAGCCCCAAGACCGCGGGGATGCTGATCGACGAGTGCGGTCTCAAGGGCTTCACGATCGGGGGCGCGCAGGTCTCGAACATACACGCCAACTACATCATCAACACGGGCACTGCGACCGCGAGCGACGTGCTCAAAGTCATCGATCACGTCCGCAAGACCGTCGCCAAAAAGACCAGCATCACTTTGGAGCTCGAGTGCAAGATCATCGGGGTGTGACCTACTTTGCACACGAGTCCAGTTACATCGACGAGGGCGCGGTCATCGGCAACGGCACCAAGATCTGGCATTTCTCGCATGTGATGCCCGGGGCCGTCATCGGCGAGCGCTGCAACCTCGGTCAGAACGTCGTCGTCATGCCCGGCACGAAAATCGGCAACAACGTCAAAATCCAGAACAACGTCTCGATCTACGAGGGCGTCGAGCTCGAAGACGACGTGTTCTGCGGGCCCTCGTGCGTGTTCACCAACGTGATGAATCCGCGCAGCCACGTGTCCCGCAAGAACGAATATCGGCGCACGCTGGTGAAGCGCGGCGGCTCGATCGGCGCGAATGCGACAATCGTGTGCGGCGTAACGCTGGGCGAGTACGCCTTTATCGGCGCGGGTGCGGTGGTCACCGCCGACGTCCCCGCCTACGGGCTCATGGTCGGCGTGCCCGCGCGACGTGTGGGATGGATGTGCCAGTGCGGCGAGCGGCTGCATCCGAGCTCGGGGGGGGGGCGCGCGGCCTGCGGCGTGTGCGGGGCAACCTATGAGGAATCGGGCGGGGGCGGAGGAGGGCTGCGACAGACGATGCCGTCTCGCGTCCGGGCGGGGGCTTGATGAACGTTCCGATGCTGGATCTGGTCGCCCAGTACCAGACGATCAAGAACGAAGTCCTCCCCGCGATGATGCAGGTCATCGAGACGCAGCAGTTCATCATGGGTGCCTCGGTGCCGCAGCTCGAAACGGAAGTCGCCCGGCTGTCGCACGCCAAACACGGCATCGGCTGCGCCAGCGGCACCGATGCGTTGCTGTTGCCGCTCAAGGCGCTGAATCTCACGCCGGGCGACGAAGTCATTACGACGCCGTTCACGTTTTTCGCGACGGCCGGGACGATTCACAATGCCGGCGGCACGCCCGTCTTCGTCGACATTCAGCCCGACACGTTCAACATCGATCCGGCCGCGGTGAAGCGGGCGATCACGGCGCGGACCCGCGCGATCATGCCGGTCCATCTGTACGGTCAGATGGCCGACATGCTGGAGCTGATGGCGATCGCGAAGTCGCGGGGCATCAAGCTCATCGAGGACGCGGCGCAGGCGATCGGGGCGCGCCGGAAAATCGACGGGGAGTGGCGCGTCGCGGGCGAGCTCGGATGGGTGACCGGCTACTCGTTCTTCCCCAGCAAGAACCTGGGCGCCTGGGGCGACGGCGGGATGATGGTCACATCCGACGACGCGGGGGCCGAGCGGCTGCGCAAGCTGCGGCTCCACGGCGGTGCCCGGCAATACCATCACGACGAGGTCGGCACCAACTCGCGGCTCGATACGCTGCAGGCGGCGGTGCTGCTCGCCAAACTGCCGCACCTGGCGCGGTGGTCGGCGCAGCGGCGCGAGCACGCCGCGTACTACACGAAAGCGTTCGCGGACATTCCCCAGGTCAAGCCGCCCTTCGTGGACCCCTCGAACGAGCACATCTTTCATCAGTACACGCTGCGGGCTGAACGGCGCGATGAACTCCAGGCGCGCCTCAAGAAGGAAGGGATCGGCCATGCCGTGTACTACCCGATCCCGCTGCACCGCCAGCCGTGCTTTGCACACCTCGGCTACAAGGACGGGTCCCTGCCGCAGGCGGAGCACGCCTCCCGCGAGGCGATATCGCTGCCGATCTATCCGGAGCTGACCCGCGCCCAGCTCGACCGCGTCATCGATACGATCCGCGGATTCTATCAGTGAAGCGCCTGAAGGTCGGCGTGGTCGGGGCCGGTGTCTGGGGCCGTAACCACGTCCGGACCGTCGCCGGACTGCCCGAAGCCGAGCTCGCGGCGGTCTGCGATACCGACGCCAACGTGCGCGAGCGGGTCGCGCGCCAGTATCCGGGCGTACTGGTCACCGCGGATATCGCGGCGCTGCTGGGGGCGGTGGATGCCGTGATCGTCGCATCCCCGGCGGCGACCCACGCCGCCGTAGCGCGCCAGGCGATCGAAGCCGGGAAGCCGGTGCTGGTCGAAAAGCCCTTCGCCCTGACCGTCCGGGACGCCGAGCAGGTGGCTCGGGCGGGCGCTGAGCGGGGCGTCCCGGTCTTGGCGGGTCACCTGCTGGTGTATCATCCCGCTGTCGAAAAGCTGCGGGATATGGTGCAGAAGGGCGACCTGGGCAAAGTATTCTATTTGTATAGCTTGCGCGTGAATCTGGGGCAGGTGCGCAAAGACGAAAACGCGCTGTGGAGCTTTGGGCCGCATGACGTGTCAGTGGCACTCTACTTGCTTGGTGAGCCCCCCGTACGGGTCGCTGCACAAGGCAAGAGCTATCTGCAGCCCGCGATCGAGGACGTCGTGTTTCTGACGATGGAGTTCGCGAGCGGCGTGCTGGCGCACGTCCAGATGTCCTGGCTCGATCCCCATAAAGGACGGAAACTCACCGTGGTAGGCGCCAAGAAAATGGTGGTGTTTGACGACATGGAGCCGCGCGAGAAGCTGCGGATCTACGATAAAGGCGTGGATCGCCCCCCCGAGTACGGCTCGTTCGGCGAGAGTCTGGCGATTCGCGAAGGCGACATCTTCATCCCCCGTATCCCGGCCGTGGAACCGCTGGCGGCCGAGCTGACGCACTTTGTCCGCGCCGCGCAGGGTCGGGAGACACCGCGCGCGAGCGCCGAGGACGGCGTGCGCGTCGTCCGCGTGTTGGAAGCTGCCTCGCGCTCGCTGGCGCGCGGCGGCGCTCCGGAGGCTCCATGACTGCAACTGCTGCTGCCCCGACGATCGTCGACGCGCTGCTCGCCAAGGCCAAGGACCGCACCGCGGTCTTTGGCGTCGTCGGGCTCGGCTACGTCGGACTGCCGCTCGCGATGGAGATTGTGCGCGCCGGCTACCGCGTGATCGGCTTCGACGTGAACCCGCGCGTCGTCGATCTGCTGAACGGTGGCCGCTCGCATATCCAGGACGTGCCGGGGGCGACGGTGGCCGACGCGGTGCAGACCAAGAAGTTCTCCGCGACCGCCGACCTGTCCCGGCTCAAGGAGCCGGACGTCATTTCCATCAGCGTTCCGACGCCGCTCTCCAAGACCAAGGATCCGGACGTGAGCTATGTGCTCGCGGCGACGGAGTCGGTCAAGCGCGCGTTGCGCAAAGGGCAGCTCGTCGTCCTCGAATCCACGACGTATCCCGGCACGACGCGCGAGCTGATGCTGCCGTCGCTCGTGTCCACCGGGCTCAAGGTGGGCGAAGACTTCTTCCTCGCGTTCTCCCCCGAACGCGTGGATCCCGGCAACGATCGGTTCAATACGCGGAACACGCCCAAAGTGGTGGGCGGCATCACCCCCAACTGTCTCAAGGTGGCGCTGGCGCTGTACCAGCCGGCCATCGACACGCTGGTCCCGGTCTCCTCAACCGAAGCGGCGGAGCTCGTCAAGATCCTCGAGAACACGTTCCGCAGCGTGAACATCGGGCTCGTCAACGAGATGGCGATCGTGTGCGACAAGCTCGGCGTGGACGTCTGGGAGGTCATCGAGGCGGCGTCGACCAAGCCGTTCGGGTTCATGAAATTCACTCCCGGCCCCGGCGTGGGCGGGCACTGCATTCCGCTCGACCCGCATTATCTCGCCTGGAAAATGCGGACCCTGAACTACAAGACCCGCTTCATCGAGCTGGCGGGAGAGCTGAACGCCGAAATGCCCGTGTTCTGGGTCGGCAAAGTCGTGGATGCGTTGAACGAGCAGGCGAAGGCGGTGCGCGGCAGCAACGTCATGCTCGTCGGCGTCGCCTACAAGAAGAACATCGACGACATCAGGGAAAGCCCGGCGCTCGACGTGATCCGGCTGCTGCACCAGCGCGGCGCCAAGGTGTCGTATCACGATCCGCACGTGGCGACCATCAAGGAAGACGCGATCACGATGTCGTCCGTGCCGCTCACCGCGGAGACGCTCAAGAAAACCGATTGCGTCATCATTGTGACCGATCACGCGGCCGTGGATTACCAGCTGATCGCCCGGAATGCGCGCGCGACCGTTGATACGCGGCATGTCTTGCCCAAGGGTGCGCCCCGCGCGTGAAGGTCGCCGTCGTCGGCACCGGATACGTTGGTCTGGTCGTAGGCGCCTGTCTCGCTGAAACGGGAAACGACGTCGTGTGCGCCGACGTGGACGCCGAGAAGATCACGAGCCTCAAGGCCAACAAGCTCCCGATCTACGAGCCCGGTCTCGAGCCGATCGTCGTCCGCAACCAGCGCGAGGGACGGCTCACGTTCACGACCGATGTGGGCAACGCCGTCGAGCGCTCCGAAGTCGTCTTCATCGCGGTCGGCACCCCTCCCGACGAGGACGGCTCGGCCGATCTCCAGCACGTGCTCGCGGTCGCCACGACGATCGGCCGACACATGAATGCCCCCAAGGTCGTCGTCACCAAGAGCACCGTGCCGGTGGGCACGGCGGACAAAGTGCGCGCGCAGGTCGCCCGCGAAACCACGACGCCGTTCCACGTCTGCTCGAATCCCGAATTCCTGAAGGAGGGCGCGGCGGTCGAGGACTTCATGAAGCCCGACCGCGTCGTCGTCGGGGTGGACTCTCCCGAGGCCGCCAAGGTCATCGAGGAGCTGTACTCGCCGTTCGTCCGCACGGGCAACCCGCTGATCTTCATGGACATTCCGTCCGCCGAGGTGACCAAGTACGCGGCGAACGCCATGCTCGCGACGCGGATCTCCTTCATGAACCAGATCGCCCACTTGTGCGAGGCGGTCGGCGCGGACGTGACGCAGGTGCGGCGCGGCATCGGCTCCGACCGGCGCATCGGCCAGGCCTTCCTGTTCCCTGGACCGGGCTACGGCGGATCCTGCTTCCCCAAGGACGTCAAGGCGTTGATCCGCACCGGCGCCGACACGAAGGTGCCGCTCGACATTCTAAGCGCCGTCGACGCGGCGAACCACCGCCAGAAGCGTCTCCTGTTCGAGAAGCTCGGGCGCCATCTCGGCTCGCTGCAGGACAAAGTCATCGCTGTCTGGGGGCTGGCCTTCAAGGCCGAGACCGACGACGTACGCGAGAGCCCGGCCCTCGTGCTCATCGAGGAGCTGCTCGCTGCCGGCGCGAGGGTCCAGGCGCACGACCCGGCCGCGATGGAGACGGCGGCGCGCCACCTCGGGAAGCGCGTGACGTACGCCCGCCACGGCTTCGACGCCCTTGCCGGCGCGGACGCGCTCGCGATCGTCACCGAATGGCTCGAATATCGCAACCCCGATTTCGCCAAGATGAAGCAGATGATGAAGCGGTCGCCTCCCCTGATCGTTGATGGGCGCAATCTGTACGATCCAAACAAGCTCGGGCGTCTCGGGTTCACCTACGACAGTATCGGCCGACCGCTCGGATGCGCGTCCTCGTAACGGGCGCGGCCGGATTTCTCGGTTCACATCTCGTCGACAAATTCCTGGCGCTCGGCTACGAGGTGCTGGGCATGGACAATCACATCACCGGTAATCCGGCGAATCTCGCGCACCTCAGCGCGAACCCGCGATTCCGCTTCACCAATCAGGACGTCACCCACTACATCGACGTCGAAGGCCCGCTGGACGGCGTGCTCCACTTTGCGAGCCCCGCCAGCCCGGTGGACTACCTTGAGCTGCCGATCCAGACGCTCAAAGTGGGTGCGCTCGGCACGCACAAGGCCCTCGGCCTGTCGATGGCAAAGCGGGCGCGCTTCCTGCTCGCCTCAACGTCGGAGGTCTACGGGGATCCGCTGGTGCACCCGCAGCCGGAGTCGTACTGGGGCAACGTGAATCCGGTCGGCCCGCGGGGCGTGTACGACGAAGCCAAGCGGTTCGCCGAAGCGCTCACGATGGCCTACCACCGCTTTCACCATCTCGACACCCGCATCGTCCGGATCTTCAATACCTACGGCCCGCGCATGCGTCCCAGTGACGGACGGGTCGTCTCGAACTTCATCGTGCAGGCGCTGCGGGGCGAACCCCTCACCATCTACGGCGACGGATCCCAGACCCGCTCCTTCTGCTACGTCGACGACCTGATCGAGGGGATTGTCCGGCTGTTCGAGCGGGGGACAGCCGAGCCGACCAACCTCGGCAACCCGCATGAGTTTACCGTGCGCCAGCTCGCCGAGCGGGTGCTCGCCCTCACCGGCAGCAGGAGCGCCGTCGTCGAGGGCCCGCTGCCCGTCGACGATCCCCAGGTGCGCCAACCCGACATCACCTACGCGCGCACGACGCTCGACTGGGAGCCGCAGGTCGGCCTGGACGACGGATTACGGCGCACGATCGAGTACTTCCGCGGCGTCGTCGCGCAGGGGGCGGCGGCGCGGTGACGAAACACCACTATCTCGTCACGGGTGCCGCCGGGTTCATCGGATCGCACCTGAGCGAGGCGTTGATCAAGCGCGGGCATGTCGTCACGGGCATCGACAACTTCGATGCGTTCTATGCCCGTGCGGTAAAGGAGCGGAATCTGTCGGGGCTGCGCACGCTCGCCGATTTCCAGTTTGTCGAGGCGGACATCGCCCGCGACCCGCTGCCGCTCGAGGGGATCGAAGCCGTTATTCACCTGGCGGCGAAACCGGGCGTGCGGCCGTCGATCGAGGACCCCGGCGCGTACATGGAGGCGAACGTCACCGCCACCGCACGGCTCATCGACGCGGCCCGGCGCGTGGGCATCACGCGCATCGTCTTTGGCTCGTCGTCTTCGGTCTACGGCAACGCGACGCCGGCCCCGTTTGCCGAAGACACGCCGGCCGTCTCGCCGATCTCCCCCTACGCCGCCAGCAAGCGGGCCGGCGAGCTGCTCGCGCACGCGTTCGGCCATCTGTATCCGCTGCGGATCATCTGCCTGCGCCTCTTCACGGTATACGGCCCGCGCCAGCGTCCCGATCTCGCGATTCACAAGTTCACCGACCTCATTGCCCGCGGACATCCGGTGCGGATGCACGGGGACGGGTCGAGCGAACGCGACTATACCTATATTACCGACTGCCTGGACGGCGTTCTCGCGGCGCTCGAGTGGACGGCCACGGCCCGAGCGGGAACGGTGGAGACGGTCAACCTGGGTGGCGGCGAGCGCGTGCGTCTCGATCGAGTCATCGCGCTGATCGCGGCGGCGCTGGGCCGCGAAGCGCGCATCGAGCGCCACCCCGATCAGCCCGGCGACGTGCGACTGACGGATGCCGACCTCGCGCACGCCGGCCGCGTGCTCGGCTTCAAGCCGCGCGTCGGCATCGAAGCGGGCATCCGGAAATTCATCGCCTGGTACGAGGAGGTTCATGGACGTCAGTCCCGAGCACCTGGTCGAGCAGGCTAACGAACGGTTTCAGCTCCAGGATTATTACGGCGCGATTCATCTCCTCGAGGAGGTGATCGCGACGGGCCGCGCGTTTGCGGATGCCCATCATCTGCTCGGCCTCTCGTACTCGCTCGCCGGACAGCCCGAGAAGGCGCTCGCACAGCTCGATCGCGCGCTCGAGCTGAATGCGAACTACATCGAGGCGCTGATCCATCGCGCGCTCGTCCTGAACGAGATGGGCCGCGAGGAGGAAGCCAACGCGATGCTGCGCCGCGCGCGCAAGGTCAGCTCCGAGCGCCGCGGGGGATTCCACGGGCACGTGGCCGCCAAGCTCGCCAACCAGCACGCGGCACTGGGCAACGCGTATTACGAAGCGGGCGGGTTGAACGAAGCGATCGCGCAGTACGAGGCGGCGCTCAAACTCGGCCCGGCCTTCCACGATCTGCGTTACAAGCTCGGCCGCATGCTGCTCGAGACCGGGCGCGCGCTCGAGGCCCACGAGCAGTTCCAGTTCATCGTGCGGGATCGGCCGTCGTTCCTCGACGCCGCCGCGATGTTGGGACTCGCGAGCTACCTGGCGGGAGACGGACTTGCGGCGCGGGCGGTATGGGAGGAGCTGCGGGCCCGTCGGCCCGAAGACCCGCGCGTCGAAGCGTATCTCGCCCTGCTGTCGCGCTCCGACGTCGAGACCGTCCCAGCCGCGGGAAAGAGCAAGAAGAAGTGAAACGTCTCATGTCGGCGCTGCTTGTGGTCGTGCTGTCGTGCACGCGCTCCGCCGCCAACCACGAGGAGCTCGGCGACCGCTCCTACGCGGCCGGGCAGTACGCGGACGCGTTGGCCGAGTATCAGCTCGGTCGCCGGGCCAGTCCCGGGAGTGGCACGCTGCTCGCCAAGGTGGGCGCCGCGGCCATGCATGCCGAGGATTTCGAGCTGGCGGCCGAAGCCTATCGCACTCTGGCGCGACGCGATCGTTCACGCGCCGAGGAAGCGGCCGACGGGCTCGATCGCGTCGCGCGCGCGGCGCTCGCGGCGAACGACCGGACGGCCCTAGCCAGCGCGCTCACCGGCCTCCGGGAAGTCGCGCCGCGCCGCCCGCTGGGGCGCTATGTCGTACTGGCCGCGCTCGACGCGGTGGATCGGGGCGATACGGCCGAGGCGGCGGCCCTGCTGCCGGTCGCGGCAGCGTCGGCCCCCGACGCCGCGCGCGCTGACTCGTTACTGTTCGTGTATGGCCGGGCGCTCGTCCGGGTCCGCGACTGTAGCACGGCGGTGCGCGTCTTTGAGGGCGTGATCCGCCGCCAGCGGGCGGCGTCGGTGGTCGAACAGGCCCGGGAGGGACTCGGGCTGTGCGCGCTCGTGGCCGGGCAGATCGCATTGGAGCAGGGACACCCCGCCGACGCGGAGGGCTGGTTCCGGCGCGCGACCGCTCCGGGCGCTTCCACGGACGTGGTGCGGGCGGCGTTCCTCGGTCTGGGCGATGTGCGCATGGCGCAGGGCGACCTCGCCGGAGCGATGGAGAGCTATCAGCAGGCGCTGCTCGGTGGGACGCCGGGGGACACGATTTCACAGCGGGCGCAGGAAAAGCTCAACGCATTGGGAAAGGCTGAACCGTAATGATGAGGCGGCAAATCGTCGGCATGCTGGTGGTGTGCGCAATCGTGAGTGGCGCCGTCGCGTGTGGAGGCCCGAAACAGGGGAGCGCAGCGCCGGTGGTGCAACCGGAGGTCGAGATCGCGCGCGCCATGGAGCTGTTTCGGCACGGGGACTTCCGCAAGGCGCAGCTCATCTTCCAGCGGCTGACATTCGAGTTCAGCGTGACCCAGGATGAGATGGCCCAGGCGCGCTACTACGTGGCGGAGTGCAGCTTCCAGCTCGGCGACTACGTCCAGGCTGCCTCCGATTTCCGAAAAGTGGCAGACGAGTTCTCGACCACCGCGTACGCCCCCACGGCGTTACTCCGCGCGGGCGACTCGAATCTGCGGTTGTGGCATCGTCCGGAGCTCGATCCGAGCTACGGCGAGGCCGCGCTGGCGATTTATCAGGAGCTGGCCGGCCGCTATCCCGAGAGCGACGCCGCGGGCCGCGCGCGGCTGCACGTGCGCCGGTTGGAGAGTCAGTTTGCGGAAAAGACATACAAGACCGGGATGTTTTATCTGCGCCGCAAGGCGTTCGACTCGGCGATCATCTACTTCAAAGACGTGATCGCGAATTACCCCAGCGCGGAGCGCGCGCCCGACGCCCTGCTGCGCCTGGTCGACAGCTATCGCGCGATCGGCTACACGCAGGAGGTGCAGGAGACCTGCGAGCATCTGCGCCGCTTTTACCCGAAGGCGACGCGGCTCGACGCGAGCTGTCCTGCGCCCCCCGCAGCCAGTCCTACCTGAGCGTTCGTGACTCAAGACGCGCTGTTCGGGGGCTCATTCGACCCCGTGCACGTAGCGCATATGATGGTGGCGGAGGCGGCAGCCGACGAGCTTGGGGCCACCGTGCGCTTCCTGCCCGCCCGCGAACAGCCGTTCAAACGCGCCGCGCATCAGGCGAGCGCCGAGCAGCGGGCAGCGATGCTGGACCTCGCCGTCCACGGAAATCCCCGTTTGCGCGTGGAACGGATCGAGCTCGGTCTGCCGACCCCCTCCTACACGGTGCGGACCCTGCGCGCGCTCGCGGAACGGGAGCCCGGGAACCGGCTCCTGTTATTGTTGGGGGCGGACGCCGCGCGGGACCTGGCGGCGTGGTGGGAAGTTGAAGCGCTTCCGGGACTTGCCGACGTCGTCATCTTTGCGCGGCCGGGCGCCTCTGTGCCGCGGCATCCCCTGATCAGCCGGGTGATTCCGGTGCCGTCGATTGACCTGTCCGCGACGGAAGTGCGCGAGCGCGTCAAGCAGGGGCGTTCCATTCGATATTTAGTGCCCGACGCGGTGCGCGAATACATCGCCGCCCACGGGCTGTACCGCTAGAGGGGTAATGGCGCTACGCTGGTTCACCAAAATCTTCGGGACGCGGTTCGACCGCGAGCTCAAACGCATCCAGCCGGTCGTGGATGCGATTCTCGAGCACGAGACGCGCCTCAAGGACTTCACCGACGGCGACCTCCAGGCGCAGACGGCGAAGTTCCGCGCGGCGATCGCCGAGCGCACGGGCGAGCTGCACGCCGAAGTCGAGCGCTTGAAGAAGGCGAAGCACGATTGTCCCGACCCCGACGAGCGCGCCAATCTCAGCGATCAGCTGCGCCGGGCGGAGCAGGGGTTCGTCACCGAGCTCCAGCGCACGCTCGACGATCTGCTGCCCGAAGTCTTCGCCACGGTGCGCGAGGCGGCGCGCCGGCTCATGGGCAGCGACGTCGTGGTCACCGCGCACACCCTCAAGTGGGACATGGTGCCTTACGACGTGCAGCTCATCGGCGGCGTCGTCCTGCATCAGGGGCGCATCGCCGAAATGGCGACCGGCGAAGGCAAGACCCTGGTCGCCACGCTGCCGCTGTATCTCAACGCGCTGGCCGGCCGCGGGGCGCATCTCGTGACGGTCAACAATTATCTCGCGCGGCGCGACTCCCAGTGGATGGGCCATCTCTTCAAGTGGCTCGGCCTGACGGTCGGCTGCATCGACGATACCCAGCCCGGCAGTCCGGAACGCCGGGCGACCTACTTGTGCGACATCACCTACGGCACGAACAACGAATTCGGGTTCGACTACCTGCGCGACAACATGGTCGGCAGCCTGGAGCATCGCGTCCAGCGCGGCCACGTCTACGCGATCATCGACGAAGTCGACTCGATTCTGATCGACGAGGCGCGGACCCCGCTGATCATCTCCGGCGCCGTGGGCGCGGAATCCGACGAGAAGTACGCGCTGTACAACGCGCAGGTGGTGCAGCTCGTGCGCAAGCAGACCGCCATCGCCAACGACCTGATCGCGAAGGGCGAGCCGCTGCTCGCCGGCCCGGATGGCAACTACGACGGTGCCAAGCTGCTGTACAAGGCGCAGCTGGGCATGCCCAAGAACAAGAAACTGCTCAAGCTGTTGAACGAGCAGGGCGTGAAGCAGCTGGTGCAGCGCGTCGAGCTGGATCGGCTGGCCGACCGCAAGCTGCCGGCCCGCGACCAGAAGATGCGGGACATCGAGGACGATCTGTACTTCGTGATGGACGAGCGCGGCCGCTCGGTCCACCTCACGGACAAGGGTGTCGAAGCGATGTCGCCGCAGGATCCGACGCTGTTCGTCGTGCCCGATATCTCGCATGCGGTGCACGAGCTGGAGCACGACACCGAGCTGACGCCGGCGCAGAAGATCGAGCGCCGCCGCGTGGTGGAGGCGGAGTACGCCACCAAGAGCGAGACGCTGCACATCATTCACAAGCTGCTTCAGGCCCACGCGCTGTACGAGAAGGATGTCGAATACGTCGTTCAGAATGGCCAGGTCTTCATCGTGGACGAGTTCACGGGCCGCCTGATGCCGGGGCGGCGCTGGTCGGACGGCCTGCACCAGGCGGTGGAAGCGAAGGAAGGCGTGGCCGTGCGCGAGGAGACGCAGACCCTCGCGACGATCACGATCCAGAACTACTTCCGCATGTACGAAAAGATCGCCGGCATGACGGGCACCGCCGAGACGGAAGAGACCGAATTCCACCAGATCTACAAGCTGGACGTCTCCGTGATTCCGACCAACCGGCCGGTGCGGCGCGTCGACAAGCACGACCTCGTCTACAAGACGCGCAAAGAGAAGTACGACGCGATCATGGAAGAGGTCGAGCGCCAGCACAAGCGCGGCCTGCCGATTCTCGTGGGCACGACCAACGTCGAGGTGTCGGAGACGCTGGCGCGCCTGATGAAACGGCGCGGGCTGAAGCACGAAGTGCTGAACGCCAAGTATCACGAGCGCGAAGCCGAGATCGTGGCGCAGGCCGGTCAGCCGGGCTCCATCACGATCGCGACGAACATGGCGGGTCGCGGCACGGACATTAAGCTCGGCCCCGGCGTCAAGAAGTGTCAGATCTGCGGGATCAAGTCGCGCGAAGCACCATTCGGCCAGCTCGTCGAGCACCCCGACTTCACCGACGCGCAGCTGAACGAACACAAGTGCAACGAGGATCCGCCGTGCGGACTGGTCATCATCGGGACCGAACGCCACGAGGCCCGGCGCATCGACCGGCAGCTGCGCGGACGCTCCGGGCGCCAGGGCGACCCGGGTCAGAGCATTTTCTACCTGTCGCTCGAAGACGATCTGATGCGGCTGTTCGGCTCGGACCGGATCGCGCGCATCATGGACCGCACGGGGTCGGAAGAAGGCGAAGTCATCACGCACCCGTGGGTGACCGCCGCGATTGGGCAGGCGCAAAAGCGCGTCGAGCTCCAGAACTTCCAGGCCCGCAAACGGCTGCTACAGTTCGACGACGTGATGAACCAGCAGCGCGAGGTCATCTACTCGCAGCGGCTGTACGCGCTCGAGGGCGGGGAAGAGCTCAAGGCCGAAGCGCTGCGCATGATCGACAGCGCGCTCGAAAGCCATGCCGACGGGCTGATCGCGGAATATGACGATGCCGGCCAATGGGATCGCGCGCTGATCGAGACGGAGTTCCTCCAGAAGTTCCTGATTTCGGTGCCGGACCTGACCGATGCGCACAAGGTCCGGAGCCGCGACGAGCTGGTGCGCGCCGCGCAGCTCGCCGGCCGAGAGGCGTTCCAGAAAAAGGTCGACTACCTCCGCGACATCGCGTCCAGGACCGGAATCCCCAACCTCGGCGAACAGGCACTCGCGCAGATCACGATCGGTGTCGTGGACGACAAGTGGCGCGATCACCTCTACGATCTCGATCAGCTCCGCGAAGGCATCTACTACCGCGCCTGGGGACAGAAGGACCCGCTCGTCGAGTACAAGCAGGAAGCCTTCGAGATGTTCAAGGGCTTGATGGCCGACCTGCGCATCACGTTTGCAGAGCGCTGGCTCAAGCTGCAGGTCGATGTCGGTCCTCCGCCGGGTCAGGGCCAGCGGCCGCCGAGCCGTCCGGTTACGGGACCCGCTGGTGGACTACCGGGCGGAAGTCGCCGGCAGGCGCCGATAGTCGCGTCCAAAGCCGCCGCCGACGGTCTCGTGACGAGCGGTGACCCGCCTCCCCCGTCAGTTCAGCGCGGCGCCCCGGGGGGCGTGGCCGAGCCGGCGTTTGCGGCGAACCCGTACGCCGGCGTGGGTCGTAACGACCCATGCCCCTGTGGGAGTGGCAAGAAGTTCAAGAAATGCCACGGCGCGGCGGCATAAACCGCCGCGCCGCGGCGCCTAGATCAGCGGTACCACCGTGCAGTCGGTCTGGAAGACTGACTGCGGTGCGGACCCGCTCTCGATGACCCGGAACATGACGTCGAACAACGGCAGCGGGACGGTCGACTCGAATACGAAGTCAGTCTCGCCGTTGCCCTGCGCATCGGTTGTCAACGTCGGCGTCCAGCTGACGAACGCCACAGGCGGTGGGACGAGCGTCGACCACGGGGCGATCGCAAGCCCGCGTTGACAGGATCCGTCGATGGTGGTGGCCATTGGGAAACCTGCTGGTGGAGTGGTTGTGAAGGCCTCGGCCGCGCGCTGTAGGAGATAGGTCGTGTTCGGCTTGGCGCGGCGAATGCGAGCCTCGATGTGAACCGCGAAGTTGCCGGGAACCGTCGAATGCGGGACGCGGGTCGCGCGGAACCGACCGTGTCCCGGCCCGACGATGGACACCAGACGCACAGACCCACCCTTGTTGTCTTCACCCTCGCCGTCGTCATCATTGTGGCGATCGCGATTGAAGCTCGGGTTGTCCGAGCCGTTCGTGGCTAGGGGATTCGGTGGACCGTCCGTGCAAGCAGCCAGCGCCGCGAGCCCGACCATCATGAGCGAAACGTGTGCGAGCCTGAGCATGGGAACCTCCATGGGCCACGGCAGTTAGCGGGCGCCGCGGGTCAACCCGGCCCGAGTGGGAAGCGCCAAAGCTCTGGCAACCCCTCCCCGCGGGCGTAGATTGACCAGTACTTAGCGCCGGCCAGTGACCCAGCCGTGATGTGAGCGTGACTTGGCCGCCACCGGCCTCGGTCCAGGGCAGGTGCGCATGATCAAGTTGCGGACGATGGGCGGTTTGCAGTTGACGGACTCTGACGGACGCGAGCTCCGTTCCCTCCTCGCACAGCCAAAGCGCTTCGCTCTTCTCGTGTACCTCGCTGCCCATAACCACCACACCTCTCGCCGCCGCGACTCAATCGTGGCGTTGTTTTGGCCGGAGCTCGATACCGACCACGCCCGGGGCGCGCTACGCCAAGCTCTCCGCTTCCTTCGGCATGGGCTCGGAGCTGGCGTGCTCAACGGAGACAGCGAGGAAGAGGTAGGGTTCGAACCCAAAACCCTCGAGTGTGACGCCGTCGCTTTCGAGCGAAGCTGTGATGCCGGGCGGCCGGCGGACGCCCTGGAACTCTATCGCGGCGATTTCCTCGAAGGGTTCTTCGTGTCGGGCGGCTCACCCGAGCTTGAACGTTGGATCGAGTCCGAGCGCACGCGCCTGCGCCAGCTAGCGGTGCGCGCGGCAGCGCGAGCAGCAGAGCAGGCAGAGCGGACAGGAGATCTGGCGGGCGCGCTGCAGGCGGCGCGCCGGGCGATCGCGCTCGACCCCGATGACGAGAGCGCGCTCGCGCGGCTCATCGAACTGCTGGACCGCTCGGGTGATCGCGCGGGGGCGATGCGCGTGTACGACGAGTTCGCCTCCCAGCTGGCGGTGGACCATCAGGTCGAGCCATCTCCGGAGACACAGGCGCTGATTCGGGCGGTGCGGCTCCGCACTGCGACGAAATCCGGGCTCGCCCCTGCGCCCGTCGGTGCGCCGGCAGGGGATGTCGTTACTTCACATGCCGCGTGGAAGTCGCGGCGGTCCCAAGTGGCGATGCTCGGCGCAGGCGTTATCGCGGCGGTGGCGCTCGTCGTGGGACTGAGCCGCAGCCCGAAGGGAGTCCCGGCGTCTGATCTCGTGGCCGTGCTGCCCTTCCGCGTGACCGGGGCGACGGCCGACCTCGCGTACCTGCGTGAAGGAATGGTCGACTTGCTCGTGCCGACGTTGTCGGGCGACACCGGATCTCGAGTGATTCTCCCGCGCACGGTCATGCGGGCCTGGCGCGAGGCCGTGAGTGGGGACGGGCAGGATCTTCCCGACGCAGCGGCGCTCACGCTCGCTCGGCGTCTCGGAGCAGGTCGGCTGCTCGTGGGCTCCGTCGTTGGAACGCCGCAGCGCCTGGTCCTGAATGCGTCACTCGTGGACGCGGCGGACGGGAAGGCGGGCGCGCAGGCGACCGTGACGGGGCCCTCCGACAGCCTGTCGGCGCTGATCGATCAGCTGGCCGCCCAGCTCCTCGCGCGGCAGGCCGGTGAGGTTGAGGCGCGCGTCGCCACCCTCACGAGCACATCGCTCCCAGCGCTCCGGGCGTACCTCGGCGGCCAGGCCGCCTACCGGCGTGGTGAGTACAGTTCGGCGGTGAAGTACTTCCACGATGCGCTGGACCTTGATTCTACGTTTGCCCTCGCGGACCTCGGACTGGCATCCGCTGAAACCTGGATCGGCGGAGCGTCTGGGCGGACCGTCGCCTGGAACAACCGGGCGCGACTCGGCTGGCGTGATCGAGCGCTGCTCGCCGCAATGGCGGGTCCAGAGTATCCCAGGCCATCCTCGCTCCCGGGACAACGGGCGGCGTGGGTGGGTGCGTTGGAGGCTCTGCCCGACCAACCGGAGGCGTGGTTCTGGTTGGGCGAGTTCTACTTCCACGAAGGGGCCGCATTGCGCCTTGCGAGCCCCCATGGTTGGGCCGCGCAGGCGTTGGAGCGCGCCATCGCGCTGGACTCCACCTTTGCCGCTCCCCTCGTGCACCGGATCGACCTCGCCGCCATGGACGGCGACACCGCGCTGGTGCGTCGCTTGGGCGCGCGCTACATGACCGTGGACTCCATCGGGGACTTGTCGGCGTACGTCCGTTGGCGGGTGGCGACGAGTCTGGGGGACAGCGGAACGCTCGTGCGCTTGCGGGCGGGCATGAATCGACTCCCCACGGTCAGCCTCTGGGAGATCGAGAACATCGGCCAGCTCGATGCCGTGGGCCTGGAGGATGTCGAGCGCGCCGCGGCCGTCCTGGAACGTCGCCGGGGCGCCGGGTCGGAGCGCTGGCTGTCACTCACGTACTCCTACAACCTCGCGCTCAATCGGGGCCGTCCCCAATCCGCGTTGGCAACGCTCGCCGCCGTCGATGTCGCGACCCCGGCCGGCCACAATGCTTGGCGCACCCTCGTGCTCGATGGGCTGTTCGCAAATGGGGACAGCAGCGCGGCGGCGCAGGCGGCACGGAAACTATCTCGCCGGGCGGAGCCGGCGGTGGACCGGGACCCGGACGCCCGCGATCAACAATTGTACGACCTGTGTGTCTCTGAACTGTGGCGGGCGACGCATCGCGACTTTTCGTCGGTACAGCGAGCCATCGACCGGCTTGGGTCGAGCGACGACCAGGGACTCTGCGCCGCCATCTTGCATGCCATCGAGGCCAACGCGTTGTCTCGCCGCGATGCCCGGGCGGCGGTGGATGACCTCGATTCCACTCTGCAAACCGTCTCGTCGAGCGCGTCCAGCATCACTGTTGCCGCGGCCTTAACGCTCGCGCGGTTGCGATGGGAGCAAGGCGACCCTCGCGGCGCCCTCATGGCGATACGCGGGCGCGGCTACGGCCGCGTTGGTGGCGGAGGTCCGTACTTCTTAGCGACTTGCTTTCGCGAGGAGGCACGGCTCGCCGCGATGGTCGGCGATCGCGCGGGAGCGCTGCGGTCGTACAGCCAGTACTTGGCGCTCCGTTCCAATCCCGAACCTTCTGTTCAGGGGGAAGTGGACGCAGTGCGAACTGAGCTGGCGCGTCTGACCCGGCGGGCACCGTAGTTAGCGCGTGGGCATGATCAAGTTGCGGACGTTGGGCGGCGTCGAATTGACGGACTCGCGCGGATCCGAGCTCCGCTCCCTCCTGGCCCAACCCAAGCGCTTGGCTCTCCTCGTTTACCTCGCATCTCGCAACCACCACGCCACTCGCCGCCGGGACTCGTTGGTGGCGCTGTTCTGGCCCGAGCTGGATTCGGCTCACGCCCGCGGCGCGCTGCGGCAGGCGCTGCGCTTCCTCAGGCGGGAGCTCGGCGAGAATGTGCTCAATGGGCAGAGTGAGGAAGCAGTTGGTTTCGATCCGGGATCGTTCGAGTGTGACGCCGTAGCCTTCGAGCAGGCCTGCGACGGCGGCCGACTGACGGAAGGCTTGGAGCTGTATCGCGGCGATTTCCTCGAGGGGTTCTTCGTGTCCGGCGGCTCGCTGGAATTGGAGCGTTGGATCGAGTCCGAGCGGGCGCGCTTGCGGAAATGCGCGCGCGATGCCGCGCGGGCACTAGCCGAGCGGGCCGACGCGGCGGGGGACAGGCTCGCGGCAGCGCGGTGGGCGCAGCGCGCCCTCGCGTTGGCGCCCGACGACGAGGATGCGCTGCGCTGTGCGCTGCGGTTGCTCGATCGCGCGGGGGACCGCGCCGGGGCCCTGCGTGTCTACGCCGACTTCACGGCGCTGCTCGCTCGGGAATTCGGCGTCGCTCCGTCGGCGGAGACCCGACAATTGTGGGCAGACGTGCGATCGCGCGAGGATCGCGTGCCCGGACGATCCGTCCCGCTCCCGCCAGAGCGCGCGGCGGTCGCGACAGGCGAGAGCCCGCGCGATCGGCCCACCTTCCGCCGGCTTCGCTGGCTGAGCGTACTGGTTGGTGGTGCAGTTGCGATGGCGGCGCTCGTGATCTTGCGCCGCTCGTCGAGCCCCCCCGCAGATCCTGCGACGAGCGTCATCGCAGTGCTGCCGTTCGAATCCAGCGTACCGGATTCGGCCCTCACGCGTCTGGGTCGCGATCTTGCGACGACAGTCAGCGCCACTCTCGATGGCCTGGGTGACCTTCGCACAGTGGACCGGCTTGCGATCCTGGCGCGAACCCAGGGACTGCACGCGCCCCTGACCCTCGACGACGCCATGGCCCTGGGCCGCCGCTTTGGCGCGACTCGCGTGGTGCGGGGAACGCTCGTACCCCTTCCTTCCGGCGTGCGCGTCGACTTCGGCGTCTACTCGACCGACAGCGGAACTCCGATCCTGGCAGCGACTGTTGTCGCGACGCCCGACATCACAATCCTCACGGACTCGATTGCGTGGGCCATCCTGCGGAGCGTGTGGCGCCGAGGAAACGCGCCCACACCCAGCCTCGCGTCCGTGACCACCCATTCAGTACCCGCGTTTAGCGCCTTCTTAGACGGGGAGCGTGCGGTCGAAGAGTTTGACTGGTCTGCAGCGGCCACCGGGTACGAGCGGGCAATCGCGCTGGACTCGACGTTTTGGCTCGCCTACCACCGGTATGTGGAAGCTCGGTACTGGTTGGAGGCGAGTGTCGACAGCAGCGTGTTGGAGCGACTCAGCCAGCATCGGCGGGCGCTCCCGGAGCGCGATCGCCTACTCGTCGACGCGTGGCTGACTCCTCCCGACACGTTTACGCTGATGCTGCGAACGCTCCAAGATCTCACGCGCCGCTTTCCGGACTATTCGCCCGGATGGTTCGCGTACAGCGACGCGCTCGTTCACTTCGGTCCGATGCTCGGCTACACCAGCGCCGACGCGCGCCGGGCACTCCGCACGACGCTGGCCCTCCGCCCCAGGCTCATCCCGGCCTGGCAGCACCTCGCCATGCTCAGCGCCGGGCAGGACACCCAGGCCTTCCGTGAGTCCGCGGGTCACTTGATCTGGTCCAGGTGGCGCTCGGAGCCATGGCCCGACCCCTGGAGGTTTTCGACGTGGCACCGCCTCGTCGCGCGGGTCGGCCGCACTGCGGGTCGCTTGGACCGGCTTTCCCTGGCACTCGTCGACTCCGTCGTCCGGTCCGTTGGTGACCCGCCCGGCGACTGGCGTGCCGATTTCGCGGAGGTTGGTCTCTACGCCGGCTTTCCCGCGTTACAAAGCGAGCTCAACGGCCGAATGCTCACGCGCGACCTTCCTCCGAGTGTAGCGGCGAACTACCGACGCTGTCTGGCTCTGTCGTGGGCGGCACGGGGCGCCTGGGACTCGGCGCTGGCGGAAATGGATCGATACGCCCGGGCCGACCCGGCCATGGACGGTGGGCTCGACGCGTATGCGTTGGCTACGCTCGGGGCTTGGCTTGGCGCGATCGATGCTGGCGAAGCCACGAAGCGCAGAGCAGCGGCAGCCAGAGCCGTTCTCGCCGTCCCGGCCGTCGGGGCCCTTGAGGGCAACACGGAGGCGCGGCTTACCTGGCTCGATGGGATCGTCGCCTTCAGCCGCCACGATCGGCATGCGCTCGCCGCAGCCCTAAAGGCGATGCGGCGAGCTGGTCCCTCCGACGCCGCAGCGTTCAACCAGCGATCCCTCGCCGCGTTCGAAATCGCGTTGCTCGGTAACCGCCGGCGGGCCGGTGAGGCGCTGGCTGAGCTCGAGCGCTACAGCGCCAATCGGCCAGGGTACCTCCTCGACAATTATGAAATCGCCATCCATCGCCTCGCGGCCGCGCGTTGGCTAGTGGAAGCTGGAGACAGTGCTCAAAGCGCTCGGCTCCTGACGTGGCACCAAGCAGCTCATAAGGGCCCATTCTGGGCCGGCACCGAAGTCACGGCGGGCCTGGCCTACTTGGAGATGGCGAAGTTAGAGGATGCCCGGGGTGATCCAGGGCTAGCCGCGGAATACTACCGGCAGTTTCTCAGACGCTACGACCGGCCG
>Ga0137435_1000107_pt1 | contig 31916 bp, 30 predicted proteins | sample EasRivERMGT100_2_FD_104904 | JGI IMG/M metagenome (GOLD analysis project Ga0137435, IMG submission 104904) | Soil microbial communities from meander-bound floodplain in the East River, Colorado, USA - East River MetaG ERMGT100_2 | ecosystem: Environmental > Terrestrial > Soil > Floodplain ... | reverse complement strand
CTCGTCGATGAAGAAAGGCGACTCATTGGCACCGTGAGTGGAGCCGCGATACTTCACGACGCGCAGCCGCCGCGTCGCGTTCTGGTCCACCACCCGGTGGTCGAGCACGATGACACAATCGGTGATGTACTCTTCCAGACCGTGGCGCGTCATTCCACCGTCGCCGCGTTCCCCCGTCACGATGGCGGTGACGCCTTTGGTCTTCAGCCAATTGAACAGTCGGCGCAGCTCCGCGCGCAGCACGCGGGTGTCGCTCAATCCGGAAAAAAGGGTTTCGATCGTGTCGAGCACCACCCGCTTCGCGTGGACGGAGTCGATCGCGTGCTCCAGCCGGATGAAGAGGCCGTCCAGATCGTATGCGCCGGTCTCCTGGATCTCACTGGGCTCGACGCGGACGTATTCCAACGCCAGCTTCTTGCGGGCCGCGAGCGGGCGGGGATCCAGGCCGAGCGAGGCGAAATTCACCGCCAGATCTTCGACGGATTCCTCGAACGACAGAAACACGCCCGGTTCGTCGAACTGGCGCGCCCCGTTGATCAAGAACTCCATCGAGAGAATCGTCTTGCCGCAGCCGGGGCCTCCGCAGACGAGCGTCGGCCGGCCGCGCGGCAGCCCACCTCCGGTGATCTCGTCCAACCCTTGAATCCCCGTCGGGGATTTGGCGACGGGTTGAACCAGGGCTGGGCGTGTCGCGGTCTTCGGCACGTGAGAAACCTACGTGCTGGAAAGCAGGACCCGCTAGTCGGTCAAGGCCGCCGTACCTACTTGTTCATGCTTTCGTGCGATATCAGGGCCACCCCTGTGTGGGCTTAATTACCCAGACGAAACCGGCGATGGGTAAGTCGGCTGCTGGGCGTGCCAAGGGCTGGATCTGCGGGCACAGCACTCTCCATCGATTGTCGGTTCCCCTCGACACCCGATAACCCTCGTCAAGAAAGCCTATTATGAAACGCTTCACGATCCTCCTCGCGTCGCTCGCTTTGCTAGGCACGGCTTGCGGCAACAGCGATTCCACGGGCAATCAGAACAACCCGCCGAATCCGAACGGTCTCGGTCCGAAAGCCGTGAGCCTCGGCACCGCCGGCGATTACGTCATTCTGGCCAAGTCCGGCGTGTCCACCACTGGTGTCACGGCCGTTGTCGGCGATATCGGGCTGAGCCCGGCCGCTGCGTCGTTCATCACCGGATTTGCTCTTTCATCCCCGGCGACCACGTTTACGACATCCGCCCAGGTCACTGGCCAGGTGTGGGCAGCCAACTACGCGGTGCCGACGCCGGCGAATCTGACGACCGCAGTCCTCAACATGCAGACCGCGTATACGGACGCAGCGGGCCGTACATCGCCCGGCTACACCGAGCTCGGTGCCGGCAACATCCAGGGGATGACCCTCGTCCCCGGGCTGTACAAGTGGGGAACGGGCGTTTCCATCCCCAGCGCGGTCACGCTTTCCGGTGGCGCGAATGACGTCTGGATCTTCCAGATCGCGCAGAATCTCACGGTGGGCAACGGCGCGATCGTCACCTTGAGCGGCGGTGCACAGGCCAAGAATGTGTTCTGGCAAGTCGCGGGTCAGGCGACGCTCGGCACCACCTCCAATTTCAAGGGCATCATTCTCGGCAAGACGCTGATTGCCTTCAACACCGGCGCCTCGATTACAGGCCGCGCACTGGCGCAGACCGCAGTGACACTCAACGCCACGGCCGTGACGCAGCCGTAGTTCTTCGCAGCACAAGCTCCAGGGGTCTGAACCTCCCAAAGTGGGAGCGTTCAGACCCTTTTCCATCGTTTCCACAGGTGATGAACGGGGAATCCCGCCGCCGCAATGGCCAGACCGTAGAGCGGCGCATAGTTGCCGACCTGAATCTGTCCCCACACGATCGCCGATAGTCCAATGACGGTGCCAATCACGAAGAGCAGCGGCACCCACGGATAGGCAGGTGTGCGGAACGGCCTCGGCGCGTCAGCCATCTTCCGTCGCAGCACGAACAACGCTCCCACCGCGAAAATCAGCGCGGCCCACTCGACGACCACGAAGTACGTGATGAGCGAGTCGTAATCTTTGAGCGCGAGGACCATGATTATGGCGACCGCCGACACGATGAGCTGCGCCGGCCACGGCGTGGACCAGCGTGGATGGATCTTGCCAAGGAATGCGAACGTCAGCCCGTCGCGCCCCATCGCGTACGCCACGCGCGGCTTGGCCAGCAGGTTGCCGTTCAATGCGCCGAAGATGCTCGTCATGATCGCGAGCATGATGAGCGTGCCACCGGCGGGCCCCGCGATCCCCGTCATGACGGTCCGCGCGATCGCTTCCTTCTGCTGGGCCATCACGCCGACCGGCATCATGTACAGGTAGGCCAGGTTCGCGCCGATGTAGAGCGTGACGATCACCAGCATCCCGACGATGATGATCCGCTTCATCAACCGCTCCGGTGCCACGACCTCGCCCGCGATCATGCTGACGGCAACCCAGCCATCGTAGGTCCAGATGACCGCGGCGACCGCGCGCGCCAGACCGCCGCCCTGCACAGCGCCGCCCGCCGTGATGTTGGAGAGATTGCCGTGGCCCAGGAGAAACGCGCCGAGGATGATCGCGGCCAGTGCCGTCACCTTCACGATGGTCGTCACGCCGCTCACCGCTGCGCCGACGCGTGCGCCGAGGACGTTGGCAGCCGTGAGGATGATGATCGACGCGATCGCGATGACCTGTACTCTCGCGTCTACCGGTACGCCGAGCAGGTTGAGTAGGAATTCCGCAAAGACCACGGAAAGCGCGGCGACGGTGGTGGGCGTCGTGATCAGCACGTACAGCCAGCCGAACACGAACGCGGCGGCATCGCCATAGGCCTCTCGCAGGAACACGTACACGCCGCCCGCCCGCGGCAGCAGCGAGGTCAGCTCCGCCACCGCGAGCGCGCCGCAGATGCTGATCAGCCCGAAGGCCGTCCACAACCCCATGATGACGACCGGATTCTGAACGAGCCCGGCGATCGTGGGCGGTGTGCGGAAGATCCCACTGCCGATCGTGATGCCGACGATCAGCGCGGTGCCGCCGAAGAACCCGATGACTCGACGGAGATCCGGCGACTGGGAAACAGCCGTCGGCGTCAAGCGAACCGTAGGCAGACGGGGCGGGGTATCGCGATGCGCTGCTCAGTGGGTGTGAGCCTGCCGGTGTCCGGATTGCGCCCGAACACGATGACGGAGTCGGACCGCTGGTTCGCGACGAGCAGCCATCGCCCGGAGGGGTCGAGGCTGAAATTGCGCGGCCAGTCGCCCTGGGTGGAGACCACCTGCTCGAGCGCGAGCGCGCCCGCGCCCGTTGATTCAGCCACGGAGAACACGGCGATGCTGTTGTGGCCGCGGTTCGACGCGTACAACGAGCGCCCGTTCCCGGCGACATGGATATCGGCCGGGTAGTTCGTGCCGGTCCAGCCAGCCGGTAGGGTCGATGCGGTGCCCTGCGGAGCCAGCGTGCCGCGCTCTGCGTCGAAGCGCAGCGTGGCGACGGTGGAGTCGAGCTCGTTGGCGACGAACACGAGGGGCAGGGTAGGGTGGAACGCGAGATGGCGCGGCCCCGCGCCCGGGCGCATGACGGCGTCGCCGCCCTCGACATGGCGCAGCGCTTTGCCGTCGAGATCGAGCCGGTAGACGAACACCCGGTCGGCGCCCAGGTCCGCGGCGAGCGCGAAGCGGTTGGAGGCGTCCGGAAGGATGCAGTGCGCATGCGGCGCTTCCTGACGCTCGGCATTCGGACCCTTTCCCGTGTGCTGCACCACGTGCGCGGGCGCCAGCGCTCCATTCGCCTCGATCGGCAGCAGCGCGACGTTGCCGCCGGTGTAGTTGGCGACGAGCAGGGCGCGGCCGCTGCGGTCCACGCTCAGGTAGCACGGCGCGCCACCTTCCGACGGCTGCTCGTTCAGCCGGGTGAGCCCATCGATGCCTTTGTCGATGGCGAAGGCGCTCACCGCGCCCTTGTCGAGCTCGTTGACGGCGTACAGAACTCGGCCGTTCGGGTGAATCGTGAGGAAGGACGGGTTCGCGCCGGCGTTTACCGCGCCGATGCGCTGCAGTTTCCCAGAGCGCCGGTCCATGCGGACGAGATAGATGCCCTCAGACCGGGTGCCTTCGGTATACGTCCCAACGTACAGGAGATCGCCATCCGGGGGAGTCGCCGAGCCGCGCGCGAGCCCGATGAGAACGAGCGCCGACGTGGCCAGGAAGTCGCGGCGGGATGGGTCGCGAGGATCAGTCATCTTGGTGCCCCCCCTCGTACCGCCTTTCCCGGCGCGACGCCGTCGACTGCCAGCCCGTTCGCGACCACGGACACGCCGTTCACGATCACGTGTTGAATGCCGACAGGCGGCAGCGACGGCTCGCGGTACGTCGAGCGATCGAGCACCGTCGCGGCGTCAAAGATCGTGATGTCCGCATCTGCACCCACACTGAGGCGCCCTTTCTGGTTCATCGCCGGGACTCGGGCGGAGAGTCGCTGCGCCGGCATCAACGTCATTTTGCGGATTGCATCCATCAGCGAGAGTGCGTGCGTTTCGCGCACGTAGCGGCCGAGTACCCTCGCGTACGTTCCCGTTGTCCGCGGATGGCCGGTGCCATTCTGCCAGTATGCGTCGCTCGCAACGATGGTGAGTGGACTGGAAATCGCCAGGGCGACCATCTGCTCCGTGTTCGTGTGCACCACTACGGGACCGCCGGTTCGGCTGTACCGATCAAAGCTCTCACGATTCAGCCGCTCGCCGGTGCGCGGCCACTCCAGCTCGGCCAGGCGCTCATCGGGAGCGGCTTCATAGGTGTCTTGAATGGTGGCGGATTGAATCTCCGTCATGCCGGCGTCATAGGGATACGCTTCCGTTGTCACCTCGCCTCCGTGCGCGCGCGCGTCACTGATCATCTTGAGCATGACCGGCGTTTCGGCGAGTGCGGCGCTATTGATGTGCACCACGTGCAATGCCGCACCAGTTTCGCCAGCGAGCGCAAGCGCGTCCTTGAGGCCGGCGACGCCAGGGCGAATGTGCACGTGGATCGGTGTCTTCGTCGTCGCAGCGACGCGAAACACGGCGAGCAGCTCATCGCGCGTTGCCGCCGGCGTGTACGGAAAGCCGGCGCCGATGCTGACCGCGCCCTCGCGGAGACCAATCTCGATGCGTTGCGCGATCTCGCCGATCTGAGCAGGCGACGCCGCGCGATAGGCGCCGTCGCTCACCGGCATCCAGGTGCCGGAATCGTCCATCACCGCCATCCGGACTTTGATGTGGCCGACGCTGACGCCGTAGTTGATGCGCTCGCCGGCCTCGCGCTCGCGATACCAGGCAGCGACGTCCGACGTGCCGAGCTCGAGCTCGAGCGCTGTCGTCACGCCGTCCAGCGCGTAGAACCGATAGGTCTCGGCCGTCTGTCCGTGCGCGTGCAGGTCAATGAATCCAGGGGTGACAACGAGGCCGCGCGCATCGACTGTGTCCCGGCCTTGAATCGCTTGGGTCGTGATGACGGCGATTCGTCCGGCCGAGAGCCCGATATTGCGGACCGCATCGATGTTGGAGGCGGGATCCATCACCTGTCCGCCGAGAATCACGCGGTCGTAGACCGGCGGCGTGCCGAGCTGCAGGACGAGAAGGAGTGCGGTAATCATGGGATGACATCCTCGCCGAACCGCACACGCCAGGTCTCCTGCTCCTGGCCGGTGGGACGCGTCAGCGATTCGTACAGGTCGGGCCGGCGCGCCCGCAACCAGCGCCTGCCGGATGAGGTGGGCAAGACCGACGCGTCGAGATCCGCCACGACCATGTCGTCACCCAACGCCCGCGACTCCGCGATGACGTCACCATAGGGGTCGAGCACCATCGCGTTGCCAGTGCGGATCTCATCGTCGTCAGGGCCGATGCCGTTGCTGAACAGCAGGAACATGCCGTTGTCGTGTGCCCGACTCGGGAGCCAGCGCATGAGCCACGCCCGGCCCTTGGGCCCGCACAACTCCGCCTCGCACGCCGCGGGATCTTCATGGCGACGGGCCCACACCGCGGGGTCGATCGGCTTCATGCCCCGCGGGCTCACCGAGTTACAGCCGCCCGTCTGGTGCGGCGCGAGCAGGATCTCGGCGCCCAGCAGCGCCGTGGCGCGTGCGTTCTCGACGATGTTGTTGTCGTAGCAGATCAGCACGCCCACGCGGCACCCGTGCGGCGTGTCGAACACGGTGTAGCGGTTCCCGGCGCAAATGTTCGGGTGCTCGAAGACGTGCAGCTTGCGGTGGACCGCCCACGTCCCATCCGGCATGGCGACGACATAGGCGTTGTAGACACCATCGGGCAACAGCTCGAGCAACCCCGCGCCGATGGTCATCCTGTGTTCCCGGGACAGCCCCAAGAGGTCCCGCGTCGACGGCCCGTCAGGGACCGGCTCGGCCAGTGCCTCGAATGCCGCGCGCGAGAGCTTGCGCACGTGCCAGTAGCCCGTAAGGCACATCTCCGGGAACGCGATGAGCTCGACGTGCGCGGCAGCGGCCTGCTTTACGAAATGCCGGATGCGGCCGAGATTGTACGCCTTGTCGCTTGGAGCGGGTTGAAACTGGACCGTCGCTACAAGGATGTCGCGCATAGAACACCCATAATCGCGATCCCGGTTCATGTGGCAAGTCGTAGGGTGAGGACACCAACCTTCGCTGAGCCGGCGCTATCCAACACCGCGAGACGACCATGACCTTTCACGGCGCGCTGGGAACTCTCTGTGTTGCGGTTGTCTCGGTCGCGTTTAGTCCCGACCTCCCGTTCGCTGCGCCCAACCAGGCGACTGTGGCCTTTACGAACGTGACGGTCATCGACGGGACCGGGCGGGCTCCCCAGCCCGGCGTGACGGTCCTGATTAGCGGGGACCGCATCGCGCGAATCGGCAGGAGTGGCGAAGTCCCGATTCCCGCAGGAACGCAGCGAGTGGACGGCACCGGAAAGTTCCTGATTCCCGGCCTGTCGGACATGCACGTGCATCTCACGGACGCGCGGCCCAGCGCGATTCCCGCCCTCGTCGCGCATGGCGTCACCGGCGTTCGCGACATGGGCAGCTTGCTGCGAGAGCTGGACGAGTGGCGTGTCAGGATCGACGAGGGCACGCTGATCGGGCCGCGCATCGTCCGCGCGGCCCATCCTCAACGGCGAAGCCGACCGGTGCAGTTGGCTGTGGCCGACGCCGCGCAGGCACGGGGAGCGGTTCGCGCCCTGGCCAAAGCGGGCGTCGACTTCATCAAGATTCACAAGACGCTGAGCCGCGAGCAGTTTCTCGCAATCATGAATGAAGCGAAGCAGGTTGGACTGCCCATCGCGGGACATATCCCCGAGGCGGTCACGCCCGAAGAAGCGTCTGACTCCGGTATCGCGAGCATCGAGCATACCGAGTCGCTGTTTCAGAACGCGGGCGGGTACGTGAACATGCCACACGACCAGATGCTCGAGGCCATGGCGGCGCTGTTCCGGCGATTCGCCAAAAACGGCACGTTCTATACGCCGTGCCTCATCATGTACAAGGCCAGCGCGGATTGGCGCGATTTCACTCCACAACCACAGAGCAAGTACGTCGCGCGGTCCGCGAATGCCAGGATGCAGTCCGTGGCGCAGCAGTACCGGAATGCGCCCGAAGTGATCGCCGGTCGCAAGCGCGTGCTCGGGGATTTTCTGGTTCTGGTCGGACTGATGCGGAAGAACGGCGTGAAGGTCATGGTGGGCACCGATCTGTCTGACGGGAGAATCTTCCCCGGGTTCAGCGTGCACGAGGAGATGGCCCTGCTGGTGCAAGCAGGCTTCACGCCGGATGAGGCAATCCAGGCCGCCACGCGTCTCCCCGCCGAGTATTTGCGGTTGCGTGACGCAGGAACGATTGAGGAGGGGAAGCGTGCCGACTTCGTGTTATTGAGCGCAAATCCACTCGCTGACATCCGCAACACGACCAGGATCGAGGCTGTCGTGCTTCGGGGGCAGCTCCTGAACCGGGCGCGTCTCGATGCATTGCTCCACGATGCCGAACGCCTCGCTGCCGAGAACTGATCTCCCTGATGGCGGGTGGCGACAGCCTCGGTTATCGCACGACCGTCAGCGAGTAACCCGCCAGGGCACGCAGCGCGACCGTGGTATCATGGGCCGCCACTTCGCGCAGTGTGGCCGAGTACTGGCTGACGAGCGTCACGTCATCCACCTCGAGGGTGAGGATCGCGCCGGTACTGAGTACGCCGGTCACGGCCACGCTGCCCGGCGTCGTCGTCACGGGCGCGCCCCACAACGTAAGGCCGGTGGCCGCGGTTACCGAACGCGGTGCCGCCGGGCCCGTCAGGACCACGACGGCCGCTCCATCGAGCCCACTGTTCGGGCTCGTCAACTCGACCCGGAGCGTGCCGTGATTGGCGCCCGCGCCCGTACTGTCATCGCTGCAACCGATCGCCAGGAGCGCGAGGAGTGCCGCACACGCGCGGTTCATGGGCGACCTCCTTTCGCCGAAGGCGTCGCGTTGGTGCGTCTCACCCAGGCCAGGAAGTCGCCGACATCGTAGCCGCCGTTGGCGTTACCCGACGCGTCGAGGCCCTGCTGGTCGCCTTTGCCCAAGTCGCCATTCGCCTGCAACAGCTGGCTGACGATCGCCGTCTGCGACGGGGAGGCCGGCGTGGCGCATGGTGTCGCGCGCGCCGCCGGAACGGTCTCCTGACCGTCGAGGAATGGGATTACGCAATGCGTCGTATCGGGCACGATGCCGGCGCCGGTGATGGCGTCCATCTTGATGGCGTAGCGGGCCCACATCCCATTGAACTGATTCCCGGTGTTCGACTTCACGTAAACCGGGATGTTGAGCAGCGCATCGAAGTAGCTGGAGCCCACGGCGCCGATCACATCGATCGATTTCGGGCTTTCGTACGCGTCGAACAGTGATTGAATCGATGCGCGGACGGCTTCCACGATCACGCGCTGCGTGGCCTCCGGGGTAAATCGCAGTTTGGCGTCGCCGAAGATACTGAATTCCTGCCGCTTGAGATTCATTACGGTGGCGCCGCCGTTGTTGAACTGATCGTGATAGTCGTGCTCGGTCTTTGCCACGAAGGCCCAGCTTCCGCGATCGGTCTCCATGAAGTCGTTGCGGTTGTTCGTCATGTCCGCGATGTTCGGAAGGATCGACGTCAGCTCGACCTTGCCGGTACCCGGATCACGATAGCCACCGCCCATGGCGGAGACATTCTCCATCCAGGCGTAGGCGGGATCGCCCGTCAGGTTATTAATCCCCATGATTTTGAAGGACGTGCGATCGCGGCTCGTAACGACATGCCCGAACGCGAAGAGATCCGTGAGGCTGTGCAGCGCGCTCGCTTCGTAGTTCAGGGCCACGTTCCAGTAGCGATTGTCGGAACGGGCGAGCGCCACGTACTTGAGCGCCAGGCGGTGCATTCCCACGTACCACGCCACCGCGGCTTGTGAGAAGTGCCAGTCGTTGACGTTCGCGATCCGTAACATCTCGTCGCCCCACCACCCGGCATCGAGCTCCTCGGATGCGTAGGCCGTGTTCTGGACCTGATTCCCGTACCCGCCGTAGGGCGGCCAGAGTCCCGAACCGATCGCCCGCAGATAGGTGCGTGTGGCAACCGGGTCGGGTCGCCAACCGCAGTCCAGATTCAGGGCTCCGAAGCAATCATCTCCGTACGCAAAATCGATGATGCCGTCTGGGCGCGTCCAGCCGATTACGTATTGCGGACTGTTCCTGTTCGTGAGGTAACAACGCCCGGTAGTGGTGCCGGTGGTGCTGCAATTGACTGTGCGGCGGTAGTCGCCATACAACGCGGCGAGCTCACCCATCGTCATGGCGGCGTCGGCCGTCCCATCCCAGATGGTAACGACGATCGTGCGTGGCGCGACTTCGCTGGCCAACGGGACATGAATGTTGAGATTGCCGGCGAGCTGCGCGAATCCGGCTCGCGTGCTCGGATCGGACCAGTAGCTGTTATCCTGAACTTTGCGGGTCTGATCGGAATACTGGGACGCATCGTTGGATTCGATGCCCACGGCCAGGTGCTTGGCCGCCTTGTAGCCAGCGATCATTTGCGTGGACGTGTAGTTCAGCATGCGCGTGGGCAATGGCAGGACGGCGGACCGGATGTTCACCAGCGCGGCACCGCGGTCCACAATCAGCTTGTGTTCTTCGGAGTTGTAACTGGCGACTGCCGCGAACGGTGAGACTGCGATGATGAGGGCGGTAGCGACGACGAGGGTGAGCCGCGACTGAGGCATGGGCGCTCCGCACACGAAGTCCAGGTCGCGAGAAGCCGAGCCGCGAATGTTACGCCATACGCGTATCGCGTCAAGGTGCATGACGAAACCCGCAGAGAATTAGGATCTGTTTGACGATTGGCGGCAAGTCGGTACGATTACAGCCTCCGTTCGACCCTACACGATTCCCGGCGCAAATGTTCGGGTGCTCGAAGACGTGCAGCTTGCGGTGGACCGCCCACGTCCCATCCGGCATGGCGACCACATAGGCGTTGTAGACGCCGCCATCGGGGGGGGGCGCGCGCTCCAGCAACCCCGCGCCGATGGTCATCCCGTGTTTCCGGGACAACGCCAAAAGGTCTCGTGTCGACGGCCCGTCAGGGACCGGCTCGGCCAGTGCCTCGAATGCCGCGCGCGAGAGCTTGCGCACGTGCCAGTAGCCCGTGAGGCACATCTCCGGGAACGCGATCATCTCCACGCGCGCGCGGGCGGCTTCCGTCACGAAGTGGCGGATGCGGCCGAAGTTGTACGCCTTGTCGCCTGCAGCGTGTTGAAATTGGACTGTGGCCACGCGGATGTCGCGCATAGAGCAATCGTAAGGGTTATACTGCCTGATAGCATCCATTCAACAATCGGAGGGATATTGACGCCTGCCCAACTGAAGCGCGAGTTACGGCGCATCGCGTGGGGGAACGCGCGCCTCGCCGAGAAACTCGGCGTGTGGCCAACAGAAGTGCGGGACTGGCTGTTGGGGAAGGAACCCGTGCCGGAGGCCGTGGCTTCAGACATACGCAACTTGCCCTCCGCAACGTAGCCGAGGCCGGTCCTCAGTAGTACCACCGGGCGACCAAGGCGAATGCATACAAGCCGGAGGGGCTCGGGAGATGGTCCACCTGCCGCACCACGGACGGTTCGACGCGGAAGTGGCCCGTGACCCCGATCTCTGCTCCAACCTGGTAGAGGTCGCGGGACCACCCGTCGTACCGGGTGTCGTAGAAGTACTCGGCTTGGAAGTACGGGGTGACCACGCGGTGGAGCACGGTGAAGTCGCGATTCACTTCGAACCGCAAGCGGTACCGGGTCGAGTAGCTGCTTTCGATCCAGCGAAGATCCGCCCGCGTGCGCGCCTCAAAGAGGATCGCCCCTGGAAAGTGGAGCCTCCCGTACAGTGCGACGATTCCCCGATGTTCTGGGGCCGTCCTCGTTCCGCCTTCGGCCTTGAAGATGTAGTCGTACCCGATCCGGACCCAGACGTACTTCTTGGTCTCCCAGTCCTGCTTTTGGCGCCGGCGTGGCAGCTGCGGCCCCATGGTGAGGTCGACGTATCCGGCGAGCTCGATAGTCCGGAACTCCGCCTCCTTTCCCTTCGTATCGGCCGTGACGAAGTAGAGCCGGGTCGTCGGGTTCACCTTCTTGAAGAGGTTGAGCTCACCCCAGAACTCCGTGGGATCGCCGGATTGCGCGCAGATGACACCCGGCGACAAGACGAGCGAGGCGAGGAGGAGCAGACGCCAGAGCGTCACGCCGGCATTGCGGTTAGGCGCGCTACTTGACGGTGTACTTTTTGCCCTCGAGGCAGGCCGTCATCGCCTTCTTGAACTGAGCGATCTTATCATCGGCCTGCGCAACGGCGGCGTTCGCGCCCTGCTGCGCCGCCTGACCCTCGGCTCTCTTCTTGGCACGCCGTCCGCCCACCGCGCCCGCGGTCGCTCCAATCGCCGCCCCCGTGCCGGCGTCGCCTGCTGCCGCCCCAATGAGTGCGCCGGCCGCGGCGCCCTTCGCCGCACCACCCACGGCCGCGCCCTGCGTGGCAGCCGCCGCCTGGGCGCCCGCTGCCTGTGCTGCTGAATCCGTATTGGCGGTCACTTTGGTGGGATCCACGCCCGTCTGCTGCTGCGCCCAGTCATAGCATTGCTGCTCCTCGACCAGCTGCACTTCCTTTGTCTGGCCGGCGGCCGGGAACACGTATAGTCCCATCTGCGAGGCCCGAGAAGGTATGGTGGCGCACGTGTACCCAGCGGGACACGCTGCCGCAGCCGGGGCGGCCGCGGGAGCTGGCGGAGCGGGCTCCTGGGCAGCCAACGCCGGAACGGCCATGAGTAGTGCGATCGTGCTGAAAGTCGTGATGCGCATGATTCCTCCTATGAGTTGCTCCCTGCACCGACGTTCTGCCGACAACACTTGCCCCAAGGTCCCACCGCGGTCATTGCCCCTTGGGCTAACGGCCCGGACACGCAAGCTTCGGCTCGTGCGCGGAGCCTCGTACAAGGTGAACCACACCGTCAGCCCGCGCTATCGTGTTTGACGATTAGCGGCACGTCGGTACGATTACAGCGTCCGTCCAATCCCACGACCTGGAGGCAACGACTATGACCGACCGCCGCGCATTTCTTGGAACCTTCGCTACGCTCGGCGCCGGAGCGATGCTCCGCATCGAAGGCAGTGCCGCGCCTGCCTCCGACGCCTGGCTCGATCAGCTCAAGGGCAAACATCGCCAGTTGTTCGACGCGCCTGATCCGGATGGTGGTACGATCCTGCGGCACGTGCGCAACTATCTCGACGGCTGGCGCGATGACTACGGGGTCCCGGAGCGCGACGTCAGCGTCGTGGTCACGCTCTACGCGCGGACCACTCCTTTGGGCCTTCAGGATGCGATGTGGGCCAAGTACCAGCTCGGCTCGGCGGCGAACCTGAACCTGACGGATCCCACGACCAATGCGCCGCTCGTGCGCAATTGGTTCGCGCACCCGCAGCCCGGTGATGCGGTGGCCGATGGTACACCAGAAAGCTCCATCGAAGCGCTGCGGCGTCGCGGCGTCGTGTTCGCTCTGTGCAACAATGCGCTCAAGCGGTGGTCCGGCCGGCTCGAGAAACAGGGCTTGGGGAACGCTGCCGACATTCATGCCGATCTGACGGCGCATGCGTTGCCCGAGGTGACGATCGTGCCGGACGTGTTGATCGCGATGACCAAGGCGCACGAGCGCGGGTTCGCGTCCGTCCGCTCGTAGCCGCTTCCCATTTGGCAGCCCTTAGTGCAACCCAGGTGAGGCCTAGGAGCTCCTCATGCTCTCCCGCAGCTGAATCAGCGGAGTCTGATCGACTCGAATCAGGCCGCGACGGGGCCGGTCAAAATCGAGGACGACAAACGCCACCATGACGATCAAGAGGTTGAAGCCCAGCATGAGACCCACGTGCCGTGGTCCGGCCTCGCCGAGCGCATGACCGGTCATGGCTCCGCACACGATGATGGACATGGCCAGCAGCCACACCACGGATGGCGGCATGTGGAAACGGCGAATCCATTCCCTGGTTGCAGAGAGGTCGATCACCTCATTCGCGGCCGGTACGATCTGACTGGCGATCACAAGCTGGCGGTCGGCGCCTACCGCCTGGGTCACGCCGGCCCAGAGCACCGCGAGCGTCGCATGCATGCTGTCGGCCAGCCGCTCAAACTCCCGTGGATCGATGCCTCGCTCAAAGCTCGCCAGCCGGAAGTCGGTATAGCGCCGTAGCGCCGTGCGGATCTGGCTGTTGGCGGGCTCCACCAGAAGCCCGGCGCGCAAATAACAAGTGCCGATCGCGTTGGCCTCGTCGTTGACCAGGCGTGACCGATCGTTGAACCGGCCGCTGGTGATGACGAAGGAGAATCCCAACATCAAAGCGACCAATCCGATGGTGCTGGTCCGGATCGTGGTGACAATCGCGCGTTCGGACTCCGGAACCTGGTGAGAACGGCCGTACCGAAAGCCGAGCTCGCTCGCTCCGAGCGAGAGCAGGAAGATCGTGACGATCGAGATCCAGATCGGCCAATCGTAGATGGCCTGCATCTTAGAACTTGGACCACAGATACTGGTTGGTGACCTCGTGGTGGAACTGGATCTCGGCGGCCTTCACTTCCGCGCCGAGCGCTTTGGGACACCGATCCGCCTGCATCTGCTTCAGCTCGGCAAACTTGCCGTGGACATCCTCGCCCAGCGCGTCTTTCAGGAAGCGGCTGCCCTGATGCAGTCGAATCGCGTCATAGATGTTGTCCGAGAGATACTTCGCCCCGTCGCTCTTGCCGGCATCAGCCGGACCCTCGAGACCGGTTTTGAAGATCGTGTAGATCGCGAGGTAGGGGTTCGCATCGGGCGCAATCGAGCGCACCTCCACGCGCTTGGAGCGCTCGTTGCCCAACGGGATACGGATCATCGAGCCGCGGTCGATGGGTGATGCCTTGATCTGGTTTGGCGCCTCGAAATGGGGGTCGAGCCGGCGATAGCTGTTCACGCTGGAGTTGAGCAGCAGGCAGATCTCCGCGCCGTTGGAGAGGATCCGCTTGATGAAGTCCCAGCCGCCCGGCGACAACTGGTCCTGGCCCTTCTCGTCCCAGAACAGGTTCTTGCCCTTGCGCGCCACCGAGACGTTGGTGTGCATCCCGTTGCCGTTGACGCCCGTGACCGGCTTGGGCAGGAAGCACGCGGTCATGTCCATCCGGGCGGCCACCTGCCGCGACAGCAGCTTGTACAACTGTACCTGGTCGGCAGCGATTACGGCCTCGGCGTAGTTGTAGTTCATCTCGAACTGCGACGGTGCCACTTCGGGGTGATCCTTCTCGTTCGCGAACCCCATCGCGCGCTGCACTTCCGCCGCGGTATCGATGAAGAGGCGCAGCGTATCACCCGGCAGCGAGTGGTAGTAACCGCCGGTGGAGATGAACTCGAACTTCCCCGTCTCGTGATAGCGCCGCTCGGCATCGCGGCCCTTGAAGAGAAACCCTTCGATTTCGTTGGCCGCGTAGCAGGTCGTGCCGTCCTTGGCAAACAGCTTTTCGGTGTACTGCTTCAGCAGGCCGCGCGAGTCGGCACCGTACGGCGCGCCGTCGCGCTCCAGGACCTCGGCCATGGCGAGCACTTTCCCGGGACCAAACACGTCGGCGGGAAGCCAATAGAACGCCGGCCAGTCCACCCGCAGCCGGAGGTCGGATTCCTGCTGGCGTGAGAACCCGCGAATCGAGGAGCCGTCGAACGTGAGGTTGTCCACCGAGCCGAGCAGGAATTTCTTGTCGTAGTCGAGCATGTGAAACCGGCCCTCGAGGTCTGTGAAACAGACTGTGACGGCCTTGATACGCTTCTCGTCCCTGAGGTACTTGAGGCGCTCCTCCTGGATCTTGTCCGCCGCGACGCGGTCGAGCCGTTGCTTTTTCGCGGCGAGGTTGCGGTCTTCGAGCTCGTCGTAGGGGATTTCCAGAAAATCGCGTAACACCGTGGTCATGCTCACTCGCGGGATGAGGGTGGGACAGCACCAGTCGAGCCAAAAAGCTACAGCAGCACCGAGGTCTCCGCAGGCGTTTCTTGGCCATCGCGTTTTGACGTGGCATCGGGGAGACGGTAGCGTTGTCGCTCAAATCAGTCGTGGAGAAGCTAGTGGGCGCCAAGCGAACGGCCACGTGGTATCGCTGGAACGACATTCCCCTCGAGCAGGTGAACGAGCGCCTGTCGCGGCGCCTGATCACCGGCGACCAGCTGATGCTCACCCACGTGTATCTGAAGAAGGGCTGCGTCGTCCCGAAGCACTCGCACATGAACGAGCAGCTCACCTACATCCTCGAGGGGGCGCTGCGGTTCCTGGTGGGAGACGATGACCGTGAGGAGATCGTCGTGCGCGCGGGGGAGGTGCTGCATCTGCCGGGCAACGTGCCCCATGAGGCCCACGCGCTCGAGGACACCGTCGATGTCGACATTTTCTATCCGCCGCGCGAGGACTGGCTCAAAAAGACGGATAGCTATTTGAGGAAATAGGAGTCCATCATCCTGAGGCCCCCCCCCCCGCGCGCCCGAACGTCACTCCCCGCCGCTCCGGTCCCAGCGTCGCCACCACCGCGCACCCGATGAACACCAGCGCCGCCGAGAGCGCCATGGTCTGCGCGTAGGACGTATGTGCGGCGAACAATGCCTGCACATGCGGGATTTGGCTTGCCACCGCGACGCCGCACTGGTAGGCGAAGCCGGGCAGGAAGCCGCGGACGCCGTCTGGCGAAAGCTCGTTGATGTGCGCCGGAATGACTCCCCAGGCACCCTGCACGAAGAACTGCATCACGAAGGCGCCGAACACGAGCAGCGGCGTAGCGGGCGCGAATGCCCACATCGGGATCGCCAGCAGAGCCCCCACGAGCGCCAGGCCGATCGTGCGCCGCCGGCCCAAGCGGTCGGAATAGAGACCGCACAGCACTCCACCGGCGAGCGCGCCCACCTGCGAGAATGCCGTCAGCGCGGCACGCGCTTGTGGCCCCCACCCCCAATCCCGCTCGAGGAATGTGGGATACATATCCTGCGTGCCGTGCGAGACCATGTTCATCAGCGCCATCAGGCCGACCAGATAGAGGAAGAGCTTCCAGTTCGATGCGATCGCGCGCCCGAGGTGGCTCCACGTCTCGTGCCGGGTCTCACGCCACACGTCCGACTCCTGCACGCGGGCGCGCACGAACAGGGCGAGCAGTGCCGGCAAACCGCCGATGAAGAACAGCGGCCGCCAGCCCCAGTGCGGGAAGACGATCAGGTAACACAGGGCGGCCAGGAGATAGCCGGCCGCATAGCCCTGCTGCAGCAGGCCCGACATGACGCCGCGCAGCCTGGGCGGCACCTTCTCCATGACGAGCGAGGCGCCCACACCCCATTCCGCGCCCATCCCAATCCCGAACAGGGCGCGTAGCACGAGGAAGGTGGTGTAGTTCGGCGCGAGGCCCGACAGCACCTCGATCACCGAGTAGAACACCAGATCGACCATCAGCGGGATCTTGCGGCCGTAGCGGTCGGCGATGAGGCCAAAGATGAACGCGCCGACCGGCCGGAACGCGAGGGTGATGGTGATCGAGAGGGCGATCGCGGCGTCGGACTTGCCGAATTCCTTCGCGATCGCTGTCAGCGTCATCACGACCAGGAAGAAATCGAACGCGTCGAGCATCCAGCCGAGGAAACCGGCGGCGACGGTCGCGTTCTGATCGCTGGCGGCAACGCGTGGCGGTGTCATGGCGCCCGGGGTCGAAGGGACCTCAAGACTACAGCCCCCCCAAGGGGGGCTGTGCTGTCGGCGTGCTGCGCAACGGCCGGATCAGCCACGCCGGCCAATACCCAGCGCCAGCAGGGCGGGGGCGGGGGCGGGGGCGGCCTTTATCGCGCGCGCTCTCCGACAAGCTGTGGCGATTTCGTGGGACCGAAGGAGACGTTGTACTCCGCGTCCAGTACCAGACGGTCGCCGTCGAATCGGAACATCAGGGTCGCTCCATAGGGCGTCTCGTACAGCGCTAGCTTGACGATGAAGACGCTGTCGGCCGTCCAGGTGCCGCTCGCCGCAACGAGCGGCTGAGCCGGCACGCTGAGGAACTGGTCGATGCCGTTGGTGAAGCCACCGCGGCTCGTGGCCCAGTCGCCCAGACCAATGGGGGTTCGCGTCTCGCCGGCCGCGGTGCGCACGAGCAGCGCCGCGGCATCTCCCTGCCACTCGAGCGCCACGGCCCGGATGCCGCGGTCGTTTTCCGAGAACTGATACCAGCGACTCGAGACGGCTGTAGCGACCGGACTCGACGGTGACCCCGACGGTACACGGAGCACCAGCCCCGCCAACCTCTGATTCAGCCGGCTGCGCGCGGCGGCATCCTCGGGCAAGGGGCGCGATCGCAGCGCGGGGAGCAGGGTCTGCCACACGATGTTCATCACGGCTTGCATGTCGCGCACGCCACCCGTGATCACCACGACCGCATCGACGTCGGGAAGGATGAGACAGTACTGGCCGAATGCCCCGTCGCCGCGGTAGGAGTTGTGACGGCTCCGCCAGAACTGGTAACCGTATCCCTGGTCCCAGTCACTCTCGGGAGACGAGCCGTTCGAGGTCTGCAGCGCGGTCGCGGCCGCCACCCATGAGGCCGGGATCAACTGTCGCCCGTGCCAGACACCCCGCTGCAGGTACAGCTGGCCGAAGCGGGCGATGTCCTCGGTGCGAATCATGAGTCCGAACGCGCCCAGGGTGACGCCCTGCGGACTCGCCGGCCAGATCGGATGCTCGATGCCGAGCGGGTCGAACAGCCGCGGTCGCAGATAATCGAGGACCGTGAGCCCCGTAGCTCGTTGCACGATGGCCGACAGCATGTAGGTGGCAGGTGAGTTATAGAGGAAGCGTGACCCCGGCTTGAACGGGACCGGCTGCGCCAGAAACGTCTTCACCCACGGGTCCTGCTCGGGCGTTGTCGTCGACGAGGTCCACGACCAAATCGCCGGCTCCCGGTCGTGCCCCGTGTTCATCCGCAGCAGGTCACGCACGCGCATCGACCGCAGGCTGGCGGAGGGATCGGCCGGCCCGTCCTGCGGAAAGAACTTCAACACCTGATCATCGAGGCTCAGTTTTCCCTCCGCGATCGCGAGCCCAACGGCCGTGGAGGCGAAGCTCTTGCTGAGCGAGTACAGCATGTGGGGCGTGGCAGCATCGTACGGGCGCCACCACCCTTCGGCCACGACGTGGCCGTGCCGGACCAGAATGACGCTGTGCAGCCCGTCCACTTCGGAATCGGCCCGCGCGACGAACGAGAGAATGGCGGCTGAGGAGATTCCCTGGCGCTCGGGCGAGCTGCGGGGCAGCGCCGTGGTGGGGACCTGGGCGGCGACAGTCGCAACCGCCAGAATGCTGATCAGGACGCCGGTCTGAACGGCAGGCCGCGTTTCAGTAAAGGGACATGTTCTCATGGACGGACAACGTGCGGCCTCCCGCGCTTCCCATCAATACCGTGTGATGCCGCTCACCGTGTGCGCCTCATCACAACCGGGGTTCGGGGTATCCACCATCTTCGCCTCAGCTGCTCAGAGCAAAGCCGTCGAAAGGCGGCGACGCAGAGCCATGGGGCTACGGCGGATTGACCGCCATGCTCGCCTGGCCGCCAGCGCACTTCACGCTGGCGGCCTTTTTGTTTTGCGGGGGAGGGGGGGGAGGCTCGGCCATGAACCGGATCACACTTGGTACCGCGTTTGTTGCAGCACTCGCCCTCGGCTGTAACCTCACGGCCGCGGGGCCGGTTGTGTTACGAATCGACCACATCGACATCACGCCGGCCCGCCTCACGCTCATGCCGTTCCAATCCGGGGAGCTCGACGTCATCGTCGTAACGACGCGTGGCGACAGCGGTGGGATGGAGGGGCTGCAGTGGTCGACGACCGGCGGGGTTATCACCGGCAATTACCTGCTCGGGGGCGTCCGGCACATCACATATCAGTCGCCTGCGCAGGCCGGCACCTACTACCTCGTTATCACCAGCACGACCGGCGCGCCGGCGGATACGGCCACCATCACCGTTACGACGACGGTGGTGCCCGTTCACGCGGTGACGGTCTCGCCCAGCAATGTGAGTCTTGTTGTCGGGGATACGACGAGACTGCGCGCCACGTTGACCGATTCGACCGGCAGCGCGCTTTTTGGCCGAGCGATTACGTGGTCCTCGAGCGACAACGGCGTCGCTACCGTGCTCGCCACGGGCTCGGTCCGCGCGATCGCGGCGGGCAGCGTCACGATCACGGCCACCACCGAAGATCGCAGCAGCACGGCCGTCGTCACGGTGAATCCTGCCCCGGTGGCGTCGGTGAAGTAACGCTGTCCGACTCGAAGCGATACGCGCGGACCTGAGGTTGCCATTCTCAGGTCCGCGCGTTTGCATTGGTGGGTCTTCCCACCGGAGGAATAGGTGTACAAGTCTCTGCTGCTGTTCATCCACGTCCTTGGCGCATCGCTCGCGTGGGCGCAAGCACCTGCCCCGCAAGGCAAGCTGTCGGTGCATTGGGCGGAGCTGTCGGCGGCCGAATTCCGCGACGGGATCGCCCGGGCGCAGGGCACCTGCCTGCTCCCCTTCGGCATCATGGAAAAGCACGGGCCGCATCTGCCGCTGGGCAACGACCTCCTCAACGTGCGCTACGTCGCGAGCAATGCCGCCCAGCAGGAATACGCCATCATCTTCCCCGAGTATTACTTCGGGCAAATCTTTGAAGCGAAGCATGAACCGGGCACCGTCGCCTACAGTCGCGGACTCCAGCTCCAATTGCTGCAGGAAACGACCGACGAGATGGCGCGCAACGGCTGCAAGAAGATCATCATCGTGAACGGCCACGGCGGCAACAACAGCCTGCTGCCGTTTTTCGCGCAAAGCCAGCTCGAAGCCCGACACGATTATGTCGTGTACGTGATGGGGATCATGCGCGCCGGGCCCGGCGAGCCGAGGCATCGATCGAACCCGGCGGGGGACATGCATGCGGGTGAAAGCGAGACATCGGTGAGCCTGATCGCGCGACCGGACCTCGTGCACCTGGACCGCGCGACGCAGGAATCGGGCGCGGACCAGGCGCGCCTCAAGCTGCCGGACGGGCTCTACACCGGCATCTGGTGGTACGCCCGGTTCCCGAACCACTATGCCGGCGAAGGCGCCGTGGCCTCGCGCGAATTGGGCGAGTTCGCGGCGAAGACGTGGATCAATGGCCTGGTGACGGCGATCCGGGCGGTCAAGGCAGATTCGGAAAGCCTGCGGCTGCAAAACGAGTTCTACGAGAGGAGCGAGAAACCGCTGGAAACTCGCCCGTAGCCCCAGTGCTACCAAAGCCCAATAACGATCCGGCGCCCTTCGACCGATACCTACACGTGAAGAGGAGCCCGGGCTGCGACCTTTGAAGGTGAGGGATTCACATGCACCAGCCGTCCGCATTCAGCAGAGTCGTCCCACTACTCGTCGTACTCGCGACGGTGTGCTCCGCGTGCGCCGCTCAGGAGACTCCGGGCGCGGCCAAGGGTTGGATTCCACTGCCTGCCGGAGGCCGGTTGTATTACGAGGTCGCCGGCGCCAGCGGAGACACGATCATCGTGCCCGGCGCCGCGTTCTGGTCCTCGGCGCTCGCGCCGCTCGCCCGGACGCACACGGTCATCTTCTACGACCTGCTGGGCCGCGGGCGGTCCGACACCGCGAATACGTCCCGCATCGCGCTGGACTCGATCGTCGCGGATCTCGAAACGCTCAGGAAGTTCTTCCGCCTGGAGCAGATCAGGCTTGTGGGAGTCTCGACGAACGGCCTTGTGACTGCCGCATACGCCGCCGCGCATCCCGACCGGGTGGCTCGCCTCGCGCTGGTCAACGCGCTTGCTCCGACCGCGGACCTGCAGACCAGCTACCACCCCGCCGAACGCACGACGCGCATCGATTCGACCGCGGCACGCGAGCTCATGCGGTTGCGTGACACCGGTGGCAGCCGCGAAGCGATGTGCCGGCAGTTCTGGAAAGCGAGTGGGGGGTGGTTCGTCGGGGATCGCGCGGCCGCGTCCCGGATCGACGCGCGCTGGTGCGCCCTACCCAACGAGAATCTTGACGCCGCCCTGTTATGGCTCGGCTACTTGAGCAGCACGGCCGGGTCGTGGGACCTCACCAGCGCCGCGCGCTCGATCAAGGCGCCGACGCTGGTGGTGCAGGCGGAGCGCGACTATTTCGCGAATCCGGAGGGGGCCAAGGCGTGGGCGGCGGCGATCCCCGGCGCGCGGCTCCTGGTCCTCCCCGGAGTCGGCCATCTCGCGCTGTTTGAAAAGCCCGCGGCGGTCACCGCTCCGCTGCAGGAGTTCTTCGAGGGCCGGTGGCCGGCTGGTGCTGCGGCCGCAGCCGCTCGTTGACTCCGTCCGGAGGGATTGGCGCGGTCTGACGGCGGCGAGCTGCCGGTAACGAGTGACACACGTCACAATCATTTGGCCCGCGCGTCGCGCGTTTCACTGCGAGTGTCATCTACCCATCGCTGTGTACGGAGAGATAATATTCGCTCCAGTGGTCTCTGCGAACTCTGGAGGTTATATGGACACCGCGCATCGTCTGCTAAGCATCGCTCCCATCGCGTTTCTCGTTGCCGCCTGCAGCGCCACAGACCCCAATGCCATGCATCGCGTCAGTGTGTCGGCGAAGATCGCTTCGCCGAGTGCACACGCGGTCCCTGGTGTGACGGCTGATCTGATCGTTGGTGGTGAAGGAGGATCGGTGAGCATTTCCTCCGCACAAATCGTCCTGTCGCGGCTCAAATTGCATGACGACGTCTGTGCGGACGAAGAGGGCGAGGACGGCGACGATATGGACGACGCGAATGGCGCGCCGGTCGTGGAATCGCACGAGCCCGACGGCGGCAACGACGATGAGGAAAACGAAGATGAGAACGACGACGAAGACGATGAGGATTGCCCGCCGCTAACAGTCGGGCCGGTGTTGATCGACCTGCCGCTCGATGGGACGACTACCGTCGTGCTCGACGCGTTGGTTCCTGCCGGGACCTACAAGCGGCTCCAAGCACGGTTGCACGCCGTGAAGGCCGGCCACGAGGGCGCCGGCGACTTCCTGGCCGCTCACCCGGAGTTCGAGGGGATCAGCGTGAAGGTGGTGGGCGTGTTCACCGATGCCGAGGGAGCAAACCACGAATTCACCTTTACCTCGGACATGAACGTGGTGAGCGCGATCAACTTCGAGACGCCCGTCACCGTCGGTGCCGGCACCACGAACCTGACGATTGACGTTGACGTGGCCAGCTGGTTTACGGGTGCATCAGGGGCGGTGATCGATCCGACGAACTCAGCGAAGCAACGGGCGATCGAAAAGAACATTCGCGCATCGCTGCGCGCGTTCGAGGACGACGATCACGACGGCGACGATGATCATGACGCGGGGGTGAGTCCTTGACACGCCGCCGCGTTTCGTGGTTATTGCGACGCACATGGTGACTCGTACGCCGGTCTGCCGCTGTAGCCTGGCCCCGTTCCCGGGGTCCGGCATGGGCGTCGTTTCGTCATAGCGTAACCGTTTTTCGAATCGCGCGACCGGCGGTGGCCCCCGAGGAAACCTGGGCCGTGGCCGGTCGCGTTGCTTTTGGACCACGCTTTGAGAGGAGGAAATCATGCCTGAGACTCTGGCGCCCGTTGCCGACATCACGGCGCGCGGGTACGCACACCCCGAGGTGCTCGTCTCGACCGAGTGGGTGGCCGATCATCTGAAGGACCCCACCGTTCGCCTCGTCGAGTCGGACGAAGACGTCCTGCTCTACGAAACCGGACACATTGCCGGCGCGGTCAAGGTCGACTGGGTCGCCGACCTCAACGATCCGTTGACTCGCGACTACATCGATGCTCCGCGATTTCAGCGGCTGCTGCGTGCCAAGGGCATCAACGACAACACCACCATTGTGTTTTACGGCGACAAGAACAACTGGTGGGCGACGTATGCGTTCTGGGTGTTCAGACTCTTCGGCCTGAAGAATCTGCGCGTGCTGGATGGTGGGCGGCTCCGCTGGGTGGACGAAGGCCGCGAGCTCGTGACGCAAACGCCGCGCTACCCTGAAGGCAACATCACCATCTCGGTCCGCAACGACACCGGTCATCGCGCCTTCCGCGATCAGGTGCTGGAGCACGTGAATCGCGGCAAGCGGCTCGTGGACGTGCGCAGTCCCGAGGAGTATCGGGGCGAGCGGATGCACATGCCCGAATATCCCAATGAGGGTGCCCTGCGCGGCGGCCACGTCCCGGGCGCGCGCAGCATTCCGTGGGGTCGCGCGGTCAGTCCGGAGACCCACACGTTCCGGCCGGCCAGCGAGCTGCGCACGATTTACCAGCAGGAGAACGGCCTGCAGCCCGGCGATGACGTCATCGTCTATTGCCGGATCGGCGAGCGCTCCTCGCACACCTGGTTCGCCCTGACGTACCTCCTGGGCTTCGAGAGCGTCCGTAACTACGACGGCTCGTGGACCGAGTGGGGGAACCTGGTCCGCGCTCCGGTGGAGAAGCCGTAGTGGATCGGGAGGCGCGGGTCGCCTGGCTGGTCGATCATTATCAACGACCGCGCCACCGCGGGAAACTGCCGGACGCGGACGCCCGTGTACCCGGCGGCAACCCGGGCTGCGGCGACATCATCACCATGTATCTCAAAGGTCAGGACGGCGAAGATCGCGTGGCGGCTGTCAGTTTCGAGGGGGTCGGCTGCACGCTGAGCCAGGCGGCTGCGTCGATCCTCGCCGAGCGCATCAACCGGCAGCAGCCGACGTTCGCAGAGGTCCTCGACTTCTCCTACGAGGAGATGCTGGACCTGCTGGGCCGGGGCATCGCGTCGTCCCGGCCTCAGTGCGCGACACTCGCCCTCGGCACGCTCAAGGGTGCCGTCAAAACGGTGGAGATGAATCGCAAGTTGCGGGCAGCCGGGCGCAGCGACGAAGAGATCCGCGAGCTGCGTCGCGCGATTGCGGCGCAGGCGGAGGGAACGGGGCTCGTGATCGGGGAGGGGGCCGAGCAGGCTGCAACGAAGCCCCACATCGCATCGATGTGAGGCTTCGTCGTTGGCGCCTCGACTAGAACCGAAATCCTACGCCCAGACCTGCATACATCGGGGGCGTCATGTCATTGAAATTCTCCGTCTGCAGCCACCCAGCCCGCAGCGCGAGCTCAGCGGCACCGATCGCCACCCCGCCCGTCACACCGTAGTGAAAGGTCCCACCTGCATTCAGATACCACCCGTCCTTGGCATCGGGATAGAAATGTGTCCGGTACCATTCGCTCTGGGTGAGGTGCGTGATGATGGCCTTGTCGAACCCGAATTCGCCTGCCAGGAACCACCCCTGGCGGTACACGCCCGCCGCTCCCGTGAAGTCTGAGCCGAAGTTCACCGCTCGATAAATCGAGTTCTCCGTTCCACGGGTAATGAACGCAGCGCTGCCCACAAGGCGCAGGGACCGCCAGCGCACCAACGATGTCCGCGCCTGGAGCCGCGCCCGGAAATCTCGAGTGTCCAAGCCCGCGGCCACGACGCCCACCTCTGCACCGAACTGCCACTCTCGGCCAAGAAGCGGAACGACCCGTCCATATCCCACCGACGTCACCAGCGCAGGATCGAGCCCGAACGTCGTGTACACCTGATTCCGGGTCGAGCCCATCCCGAGTCGCTCGACGTTCCACTGAGCCGCCACGTCCCGTGCCGCCAGGGCAGAGACCACGAGGGCGACCGCGATTCGCAGAGTCGCGTTCATTGAGCTGCTCCTTTCAGTGCGTCGAGATACGCCCGAATGTGGGTGAGGACTTCAGTGGCCTTGACCCAGGCGACGTCATGACCGGCGTCGTCCACCACCTGGAGTGACGCCGAGGGATAGCGCAGTATCTGCTCCTGCTGGAGCGATGGACCCAGCACCTCGCTCAACGAGCCGGCGATGAACAGCACGGGCGTGGTGTATGCCGCCAGGTTGGTCGTGAAGTCGTAGGTGAACACGCCGTCCCCGTTCTGCCCATCCTCCGTGATGTAGCGGGAGGCGGCGGCGCCCATCCGCCAGGCGGGCTGCGGATCCATGGTGCTCAAGTGGAATTTCGGCTGTGCGTCCCGTGCGCCGACCATGCGCTCGTAATCCATGCGCTCGTGGTCGTCAGGCGAGAGGAACTGACTGCTCCACGCCACGTCGTTGAGCCACTCGGATCCGAGATCGATGTTATAGATGTCGTCCTTCACGCGTTCCATGGTGGCGCCGTCCAGGGGCCCGGGCTCGATCAGCACCGCGCCGGCCACGCGTCCGGGGTACTGGTTGATGTAGCGCGTGGCGAACATGCCCCCCCAAGATTCCCCGATCAGGATCACCGGCCGGCCCGGCGAGAAGCGGCCTACCAGCGTGTCGAGGTCGTTGACGTATGTGTCGATCGTCAGCACGTCTTTGTTGTGCCGCATCGACAGGCCCGTTCCCCGCTGGTCCCAAAAGACCAGGAAGTACTCGTCCGCCAGGTTGTAGCCATTGCGGCGCTCGGCGAGCCTGAGCAGCCCCCGGTAGTCGCCACCTGGACCGCCGTGCAGGAACACGATCACGGGATTCGCGGGATTCCCGAGTGTCTCCAAGTGGAATCGAGACCCATTCATGTCGATGGCCGGCAGGCTTGGATCTTCTGCCACAGTGCGCGGCACGAGGTTTCCGGGCGCGGTCGGATCCAGCGTGTCACAGGCGAGGGCCAAGAGCCCGGCAAGCCCGACGCCGGCGGCGGTAATCCATGGCTGTGCTTGCATAATCTCCTCCACATCCTGAGGTCCGCTGTGCGACCGAGGATCGGTCGCCGTTCGCATGGGACAGGTTAGGGCAGCGGAAGAGACGAGTCGTCCGGACCGGCCCGGTCGGACAGCCGGACCGATCGGGTCGGACGTTGGGTGGTCCTAGGCGGCTACAGAGCGACGGTAGTCGGAGGGAGTCTTGCCTGTGTGCTTCTTGAAAACGTCGTTGAAGGTCGACTTCGATGCGAAGCCCGCATCGAGGGCGAGAGACAGGAGTTTGAGGTTCCGGGCGTCCTCGCTGGCGATGCGATGCTGGACGTATCGCACGCGGTACCCGTTCACAAAATCATAGAAGCTTTGCTCGAGCTGGGAGTTCAGTACTTCCGATAGCTTGTGCGGCGTGGTGGAGAGCCGCTGGGCCAGCTCGGCGAGCGTCAGGTCGCTGTCTTGCCACGGCCGGTCTTGATCCATGGTCTTGAGGAGGGTGCCCTTCAGAGCCGCCCCCTCCCATTCACTGAGTCCCGATCGCTCGTACCGTGATGGCCCCGGTTCGCCTTGAGCGATAGGGTCCACGGGTATCGCGGGTGCCGGCGTCCCACTGCCGGGTGGCGCGCCCGCAGCCCCCGCGACAACGGGATAGTCCGCGGTAGCGAACCTGAAAATCTCGGGCTGTCGCAACGCCATGTATCCGATGCCATACACGACCAACGCGACTGCGAGAGTGATGATGTCATCGCCACGCTGCAACGCGGAGTTGGGCAGGAACTGGAAAACCACTGCCAGCGCCCAGATCGCCGCGCCTGCAGTCGCAAGCCGCACGAGCCATCGCAGGTTCACCCGCTCGAGCGACGAGTAACTGTCCTTTACTCTGGCGCGGTGGCGCCGCAGGAAGAGAAGGGTGACAGTCGCATACGTGACACCGGAGACCAGTTTCAGCGGATCGATCACCCTGATGACTAACGGAACCTCGTCACGCTGGAGCGCCTGGTAGAGCGCGATCTTCTCGGTCCCGCTCATCAAGTAAATCGGCAGGCACGCGATGAGCGCGAGCACGAAGGGCGCAAAGTGCAGCGCGTCGTGCCGCCTGAGCCGGCATGAGCGGTCGCTGGCGGTGACCGCATAGAGGTAAATGAGCGGTCCGAAGAGCAGCGGCATCAGGTATCCCGCGCCGAAGAAATGAGGGAAGGCCTGTACCAACCCCGCCGCGTAGTAGACCGTCGTAATCAGGAAGATAGTGAACGCGAGCATGGCGACGGCCAGGACGCGGTTGGCGGTGCGGTTGCGCCGCCGGACCGCCAGCACGCCGGCCAGAATCAGGCCCTGGACGGCACCTAACAGCGCGATCAAGTGCAGCCAGTCGAGTGTGATCCTTGCCATCAGGGACCCACACTACTACGGCCGCACTACGAATCGCACCGTGTCGGTTGCGGCGCCGGCGAGCGGCACATGTTGCCAGTCGGCGAGCACTGCGATGATGCGATGCGTCCCGGGCGACACACTGGTCCAATGAAACTTGGGTTGCGCGCGCCCAAGGTGAATGATTCCCGTGACGCCCGCGGGGATCTTCTGGTCGAGCGGCCCGGTGTCCACGTCGAGGAACAGATGATGGTGCGCCGTGCCGCGCCTCTCGTCCGCCGCGGGCGCTAGTTCGACGCCGGTTGCCGTGAGCACCACGTGCACCACTCCGCCGCGCACCGTGTCACCGGCGGTTGGAAAGTCGATCGTCACCGCCGGCGGAGATGCGGGCCGGCACGCGAGGAGGAGCATGGCGGCCGCGACGCTGCACACGAGGGCTCGTTTCACGCCGCTTACGTTACGCCGAATCTGGCGATCTCACCAGCCTTGAGACTCCCCGACTACATGCCGCTGCGGCGCTGCGCCGTGGGCGGGAGCACCCCGTTCAGACGCAGGTAGTTCGCTTCCTGGCTGTAGTGATCGGCCCAGTCTCCCACCGTGATCAACACAGCGGCCGCGCGCGTCAGGTTCATGCCGAACATCGCGACCGGCTCGGCCAGCTTCGAGTCGTCCATGCGTGCGAATGCCTGCTCGCAGAACTGGAACGTCTCCTTGAGGCGGGCGACGAGCTGCTCCTTGGTGGCCGTCGTATCCATAGCGGTGCGCTGCGGCACTTCGATGCCGGCGGTTTTGCCGCAGAGGATGTCGTTGCCCTCGTTCGCGAGGTGCACCTGGATCTGCGCGAAGCTCATTTGGGCCGGGGTGGGGCGGTAATTGTACTTGTCGGCCGGCATCGCCTCGGCGGCGGCAACAAGTATGCGCGCGTACCGCTGCTCCACGTTCCGCAGCGCGTCGGCGACGGGACTCGCCGACGGTGCAGCAGCGGTGGTGGCGGCTTGGGCCGCAACAGCCTGCGGGACAGCGGCGCAGGCCAGGATAACGATCAGGGCTCGGGGTTGCATTGTGAGACTCCGAAATGAGAGGGATGTGGATTCTGTCGCAACGGTTTCGTCCGCGCTAGCGGCGCGTCCGGCGGTCTGACAGTCCGATGACACGGACACGGCTCGAAAGCTAGATTCCTCCGGCACATCACATGGCGACACGCACTCGGGCTCCCACTGTGCAACGCACCCGGCGCGCGACGCAGCCGGCACACTCCGCCGGCGCGTCTCCCCCCCCCGCGCCGCGGAGCGTCGTCAGCTCCGAGACCGGCCGGACCTATCAGTTCGAACGGCTGATCGGCAAGGGCGGGTTCGGCGAAGTCTATCTCGCCACGCCGCACCCGCGCGGCGCGTTACCGCCGCAGGTCTGCGTGAAGATCAGCGAACGCCTGGTCCCGTGGCTGCGCGAAGCCTATTTCGCCGAGCTCGTCGGCCGTGAGCTGCGCGCGCTGCGGATCCATGACCGGTTCGTGGTGCTGGACGCTGACCGCCCGCGCTACTGCCTGGCGATGGAATATGCCGAGCATGGCGATCTTGGCACCTGGCTCGAGCGCCGGGGTCCGCAGCCCGAGCGGTTCGTGCGCCGCGAGATTGCCGCGGTCCTGGCTGTGCTCGACGCGTTGCATCGGGGCCAGGCGCTGCATCGCGATCTCACGCCGTTCAACGTGTTCGTGTGCGAGGGCGAGCAGCTCAAGCTCGGCGACTTCGGCATCGCGACGCATCAGCTCAGCCGCCGCGGTGTGACCGCGGACGCGTTCAATCTTTTCAATGTTCCAAACGAGATCGCGTGGGGCAGGGTGCGGCGCTGGCAGCAGCGTGACGACATCTATCAGGTCGGGTTGATCGCCGCGATGCTGCTGCGCGGCGACATTACGAGCCCGATTCGCAGCCGGGACGTGCGCACGCTGCCCTGCAGCGATCATCTCAAGGAAGTCATACACCGCTGCCTCGGCTCGCGCGGCCGGCGCTATGACGCGGCGGGCGCCCTGATCACCGCGTTACGACATCATCCCACGGCGCCGCACTTCGGACGCGTGAGCAGCCTCGCGGGCAAGCGGGTGTCGTTCACCGGGTTCCTGAGCCGGCCTCGAGATGAAGCGATCGCGGCGGCCCGAAAAGCGGGCGCCGTGATCCACAGTAAGCCGGGTCGTTCCACGGACGTCCTGGTCCGCGGGCGTCCCAACGCGCTTCAGATCGCCGGCGCGGGCGGCGGCACGAAGCTCATGGAAATCCGGCGTCTGGCGGCGCGCGGTCACGTCGTGAAAATCATCAGCGACCGCCAGTTCTGGAAGCTGGCCGGTGCATCGCGCCCGCGCCGCGCTCGGAGATCCTAGCGGTCGGCCGTAATCACCACGTTGCGGGTTAGGAGCCTCCGGTGTCGTGAGCCTAGCACAAGCGAAGCGGTCGCAGCAACGTAGAGCCGTACGCCAACCGCCGTCCGGAGGCTTCAAATGGATCGCCGCACCTTCCTGCAGGACTCGGCGGCAGCCGCCGCCGCACTGACCGTCTCACGTGTCGCCTGGACGCAACAGTCGGACCTGGCACCCGTCTTCACCCAAATCGAACGACAGCACGATGCCAACGTCGCACGGCTCCAGACCTGGATCCGCCAGCCGTCGATCGCGGCCGAGCAGCGCGGCATGAACGAGGGCTGCGAGCTCACGATGCAGATGCTCCGCGACGCGGGGTTCGGACAGGTCACGAAGGTCCCCAGTGACGGCCAGCCCGGCATCTTCGCGACGCTCGACGCCGGGGCGCCGCGCACGCTCGGTGTGTACTTCATGTACGACGTGAAGCAGGTCGATCCCGCCGAATGGTCGTCGCCGCCCTGGGACGCCGCGCTCGTGGACAAGCCCGGACTCGGCAAGGTCGTCATGGGCCGCGGCGCCGTGAATCAGAAGGGCCCCGAAGCGTCGTTCATCGCGGCGCTGCACGCGATTCGTGGTGCCAATCGAAAGCTTCCGGTCAACCTCGTGCTTGTGGCCGAAGGGGAAGAGGAGATTGGCTCCCCGCATTTCGCGCAGATCGTCCGCCGTCCCGAAATCCTGGACCCGCTGAAGCGCACGGCCGGCATCTTCATGCCCTCCGCCTCGCAGGGGCTCGACGGCCAGGTGACGATCACGTTCGGCGCGAAGGGCGTCATCGAGGTCGAGCTGGTCTCGACCGGTGAGCGCTGGGGCCGCGGACCCCAAAAAGACATCCACTCGAGCAACAAGGCCCGCGTGGACAGCCCAGCCTGGCACCTCGTGCAGGCGCTGCACACGCTGGTCTCCGCGGACGGGAACGATCCCGCGATCGAAGGCTTTGCCGACAAGGCGCGGCCGCTCTCAGCGAGCGAAAAGACGATGATCGCGGACGCGGCGCGGCGGCTCGATGAGAACGGCGCCAAGCGGCTGCTCGGCGTGCAACGCTGGGTGCGCGATGTGAGTTGGCAGGAGGCGCTCGAGCTGCTGATGTCTCGACCCACGGTCAATATCGAAGGGCTCGTGGGCGGCTACACCGGACCGGGCGGCAAGACGATTCTGCCGTACCGGGCGGTGGCCAAGCTCGACCTCCGGCTCGTCCCCGACATGAGGGCGGACGAGGCGCTGGCTGCCCTCAAAGCGCACCTCGCGAAGCACGGATTCGGTGACATCGAGGTCAACATGACCGGCGGCTACGATCCCACCAGCACGCCGCTCGATGCGATGCTGATTCGCGCGCAGGAAGCGGTGTACCGGCGCTCGCAGATCGATCCGATCCGCCTGCCGCGCAACGCGGGCTCGTGGCCCGGCTATGTCTTCACGGGGGATCCGCTGCGCCTCGCGGCGGGACACTTCGGGATGGGCCACGGCAGCGGCGCCCACGCGCCCGACGAGTACTACGTGATCGACTCGGCCAATCCGAAGGTGCAGGGGATCGACGGCGCGGTGCGCTCGTACGTGGAGTACCTGTACGAAGTCGCGCGCGCGCGTTAAGGGAGCCGGCGGATCTCCACCTTTCGAAAATCGATCGGATGACTCTCGCTTTGTAAGGCGATGTATCCGGCCGTGAGCGGCTTGCCGTCCTGCTTCACGGCCGGATCGTAGTTGTTTACCACCCCGCCGCCAATTTGCGGCTTCGAGTACGCGAAGACCGTGTCCCCGTTCACGATGTGCTTGATCAGGGAATCGCCGAGCACCACGACCTCGACGCGCACCCACTGGTCCCCGTTGTAGGTCTTGGAGCGAGAGTTGAGGCAATGCTCGGTGATCAGCTGGCCACGG
>Ga0137435_1000106_pt1 | contig 31950 bp, 35 predicted proteins | sample EasRivERMGT100_2_FD_104904 | JGI IMG/M metagenome (GOLD analysis project Ga0137435, IMG submission 104904) | Soil microbial communities from meander-bound floodplain in the East River, Colorado, USA - East River MetaG ERMGT100_2 | ecosystem: Environmental > Terrestrial > Soil > Floodplain ... | reverse complement strand
GCGTGTCTGGTCAGCTCGCGAAGGCGAACTTCGACGCGGTCGACGCGCTCGCCAACGCCGCTGTCTTGGCCGATCCCGCGAACGCCGCCGAGGCCGACGAGGCCCTGTCGAACGCCGGCGAAATCGTCCACGCCAGTTCGCCCATCTGGCAGATCCTCATGCTCGGCATCCCATCGGCGCTGATCGAGGCGAACACGCTGCACATCAACAAGCTCGCTTCCTCGATCCCCGGTGAACCGGAAGCCGAGAACGCGTTCCTGCACTCCAGCAAGCTCGCGGGTCAGGATACGAAGCGGAAGACCTACATGGCGGCGGCCGAGGGCACTCCGCTCGGCAAGAAGATCCTCGACTCGTGGGAAGCGATCGCCTCCGGTCTGGTCGGACTCTACGGTCTCACCCGTGGCAAGGGTCACTTCCTCCGGTGGTGGAACTCGCCAGGCAAGGACGTGCCTCCGCCGCCGAACAGCGACAAGGCTGCCTCCACCAAGGTAACGGCCGTCGAAGCGTGACCCTTCGCGGAGCGCTTCAGAAGAAGTTTGGTAGGGGACTTCTGAAGTCGATCTTCCTCTACCCGCGGATCTGGCACGTGTTCTCGATCTACGCCAGAGAGTACCTGAAGGATGCCAGCCCAGAGGAACGGGTTCGGTTCGAAAGGATCTTCGGAAAATGAGGGTCATCCTCGAGACGATGCATGGGATGGGCGACAACGCGTACCAGCGTGTCGTTGCACTGGCTTGTCTCGCACAGGGATGGGAGGTCTGGGTCCGCACCTCGTGGCCCCAACTCTGGTGGGATCTCCCCGTCAAGATCCTCAAGGCCGAGACTCAGCTCCGAACCCAGGCGGCGAATCTCGAGACGTACTCCGAGCCCTACGACGATCCGCCGGAGTCCCCGTACGACCGCAAGCGTCCAGGCTACTCCACCAGTAACTTCCGCGCAGGCCAGACGATCCCCGAGGCTCTGTACCACTCCACCGGCTTCAACCCCGGTCCGGTGGACTTCAAGTACATCGCGAAGCCCGAGTGGATCGAGTGGGCCAACAGTGTCAAGCCGAAGGGCAAGCCGTTCGCCATCGTTCACCCCGCAACGGTTCGGACCGAGTGGCCCAACGCGGCCCGCGGCAACGACCCGAAGTACATGCAGCAGCTCATCGACCAGCACCAGGAATTCGAGTGGTGGGAACTCGGGTGGCTCAAGGAACCCGAAGAGGTCCGGCTCGGCGCTCCCCTCACGGGCGTCGCCCGGTCCGTGATGCACGGTCAGTTCACCACGGAACAGCTCATCGGACTGATGGCTGTCGCCGACGTCATCGTCACCAGTGTGGGCTTCATGCTTCCGCTGGGGATCGCTCTGAGGACCCCGGTTCTCTGCCTGTACGGTGGCGACGTCCCTGACCGTTTGCTCGTCGAGAAGTGGATGCTCGGTGCCCCGTACGCGGCCGTCGAGCCCAAGCCGATGTGCGAGTGCGGGATCACCTCGCGTCACCCCGGCAACAACCCGCCGTGCAACAAGGTGCTCGACTCCGTCGAACTCGAGGCTAAGTTCAAGGAGGTCGCCTGCAAGGCGCTTCTCAAGTGGGACGACGAGAAGGGCTACGGCTACTACCCCGTCCACCTGAACGGCCAGTACGGCAAGGCGTACTTCGACAAGTACGCGGGTTACGAGCAGACCCCACTCGGCCGACAGCTCAACAACTTCCGCATCGACATCGTCAACGAGTTCTTCCCCGACGCACAACTGCTCGACGTGGGTCCCGGTTCCTGTCAGTTCGTGAGGTCCACCAACGCCCTGGGCTACGACATCAATCCCCACACGAACGAGTACCTGAAGAGCATCGGTCGCTGGGCTAACCCGGATCTCCTCGCTTCGGTTGACGTGGCCACGTTCTGGGACAGCCTGGAACACCTGGAGAACTTCGAGATCCTCGACAGGATCAAGAGGGGAGTGGTGGTCACGCTGCCGATCTTCAAGGACCGGGAGCATGCTCTGAGTTCGAAGCACTTCCGCCCCGACGAGCATTTCCACTACTGGACAGACGACGGGTTCGTCCTGTTCATGGCCAGCAAGGGCTTCAAGTTCAAGGCCAAGACCGCGACCGAGCAGATGCTCGGACGGGAAGGAGTGATGACCTATGTCTTCAGTCGCTGAACGACCCATGCGCGAGACGGTCGCCGAATGGTCGGCACCCGGTACGAAGATCGCCGAAGGCTCGAACGTCATCACCGGCGTGAAGGTCCTCGGCTTCGAATCGCCGTCTCACAAGCGGAAGTACCCGGTCGCCGCGATGCGGGCGTCGGTCTCGCTGTACGAGAACGCGATGGTGAACTTCGATCACCCCGCCGGGCTGTACGAACCCGCGAAGAAGAACGTCCCGCGTTCGGCCACGACCTCCTCGTTCGGCCGGATCCGGAACGCCCGCGTCGACGAGTCGCGGGGCATCGTCGGAGATCTCCACCTCAACCCCGGACACCCGTTCGCGAACGCGGTCAAGTGGGCCGCGGAGAACGATCCGGCGTCCTACGCCCTGTCTCACCTGGCCGACCTCGAGGGACATCTCGAGAGCGGCTGGTTCCACACGCACAGAATCGCCAAGGTTCACTCGGTCGACGTGGTAAGCAATGGCGGTACCACGGCCGGCCTTTACGAAAGCGCCGCCATGCAGGAAGGAGATCACCCCGTGGAGCTCAACTCCATGACGCGTGAGGCGATCCAGGCGGCGCGTCAGGACCTCAAGGTCTTGACCGTCGCGGAAGCTCTCGCGAATGACCAGCGTCTCAAGGAGCTCGAGACGAAGGTCACGGCCGCCGAGGCGGAGAACGGGAAGCTCAAGGTCGAGATCGACGGGCACAAGGCGGTCACCGCCAAGGCCACGCGCGACGAGACCAGGAAGACGAAGATCGGGGAAGCCAAGCTCCCCGAGCACCTCAACACGCCCGTCTTCCAGGCCATGTGCCTGGAGTCGAGCACGTCCGACGAGCGGTTCACCGCCCTGCTCGCCGAACGCAAGGAACTGGCGGACAAGACCACCGGCAAGATCTCGACGCCGCGCTCGATCGCGAAGGGAGTCGGCGAGCACGCCGGCGCCCCGACGAACGACACGTCCACGTCGAAGGGCTTCGCCAAGGCCATCGGGAAGGGGAGCTAACACTCCATGGACACGCAGAGGCACAGGTACGGCGATCCCGCCCCGATGGTGGGCGCCGTTGACGCAGCGATCGTCGTCGAAATCGGCGATCTGCTGTACCTCAATACGGACGATCTCCGTCCGGCGTCTTCGCAGGCCGCGGGCTCCTCGCTCGCCGGCACGCAGGAGACGTTCCACGACAAGTTCGCCGGTGTGGCCGCTCAGCGGTCCCGCGCCGACGACACGGATCCGATCCGTTTCGACACGGGCGGAGTGCACGAGTTCCCGTGCGACTCCACCAACTGGGAGATCGGCGATCTCGTGGGCGTGGCGGAGTCCTCCGCTTTCGCTCTCGAGGATCAGAAGGTCGTCCGACTGGGCACCTTCGCGTCGGGTCTCGAGGCGCGTTCGATCGGTCGCTGCGCGGGGCGCGGGACGGGTCTGACGAAGGTCATGGTCAAGATCAAGTCGCGCGTCATGGACGGCGGCGAGCAGGCGGCCGCCTAAGGGCGGCCCAGAAGGGACAGCACACACTACAATGCTGCGCAATCACGGAGTCAACCTCAAGCAGCTGTACGCCTCCGAGGGCGCACAGGCCACCTGCGACAAGCTCGGGACCGCGCTGGCCGACGGCGAGCTCAAGCCCGAGGACTTCTCGGTGCGGGAGATCGCGGAGGCGTTCTGCGGTCACGACTGGGTGAAGAAGCTGCACCCGCGTCACGCGGGCTCGCAGCTGATCACCGCGGCGGAAGACGCGGTCGACGTCACCGCCTTCTCGAACATCACCGGCCAGATCGTCTACTCGAAGACGCTCGCGGGGTACAACGAGGCCGACGGCGGGTTGTTCAACCGCCTCTGCACCGTCATCCCGACGGAGTTCTCGGGTGAGAAGATCCCCGGCGTCCAGAAGGTCAAGGACGAGGAGTTCGAGGTCCACCCGGGCAAGGAGTTCCCGGAGACCGGGTTCGGCGAGGACTACCAGGAGACGCCGCAGACGACCAAGCGCGGCGAGATGATCAAGATCCTGAAGGAGACCATCTTCTTCGACAGGACGGGTCTGCTCCTGCGCCAGTGCTCGACGATCGGCGCTCGTCAGGCCACCGGCCGCCTCAAGCGGCTGCTCAAGGTGGTCATCGGCGCGATCAACAACTACAACTGGCGCGGTACGGCGTACAACACGTACCTCACCAGCGGCAACTGGATCAACAAGATCCCGAGCCACGCGATCGTGGACTGGACCGACTTCCAGGACATGGAACTGCTCTGGGCCGACATGCTCGACCCGGACACGCAGAACCCGATCGACCTCGCGGCCAGCCTCGAGGTGCTCTGCACCCCGGCGCTGAAGCACACGATCCGCCGCATCCTCCACGCGACGGAAGTGGGCTACGAGGACACGACCGACAGCACCAAGGCGTCGACCCGCGGAGCGAACCCGCTCCAGGGTTGGCAGGACCCGATCGTCTCCCGTTTCCTGTACCTCCTCCTGCAGTCCGAGCTGTCGTTCTCGTCGGCCGAAGCCGGCGGCACGATCATCGCGGGCGACTTCAAGCAGGCGTTCTGGTACATGGAGAACTGGCCGATCACGGTCATCCAGGCCCCGCCGAACAACCCGGAGGAGTTCACCCGGGACGTGATCGGCGCGTGGCGCTGCTCGGAGATGGGTGTGGCCGCCGTCGGCAACCCGCGCTACGTGATCTTCAGCCAGCCGCAGGCCTGACCAGCCTCGCTGGACCCCAACAGCCACCAGGCCGCAAGGCCTGGTGGCTCGGGTAGTTGACGGGACTGGAGTCCCAACACAAGAGAGGTGCACGCATGGTTACCCCGAATCCCGCCGCGAGTGCGGCAGCTGGTCCGACGCCGAAGGAGACGCCGAAGGAGACGCCGGCTCCCGGTCCGACGCCGAAGGCCGAAGAGGGCAGGGCCTACAAGGTCGAGTCCAAGCACGACTGGTGCGTGGTCAAGGCCGCCAACGAGGGCGAAGCCCGCCAGAAGTGGCACGAGTTCTTCGGCATCAAGGGCACGCAGCACGAGGTCTCGGTGTCGATCACGTCGCAGAAGCCCGGTGAGCACTCGGGTCAGGCGACGGCGAACACGAAGGTCCTGACGGGTGAGAACACCCGTCTCCGCGAGCCGGCGAAGGCCGTCTAGCGATGAGCGATGCTACGGAGCTCGCCGCGATCAAGTCCCAGATCATCGCAAGGATCAAGGAGGTGACCGCGTCCCCGAAGGCGTCCTACAAGACGGCCACGGGTCAGCAGGTGGACTGGAACGGTTACCTGCGCGAGCTCCGTCAGCAGCTTGTGGAGATCAACGCGCTCCTCGTCGCGGAAGACCCGATGTACGTGGAGACGGAGTTCGTAACTCCGGATAGTCCGATCTACTGAGGCCGAAAGGCCAACACATATGGACTACACCAAGGACCTGACCGGCTCGATCGACTTCACCTCGAATCTCGCGGTGTGTCGTGAGCCTGCCATGTTCATGGATGTGTCTAACGACTACCTGATGTTCGACAATCCGGAAGAGGCGATGTTCACCCGGTACACGAAGACGCTCGGTCGTGACGGGAAGATGAACACCACCGAGCAGAAGGTCAGCCTCTGCCACGTCGGTCGATACGTGATCAACTTCCGAGACCTCCTCGACGTGGCTAACGGCCACCTGAAGGTCGGTGATATCCGTGCTGAGGTCTCAATCAAGGAGATGCAGATCGAGCCGAAGATCGGCGATGAGCTGAAGTTCTCCGACAAGACGTACCACGTGCTGGGCATCGACAGAGACCCGATGAGCTACATGTACATCCTGTGGTGCAGAGAATAGGGAGGTTCTGAAGACGTGAGCATCGTCCGCGACACTGGCGGGAACAAGGGTAAGACCACTGGTACTTACCCTCGTGCCGGCTCGTCTCGCGCTGCCAGTCTGGCGAAGACCGCGATGGCGCACATCGCCCGCTCTCGTCAGATGAAGGCTCTGGCTCGGTCGGTCCCCTCAACGATTCCCTCGTCCCACACCCGGATGATGCCTGCCACGACGAAGATCTCTGGCCCGACGTTCCGCACCTCCAGCGGGAAGAAGGTCCAGATGCCCGGGAGCACCCTCACCCACAAGGCGAAGGGTCCGAGGGACTTCCACGGCTTCCAGGAGTTCCCCGCCTTCGGGTTGCTGCCGTACATCTCCGCTGGCTCGCAGATGCGCCTCTCGACCCGCATGGATCGGTTCGGCAAGAAGGCGCAGCTCGTCAACATCAAGGCGATCCGCGCTCCGCTCAACAGACTGCTGGCAATCACCGGTATCCCCTTCATCGGTGCGCGCTTCGTGGTCTGGCACGTGGGACGCTGGGCGCTGATGGAGATTGTGTGGAAGACGCCGTACGATACCGGTGAAGCGGCTGCTGGCTGGACGATCTCGCCGCAGCTGCGAGGCAAGGGTCGTGGCTACGGTCACGTGGGCTTCCGGATCTCCACCTCGGTCCCGTACGTGATCTTCCTCGAGCACGGGCACTCGGACAAGGCTCCGCAGGGCATGGTGCGGACCACGATGCTCCAGGCCCGGACCGAACTCCGGAACCTGATGGACGAGCTCATCGCCTTCTGGAAGGAGAAGCAGTTCGCGCTTCGCGGCTTCACCTACGATGAGGAGCAGAAGGCCGGTGTGCCGTTCGATCCTCAGAAGATGGAGCGCAAGCTTCCCTCGATGGCGTGGCGTGAACTCATGTCGCGCCTCGAGATCCGCCTGCCGCTCGACAAGCCCGTGGCTCACCTGAACGCGATGGCGTACATGGCCTTGCGGACCGATGACCCCAAGGACTGGCACACGGTCGGAGATCTCCCCGAGAGGAACGCGATCTTCGAGAGCAGGGTTCGTCGGATCTCGGTCAACTACGTCGGCCACACCTTCGAACGCTCTGGCGTCATGAGCCGGGTGATCGAAGAGGTGGAGCACGTCAGGATGGGTCCCTCGGAGGGAGTGAAACAGCAGGGCAAGTCGCTTGCTCAGGACATGCTCGAGAGACAGGCACGCGACCTGCAGAAGACCTGGGGCTCGTTCTCGAAGCAGGAGCGCGAGCATGAGTGACCTCGACCTGATCGAGCCCTACGCTCACCTGTCGTTCCTCGCAGCTCTCAAGGCCGCGTTCCCCAATTCCACGATCAACTCAGTAGGCGTTCGACCGAACAACGAAGCAGAGGAGTGGTTCGATTTCACCCCGATCGGTGACGCCCGTATGCGTACGCGCAAGGCCGTCTGGGGTGGAATGATGGTGTGGCAGGTCGCCTGCTGCTCCAAGCTCGAGGAAGCTCGAGAGGACCACGACACACTGGCGCCATTCAAGATGGCGTCCAGACTCCGCACCGCGCTCGAGAAGACGGATGTCCCGATCAGAACGATCGGTGTCGCTCCCGAGCCGGTCATAGGAGTTCTCCAGATCAAAGAGGCACGGCAAAGTTACCTGCCGCGTCGTAACATCACGTTCCAAGGTGAAGGCAATTTCGCTGTGGAGCAGGGTAACACCCACAGTGTGGTTGTCACGTTCCAGGCTGTGCTCATCGCCAGCTAGGAGGAGAACAGTGAGTCAGAGGACGAGAAACCTGACGCACGGGCAGATCACGCTGGTCGACGGCAGCACGACGCCGAAGACCCTCGTGGTTCCGATCGAGGACGGGAACCTCCGGTTCAACGTCCGCCGCCCGGCGAAGGTGATCATGAACCGCGGCCGAGTCGCCGGACTCGCCGAGGGCAACGAAGAGCCGATGAACGCCTCGTTCTCGGCGAAGTTCGAGGAGTGGACGGGCAGGACGCTCACGGCGTTCGCGACCGTTCCCTCCGTTCCCGACGCGATGCGCCGAGTGGGCAACGCGGCGGACTGGGTCAGCACGCTGGACTGCGGTCCGTACTGCGTCGACATCCGCTTCGATCTCGACAACCCGTGCGAGGCGAACGGCATCGACCAGAACGAGCGCATCGTTCTGCCGGACTTCCACTGCGACGACATCGCCTTCGAAGAGGGCGACAACGCGGACATGACGACGTACACGGGCATCTGCGCGTCGCTCGAGCCCACCAGCACCCGAGGCGTCTAGCTACAACCGCGGCGTCTAGGCCGCTTCACCGAAGAGAAGGAGAACTGAACATGAAGATCCGTGGCAAGGCGAAGCTCAACACCCCTCGGAAGGTCGTCACGCTCGTGCGTACGACCTCCGAGGAGGTCGATGGCAAGCAGGTCGAGCAGCAGGAAGTGATCCAGATCAGGGTCCGTGCCCTCGCGATGGGCATCGACCAGAAGATGTTCGAGCTGTTCCCGGAACCCGTGAAGCCGCAGGACTACCTGAAGAACGCGTCCGGCGTCATCATGCGGGATCCGGAGACGAAGAAGACCACCATCGTCGACGTCGAGACGAAGGAGTGGCGTGAGGCGAACTCGAAGATCATCCACGGCCGCATGGCCTACATCCTCTTCCACGGGATCGACGATCCGTCCGTGGACTTCGAAGCGAACGGCGCCGACGTCACGAAGGCCGAGTTCTTCTACGGCCTGTTCGATCGGTTCGTGGAGTTCGGCCTGACCATGGGCGATCTGACCAAGCTCATGGGTGAGATCACCGGCCTCATGAACCTCTCGGAGGACATCGAGACTTCCAAGGGAAACTGATCGTCCGGGGTGTTCACGGGCAGCCGGAGAAGCTGCCCAAGCACTCCGGTCGCAGCATGGACTACTGGCAGCTGCGCGCGGTCGAGCTGGTCGACCCGCGCAGCTACTACGGAAAGCCGTGGAATGACCTGACGTACAACCAGCAGGTTCTGCTCCTTGCGTACTCCCAGCTGAGAATGCTGGAGAAGGCTGGACCCGAGGATGAGTGACGAGGTCTCTGCTCGTTTAGGAATAGACTCCGCCAAGTGGGCGGAGGGACTGAGCCAGGCTCAGCGTCACACCGTCGCCTTCATGGGGTTCATGGAGAACATGAACGCCGTCCTGCTGAAGCTGGCAGGCGGAAGCATGGAGGCGGGTGCGGGCATCGCCGCAATCGGTGGCGTGAGCGCCGAGACGCAAGCCACCCTCTCGAACCTCCTCGCCTCGGGTGCCGAAGCCGGCAAGATCATGGCCGCGATGGGTTCCACCTCAGAGGCGGTTAACGCCCAGGTGATGAAGCTCATCGTCGGTAACTCGAACGTCGAACAGTCCCTCGCCAAGCTCGGTCTCGCCTTCAAGAAGCAGGCGATCGACGAAGGCCTCTTCGTAGAGGCGCGGCGTAAGGTTCTCAGCATGGCTGAGACCCTGAAGGACAAGCTCGGCCCCGGTCAGATGCGCGATGCGGTGGACCCCACCACCGGCAAGAAGAAGCGCGGGATGTCGCCGGACATCCTCCTCACGAAGGACATCGACTTCCTCGCGGAGCAGGGACTTCTCCAGCAGGCGAAGCGCTACCGCAAGCTCGTCCAGATGGCCGACGTGGCTGGCGTCAAGATCCCCAAGTTCTCGCTGGGCTTCGGTGAGGACGACGCAGCCAAGAACCTCTCGAAGATCGGCGCTGCGATCGACATCGTCAAGGACAAGATCGCGAAGCTGAAGCGCATCAAGGATCAGCATCAGGCCGAGGACGACGCTCGTCTGAAGCGCAACATCCAGCTCATGGAGGAGACCGAGGCCTATCGCCTCAAGCTGCTCAAGGACATCCGTAAGGAAAAGAAGAAGATCCAGGACCAGGAGGACGCTGAGCTCAAGCGTACCCAGGCCCGGATGAAGGAGGTCGAGGACTACCGTCTCACCCTGCTCGGAATGATCGAGAAGGAGAAGGCGGAGATCCAGGCCAAGGACGACGCCCGTCTGAAGCGCACCCTCGCTGGCATCGAGATGGAGCAGACGTACCGGATGAAGCTCCTCAAGATGATCGAGAAGGAGAAGGCCGAGAAGCTCCAGGTCCGACGCGTCGATGCGAACCGTGAGATGAACCAGATGTTCGTCCACATGGAAGCCGCGACCGCGAGGAAGTACATCACCAAGCCCGACACCAGTGGTCTCTTCGGATCGCTGTTCGGGGTGGGTGGGAAGCTCGAAAGCAAGATGGTCGCCGGTACGTTCAGCGCGATCGAACGAGGCAGCCAGACCGCCGCGAAGGGCGTCATGTCCCTCGTTCGCTCGCTCTCCTCGGCCGGTAGCTCGATGGCATTCATGACCGCGTCGATCTCCGGTCTGTTCGCTCTCGTGACCGGTGCTACGCTCGGCGCTACGTTCAAGATGGCCAGCGACTTCGAGCACGCGATGCAGAAGATCATGATCCTCGTCAAGAAGGGCGAGTCCGATCTGCCGCGTCTGACCTCCCAGGTGAAGGAGTTCTCGAAGGCATTCGGCATGTCGCCGATGGCCTCGGCTGAAGGCTTCCGCATCGCCATCTCGAGCGACGTGCCTCCCGGTGAAATCCGCAAGTTCATGGACGAGGCGGGCAAACTCGCGGTTACGCACTCGACTTCCATCGAGAAGACCGCGGACATGATGTCCATGATGCGCAACGCGTTCAAGCTCACCACCGAGGACATGAGCCGCCTTCGCGACATGATCTTCGTGATGACCGATCGTGGTCGCGTTGAGGTCGACCAGTTCGCTGGTGAAATCGGCAAGATCTCCTCCGTCGCCGCCCTGGCTGGCGTGAACATGCAGGAGATGCTCGCGGGCTTCGCAGCCCTGTCCCGCACCAAGGGACCTGAGCAAGCGGGCACGATGCTGATCAACCTCTTCAAGCTGATCACGAAGCAGGGACCTGAGGCCAAGAAGATCCTCCGCGATTTGGGCATCACGCTCTCGCCGGAGCAGACGAAGGCCGAAGGGTTCATCAAGCAGATCGAGAAGATCCGCGAAGCTCTCGCCAAGAACCCCGCGCTGATCGAGCAGATGACCGAGGACTTCCGTGAGCTGCGGGCCTGGGGTGAGATCACCGGCTCCCAGTTCGAAGCTCTCAAGTCGATCTTCGAAGACATGTTCGCTTCCGTCGGTGAGGGAGACATCCACCTCGGCGAGATGATGAACACCACCGAGGTCCGGTGGAACAGGCTGATGGCGCAGATGCGCATCTCCGCGATGGAGATGGGTTCCGGCCTGATGGAAGGCTTTAGGGAGTGGATCGACAAGTCGGGCGGTGTGGAAGCGGCGATGCTCGGGATCCAGCAGAAGTTCAAGACCCTCGAGCTCGCTTCTCGCTACTTCCTCGGCACGATCCAGTTCGTCGCAACTGGTGTGGCTGCTCTGATGGGCATCGTGGCTGCTGCGGTGTACTCGGTCTGGAAGGGTATGCAGGGTCTCGCCACTGCGACCTCCACCGCGTTCAACATGACGGCCGCGAAGATCTGGCTGGCCGAGCTGCGAGGCATCGACGAGACGATCAAGTCGATGAAGAACCGCGGAGCCAGCGACGACGCTCCCAAGATCCAGGAGCTGACCGCCAAGCGGAACGAGCTCCAGGCCAAGATCACCGAAGCCAACGACAAGATCCGTGAGAACGACAAGAAGGTCGAGCAGACGTTCCAGGAATGGGGCAAGGGCATCGGGATGATCTTCGAGCCCGCCAAGGCTTCTGCCAAGGCGCTGGGCGACAACGCTGACAAGATCCACGAGCTGCAGCAGGAGATCAGGGACCTCGACACGATCATCGAAAACAGCAAGGCGGACCACGAAGCCCTGCTCAAGTTCCAGGAGTCCCTCAAGATCAAGACCTCCACGGCGACCGAGGCGATCAGGGATCAGGCTGCTGCGGTCAAGGAACTGGTGATCAACAAGTTGAAGGAGCAGGTCAAGGACGGTGAGGTCCTGCTGAAGCAGTGGGTCCACGACAACTCTGACTCGATCAAGAACATCATCAGTGGCTATCGCAAGATGGCCACCGAGCAAGAGCAGCTGACCAAGAACCTGCAGCGTCAGCTCAAGGACCTGACCAAGGACCGCGAGCGATACGACGACGCGGTTCAACAGTCCATCGACCGGATCGAGGAGCAGGACAAGACTCCGGGCGAGATCATGAAGTCCCGCATCGAACGGGGCGAGCTGCTCGAGAAGCGAGCCAATATCGCCGCCGGTCTGGGAGACCGTGACGAGGTTCAGCGGCTGATCGGAGAGGCGTCCAGCATCTACGAGTCGATCCTCGGCATCGACACCCTCAACACGAAGAAGAATCGTGAGACGGTGGTCGACGCCCTCGAGCGACTCCGGACCGAGATGGACAAGGTCTACCAGGCCGAGCAGACCGCGATCGAAGACAAGATGGCGCTCTCGGAGCAGGCAACCGCAGCCTTCCTCAACAACGCCAACGTCATCGAGACGCGGTTCAAGGCCTTCTCTCAGAGCATCATCGACCTGACGCGTGACATGCAGAAGCTCGGTCAGGCTCCGGACCAACAGGCGCTCGAGGGCTTCAAGACCCGGATCATGGAGCTGATGGAGGAGTCCCAGTTCTTCCTCGACATCCAAGAGGACCCTGCGATCGAAGCCCTGGATCGGACGATCGAGAAGATCAAGGCCGTCAAGATGGAACTCTCCACGGTTCCGGACTTCCTGCTCAAGGCTCTGGCCAATGACGAGGCTACGAAGAACATGCTGCTGCAGGGCACCGGCGCAACGGTAGCTCCGGTCGGAACCAGCAGCACAAGCAACAACACGACGAACACGACGAACGTTGACATGCGGGGCACCACGATCAATGCCGGCTCCGAGGGTGGTGGACCGAAGAAGGCTGATGCTCGGAAGCTGGCGAGGGTTCTCAAGAGACACATCGAGCGTGGCGAGGCACCCGCTCTTACCCGGAGGAAGTGACATGAGGATGGATGCGGAAGTGGTCCGGCTCACGCCGGAACAGGAGCGCGAGCGCCAGATCGCTCTCGCGAAGCGGACTGCGGAGCGCGAGGACCGTCTCCGCACGATCCGGTTCTCGAAGTTCCTCGAGCTCAAGGCCGAGTTCGGCAACCTGAGCGAGGACGAGGTGACCCACCTCATGAACCGCGCGGAGATCGAGTCGAAGGCCAAGACGGGCCTGGCGATGATCGGCGCGTTCGCCCTGACGAAGGGAGCGATGGTCGCTGCGGCGAAGTCGTTCATCAACTTCGTCAGGAAGCTGATGCCGTGGAACTGGACGAAGGCGTTCGTGATCCGCACCGGGATCGCGTGTGCGCTCGTCGTCGGAGGCGCGCTGACGTCGGAGCAGTGGCGCGAGGGGAAGCTGATCTCGATCCGCACGGCCGAGATCAACGGCATCACGACGGCCGGGTTGAACCACATCCTGGACACGGAGTTCCACGCGGGAACGCCGGTGACCACGTGGTACCTCGGTCTGATCAACGGCAGCTCGACTCCGACCCTCTCGGCCGCGGACACGATGGCCAGCCACGCCGGCTGGACGGAGTACACGACGTACTCCCAGACGAACCGCGTCGCGTGGGACGAGACTGCGGCGTCCTCGGGATCGATGACGTCGACCACGACGTCGGACTTCTCGATGAGCGGATCCGGCACGGTGGCCGGTGGCTTCCTGACGTCCGTGTCCACGAAGAGCGGGAACACCGGCACGCTGTTCATGACGGCGACGTTCTCGGGCGGCAACCAGACGGTGTCGAACCTCGACACCCTCAAGCTCACGTACACCCTGAGCACGACGGCGAGCTAGACCTCGTCGTCTAACGGCGGCACGGCGCCGTTTCCCTCTCTTCACCGGCGCTCGGGTAAAACTGGGCGCCGGCTTCCAAGGGTGAGCAATGCCGACCTTCACCGAAACGACGATCACGACTGATCATGGCGCCGCGACTATGAGCTACGGCTCGCAGTTCGGCAACAACCTCGTCAGGTTGGTGGGTGGTCGTCTGTGGGTCGCGTACGCCACCAGCGACGGTCGGTACATCAAGGCTCGCTATTCGGACGACTCGGGTGCCACGTGGTCCGCGGCTGAGACGGTGTTCGATGCTGGTAGCGGCGGCGCGGTGATCCGATCCTGCGGCATGTCGTTCAATGTCTCTGGAAGACTGGTGTGCATCGTCTCCGGCACCGCAGCGAACCAGATGAACGTCTATGAGAGGTCGACCCCGACCTCCACCGGATCCTGGACCTCCGTCATCACGGTCGGCAGCCAGTACTCCAGCAACAGCCAAGAGCACTTCTACATGCTCGGCTCGCCTCTGACGGACGTTTTCTTCCTGATCCAGCCGGCGAGCTCTGGCGGTGGTAACTCGGGAACCAACCGCATCGCGGTAACCAGGTACGTACCTGGAAGTCCGTGGGTAGGTACGGCGATCACCGGCAGCCCGTTTGCGTTGAGCAACTACTCCAATGGTGGCGGCCAGTTCGCGTGCTACGCGACACGCCGAGTCAACCCGATCATTGACGCGGCTGGTGACATCCACTTCGCTGCCGCTGGCGGTAGGAACAGCGGTAGCTCGGTCTACACGATGTTCTACGGGAAGATCAGCACGCCCTCTGGCTCCCCGTCGTACAGCGTCGAGGAAGCGTACGTCAGCGCGGGAACCACCGACGCCTACGCGATGATCGGTGTGAGCATCGTCCTGAACTCGAGCGGTGCTCCATACATCTACTGGACCTGGCGCGCCGGTAGCGGCTCCGCGATCAATCAGGCGTGGGGAATCAACAAGTCCTCGGGTTCCTGGTCAACCGCAGGTCGGATCCCTGAGAGTGATACGACCGCTGACGGTGACTACTGCATCGAAGCAAACGTCGTCGGTGGCGTTCCGTACATCCACTACATCTCACCTCGCCGTGACGGCAACACGAAGTTCAACCACGAGCACGGGACGGTCACGGGAGCTGCGCGGACGGCTTGGACAAACCAGAACACCTACGATGACAACGCAGGTGGTGGTGGTCTGTATCACGCCGCGTTCAAGTGCACTCAGTACGATACCGGTTTCGCGTACATCGCGACCAAGTCGACCAACACGGCGAACCTCCTGTTCCGCATCGCGACTGACATCGACTGGGACGAAGGCACGGCGATCTACAACCAGACGATCTCCCAGACGATCCGGTTCAACCAGCAGCTCTCGACCCAGGGCTTCGTCATCCGTGAGGTCACCTCGGCTGCGGTGAACTTCATCCCTGGTGGTGGACGTCAGATCGTGAAGACGGCCGCTGGTGTGATCTGGCACGTGTACTACAGCGGCGGTTCGATCAAGACCTCGTACTCCTCGGACAACGGAACCACTTGGACGGTGGTGGCTGTCGGACCCACGTGGGTTCCCTTCGGGGCGTGCATGGCGATCGGCGCAGGTGATGCCCCGGTCCTCGTGCTCACCCGAGCCTCGAACGACGACTTCTACATCTACCAGTGGAACGGTAGCACGTGGGTCCTGAAGAAGCAGCTGAACTCTCCGCTGGCCGAGTCCGAGTCGATGCAGATCGTCTACACGGGCTCGATCTACATGCTCGTGTCAGGCTTCATCAACACCTCCAGTGACCGGCGCGTCTTCTCATGGACCTCCTCCAACTTGACCACGTGGACCTCGCTCCTGATCAAGGACGGTGACACGGCGGGTACCGGTCCTCAGAGGTATCGCCGCGTTGCGGCCTGCACGGACACCAACGGCTACGTGCACGCGGTCTACAGCATCCGCTCCGGTGGAACGCACAAGCTCTACTACCGGAAGTACACCGGTTCGTGGGGAACCGAGGAGCTGATCCACACCGCCTCGAGCGGCAACAACATCACGGACTTCCACACTGGCCTCTCGATCGCGATCGACGATCTCGGTCAGGTGCATGTCGCCTGCCGCGTCCGTGGAACGATCTACACCGGTCGGGTGAGGCTGGCGTACTTCAAGCGGACGACCGTCTGGGCGGCGGTTGAGTACGTCCACGACGATGTAGATGCGGACCAGGGTTACCCGTCGCTGTCGCTGAACCTCAGGACCGCGATCATTTGCTTCGCGTCCTCCGGGCTGGGACTCGGCGTAGTCCACGCTCGCCGTGGTTCAGACGGGACCTGGGCGAAGACGACGATCACCTCCAATACGCGGGACAACATCCAGACCGTCCACGGTCCGGGGTATGGATCTTCGCTGAACTACACCCGCGGTGTGGTCGGTTCGATGCGTGGTTCGGAGGAGTACTTCTACTCCACGGACATCATCTCGGGCAACGCAGCCGCGATGGAGAACACGATCAACTTCACCTCGATCCTGTCGACGCAGCAGCGCGTCATGTCGAACGGGATCACGTTCACCAGCTTGCTCTCTGCGATCCGTGGCATCGGTCTCCGGTCGACGATCCACTTCACTCAGCAGCTCAACTTCGCGAGGACAAAGGTCCTCACGCCTGGGGTGATCCACTTCACGCAACACTTGGAAGGAACGATCCACACCCCTATCACCCAGACGATCCACTTCACCCACGAGCTGCAGGGCAACAAGGATCCGGTCAAGGCTCTGTCTCACACGATCCACTTCACCTCGTCGTTGAACAGGGTGCTGGAAGCAGACATGGAGAACACCATCACGTTCTCCGGCGTCCTGTCCACGAGCGTCGTCAAGAACCTGACCATCACTCAGACCATCAACTTCGGGTCGGTGCTCGGGCTGAACTTCACCCTGCGGAAGCCGTTGACCGGCATCATCAACTTCATCGTCGGTCTCGTGGCGATGAAGGCCGACGAGGGCTGCGAACCGGCCTTCACCCCTGAGCGACCGATCGCGGACCCCAACGATCTCGACTTCGTCTACCTGATCGGTCCTCTCCCCGATCTGCAGCTCACGGTCCAGCTCAAGAAGCCGGAGTACGGGAACGCTAGAAGGCAGTCCCTGCAGGTCAAGGTCAACCGAACCCGTGGAGGTAAGCTTCGCCCGCACGCGCGTACCCCGACCTACGAACCGCAGCCGTTGACGTGGAACGAACTCTCGTACCTCAAGCTCGAGGAGGTCCGTAACTTCCTCAGGGTATGCAAGGGCAAGAAGATCTACTACATCGACGAGCGAGGTCGCAAGTGGGTCGGTTACTCGACCAGCTCCGACATCGACTTGGCGGACGAGGCGTTTGAGAAGGGCGGAACGTTCCAGATGGACTTCGAAGGGGTACTCACAGTATGACTAGGGTGACGGTGTGAGAACCGTATCTGCAGCCAACCTCGCCAAGGCGATGGCTGACGACGGGCACGAGTCTCAAATCCTGGTTGAGATCGATACCGGCTCCGGCCTGCTGACCTTCTCGGATCGCGACCTCGATGGTTGCGACGGCCGCATCATGGAGCTGGCGAACGTCAGCATGCAGATCGCGGAGAATTCGCCGGCAACGGCGGGTTCCATCTCCGTGAAGCTCAGCGACGAGGACAAGTACCTGCTTGACCTGATCGGAACTACGCGGCTCGAAGGTCGGACGGCGAGGGTGCTGCAGATCTTTGACGGAGTCGTCGAAGACCCCATCGAGCTGATGGTCGGGCGGGTAGGAAGCCCACTGGTCTGGAACGAAGAGGACCGGACGTTCGAGTTCGACATCGTGGCGTTTTACGAATCGAACTCGGACACCGAGGTCCCGTTCGCTCCTGACGAGGACTCGGGTCTACAGGAGTTCGCGTGGAACAAGCCGTGGCCTCGGTGCTACGGTACGCCGGTCGATGCGCCAGCGGTCCTCGTGGTGGATGCCCCGAAAGGCACGCTGATCTACGAGCTCCAGCCCACCTACGATCACGTCGACATCGAGGTTGCGGACGACGTGGAGTTCCCTCTGAACGAAGAGGTGCTCGTCGAGATCGGGAACGAGTACATCACCGGGACGTTCACCGTCCTGTCGCTCGACCCCACCGTGGTCCTTCGCTTCCACATCCGCACCCGCAACGAGAGCAAGGGTCAGGTTCACTCCAAGCTCCGAAGCGAGCTGACCACCATCGAGCAGGACCCCAACAACTACAACTCGTGGGAGTCTGATCCGCGCTACGCGGCATGGGATACGCAGGGCAAGATCCTTGCGGGCAACTGGCTCTACCTCCTCAACTTCGACTCTGCCTCAGAGGGTGGTATCCTCTCGGGCATCAACATCCCTGGATCCGGTACAATCTACGGGTCGTTCACGGTCCCCAGCTTCGTGGGCAACAAGAACTACATCCTGTACCAGAAGGGTGATGCTACCCGTGGCCAGTTCCCTTGGATCGTTCCCTCTGGACTGTATTACGTCACCAGTGGGGCCATTGCAGATATCCGTGGCGTGCACGATGTCAACGAGACCCTCTGGCCAGCTGGGACTCAGATTCGCCTGGTCACCGACGTGGTCTACGTCGCCAACGACGTTCCGAGCCAGTCTGTGCTACGCGTTCGGGCCTGGCGCGAGGTTCAGCTGGATGCTCGTGGAGGGAGGACGCGGGAGCTGGTAGTCGTCCCCAGCTCGTGGTACACCGTCAACCTGAACGACACGGTGGCCGGTAGGTCGTGTACGACGATCACGCTCGAGAAGCCGCTGTCTGCCCGGGGAACGGGATGGCAGGACGATCTGTACGTCACCCTCGTGACGACGGTAGGGTCGAACGTCGCCGACATCATCGAAGACCTGATGACCGAAGCCGGCATCGCGGTTGACGCCACCTCGTTTGACAACGTAGCCACCGAGTGTGAGAAGTACCCGATGAACTTCTCGTTCACCCAGCAGCGTGACGCGCTTGCGGTGGCCGCGGAGATCGCGTTCCAGGGTCGCTGCGCGCTGTCCGTACTGGGAGCCACCGCGTACCTGAAGTACCTCTCGCTCGCTCCCACCTCGGTGGACTTCACCTACAACGAGGACACCACCCTCGAAGGAACGGTCCAGGTCACCTCCACCGAGACCACTAACATCTCCAACGATCTCTGGGTAACGTGGCATCGGCGTGGTAGCCAGCAGCACCCGGAACGGTTGCACTACAAGAGCGTCGTGTCGATCCTCGCGTACGGGCGGAAGAAGAAGGACCTCGAGATCTGGGTCTACCGCCACCGGAGGCTCGTTCAGAAGACCGCGCAGTTCTGGTTCAACCGCTGGTCGAACGCGTGGCGGAAGCTGCGTGTCATCGGTGACACCGATGCGATCGCGATGACGGTGTACGACGATGTGAAGTCGACGCTGTCGGAACTCGTTACGGACGCGATGATCGAGCAGCTCGAGCACGACACGGAAGAGAATCAGATCACCGCGCTTCTGTGGACCCCGGTCGTTGTGGGAAACAGCACCCCTTCCAACCTCGCCTACCTCGAAGACGATGACGATGAGGCTCCAGCCGATATCATCATCACTGACGACTACTACGTCGCTGAGATCATCGAGGTCTCGGCACTCGACCTCGGTCTCTCGGAGAAGGAGACGCACCTCGGTGTAGCGGTCACCTCCGAGACGCCGGCTGGTTCGATCGGTGGCGTCTTCAACGCCAAGCTCTACCGGAGCAACAACGTCGATGGCGAGGTCTATCTCGACGACGTGAGGGTCCAGAACATCTCAGGCACGCCGATCGTCGAGGGCGATCAGGTCATCATCCACCGCGCGGAGGACGGGACGTTCTACGCGACCAAGGGTTCGGGAAGCGGAACCACCACCGCTCGAGGTGGGACGCAGTTCGGTGTGATGGCGGTGGACGAGGACGGTGATCCGACCGGCTTCGATGACGCCATCGATCCGAACGATGTCCGGTGGAATACCGCCTTGACCGTGGATCAGGAGAGCAAGTACGTCACCTGGAAAAGCGAGAACGCACCGTCGGACTCGGGCATCGACTACGACTACCGTGGCGCGTTCCTCGCTGGGATCCTCGCAGATCCCAACACCGGTCACTGGCCCGACACCTTCAAGAAGCCTAACCACCCGACCTTCTCTAATGAGTCCAAGTACGCCTACCTCATGCCTCACTACGCGGGATACTGGACCGGGACGAACCACGACGTCTACGTATCTCCTGACCAGAACAAGGACCACTACGTGAGCATGGAGCTGTTCCAAGTCGGATCAGCCTTTAGCTCGTCGACTGGAAACCGGATTGGTCGGAAGATCGGATCTTCAAAGGTCTTTGCCGGTCAGGTTCTCCCGGTCTACCTCGCCAATGACGGTACCGCGTGGGTGCTCCCGATCGACAACCCGTACGGGCTCGCGATCGTGACTCAAGACTCCGCGGACAAGGACAACATCCCTGCCAAGCTGTACAAGGACTCGGCCTTCACGGAGAGCCTCGCAGAGGTGATCACCGTCAAGACGCCGCGTCTGCAATCCACCGCCAAGATCTCGGCCGGGACGATCCTGGTCGTCATGCGAGTTGCGGACTCGTGGTGCGGCTACCTGCCGCTCATCCGTCCGCGAGTCCCGGCATGAGGTTTCTCGAGCTCGACCCGTATACCGGAACTGGCGTTCTGGTCTTCGACTGCCCGTGTAAGAACGGGTCGAGGGTCCGGTTGCCTACGGACAGGTGGATCGTTGAGAATTGGCCGGGAGACAACGTCACCATTCGCCCGTCGGTCGATCTCCGACCGAACCACGGGTGTCACTTCACTGTGACGAACGGTGAGGTCAACGTACAACCATGACGGTTCATGTGACCAAGGAGAGGTACGTCGACGAACCCGGGCATCTGCTCGGGATGCGGGAAGACGAGCCGCTCCACATCCCTGACGAGCTCTCGTTCTATCAGGCGACTGGTAGGCGACTGATCGCTGAGGACTTCTACCAGTACTTCGAGAACACGCCGTTCAATCTGTTCAGCGGTCCCGGACCTGCGGTCATTGGTGGGTTCACGTGGTCGAACCTCTGGGTCGATAACATCGCCACGATCGACCTCACCCCGTTCTTCACGCAGGCGCAGATCATCGGTTCGGAGGTCGTGTACAACGCATGGCGCATCCGAGGGATGTGGCGTTCGGGGTACATGATCGCGTACTACGGGACTAACCCCAATGTGGGGTTCACACCCAGCATCAGCACGATTGGGCACGGTGCACAGAACTTCACGCCGGTAGGTAACGGCTTCGCACTGGGACTGAACTCCACCAACCTGATCGTCAAGGTCGGGAACCAGTACTTCTGGACCGGTGGTAATCAGGACATCTACTTCCCCATCAACTTTCAGATCGAGCTCGGATACGGCAACCCTTTCGATGGTATGTCGAACCCTGCTGCAACCTTGAACTGGCCTGCGTATACGTCCGGACTAGGAACAGACCTGTTGGGCTATAGGGCTTGGAACCCGAACTACGCGTGCTTCAATGGACTGGCAAACGCCCCGAACGTGATCGCTCAGGGTGGTTGCCCATTTACAGGACAAGGCGGATACGTCCCACCGGATCCGCCGCCCGACCTATGAGATCTTTCATCGTCTGCGGTCCCCAGAGCAGTGGCAACAGACTCGTAGCGGCGATCCTAACCCGCGCCGGACTCAGTGGTTCGGGGAGCACGGACCAACCAACGGACTACAACATCAACTACTCGAAGGAGTGGGTGATCATCAACCACTGGAACCGGATCCGCGAGTGGATCGCGTACTTCAACGCCAATGGTCATCAGGTAACGATGCTGATCCCCATCAGGGAAGCCCACGCCTGCGCGTCGTCGATGGTGAAGACCGGGCATGCGTCGAGCTACGAGTCGGCGCTCAAGCACATCAACACCGTGGTGGCCGCGAACCTCTCGCTGGCTCTCATCATGGGAATGCGGGTCGAGCTGATCCCCTACTCGTCGCTGAGCACACCCGGGATGGTGAAGCAGTTCCTCATCAGACACGGTCTTCGCAACGATAACTTGGAGGAGCCGTTGCCCTTGGTTGGGCAGATCGCGCCACCGCAACCGGAGAACCTCGACAAGAAGCATTACGCGGAGGCTTAGATGCCGGCTCCCAGTCACATCATCACTGTCGACACCACTGAGTTCGGGGTGTTGAGCGTCGACGCTCGAGAGATCCTCGCGATCGCGAAGAACAAGAACGGTGCGGCGATCGTGGTGATCAAGACGAGGCCGGAGAAGCGGTACGACACGAACGAGACCTACGACGCGGTCCTAGCCAAATGGAAGGCGGCTACGATATGAGCAGGGTGAACCTCCCGGGTTGCAGCAACTGCGACGGTCTTCGTCGAGACGAGGACGGGACGATCTGGCTGACGAAAGCCAACAAGCAGGTGGAAGCCTACCTCGATCGTTCGATGATCAGGCTTCGGCCTGGGACCCGACGCTGGCGGCAGATCGAGCCGGGAGAACGCATGAGCCTCGCGATCGAGCAGTACAAGAACGCCCACGACGGGATGATCGGTCTGATGCTCGGGAAGGGACCGAGCCTCGACAACTTCCTCGTCGAGCAGAAGCGTCACCGCTGGCACGTCGTCCCGATCGGGATCAACGAGGCGGGGCTGATGTACCCCTGCAAGTACGTCTTCGCGCTGGACGAGGGTCCGCTGCTCTCGCTCGCGAAGAGTGGGACGAAGGCGATCGCCTGCGTGGAGCCGAAGCAGTCTCACCAGCCGTTCGCCAATCTGGCGATCTGGGAGTGGGGTATCCACGCTTCACCGGGGTACGAGACCGCACCGGTGGCGCTTGAGATCGCGGCCGGCGTCTTCGGCATCAAGACGTTCGTCATGGTCGGGTTCGACGGTTACGACTCGGGCAAGGACGACTACGCGAAGAGTCTGGCCATACCTCCGCGTCCCAACTCCGAGGGGAACTACGCCACGGTCAACAAGAACATCGACCGCGCAGCGTTGATCCACAACCTGAACCTCGTGTGGTGGCACCGGGGCGGGAGCGCTGGCAACTTGGAGGGTCGCACTCGGCTCGCCAAACCCCGGGCCACCGGGACAACTGCTACGACTTGAGAACTGCAGCTACGACTTGAACGCCTTCTTGACCTCGGCTCGATAGGACTTGAGCTTCTTCAAGTCCTGCGAGCCGGGGGACAGCATCGCGATGTTGAGCCAGGCCGTGGGCGACATGTCGCCGTAGTGCTCCGTCTCGTACTTGCAGGCGACCTCGACGCGGTGCAACCACTTCACCCGCTTCGAGATGCCGGGACCATCGAGCTTCTCGATCGTGTCCTTCATGAGACCGATCTTCTCGATCTTCACGCCGCTACGCTCGAGGATCGGGATGCATCCCTCGAACCGCTCGAGCAGCTTCTTGCGGTTCATTTGCCTGCCGCCTTCTCGAGCTTCTCGAGCATGAGCTCGGCCTCGTGGTAGCGGCCGGAGTCCCACAGCCTGCAGAACTCCATGTACTTGCCCTGACGAACCTCCTTGGGGAGGTCGAAGAACCGGTACGCCAGCTTGGCGTTGGTCTTCAACAGGTCGCTACTTGCCACGCTGCACCTCGATGATCTTCATGACCTTGCGGGCCGCCAGCTCGTCGTCATCGTTCATTGCCTTGATGAACTCCTCGACCTGCTCTTCCGACACCTTGCCCAAGGCGCGGAACCTCACGAGCATGTCGATGCGACGGCGGTACTTCTGGAACGAATCACGCAGCTCGACCTCGAGCGTTGCGAGGTCGGCCTTCTTCTTCGCCATGTCAGACCTCCAGCTGTGACAGTAGTGCGTCCTCGACTCTCAGATCGGGACGCCGCTTCAGGAACCGGGGATGCCACAGCTTTCCATCCTCGGTTACGTCGGATGAGGCAACCTCAACGACGGTATGTACTGGCCAAGCGAGGGGACTACGTTCGCTCATGCCGAAGCCCGTACCAGCGGCTCCGACCGGCTTCAGAATTCCTCTACTGTCAAGCATGCCGAGCCAGAGACTCCCCATCTTTCCCAGCATCTGACCCGTCTTGCCTTCCTTGCCGGCGTTGTAGCCGGTGACCACCGCGATATACTTCTTGAACCGCTTGACCTTCAGCCAGGACTTGGATCGCTTGCCGTCCTGGTAGTAGTGGTTCGGCTCCTTGAGCATCAAACCTTCGCGAGCCCACGGTTGCGTCCACAGAATGCGCGCAGGACCGGGGAACACCATGTCCACCTCGTCCTTGTACTTCTCCATGAAGCCGAACATGACGAGCTGCAGGGTCTGCCGTCGCCTCTCGAAGGTCAGGTAGCGCGTGTCCCTGCCGTTGTTCATCAGCAGATCGAACGCGGTGAACTTCAGCGGCTCGGTAGCGATCTGACGCTTGAGTGACTCAGCGGTGTGGCAGCCGAGGATCTCCATCGTGGTCCGCGAGTTCTTGCCCCACGTGACCTCGCCGTCGATCACGGTGGTCCCCTCTACGAGGCCATCGCTCCGCGTCCAGGCGAGGTGCGTCGCCTTGTCGGCGTACTCCCCGGTGTGCTTGCCCTTCACACGGGTCAGCGCCCGCGTGTAGTTGCAGTTCTTCTCCAGGTAGAGAACCACGCGAACGCCGTCGAGCTTGATCTCGGCGTCCCACTGGAACTGCTGCTCGGTGAACTTAGGTTTCAGGTCGTCGTCCACCTCGTAGTCCAACGTGGTCGCCAGCATTGGTGCGTAGTTCATTCCATGCTCGCATCTACGACGAAGTCGCCGTTGGCCCACTTCTCGATGATGAACCGGGTCTGTGGGCGAAGGTCCGGTTCGTCAGAGCACTCCCAGATCACGAGGCACTGGGCGATGAACGCCACAGGTCCACCGTTCTTCGTCTTGCCGAAGCGGTCGCCCTTGATCTGACAGGTCGCCTCAGCGTGGTTCAGCTCGTGCTTGCGTACCCCGGCGATGCACCAGCGGGCGCAGGTGTCACCGTCGTAGGACTGCTTCTCGAGCAGGATGAGGTAGCGGTTCACGGCTTGCGGTTCCGGATCGTGTACTTCTCCCCGCACTTGCACGTCCCGGTGAACTCGTCGTTCAGGACGCAGGCGTGCGTCAAGTTGATCCACTGGTCGCAGAGCGTGGAGTACTCGTTGTTCACGAAGATCTCGCGGTTGTTCTTCAGCATCAGCATGGAACCCATGACGGGCTGGAACTTGCCCTCGGCGTTACGCATCTTGTGGGTGAACGGTGAGACACCCATGACCATGTCGAAGTCGAACGTGGTCTTGGTCATGCTCTCGCCATCCGTGCTGACGATGAACACCTCGATCAGCGGCTTGCCGTTGCTCATTTCATCTCACTCCAGTCCTTCATGCTCTGCTTCCACGAGATGCGCAGAAGCGGAACGGTTGCCCTATAGCGAGACACGGCTTCCTGTACCGCGTCCTCAACTGCTTGAGCGATGTTAGCGTGGACGACCAGCAGTTCATCGTGGACCTGCATGACGCGGACGATCCACGGGTGGATGCCACACGGTTGGATGTCCCAGACCCGGCGCTGCGTACCCTTCGTGATTCTGGCGCCCGTGGACTGGATCTCGTGGTTCAAGGCGGCTCGCATGTTCGAACCTTGGATGCCGAACGCGGCTGCGTAGAGCGCGGTCTGACAAGCTCCGGTAGCGGTCTGCGTCCTGTCGCGCCGCTTGACCTGGAACTTACCTAGATCAGCGAAAACCGGCGGCATGTCTTGCGCCAGGTTGAACAACGCCTCAGTGATCTGGTTCTCGAGCGTGAAGTAGCGGCGGTCACCGAGTAGACTGTTCACGTACTCTGCGGGCTTGTGCCAGATCACCCGGGTACCGAGTCCATGCGGCTGCCGCATCGAGCAGAACTCCATCGCTCGCTTCTCTCGGTACGCCATCATCTGAGGGTAACGCTGAGAGATGCGGGTGAAGAACTGCGTTATCTCCGCTTCCTGTTTGTCAAGAACCGTAGAGAGCTTACCAGCCTGTGCGCCATACGAGAAGGCGAGGTACCCCTTCTTAGCGCGGTCATAAAGGCTACCAGCAGCCTTGTTCGCAACGACGACCGAGTAGTCGAGCTCGAATGCCATCTCCCCGAAGAGACCGTGGATCTTCTTGCCTGAGGTGAGGTCTCGTCGGAGTGCTGGGTCATTGTAGGCTGCGTCTCCTATGAAGGGTTCGAAGGAGTCGAAGTCTCCACCGGAGAAGTCTTCACCTGGGAAACCATATAGAAAGACGGCCCGCATGGGTCCCCAGTTATCAATGCCATGTGCATTGAGGCCACCAGCTCCAGACATCCGAGCGGATTTAGCCCCAAGGACTTTGAAGTCCGGATGAAAGCTGCCAACTCGCCATAGCTTACCGGCAAGATTAGCTCGCTTCTCCGCAGTTCGGGCAGCAATGACTCCTGCAGCGAATTGCGCAGCTCGATGGTCTCCCACGATTGCAGTACCATCATCCAGAGATCCCGTGTGCGATCCGTCATTGTTCCAATGCACAACCTGCTCAAGTGTCTCTGCCTTTGTATCTTGGACGACCAGTTTCTCGACGTCAGACAGAAGGGGCATGAGCCCGGCCTTGACCTGCGTTGGAGAGCGTACAGCACTTCGAGCCAGGTCAATCTGGGACTTGTAGAGAGCGAGGGCTCGGTCTCGATCAAGGTTGAAGCCTCGCCACCGTGTTGCAGCAACTTGGCAAGCCAGGATGGAGTCGTCGTCTCCGGCTGGTGGTCGTCCCCAGTGGAACCACAGTCGCCGGAGGTGTTCGACGTCTTCTGTGGCATACTCTTGCGCCTTCTTGTTGGTGTACCAGTAGTCGATCAAGCCGGGAAGTTTCTCCGGCCACTGACGCTTGGCGGACCAGGGGAAGTACTGCGTCTTCTTGTCGTCCGTAGTCTTGAGTTCGTCGGGGAGCGGGAAGTCGATGGTCTCGATACCGAAGATGTGTTGGATCAGCGGCTTCAGAGCGGCGGTGGCTCCGAAGGCCAGTACAATGTCTGGAAAGTCGGGGTCCTTCTTGTCGTCCACGTACCAGTCTTTGCCGTACTTGAAGTGGATCTTATCGAGCGAGACAAGGCGCGCAAGCTCTTCGCAGAGAAGAGGGGCGAGTAGCTTAGGTACACGGCGTATAGCAATGGGATCTCGGTCCATAAGCACCTGCATGGGCCCGCGAAGTGCGTGCAGGTAGAGGTCAAGAGCTGAGGCGGGCTTGAGACAGAGAGCTTCTCGGGAGCCGCGGAGTTCATTGGCTCGCCACTCTGCCACTGTCGGAGGATCGCTGAGATCCTTGAAGTGTCGGAAGACATTGTAGTCCTTGTTCGCCATGAACCAGTCGAACGTCAGGTTGAAGCCGCAGATCTCCGAGTTGGTGAAGTCCTCCAGCAGTTGCAGGGTCTCACGAACCGGCCGTCGCCACACGTGGTGGATCTGGATCGGGTCGTTGTCGATCGCGTGCTGCCAGATTACGGCGGGTCCTACGAACCCAGCGGTCTCGGAGTCGAGGAACCTCACGGTGTGACCAACCTCACCATCTCAATTGGGAACTTCGCGGTATCCAAGACACCGCGTCGGTTGAACCATTGGCACGTGACGAACTTCACGGTCTTCTTGTTTACCGACATTAACGGGCCACCGCTCACCAACTGGACCACGTCTCCCTTCTTGAGATCCTCGGGTTCGCGCTCTGCAGCGGCTGGAACAGCAACGCGAGCTGCGTGCTCAGCGATGCGTCGGTCCCTGTCAGGATCACTCATCTCACATCCACCCCACACTTAGGACACTTCTCACCGCGGAAAACACCGCCGTGACTACATGGCGTCTTCCTTACGATGGTCCCACCCGGCGTGGAGATCCAATGGTCACGGTGATCCTCCAGCCACTTGTGGACGCCGACCATGTGGTTGTAGGCGAGCGCCTCCATCGTGACCGATAGCTTCTCATTGCACACTGTGCAGATGAGAACGATCCCGATGTCGGGAGACGCGAGCACGTTGTAGGTCTTGAACTCGTTACTCATAGTGCTGCAATCCTCTTGCGCAGATCGTCATACGCGGACTCGGCGTAGCGGCCGGCCTGACCCTCGAGACCAGCGTCGTGCGCGATCATCATCTCGAGCTCGGTCCGACAAGCGAGCAGTTGGACCTCTCGATCGAGAGCTCGTTGCCGTTCTTCGGTCTGTTCCTCCACCGTTCGCTTGTAGGTGAGGACGTACTCGCCCATCCAGCCGGCGGCGGTCTTCATGCCCTCGGCGGCTGAGCACATCCGGGATGCGGCGGAGCGCATCCCTTCGACGTCGATGTAGTTGCTCATTTGAGGCCGAGCTCCGTCAGACGGTCCTTGACGATGCGGTACTGCTCGAGCCAGTACTTGCTGGCCATGTCCCGCATCTGGTGGAACAGCGGGTGGCTATCCGATCGCATGAACCGGATAGCCTCGCAGTTGACGTGGCCAGGAACCTGGCCCTTGGAGTAGGAGAGGAACCAGGTGTCCGACTCCTCGAGATCGCGCAGGACGATGTTGATCTTGTCCCGCTTCTCGATGAGCTTCATCACCTCAGGGATGTCCCTCTCCTTCATTGGTAGTCCCACCTGTGCATCTCAGCAATGAGCTTCCCGAAGTGCTGCTCGATCGCGTGGTGATCGATGAGGACCTCGCAATTCTTAGACCCCTGGAGTTGGAACGTCCGTGGGTTGAAGTTCCGCAGCGAGTCGAACGTCTCGAACTTGATGCCGTTCTCATCGCGCCACGGTGTACGGAAGACCTCGCCCTGATCTTTGGTGGCGAAGATCACGTAGACCGCCTTACCCGCTTTCGCGAGTCGGTCGGCTTCGTCCAGCATGCGGAAGGTCCTACCGCTCCGTCGCGGAGGCAGGACCTTGATCATCGGTCGACTGAACTTGCTGACGCAGTCCTCGTGCGGGCAAGCGTCGCGACCATACAGATGGTGATGTTCGCTCACTTGCGCCACATCACGTAGTGGTCCTGGTGATCCCGGTGGATCTGCGCCTCCCACTCGGGGTGCTCGCGGAGGAACCGGTCGGCGCCGTCCTTGATGCCCGGGAGCTTGAGGTCGTCCACGATGATGCAGTGGGAAGCGAAGGGCGCGACCAGGCAGAGGTCGTGGTACGCGGCCCACTCGCTGTGCTCACCGTCGACGTGGACGAGGTCGAACATCCCGGCCAGCGGGAGCTCGGTGAGGGTGTTCGTGTCGAACTTCATCGCGGTGATGTCCAGGACGGGGATGCCCTGGTCGATGCAGAACGCCACCACTCGGCGGCGGGCTTCCTCGACCGGGATCTTGTACAGCTCCGAGTCGATGAGTACCATCCGCTTGATGCCGGCGAAGCCCGCGAGGACGGCCATCGCCGACCACCCGTACATCACGCCGATCTCGAGGAACGAACGCGGGCGGACGAGAGCCGACCACGTCATGTAGTGCTCGTAGTAGTTCTCGCGCGGCGGCCACGCGAACTTGCCCGGGTTGTCGTCCCAGTACGGCTTCATCTTGACAGCGAGATCGGTCCTCATATGACTCCTGCGTGGGTTGGCCACCAGTAGTTGCAGCCTACGCAGCAATACGTGGCGGGTCTGTTGACTATGTCACCCCACTTCGCATAGACGGTGGGGTTCTTGTGGTAGAGAGCACGGATATGGGAGAGGTGGAGACGCTGATCGCCGAGCCACGGCGGATCTTCGCGGCGGCTGTAGTGCTCCCCGGCGATCATGAACCAGTCGGGAATGTGGTGGACGAAGAAGGCTTCGGTCCGAGTTCCCCAACGAACATGGCGTTCGTCGCTCATGATCTTGCCGTAGATCGCCAGGTGGCCGGGGTACGGTCGCCACATGTCGAAGGCCGGCTGACCGATCTGTTTCTTGTCGAGGATGGCCTCGAGGATGATGCGCGCCTCACCGACCTGGGCAAGTAGCCGCTGATCGTCGAGCGCCTTCGCACAAACGGTGAAGACTCGGGAGGGGAGGAATGTGATCACGTGTTCTCCGCCAGGTGTTCCCCGATGTGGTCGTGAACCTTCTTGAGGAGAGCTGTGTTCAGGCGCTTGAACGGTGGAACCGTGAGGTTCTTCTGCTTCTCGCCCGGCCACCACGTCAGGACGAACCGGTGGATGCAGTCCTTCATTGGACACCGCATCACGAGCCTCACCGACCCGCCCGCTCCGAAGGATACGTTCGCCACTCACGTAGTTCCTTGGCGCATTATGCCGCCTGCTTCAGCGCGCTGGTGACGTGCTTGATCGTGAGACCCGACATGTGGCGCTTGGTCAGCAGCCGTTCGAGGACGAGGATGTCGGTGCCGAGGTTCAGGATGTCGATGATCGTCGCGCCGAGTTCCATGTCCATTCCAATTCGATGAATACGGTCTTCCCCTTGCTCGCGACTCTCGCCCTCGAAATCGTTACTGAAGAAGATCGCACAGACTGCGGCAGTAAGAGTGAGTGCCATCGCCCCTTTCTTGGGGTGAGCGACGTAAGCAACCTTCGGAGGGAAACCCTTGCGGTTCTGGAAAGCTGCGTAGGCAGATTGAAAGTCACGACCATCCCACGTCTCGAGGGACTTACCGTCATACTTCCAGACCAACCATCCTTCCTCTTCGCAGACCGCCTTGATTCGGTTGATCGACGCGGTATACGCGGCGTAGATGATGACACGCCCTTGCTCCGAGTACTCGTCAAGGAGCTGGCGGAGAACCGCTTCCTTCGCCCCACCCGCGTACTTCGGCTCATGGGTCTCCTTGTCGTAGAGGAAGCCGTCGCTCAGTTGGCGGAGGCGGTTCAGCGCATCGAGCGCGTTCTCCGAGTTCATCGCGATCATCTCGGCAGCGCGGATCAGGTCCGGCGGTACGTCGCACTGGATCCTGCGGTAGATCTTCGCGGGAAGATCCGGCTTCTCGACCTTCAGGACGAGGCCGTCTAGCCGCTTCGAAAGGAGACCGACCTCGTCCGCGACCTTGCCAGTTCCCTTGCAGTAGTCGCAGTTCTCGGAGTCGAACTCCTTCATCAGCATCTGTTCCATCTGACCACGCTTGTTGACGTTGATCAGTTCCTCTACCTCACGCTTCTTCTCCTCGGACATCTGCACGCCCGACTCGAGCGCCAACTTGTGCATGCTCTCGAGTTCCTTCCGGATCCCCTCGAGCTGGTTCTCAGCGGCGGTGCGCTTCTCCTTGCAGGACACACAGTCGCTTCCATCCTTCCACTGCACATGGTGCGGATACTTGCCATGCATCCCCAACCTTTCCTCAGTGACGGCCAGTCGCTTGCGTTCCGCGTACCAGGAAGGTTCCTTCAGGTAACCGGGACGCGCGATCTCACACGGCATCCACCAGTCGACCGGCTCGTTGGGGTCCGGGGTTCCGGACATCTCGATCAGGAACTCCTCGCCCTTCCAGAAGGCTTCCATGTTCTGGGAGAGGTAGAGCGCAGCCTCCGATCGTTGGGTCTTGTGACCCTTCACGCGGGAGCACTCGTCCATGATCACACGGCGGGGAGGAGGAGTTCCTTCCTTCCACGTGGACATCTCACGCTTCAGCCCGTCATACGTGATGAGCTTGGGCTTGATGAGGAGCTTGTGCTTCCGGAAGTCTGCGATCACGGCTTGGATGCCTGAGTCCGGAGCGATGTACCAGGGTATATCACCCTGATCGGTCAGCTCCATGAACTCCATGGCCACGAGCGTCTTTCCAGTTCCGGGCTTACCTGCCAGGATGGAGCGCTTGCGAGTGATCACGTGGGAGAGCATGACCATCTGGTGCTTACCCAGACAGAAGAGGCAGCCGCACTCCGGGCACGGGCCGTTCGGGTGCATCTTGTGGCCGCAGGGTTCGGGGCGGTTCGGCTTCACGTACGGGAGAGGCGCATCGTACGCGGCGAACACAGGCTTGCCAAGCATGAAGCCCAGCGCGAACTTGTTGCGCATCGAGCGCTTCACAGTCCAGGTGCGCTTGCTGGGATTCCAGCGGGCACCCTCGAGGTTCTTCACCTCATCGAGCAGACCGCGATTATAGGCGAACGTCAACTCCCAGTTCTCTCCAGACTCCTCGATCTGGCAGGGAACTAGGAAGCCGCCAGCCTTCAGCTTCACAACTGGCATGCGACCCTCCAACTACGCGAGCCACCCGGCCTTTCGACCGGGTGGCTGCTGCCTG
>Ga0137435_1000105_pt1 | contig 32240 bp, 32 predicted proteins | sample EasRivERMGT100_2_FD_104904 | JGI IMG/M metagenome (GOLD analysis project Ga0137435, IMG submission 104904) | Soil microbial communities from meander-bound floodplain in the East River, Colorado, USA - East River MetaG ERMGT100_2 | ecosystem: Environmental > Terrestrial > Soil > Floodplain ... | reverse complement strand
TTTCGAGCGTCGATCACCTTCGTGATGAGCGTCGACATCATCAACGCCAGGCCGACCAGCCGCCCGATCCCAGCAAAGACAACCGGGGTCCGTTCGGTTGCCCTTACTCGGACAGGCTCCTAGCCGACCTTCTCCACCTGCGGCGGCACCGGGGGCTCCACTTCGCGGATCGCGAGCACGCGGATCCGGTGCCACACCCAGACCGCGCCACCGAGCAGCACGAGCGCGCTCAAGGTCGTGGCCCACGGTGCGCCGAAGTGCTGTGCGATCGTGCCGCACAGAATCGCCCCGAACGGCGCCGTGCCGACGAACATCAGCGTGTAGAGCCCCATGATGCGGCCGCGATACCGATCCTCGGTCGTCTGCTGAAGCATGGTGTTGGTGCTCGCGACGTAGAGGATGAGGCCGAACCCCGCGAGGAATCCGGCGGCGAGCGAGAGCGGGAGCACCCGCGACCAGGCGAACGTGCCCATGCCGATCCCGGCCGTGGTGAGACCGATCAGCAGGTTGCGCCGGAGCTGCATGCGGTCGAGACGGCGCGTCATGACCGCCGCCGAGATAAGCGAGCCGAGGCCGAACGCCGAAACCAGCAACCCGTAGGCCTCGGCGCCCGATGCCAGGATCTCGCGCGCGTAGACCGGCAGCAGCACCATGTACTGGAACCCGAGCCCGGCGGCGATGCCGAGCAACAGCAGCAGATTCCGGAGCGGACGGGTGGCGAGCGCGTAACGCACCCCGTCCATGAGGTCCGCCGCGCCTCTATTCTGCGTCGCGCGGGGCGCGAGACGGATCATCGCGAGCCCGATCAGCACCGCGATGAACGACACCGCATTGATCCAGAAGCAGCCGGCCTCGCCGATCGATGCCACCAGGATCCCGGCGATCGCGGGGCCGATGATGCGTGCGGTGTTGAACGCCGCCGAGTTGAGCGCGATCCCGTTCGAGAGGTCCTCCTTCCCCACCAGCTCGACCAGGAACGACTGGCGTGCCGGAAGGTCGAACGCGTTGAACGTGCCGTACAGGAACGCCAGCCCGATCACCATGCCCGGGGTCACGACGCCGGTCGTCACCACGATCGCAATCGTCAACGCCTGGAGGAAGAGCGCGGTCTGGGTGATGAGCAGGAGCCGGCGCTTGTCCACGCGGTCGGCGATCACGCCCGCCCACAGGCTGAACATCAGCACCGGGACGAACTGCGTGAAGGTGAGGAGCCCGAGCATGAACGCCGAGTGCGTGAGCCGGTGCATCAGCCAGCCCTGGGCAACGCTCTGCATCCAGGTGCCGACCAGCGACACGAGCTGGCCGAACCAGTAGAGGCGGAAGTTGCGGTGACGAAGCGCGCGGAATCGGTCGGCGGCCTGCTCGGCCGCGGTGGGACTCATCACCCGCAACCTAGCACTCAGCGCAAATGACGGGCGAGCCAGTCTCCGGCGATTCCGGCGAACGCGTCGGGACGCGACAGCGGGTGCAGGTGATTAGCATCCGGAAGGACCGCGAGCTCCGCGCCGAGTGCTTCGGCGAGGCGCCGGGACGCGCGCAATGCGACCGCGCTCTCGCGCTCGCCCACCATCACGAGCGTCGGCGGACGGGGCCCGTTGCGGGTATCACCGTCGTGCGCGAACGCGAGACGCACAGCGGTGTAGGCGTCGCCGATCGGGAGCGTGCGGATCCCGTGCCGCACCAGATCGAGCACCGCCTCGTCGCAATGGCGGTCGTACACCCACGCGCCGTTCCGCGCCAGCGCGCGCGCGATCGGCAGCGCGAGTCCGCGCGGGAGCAGGCGCTGCGTCGCAAGCACGAGCGGCTGCTCGCCATAGCGGATCCACCAGTGGGACGGCGGGTTTTCGAGCCGCTCGAAGGTGCTCGAGAGCACGAGCGCCGCGACGCGATCGGGATGGGCCGCCGCCCAGCGCTGCGCCAGTGCGCCACCCAGGGAATGCCCCACGACGCCCACGCGGCCGGGAGCGTAGTGCTCCACGATCCGGTCCAGGTCGCGCACGAGCTGGTCCCACGAGGGGTGGCCTGAGAAGCGGCGGCGGAGATCGAAGGTCACGACCCGGAATCGAGCCGCGAGCAGCGGTGCGACTCGGATCCAGCTCTCCTTATATCCCGGGAGCGGCGGGAGCAGGAGCACCGGCGGGCCCTCTCCCATGGCGGCCACCTCGGTCCAGCCGCCTTCGAGCTCGAACCGCTCAGGTCCCCACGAGGCGATCCATTCGGCGGGCACGGCGCGGCGCCAACCCTCGTCGAAACGCACCGCGATTCGCTCGCTCACCATTCCTCCGCGGGCGGTGATAGCGTGCCGCCCATGAGACTTCCGGTCACGTGGATCCTGGCCACGGCCCTCCTGGCCCTCACGTCCGCGAACCCGCTCACCAAGGCCGAGGACCTGCGCATCGCGGCCGAGGTCCGGCTCGCGCGGGGAACCATCGAGGACCGCCGCATGGCGATCGAGTACCTCGATGAGGCCACGCGCCTGGCCCCCGAGCGCATCGACATCGCGCTCCTCTATGCCCGCGCGCTCGACGAGGCGTTCCACCTCGATGAGTCGCGGCAGGAGTACCGGCGTGCCTGGCAGCTCGACCCGCGGAACCCGGAAGCATATGCGGCGCTCGAGCTGTCGTACAGGAACGAGTGGATCCGCAATTTCGACCCGGCCATGCTCGACTCCGCGATCGTGTTCGCCGAGCGGCTCGTCCGGATTCGCCCCTACTCCGTGGATGCGTGGGTGCGGCTCGTTCCGCTGTGGACCGAGCGCGGCAATCCGGCGCGGGCCGCCGAAGCGGCGGAGAACGCCATGCGCTACGCGAAGCGGCGGCCGGAGCCCCTGCTGGCGTACGGCATCCTCTGCTGGCGGCGCGGCGAGACCGCGAGCGCGGACAGCGCCTTCCGCGCGTCGCTGCCGAAGCTGGCGCCCGAGCTGCGCTCGTGGTTCACCGACGCTTCGCGCGTGGCCGGTGAATCCGACGCCGTGAGCTTCGCGAACCTCGACACCACCGCGCAGGGAGCCTGGGTCGACTCCTTCTGGACCCGCCTCGATCCCGATCCGTTCACGCCCGAAAGCGAGGCACGGGTCGAATACTGGGCGCGCGTCGCGCACGTCATCCTCCTCTTCTACGACCCGCGCTACGGGCTGGATGCCCGTGCCGATCTCTACGTGCGCTACGGGCGGCCGGGCATCGTGGACTACAACCCGTTCGGGGTTCCGCTCGAGATCAAGTTCAACCGGTTCGATGGAGTCGGGAAATATCCCAACCGCACCCAGAGCATTGCCACGTACCCGGTGCAGGTGCAGGCGTGGTACTACCCGGATCTCGGGATGCGCGTCTACCTTCAAGATCGCTCGCTGCGCGGGGTCTACGAGCCGGCGGTCGCCTACGATTTCGACCCGGCCACGGTTCCCAATCCGGGAATGTTGGCGAAGCGCGGCGACCTCGTGCAGACCGGGAACGGCCACGCGCTGTTCTCGACCCAGCCCCCGCCCGAGATCCGCATGAACCTGCGCGGGGTGCTCGCGCGGTTCCGCTCCGGATCGACACCCCTGCTCTACGTGGAGCTCGAGACCCCGGCCGACGACGCGGAAACGGCGAGCGCCCAGTGGCGGCTCGTCGACGCCCAAGGTCGCGTGGTACGCGAGGGGACCGTGCGCTTCGGCGTCTCCGCGTGCGATCCCGGCGAACGTCGCACCGCCACCATCTCCGAATCGGTCCCGCCCGGCGACTACCTGATGATGGTCTCCGCGCGGGGCAGCAATCACCGTCGCGGGCTGATGCGGTTCCCGGCCTCGACCGAACCTCCCGCGCCTTCGCTCGACATGAGCGACCTCGTGGTGACCTGCGGCGAGCCGCTCGGCGGCACCCCGGTCGTCCAGTTCGACGCCGACTTCGATCGCGCGGTCAAGGGCAGCGGGCCGCTCACGGCGTACTTCGAGGCGTACGGCCTCACGCCCGGGTCGGACGGATTGTCGCGATTCGAGTACGAGGTGCGCGTCGCGACCGAGCACGAGGCGCCATCGCTGTGGAGCCGGGTGATGGGCAAGCCGAACGAGGTCGGGCGGATCGCGGTGCGCCGCGAGGAGACCCAGACGGGACCGTTGCGCCGCCAGTTCCTCTCGGTGCCGACCGCGTCGCTGACGCCCGGGAAGTACCGGCTGCTCGTGGTGATGCGCGACCTGGTGTCCGGCGCGGAGACGCGCCGGCAGGTGGAGTTCGCGAAACGCTAGCCGCGGTCGGGCCGGGCGGGTATCCCGTTGCCTTCGAGGTGACGGCGGGCGATTTCGCGAGCGGCCTCATCGGTGGTGATGCCGCGCTCGCGGCTCATCCCGAAGACCGCGCGCAGGGCAGCCGAGATGCGCCGCACGACCTCGCGTTCGGCGTCGTCGTGCGTGAGCCCGTCCGCTTCCATGCGGATGCCGGCGAGCGCGCCGCCCGCGTTCGCGATGAAGTCGGGCGCGTAGAGGATTTCGCGCGCGGCGAGCCATTCGGCGACGGCTTCGTCGGCGAGCTGGTTGTTGGCGCCGCCCACGACGGCGCGGCACGCGAGAACCGGCACGGTATCGGCGTTCAGCACGCCGCCCAGCGCGCATGGTGCGTAGATGTCGCAGGGAGTCCTGGCCACGTTGTCGGGCTCGATGAAAGACACGCCAACCGACTTCCAATGCTGAGCCGCGTGGGCGTCGACCTCGCTGAACGACACCTCGGCCCCGGAATTCCGCAACATCCCGATGAGCGCGCCTCCCACGCTGCCGGCGCCCTGGACCAGCACCCGTCGGTGCTTCAGCGACGGCGTGCCGAATACCTGCTCGCACGCCACCTCGATGGCCGCGTGGACACCGACGGCCGTGGCGGGCCCGGACGCACCGGCACCGCCGTTCCCGGGCGTGCGTCCGAACACGTAGGGCGCGCCGGTCTCGGCGATCATGTCCATGTCTTCGGGGGACGTGCCGACGTCGGGTGCGGTCCAGTAACGACCGTGGAGCGAGGCGACGCGCGCGCCATAGCGACGGAGCAGGCCGTTCCGGGCTTCGTTCGCGAGATCCGGCGGCACGGCGATGACGCCTTTGCCGCCGCCCCATGGCATGAGCGGAACGGCCATCTTGAGCGTCATCGCGGCGGCGAGCCTTCGTGCGTCGGCGCGCGCGTCCTCCGGTGACGGGTATGGCTTCATGCGCGTGCCGCCGACGGCGGGACCGAGACGCGTGGAATGAATCGCGATGGCGATCCACGCGCCGGTCTCCCGATCACGCTCGAGCAGGTCCTCTTCCCCGTCCCATTTCATGGCCGCGACTATACTGTCGGCGCGAGCGCTTGGCGGTATCGAGGCCACGGTCCTAAACTCCCTGTCCGCATGGACGCGCCGCGCCAGCAGATTTCAGGGATGAACGCGTTCCCCGCGAATTTCATGTGGGGCGCCAGCACCTCGGCCCACCAGGTCGAAGGCGGCAACCGCCTCAACGACTGGTGGCGCTTCGAGCAGATCACCGGCGCCATTCACGACGGCAACCCGAGCGGCGACGCCTGCCGCCACTACGAGCTGTTCGACTCGGACTTCGCGCTGGCGGCGGGCGACGGTCACAACGCCCACCGGCTCTCGGTCGAATGGAGCCGGATCGAGCCCGAGCCGGGACGCCACGACGCGAAGGAGATCGCGCACTACCACGAGGTGTTCGCGTCGATGAAGCGCCACGGCCTCACGCCGGTGGTCACGCTCCATCACTTCACGAACCCGCTGTGGATCGCGGATCGCGGCGGCTGGGAGTCGCCCGCGACGATCGACGCGTTCGTGGAGTTCGCGCGCTTCTGCGCCCGCGAATACGGCTCCGAGGTGGACTGGTGGTGCACGGTGAACGAGCCCGAGGTGTACGCGTTCCGCTCCTACTCGGAGGGGCGCTGGCCGCCGAAGAAGAAAGACGACAGCGCCGCGCTCGCGGTGATCGCGAACCTGCTCGAGGCGCACGGGCGGGCCTACCGGGTGATCCACGAGACGGACCAGGTCGACGCGGATGGCGACGGCAAGCCCGCGATGGTGGGATTCGCCAAGCACCTCGTTCAGCTCGAGCCCGCCCGGCCCTGGCTGCCGATCGATTCGCTGCGCGCCTACTTCGAGGACCAGGTGTTCAACGAGGCGGTCCTGCGGGCGCCTCTCACGGGTGCGGTGCGTCTGGCGATCCCGGGGGCGCGCTCGGTGAATCGGGTCGTGGATGCGTTGCGGGATTCGGTGGACTACGTCGGTCTCAATTACTACACGCGCTGGATGGTGAAGGCGACCGGTCCCGAGGCGCATGTCGCGCGCCCGGGTGCGCGCTTGAACGATCTCGGCTGGGAGATCTACCCGGAAGGCCTCGGGCTCGCCGTGAGGCGACTGGCCAAGCTCGGGAAGCCGATCGTCGTGCTCGAGCACGGCATCGCCGACGCGGACGATGATGCGCGGCCTTCGTTCATCGAGGCTTCGCTGCGCTCGCTGGCATCGGCGATCGGAGCAGGAGCCCAGGTGCGCGGGTACTTCCACTGGTCCCTGATGGACAATTTCGAATGGGACGACGGATTCGCGGGACGGTTCGGGTTGTATGGAGTGGATTTCTCCCGGCCAGAGCGCCCGCGGCGGCGCACGCGGAGCGCGGCCGTGTACGCGGAGATGCTGCGCATCGGAGCAGGCAGCCCGAACCGGTCCTAGCGCCCTCACCGCGGGATTGGCGGCGCCGGACCCCGTGGGCTAGGCTTTCCGGGCGCTCGGCCCCGATCCTCCACGTCCGAGCTGCATCCGGAGCCTCGAATGCCTCCCGAAGAACACGACCCCCTGGACAAGCTTCAACGCGATATCGAGCGGTTGTTCCACAACCTGGTCTATCACCGGCCGGTCACTCATTTCGGTGAGCCGACGTGGGCGCCGCCGGCCGACCTCGTGGTCTCGGAAACGACCGCGCGCGTGATCCTCGAGCTGGCGGGGGTGCCGCGGGAATCGGTGAAGGTGCGGCTGCGGGGGAGCGTGCTCGAGGTGAGCGGGGTCCGCGAGCCACCGGTCGAGGTCCGGGGTGCCCACTATCATCGTGCCGAGATCTATTTCGGCCCGTTCCGGCGCACGATCGAACTGCCCTGGCCCGCCGACGAGCAGCAGGTGGAAGCGAAGTTTCGCGACGGCATGCTCGAGATTCGCGTCGTCGCGGCGAAGCCCGAAACCCATCACGTGGAAGTCGAGCGCACCCAGGACCGATGAACGAAAAGCCGAAGGCGCCGCGGCGACGGAAAGCGAATCCGCCGTCTGATCGGCCGAGCGAGCCGGAAACCGCACCCGGAGGCAGGACCTCCGGGCAGATGACGCCGCCCAAGCCGGGCGAGATCCGGGAGTTCTCGATCCTGCCGGTGCGGCAGACCGTGATGTTCCCCTTCGCGGTGACCCCGCTCACGGTCGGCCGCACGGGTAGCGTGCAGCTCCTGAACGACGCGCTCGCGGATAGCCGCACGCTGGTGGTCGCGACCCAGCGTGACCCGGCCAACGACACGCCGGCACTCGCGGATCTCCATCCGGTCGGAACGCTCGCGATGGTGGTTCGGATGGTGCGTTCACCGGAAGGTCCGGTCAGCATCCTCATCCAGGGCATCGCGCGCGTGCGCCTCGTCGACACGGTGTCGGCGCAGCCCTACCTCAAGGCCCGCATCGAGGTCCTGGGTGAGAACGAAGTCGACGACGTCGAGAGCGACGCCCTGGTCAAGACTGCGCTCGGCCAGTTCGAGCGCGTGGTCTCCCTCACACCGAACCTGCCGGACGAAGCGGTCGCCGCGGCGCGCGAGAACACCGCGCCGGGGCGCATCAGCGACTTCATCGCCTCGATCCTCGAGCTGCCGGCGGAGGACAAGCAGAGCCTGCTCGAGGCGCTCGACGTCAAGGTCCGGCTCACGAAGCTGAACGAGATGCTCGCGCGCGAGCTTCAGGTGCTCGAAGTCGGGCAGAAGATCCAGGAGTCGGTGCGCCAGTCGCTGGACGAGCACCAGAAGGAATTCTTCCTCCGCCAGCAGCTCGAGGCGATTCGCAAGGAGCTCGGCGAAGGCGACGAGACCCAGCGCGAGATCGGCGAGCTGCGCGAGAAGATCGAGAAGTCCGGCATGCCGCCCAACGTGCGCAAGGAGGCCGACCGCGAGCTGACACGGCTCTCGCGCATTCCGCCGCAGGCGGCGGAGTACACGGTCGCGCGCACCTACCTCGAGTGGCTGTGCGATATGCCGTGGACGATCCAGACCGAGGACAACCTCGACCTGAAGCACGTTCGCTCCGTGCTCGACGAGGATCACTACGGGCTGGTGGAGATCAAGGAGCGCATCCTCGAATACCTCGCCGTCCGGCGCTACAAGAGCGAGGCGCGCACGCCGATCCTGTGTTTCCTCGGGCCGCCCGGCACCGGCAAGACCTCGCTGGGACGCTCGATCGCGCGGGCGCTGGGGCGGAAGTTCATCCGTCATTCGCTCGGCGGTGTCCGCGACGAGGCCGAGATCCGCGGGCATCGTCGCACGTACATCGGAGCGCTCCCGGGCGCGATCATCCAGGGCATCCGCCGCGCCGGCTCGCGCAACCCGCTCTTCATGCTCGACGAGATCGACAAGCTCGGCGCCGATTTCCGCGGCGACCCTTCGAGCGCGCTGCTCGAGGTGCTCGATCCCGAGCAGAACGCCTCGTTCATCGACCACTACCTGGACGTGCCGTTCGATCTCTCGGGCGTGATGTTCGTCACCACGGCCAACTACCTGGATCCGGTTCCGCCGGCGCTCCGCGACCGCATGGAGCTGATCGAGCTCACCGGTTACACCGACGACGAGAAGCTCGAGATCGCGAAGATCCATCTCCTCCCGAAGGCGATCCGCGAGAACGGCCTCGAGTCGCTCGGTCTGACGATCGCGGACGACGCGATCCTCAAGGTCATGCACGAGTACACGCTGGAGGCCGGTCTGCGCACCCTCGAGCGCGAGCTGGCGAGCGTGCTGCGGAAGACGGTGAAGCAGATCGCCGAGGGCGGCGACCCGCCGCGTGTCATCGACGCCGCGCGCGTCCGGGAGCTGCTCGGACCCGAGAAGTTCGAGCGCGAGAAGGCGACCCGGATCGACTCCCCGGGGGCCGCGATCGGGCTCGCCTGGACGCCGGCCGGCGGCGAGGTGCTCACGGTCGAGGCGACCGCGATGCCGGGGAATCGCGGCCTCCTGCTCACCGGACAGCTCGGCGACGTCATGAAGGAGTCCGCGCAGGCGGCCTTGTCCTGGATTCGATCCCACGCGACCGAGCTCGACATCGACCCTGCCTTCTTCGACCAGGTCGACATCCACATCCACCTGCCGTCGGGGGCGATCCCCAAGGACGGGCCGTCCGCGGGCATCACGCTCTGCACCGCGCTCGCGAGTCTGCTCACCGGCCGCAAGGTCCGTTCGGGCATCGCCATGACCGGCGAGATGACGCTCCGCGGGAACGTGCTCAAGGTGGGCGGCATCAAGGAGAAGGTGCTCGGCGCCCATCGTGCCGGGATCCAGACCGTCATTCTCCCCGGCGACAACGTGAAGGATCTGGAGGAGGTCCCGGCGGACATCCGGACGCACATGATCTTCGCGCCGGTCGAGCGCATCGACCAGGTGCTGCAGCTCGCCCTCGAGGAGGCCCCGCCCGAGGAAGCTGCGGCCGATCAGACCAACGGCGCCGAACGCGAATCCGGCCGGGACGACGAAGGGCAGGACGGCGGAATCGCCAACCTGCCCCCCATCAGCTCCGAGATCACGCCGTCAGCTTGAACGAAACCTCCACGTCCTCGCGGTCTCTTTCTGCCACCTTGAACAGCTCGGCGGGCTGCGCGGCCAGCCAGCTCGCCACGTACATGTCCGGGATCTGCTGAATGCGCGTGTTCCAGGTCGTTACGACGTCGTTGTAGAACTCGCGGCGATCCGCGATCTGGTTCTCGACGTCGGTGATGCGCGACTGGAGCTGCAGGAACGCCTGATTGGCCTTGAGGTCGGGGTACGCCTCGGCCACCGCGAAGATCCCGCCCAGCGCCCGCGTCAGCATGTTCTCGGCACCGGCGCGCTCGGCCACGGTCTGCGCCTTCGCGAGCAGGTTGCGTGCCTCGCTCAGCTTGTCGAACACGGCGCGCTCGTGCTGCATGTAGCCCTCGCACACCTTGATCAGCTTGGGCAGCTCGTCGTGGCGCTGCTTGAGCAGCACGTCGATATTCGACCACGCGCGGGCGATGTTGGTGCGAACCGCGACCAACGCGTTGTAGAGCGAGAGGACGTACCCGATCCCTCCGATCACGACGAACAGCAGCACGGTGAGAACTAGGGCTTCCACGACGATCATGACTCCTCCGGGATGAAGCGCGCGCGGCGCGGGTTTCTCTAGGACCAGCGAACCAACCAGTAGATGAGTGCGAACAGCGTCATGGCGGGTCCGACCAGCAGCTTGAAAGCGGTCTTGAGCATGAGATCCATCGTCACCTCCGCTTCCGAGCCGACACTCAGGACCATCGTCGAATCGTGGCGGCCGCGGCGGATCACGGCGGATGCCTGCTTGTCGAGGCTGCGCACGTGCTCGGTGCGGAGCGCGAGCGCGCCCTCGGTGCCGGTGGCGAGGCCGTGGCCCGTCTCGAGCAGCTCGGGCTCGGCGATGCTGATCGCCTGGGGGCGCGGCTCCGCCGTCCCGAGCACGTAGACATCCACGCCTTCCTCGATCGCGCGCTCGCGGAAGCGCAGGCGGCTGAACGTCCAGAACCAGCGCCGGTACGTCGCGTGCTCGGTCAGGAACGTTCGATAGGGCTCGGGCGGGAAGAACCCGGCGACCACCTCGGTCACCTCGTTGCCGGTGCGGCATTGCGCGCCGCGCGGATCGATCATCGCGAGCCCGGTCTCGTCGCGGACGAAGAACGGGCGTGAGGAGCAGGCGCGGTGGACCACCGACCACGAGTCGCGGCGGCCGGAGGACACCGAAACGTCCACCTCCCAGAACACGCTCGCCCGATTCGAGAACGGCGAGCTCACGGAGCTCCGGCCTTCGGTCTTGCCGCGGACCTCGACGAACCCCATCGCGAGGGAACGGATCTTCGAGGTCGGTGTGTTCTCGATGAGCCGTTTCATGCGGAGGTCGCGCAGCCCGCGCAGGAACATCACGGGCCCGAAGCCGGCGGCCAGCGTCGCGAACAGCGCTGTTTGATCGAACCCGACCACGTTTCAGCTCCCCGTAAGTAATCGCCGATGGACCGCGGGGTTATCGGCCGCGGGCGCATCGGACTGCAGGGAGCTTTCAGATCCGGGGGGTGTCCCTCTCCTTCGGAGGGGGAGTCCCGTCGGCCGGGGCGCGATCCGATGGCTTCGCGGCGCCGGCCGAACGGCGGCCTTCGCGCACTCCGCGGCGATACGCGTACACGTAGAGCAGCCCGATCGCCACGACGTGGATCACCCACCACCCGAATTTGAGGAACTCGAGCGCGTCGGGAAGCATCAGCGTGCCTTCGGGTCCGGCGCCGGGGCACCGAGCCGGACGAGGAACGGCCGATCGGCCTCGAGCACCTGGTCGAGATCGATCTCCGAAGGAGCCGCCCAGCGGATCGCATGAATGCCGGCGCCCGCGCGGAACTCGCGCGCCCCGACCTCGCAGCGGATGAAATGGATCTCGACGTTCGTGCCGTGCGCGTAGTCGTGGTGCACGATCTCGAGCGTCTCCTGCGCGCTGGCCTCCACGCCCAGCTCCTCGCGGATCTCGCGCACGAGCGCCGCCTCGGGTGTCTCGCCGGGCTCGATCTTTCCGCCCGGGAGCTCCCACTGGAGCCCGAGCGCCCCTCCCGGCGGACGCTGGGTGAGCAGCAGGCGCTCCCCGTCGCGGATCACCGCCGCCACCACGCGCACGCGCTCAGGCAGAGGCGACCTCCTTGGACCCGAACAGGCGCATGAGGAAATGGCCGGGACCGGGGGGGCGCAGGCCCGCTGCTTCGCGCTCGAAGCGCTTGAGGTAGGCGCGCTCGCCCGCCGCGCGCGCCTCGAGTGCGGCCCGCGCGAGCCGGTGCAGCGCCGCGGCGAGATCGGAGCCGACTTCGCGCTGGTGGGTCCGCGGCATCTTGAGATAGGAAGGCAGACTGTCGATCAGGAGCGGCGAGCGGGCCAGCGTCCACAGATCGCACTGCCGCTCGCCGCGCGGGACCATGTCGCGCGCCTGGAGCAGGTGAGTCATCTCGTGGCCGATCGTGAACAGCTCGAGGCGCCGGGGCCGGATCCAGATGCCGGGGCGCTCCGGATCGAGCGAGCCCCACCCGAGCACCCCGCGTTTCTTCACGAGTCCCACGCGGATGGTCCAGCCGTTCATCTCGGGAAAGAAGCCCCGCACAAGCTCGATGCGCTCGCGGATGCGTGCGAAGTGGGGCGAACCGCTCACCAGCCGTGAAAATGACCAGCGCGGTGCCCCCGAATCGAGGGCGAGCCCGAGCTGCTCCAGGGCAACGCTCGACCGGCGACGGCTCCGGCGCTGGGGGGCGCGAGTCATCGCCGATGGGAATAGCACAGCCGCGCGCGCGAGCGCCAGCGGCGCTCCCTTCGAGTCCCGGTCGATTGCGGGTGGAAAAGGGCCGATACCCGAGGCTATAGTCCTGTCGTCCTGCTCCCATGCACGACAGGGATGTCCCCACCTCAAGAGGAAGGATTCCTCGAGGAGCCGTCCATGCAGCACCGCAATGCTTCTTCCGTCCGGGCCGCTGTGTTCCTGTTCTCCGCGGCACTGGCCGCGATCTCCGGATCGGCGATTGCCGCCGCCGCGGCCACCACCCACGCTCAGACCCCGACCCCGACTCCGGCCACGACCGGCGGGACTTCCACCGTCTTCTTGAAGGTGCTGGAAGCGCAGATGTCCACCATCATGCAGGAGGATCAGAGCTCGTTTTCGGGCCTCGGCCTCCGCGCGCGCCTCGGATCGCCGCTGCTCATCCCCCAGATCGAGTTCGTTCCGGGCATCGAGTATTGGCGGAACAAGGCACACCTCAACCCCTACGACATCGAAGGCACGCGCAAGGACGCCACGCTGGCGCTCGATGTCCGCTACAACTTCGGCGGCTCGGCGTTCCGCCCCTACCTCGGTGCCGGACTCGGGATTCACTTCCTCTCGAGCGAAGTCGATGCTCCGGCGTTCGGGCTCAACGACGAGTCCGACTCGCTGATCAAGGGCGGCGCGGCGTTCCTCGGCGGAGTGGACTTCCCGATCACCGAGAAGATCAACAACTTCCTCGATGTGAAGTACCACCATCTGTCGGATTACCGCCAGCTCAAGATCAACTGGGGGATCGGCTTCGCCTTCTGATCGCCTGATCCGGGGCCTGGTCTTCCTGCTCGCGCTGTCGGGATCGCCGGCACGCGCGCAGGCCCCGCCGCATTACGTCTCGACGCGCGTCGGATTCCTGAGCCTCGAGGCGCCGGCCTATGGCTCGAGCTCGCTCGAGCCGCTCGCCCGTCGTGCGGGGCCGATCCTGGAAGGTATCGAAGCCGACCTCGGCATCCGGGCGTCGTCCCGCTTCCGCATGATCCTGATTCCGGCCGGCGAGATCCGCGATCCGACGCTCGCCCGCTTCGACGCCGAGGTGCCGGAATGGGCGGCCGGCTACGTGGACCCGGCGCGCCGCCTCGGCGCCATCCGCGTGGCGCTTTCGGCGCAGTACCCCTACGGCACGCTGGAGTCCGTGCTCGCGCACGAGGCGACCCACCAGATGCTGAACGATGCGGTGGGCGACCGCATCCCCCTCTGGTTCAACGAGGGCGTGGCGACCATGCAGGGCCGGCGCTGGAGCTTCGACGACTACCGCATCGTCACCACCACGCTGCTCACCTCGGACCTCGCGCAGCTGTCGGCGCTCGATTCGATGTTCCACGCCTCCGAGCCGGAAGCCGAGGTCGCGTACGCCGCGTCGTTCTCGTTCGTCTCGTGGTCCGCACGCGCGTATGGACCGGCGTTCCTGCGCGACGTGCTGCACGCAACCCGGGACCGCCGTTTCGAGCAGGCGTGGCGGCAGCGCGCCGGCGTGCCGCTCGAAGAGAGCGAGCGCCTGTGGCGCCGCGCGAGCACGTTCCACTACCGGTGGATTCCGATCCTCACCGCATCGAGCACGCTGTGGCTCCTGATCACCCTGCTCTTTGTCGTCGCAGGCGTTCGAAAGCGCGCGCGCGCCCGGGAGATCGAGAGGCGCTGGGCCGAGGAGGAGCGCCGCGAGGCCGAACTGCCGCCGGACCCGGAGCCGCCGGACCTGGAGCCGCCCGCCTAGCCCGCGCTCAGACCCAGCTCGTCGCGGACCGTGCTACTTCTTGTCGCCGCCGGTGATCGCGCGCCACACCATCGCGACCGGATCGAAGTAGCGGTCCACGACACGCTCCTTGAGCGGAATGATCGCGTTGTCGGTGATGGTGATGTTCTCGGGACACACGTCGGTGCAGCACTTGGTGATGTTGCAGAGCCCGATCCCGGCCTGATCCTTCAGGAACTCGAGCCGGTTGCCACCGTCGATCGGGTGCATCTCGAGCCCCGCCACCCGCACGAAGAACCGCGGGCCGGCGAACTGGTGCTTCAGCTCGTGCTGCCGGAGCACGTGACACACGTCCTGGCACAGGAAGCACTCGATGCATTTCCGGAACTCCTGCGCGCGGTCGACGTCCGACTGCTTCCACTTCCACTCGGCGCCCTTCCGCGGGGTGAACGGCTGGATGCGCTTGTTCACCTCGAAGTTCCACGACACGTCGGTGACGAGATCCTTGATGATCGGGAACGTCTTCATCGGGCGCACCGCAATCGGCTGACCCTGCGGCATGTGGTCGATGCGGCTCTTGCACATGAGCGCGGGCTTGCCGTTCACCTCGGCGCTGCAGGAGCCGCACTTGGCCGCCTTGCAGTTCCAGCGCACGGCGAGATCGGGAGCGTGGTGCGCCTGGATCCAGTGGATCGCGTCCAGCACCACCATCCCGGGCTCGACGGGCACCTGGTACTCGACCTCGCGGCCGGCGGTCGCGTCGCCGCGGAACACGCGCACGACGACTTCGCGGCGCGCCTCCCCCGGGACCTGCGCTCCGTTCGAATGACTCATCGCACCGCCTCCTTCACCGGCTCGAACAGCTCCTTGAGCTCGGCCGGCATCTGCGGCAGCGGAGTCTGGCTCACCGCCATCTCCTCTCCCGCACGCTGGACGCAGGTGTTCACGTTGCCGAAGGCCGGTTCCATCGCCGGGTGATCGAGGCGCGAATGGGCGCCGCGGCTCTCGCGTCGCATCAACGCGCTGCGCGTGATGGCCTCCGAGCAGATCAGCATGTTCCGGAGGTCGCGGGCGAGGTGCCAGCCCGGGTTGAACTGCCGTGAGCCCTCGACGCGCACGGCGGCGGCGCGGCGCTTGAGGTCCTGGAGCTGCTGGATCGCCTTCTCGAGATCACCCTGCGTGCGGTAGATGCCGACCAGCGAATCCATGCACGCCTGGAGGTCGCGATGCACGTCGTAGGGGCTCTCGCCGGATGTGCGTTCGAAGGGCGCGAGCACATCGCGCATCTCCCTCTCGATCTCAGAATCCGGGATCTGCGACGCGCGCGTCTCGGACTTCGCGTGGCGCGCCGCGGCCTCGCCCGCCCGGCGCCCGAACACGATGAGATCGGAGAGCGAGTTCCCGCCGAGACGATTGGCGCCGTGCAGGCCGGCGGCGACTTCGCCGGCGGCGAAGAGCCCGGGCACGGTCGCGCCCGCGGTGTCCGGCTCCACCCGGATGCCGCCCATGATGTAGTGCATGGTCGGCCCCACTTCCATCGACTGGGCGGTGATGTCGACGTCAGCCAGCTCCATGAACTGGTGGTACATCGAAGGGAGCTTCCGCTTCACGCGCTCGGCCGGCATATAGCTGATGTCGAGGAACACGCCGCCGTGCGGCGACCCGCGTCCCTCCTTCACCTCGGTGTAGATCGCGCGCGCCACGTTGTCGCGGGTGGACAGCTCGGGCGGACGGCGATCCTCGGTCTGCTTCGCCGCGACCGCGGCCTCCACCCAACGCCGCGCCTCGTCCTCGTCGGCCGCATACTCCTGGCGCCGCGCCTCGGGCAGGTACTTCCACATGAAGCGATCGCCCGTCGAGTTCCTGAGGATGCCGCCTTCACCGCGCACACCCTCGGTGACGAGGATGCCCATCACGCCCGGCGGCCACACCATGCCGGTCGGGTGGAACTGGACGAACTCCATGTCGATCAGCTCGGCACCCGCATCGTAGGCCAGCGCCTGGCCGTCGCCCGTGTACTCCCACGAGTTGGACGTCACCTTGAACGACTTGCCCACGCCGCCGGTGGCGAGCACCACCGACTTGCAGCGGAAGAGCACGAAGCGTCCGCTCTCGCGCCAGTAGCCGAAGGCGCCGGCGATGCGGCCGCCATCCAGCAGGAGCCGCGTGATCGTGCACTCCATGTAGACCTGCATGCCCTGGTGGACGCCGCGATCCTGGAGCGTGCGGATCATCTCGAGGCCGGTGCGGTCGCCGACGTGCGCGAGGCGCTTGTAGGTGTGCCCGCCGAAGGCGCGCTGCAGGATGCGGCCGTCGGTGGTGCGGTCGAACAGGGCGCCCCACTGCTCCAGCTCGCGCACGCGATCCGGCGCCTCCTGCGCGTGGATCTGCGCCATGCGCCAGTGATTGAGGAACGAGCCGCCCTTCATGGTGTCGCGGAAGTGGGTCTGCCAGCCGTCCTGGGGATCGACGTGCGCGAGCGCGGCGGCGACGCCACCCTCGGCCATCACGGTGTGGGCCTTGCCGAGCAGGGACTTGCACACGAGGCCGACCGAGGCGCCCGTCGCGGAGGCCTCGATCGCGGCACGCAGGCCGGCGCCGCCGGCGCCGATCACGATCACGTCGTGTTCGTGGATCTCGAGCTTGTCGTTGAGTGCCACGCCCGCTCCTTCTCTAGAGACCCGTCGACCCCGCGTTCGAGAACAGGTCGAACGGGAAGAACACGATGTCCTTGATGATGCCCATCGAGCACATCCGCACGTAGAAGTCGGCGAAGCACACCGCGAACAGGCTCCACCACGCCCACGCCATGTGGCGAGCATTGAGCAGGCTGACGATCCCCCACGCCTTCTGCTGCGGGCCGCCGCCGGCCGCGCACGAGAAGCAGTCGAGCCGCCCGCCGATGATGTGACGCAGCGAATGGCAGGAGAACGTGTACAGCGTGAGCAGCCCGGTGCTGGCAAGGATGGCCAGCGTGCCGCCGCCAATCCCGAACCGGAACCCGCCGTCCACGTGGAAGCGCGCCGACTTGATGACGTCCCACCACAGGATCACGAGGATGACCAGCGCCGCGTACAGGAAGTAGCGGTGGATGTTCTGAAGGATGAACGGGAACTTCGCCTCGCCGCAGTAGCCCTTGCTCGTGCGCTCGCCCACCGCGCACGCCGCCGGGTCCGAGAAAAAGGCGCGGTAGTAGGCCTTGCGGTAGTAGTAGCAGGTGGTGCGGAAACCGAGCGGGAAGATGAGGATCAGGAACGCCGGTGAGAGCGGCCACCACGCGGGCTTGAGGGTCGGCGAATAGAACGGCGACAGGTAGTCGGCGCCGTTCCCCTCATAGAGGTAGTGGTTGCCCTGGAACGCGGCCCAGTTGGCGTAGCCGATGAGGCCGAGCAGGCCGAGCGCCTGGGCGAGCGGCTGGACCCACCAGGCATCGGTGCGGTCGGTCTCGCCGAATCGGTCGAGGTGGCCGCGACCCTTCCCGGTTCCGGGCGGAATGCCGGGGAGTGCGGGGGTTCCGGAAGCGGCGGGGTTGGCAGAGGGCGTGTACGTCGGCGCGGGCGCGCGATCTAAAGAATTTGCCGTCATGACCGATCTCTGGAGTGCGGGCCGCCACCATGCCGCGCGGACCCATGGAGATTGAGTGCCGCTCGCAGTCTGCCGCATCGTGGCGGGTCACGCAAAGCGACGGCGGAACGCCGGGAATGCAGCGCGTGATAAGGTACGCCCGTGCGCCACGTCCCGACATCCCGGTTCCGCGCTCTCGTGCTCGCGGTGACGATCGGTCTCGCCAGCGGCTGCACGCAGGCGACCCATGATGCGAGCCCCGAACCCGCGGCGGCGCCGGCGGTCAAGCGCTATTCGGCGCAGGAAGCGGCGGAACTCGTCGCGAAGGGCGAAGCCATCCTGGTGGACGTGCGCGAGCGCGACGAAATCGCGCCCGGAATCGCCGAGCCCGCGTTCTGGATGCCGCTCTCCGGCGACGGCGGTTACTCGTGGAAGGAGCTGCGCGACACGCTCGGCACGGGACGCACCGCGCTCTTCTACTGCCGGAGCGGGCGGCGTTCGGGGAACATGGCGAAACAACTCGCAGCCGAGGGCTTCAAGACCGGGAACGCGGGCGGCTACTCCGAGTGGGTGAGCGCCGGGCTCCCGACCCGCCAGCCTTCGCCCGCGCGCGACCGCTACTAGCTTCCGCCGTTTTCTTCGCCGGGCGCTTTCCCAGGATTTTGAGCCCCGGAATCCGCTCTCCCTTCCGCGAACTGGCGATCAGGATGTCGAGCCGCCGCAGCCGCGTCTCATCCTTCTTGGCGCTGACCACCCAGTGGATGCAGAGGCGCTGCACGCCGGGCGGCTGCGCGTCGAAGAATCGTGCGGCCTTCACGTTGGCGTCCAGCCTCGCGCGAAACTCCGGCGGAAACGACTTAGGGCGCGATTCGAAGGAATAGACGCCCGTGCGATCCTCGGTGCGGCGCGCGAGCGCGGCGCGACCCGCCGCGTGCATCCGGCCCTCGGCCTCGAGCCGCGCCACGTGCCGGAGGTTCACCTTGCTCCAGATACTGGTCGCCTTCCGCGGCGTGAAGCGCCGGAGGAAGCTGTCCTCGTCGAGGGGGTTCAGGACACCGTCGATCCACCCGAAGCAGAGGGCCTCGTCGAGCGCCGCCGTGTAGCCGATGCCGCGGTGGGACGCGTGCACCTTGAAGAGGCGGATCCACAGCTAAAGGACGCCGTCGTGGTTCTGCTCGAGCCAGCGCCGGAATTCGGCCGTTGTGCGGAAGCTCTTCGCCTTCGCCGCAGGTCCCGCGCCCGCCATGGCCGCTAGTAGGAGAACCCGAGCAGGCTCGGATCCGGCATCAGCTGCGGACTCCACGCGTCGGGCATGATCTCCACCTCGGTCGGCAGCGCGATCACGCCCATGGTCGCGTTCTTCACGTCTTCCATCATCTGCGGCGCGTACGGACAGAACGGCGTGGTCAACATCATCCGCACCAGCGTCCGATCCGGAAAGAAGTGCAGCTCGCGAATCAGCCCCAGGTCGATGACCGAAAGCCCGATCTCGGGATCCATCACCCCCTCGAGCGCCGACCGCACCGCAATCTCCTGCTGACTGGGCGCAACACCATCGGAGGGTGAAGCGGTGGCCGAGCCGTTGGGATTCTGGGTGTTGGGGTTTTCGTTCTCATTCCGTGGAGTTTCGTCGGGCGATACCGGCGACGGGCTCTCGGAAGCCGAGCCCGACGAAACTCCACCCTCATCACCGGAACCCACAGCCGAGGAGTCTCCGACACCCAGCGCCACCTCGACAGCATCCCCGACAACCCGCACCCGATGCACCGCCACGGGCGCAGTCGCCGGCAAGGACAGCGGCTTGCCGGAACGGATGTCGAACCGCGCACCATGCCGCGGGCACTCGATCTCGAAGCCCTCGAGCGGGCCCTCCGCCACCGGCCCTCCGTCGTGCGAGCACACGTCGTCCATCACGTAGAACGCGCCACCCACGTTGAAGACCGCGACCGGATGTCCCTCGACCCACGCGATCCGGACCTGGCCCTCCGGGATGTCGCCCACCTTCGCGACCGGAACGAAGCTCACGACCCCTCCTCGCCCGGCCACTGGTTCATGCCGTAGGCGCCGGCCTTGAGCGTCTTGAGCGCGAGCAACCCGCACTTGAGCCGCACCGGGCCGAGCTCGATGCCGAGCATCTCGAGCATGTCGTCGCGGCCCACCCGCTTCGCGTCATCGAGTGTCATCCCTTCGACGCGCTCGCACAGCATCGAGGCTGCGGCCTGGCTGATCGAGCACCCGGTGCCGGAGAAGCGTGCGGCCACGATCGCGCCGTCCCGCACCTGGAGGTCGACCCGGATGCGGTCGCCGCACAGCGGGTTCACGTCCTCGTAGGTGAAGTCCGGCTGCTCGAGCGTCCCACGGTGGGCCGAGTTCCGGAAGTGATCGAGGATGTTCTCGCGGAAGAATTCGTCGCTCATCGTCCGAACACCTTGCGCGCGCGGTGGAGGCCTTCGATCATCGCGTCGATTTCCTCCTCGAGCGAATAGCAGTGGAAGGAGGCGCGCACCGACGCCGGAACGCCGAGCTTCTCGTGGAGCGGCATCGCGCAGTGGTGCCCGGCGCGCACACAGACGCCGTCGCGGTCGAGCACGGTCGCGACGTCGTGCGGATGGATGCCCTCGACCGTGAACGCCGCGACGCCGCCGCGTTTCTCGGCCGGCGGCCCGAGCAGCTTCACCCCCGGCACTTCGGCCAGGCGCTCCATCGCATAGCGCGCGAGTGCCTTGTCGTGCCGGAACACCGCGTCCATGCCGAGCCCCGTGAGGTAGTCGACCGCGGCGCCGAACCCGACCGCCTCGGCGATCGCCATGGTGCCGGCCTCGAACTTCCAGGGCACATCGTTCCACTTCGAGCGCTCGAGCTTCACCTCGCGGATCATCTCGCCGCCGCCGAGAAACGGCGGCATCGCGTCGAGCAGCTCGCGCCGCGCCCACAGCGCGCCGATCCCGGTGGGGCCGAGCATCTTGTGAGCGGTGAAGCAGAAGAAGTCGGCGCCCAGGCTCCGCACGTCGACCGGGCAGTGCGGCACACTCTGCGACCCGTCCACCATGACCTTCGCGCCCGCGGCGTGCGCCGCCACGGCGAGCCCCGCCACCGGGTTCACGGTGCCGAGCACGTTCGAGATGTGGACGAAGCTCGCGAGCTTCACCCGGCCGTCGCCGAGGAGCCGCGGCAGCGCGTCGAGGTCCAGTTCGCCTTCCGGCGTCACCGGGATGAAGCGCAGCTCGACGCCGCGCTCGGCGGCGAGAATCTGCCACGGCACGAGATTGGAATGGTGCTCCATCTCGGTGAGCAGAATGGCGTCGCCGGCGCCCAGGTTGGCGCGGCCCCACGAGTACGCCACGAGGTTGATCGCCTCGGTGCTGTTGCGGGTGAAGATGATCTCGGCCGGGCTCGCCGCGCCGACGAAGTTGGCCACCCGCCGGCGCGCGTCCTCGTACGCCGCGGTCGCCTCCTCGGCAATGCGATAGACCCCGCGGTGAATGTTGGCGTTGGAGCGCACGTAGTAGCGCTCCATGGCCTCGAGCACGGCATCCGGCTTCTGCGAGGTGGCGGCGCTGTCGAGGTAGCGCAGCGGCGGCTCGAGCGGCTCCCGGAACATCGGGAACGCCTGCCGGACCGTGCGCGGGTCGAAGCCCGTCACCGGAACCGCGGTCGCCGCCGACGCTCCGGACATGGCGTCAACCGATCTTGCGCTCGATCACCTGCCGGAGCTCGTCGCGGACGTGCTCGAGCGGGATGCGATCGAGCACCGGGGCGAAGAAGCCCTCGACGATGAGTCGCTGCGCATCGGCACGCGGCAGTCCGCGCGCCATCAGGTAGTACATCTGCTCGGGGTCCACGTCGCCGATGGTCGCGCCATGCGTGCAGCGCACGTCGTTCGCCAGGATCTCGAGCCCGGGGATGCTGTCGGCCCGCGCGGTGTCGGAGAGCAGCAGGTTGCGGTTGGCCTGGTAGGCATCGGTGCGCTGCGCGCCCTCGCTCACCTGGATCAGGCCCTGGTAGACGCTGCGGGCGTGGTCCTTGAGACAGCCCTTGATGAGCAGATCGCTGGTCGTGTGGTCGGCGATGTGGCGCTGCAGGGTGTGCAGGTGGAAGTGCTGGCGCTCGTCGCCGAACATGAAGCCGTGCACGAACGCCTGGGCGCCCGGTCCGGCGAGATCGAAGTACGAGTGCACCTTGGCGAGGCGCGCGCCGAGCAGGGTCTGGATCCACTGCAGCTCGCCGCCGCGCTCCACCTTCACCCGGTGGTTCGCATAGTGGTAGACGTTCCGCCCCCACTCCTCGAGCGTGGCGTGCACCAGCTTCGCGTCCTCGCCGACCGTCACCTCGGACGCGCCGTTGTGGAAGGCGATGCCGTCGGCGGTGTCGGAGATCAGCTCCTCGATGACCGTGGCGCGCGCGCCGCGGCCGAGCACGATCACCGTGCGCGGCATGGCGGTGACGCCGGCGCCCTCGAGCGTGTGGAAGAGCAGCACCGGCTCGGTGAGCTCCACGCCATCCGGGACGTGCACGAACGCGCCGCCGTTCCGGAGCGTGGCACCCGCGGCCGTGTACCAGTCGTAGCCCGGCGCGAGCTGGGCGCCGAGATGCCGCTTCACGAGATCGCCGTGCTCGCGCACCGCACGATCGAGCGACGACACCGTGACGCCGCGCTGGGCGAGCGACGCGGGGATCCGCTCCCAGCGCACGCCACCCGCACCCATCACCACCACCGCCGACTCCACCGGCGAATCCGCAACGCGTGAGCGGACGCGGGCCGGGAGCCCCGCGGGATCACGCACCTCGGACGCGGGCGCGAACGCGTCAAGCTTAGGCAACGACGCCTCGAGCAGGCGGAAATCGCTGCGCCGCCAGATCTCGATCTCGCGGCTCGGGAACTCGAGCCCGGTCATGATCTCGGCCGCCGTTCGGCGGGCGTCGAGCGACCACGCGGGCTCGCCCGCGCGGCGCGCCCGTTCCAGCGCCTGCTCCGCCCATGCCCGATCGAAACCCTTCGTCGTGCCTACCGGCCTGGTCTCCATCGTCGTCATCCGACCGAACCCTCCATCTGGAGCTGGATCAGCCGGTTCATCTCGACCGCGTACTCCATGGGCAGCTCCTTGACGATCGGCTCGATGAAGCCGGAGACGATCATCGCCGCCGCCTCCTCCTTGCCGATGCCGCGCGACTGGAGGTAGAAGAGCTGCTCGTCACCGATCTTGGAGACGGTGGCCTCGTGTCCGATCGACACGCGGTCCTCCTCGATCTCCATGTAGGGATAGGTGTCCGAGCGCGACGCCTCGTCCAGGATCAGCGCGTCGCAGTTCACCGAGCTGCGCGAGTTGACGGCGCCCTTCTGCACGCGGACCAGTCCGCGGTAGCCGGCACGTCCGCCGTCCTTGCTGATGGACTTGGAGATGATCTTGCTCGTGGTGTTGGGCGCGACGTGGATGATCTTGGCGCCGGCGTCCTGGTGCTGGCCCTTGCCGGCGAACGCGATCGACAGCACCTCGCCGTGAGCGCCCGGCTCCATGAGATGGACGGCCGGGTACTTCATGGTCAGCTTGGAGCCCAGATTCCCGTCGACCCACTCCATGGTCGCATCCGCGTAGGCGACGGCGCGCTTGGTGACCAGGTTGTAGACGTTGTTCGACCAGTTCTGGATGGTCGTATAGCGGCAGCGCGCGTTGCGCTTGACGATGATCTCGACCACCGCCGAATGCAGCGAATCGCTGGCGTAGATCGGCGCGGTGCAGCCCTCGACGTAGTGCACGTAGGCGCCCTCGTCGACGATGATCAGCGTGCGCTCGAACTGGCCCATGTCCTTGGTGTTGATCCGGAAATAGGCCTGCAGCGGAATCTCGACCTTCACGCCCTTCGGCACGTAGATGAACGAGCCACCCGACCACACCGCCGAGTTCAGAGCCGCGAACTTGTTGTCGTGCGGCGGAATGATGGTTCCGAAATACTCGCGGAACAGCTCCTCGTGCTGCTGGAGACCGTGGTCACACGACAGGAAGAGCACGCCCTGCTTCTCGAGGCTCTCCTTGATCTTGTGGTAGACGACCTCGGAGTCGTACTGGGCGCCGACGCCGGAGAGGAACTTCTGCTCCGCTTCGGGAATCCCGAGCTTGTCGAACGTGCGCTTCATGTCGGCCGGCACGTCGTCCCAGGACTTGACCTCCTCGGAGGTCGGCTTCACGTAGTAATAGATGTCCTGGAAGTCGATGTGGGAGACGTCCCCGCCCCACGTCGGCAGCGGTTTCTTGAAGAAGATGTCGAGCGACTTGAGCCGGAACTCACGCATCCAGTCGGGCTCGTTCTTGAGCCGGGAGATCTCCTCGACGATCTCGCGGTCGAGCCCCTTGCGCGACTTGAAGACGTGCTGCTCGGTGTCGTGAAAACCGTACTTCTCGGCGTAACCCTCGTTGATGTCGATCGCGGTAGTCTCGGTCTTGCTCATCGGACTTCCACCTCTCCCCGCACCCAGTCGTAGCCCCTGGACTCGAGCTCGAGCGCCAGCTCGGGTCCACCGGACGCCTGGATACGACCGTCCACCATGACGTGAACCTTGGTGGGCTTGATGTAGTTGAGAATGCGGTTGTAGTGGGTGATGACCAGCACGCCCAGATCCTTGCCGGCGAGCGCGTTCACGCCGTCCGAGACGACCCGCAGGGCGTCGATGTCGAGGCCGGAGTCGGTCTCGTCCATGATCGCGATTTCGGGCTTGAGGATCGCCATCTGGAGGATCTCAGCGCGCTTCTTTTCGCCGCCCGAGAAGCCATCGTTCAGGTACCGGGTGGCGAACGACTCGTCCATCTTGAGCAGCGCCATCTTCTCTTTCAGCATGGCCCGGAATTCCTTCGGAGCGATGCCCTTCCTGGTCGGCACCTTGCCGTTCGCGCCGCCATCGCCGGCGGCGACGCGGGCGTTCAAGGCGGTGCGCAGGAAGTTCGCGACCGTCACTCCGGGAATCGCGACCGGGTACTGGAATGCCATGAACAGGCCGGCGCGCGAGCGCTCGTCGGGCTCCATCTCGAGCACGCTCTCGCCCTTGAAGCGGATCTCGCCCGCGGTCACCTCGTAGCGCGGATGGCCCATCAGCGTGTTCGCGAACGTGCTCTTGCCCGAACCGTTCGGTCCCATCAGGGCATGGATCTCGCCCTTGCTCACCTCGAGGTTCAGACCCTTGAGGATTTCCTTCCCCTCGACGGCGACGTGGAGGTCTCGCACCACCAGTTCAGGCGTGTGACTCATTTCGGTCGGCTCTCTCCCGCCGCGCTCGGGCGGCGTTCATCGGGCGTCGGACGCCCGTGGTTCACTAGGCCGTGAAGCTCTCGCCGCAGGCGCAGCTGTGACGGACGTTCGGGTTGTTGAACTTGAAGCCGGCTCCCATCAGGCCCTCGACGAAGTCGATCTCGGTCCCGGCGAGCACCGAAAGACTGCGCTCGTCCACCACCAGCTTGACGCCGTGGCACTCGTAGACCTGATCACCCGCCTCCTCGGCCTCACAGAACTCCATGAAGTAGGAGTTCCCGGAACAGCCGCCCCCACGAACGCCGATACGAAGGCCGTGGGACTCGAGGCTGCGCTGCTGGAGCAGCTCCTTCACCTTTACCGCGGCCAGCGGTGACAGGCCGATGCCCGTCTTCTGAGCGTTCTGATTGATGATCGGGAGATTCATGACTCCTCTTCCGGTTTGGGGTTACTCGATCTCTTCGAGCCGCACGAAGGGCGGCCGGCTCGCGCCGCGCCCCGATTCCCGCCGGCTCATGATGCCGGCCACCAGTGCCGGCTCTTCATCCATTCCGTGATCCTGAGTGCAGCAGACGCAACCCTCGACCGACGAAGCCGGGGTCGCGCAGCCGCGGCAGGTTTCCAGATACGCGAGTCCCGCTTCCAGTTCCCGCGTCAGATCCTGGTGCCTGCGTACCGCCTCACGCGTCTCGTCGAGCTTCTTCTCGAAGAGCACCCGGAGACGGCCCATCGCCTCGGGGCCGAGCCCCGAGGACCACCATTCGTGCAACAGACTCCGCATCTCCTGAAGCGAGAAGCCGAGTCCGTGAAGCAGATGAATCCACCGCACCCGTCCCGCCGCCGAAGCCTCGTAGAGGCGGAAACCGCCGCTCGAGCGCGTGGTCGGCCGCAGCAGACCCAGCTCTTCGTACAGATGGATGGCGCGCACCGTCTTGCCCGTGATCCGGGCAAGGTCGCCAATCCTGAGAAGTCCGTCTCGGGTGTGTCGCATGATTGAACCCTTACGCAAGGGTTAGATTGCACGCGTAAGCTACAGGGTTCTAGCGATTTGGTCAATATGTCGGCACCCCAGAACGGAGTGGCCAAAGCACCCGCGATACGCCGCGGGTCGCGCTACTCCCCGGCCGCCCGAACAACCCCTCCCCGAACCACATAGCGGATCTGGCGCATGGCGGCGATGTCCCGGGTGGGGTCGGCCCCGACCACGACCAGGTCGGCCAGGCGCCCCTTCTCGACCGTGCCGAAGTCCTGGCCGCGGCCCATGGCCCGGGCCCCGTTCCGGGTACTCGCGACCAGCACGTCCATCGGCGTGAGGCCGGCCGCCTGCATCGCCTCCATCTCGCCGAAGATCGCCGGCCCGTGGAGGGTGAGCGGATTGCCGGCGTCGGTGCCAGTCGCGATCGGGAGGCCGGCCTTCTGAACGCTCATCAGGTTCGCGTTCATGGTCTGGTTGGTCTTCGCGACCACGGCCGGATCGGGCGGCTTCCGCGCCGCCACCTTGGCCGCGCCGACCGTGGCGCTCGAGAGCACGTGGGCGAGCGTCAGCGAGTCCACCGCATGCAGCGGATCGTCCACCACCGGCGGCTTTCCCGAGCGAGCCGCGTCGAACATGCGGTAGTAGCCGCCGCGCACGGTGAGGGTCGGGCAGTAGATGGTGCCGTTTTTACGCAGCAGCTCGATGAACTCGCTGTCCAACGGCTGATCGTCGACGCTGTGGACCAGCAGTTTCGCTCCCGCCCGGAGCGCCGCCCTCGCCTCCTTGATGCCGGTGGCGTGCACGATCAGCGGCAGCCCGACGCGGCGCGCCTCGTCGCCCGCCGACATCACGGACTGTTCCATGTTCTCGAAGGTCTGCCCCGAGTTGACGATGAACCACACCTTGACCGCGTCCGCGCCCATCGCCTTGAGGTAGCGCACGCCGGCTCGCGCGGTCGAGTCGTTGGTGAGATGCATGAACTGGCGCTCGGCCGGAAGGTTGAGCCAGTGATCGAGCGTCGAGAGCAGCGGCCCGGCCGCGGCCATGCGCGGGGCAAGCGGGTCGTTCTCGGTGGTGTGAGCCATCGCCACCGACCACGGGAACCCGCCGACATCGAACACGGCGGTGACGCCGCAGCGGAGCCACGCACGATGGAAACCCTCGGGATGCTGCCGCAGCCGCGCCTCGACCTCGGCGTACGGGTACTGGTCGCGCAGGTCCATGGCGTCGGGGCGGCCGTCGGCCCATCCGGTCTGCGAATAGTGGACGTGCGCATCGACGAGCCCGGGCGTGATCCATTTGCCCCTCACGTCCATGGTGTCGACGCCGGCCGGAATCGTCTGCCCGCGGCGCGGGCCCGCGTACTCGATCCGCCCGTCGCGGATCAGCACCAGCGCGTTCGGCACCGGCTTCGCGCCGGTGCCGTCCACGAGTGTCCCGCCGACCAGTGCGCGCGGCGGCGGCGGCGTTCCGCGCGGCGCCTCGAACGCCGAGGTCATCGCGATGCGCCAGCCGTCGTTCGTGCTCAGAAACAGACGCTCCGAGAGTCCGAGTGTCTCGACGCCGTCAAACACGACCCGGTAGCGATACGTGCCGTAAACGATCCCCTCCCGCACTGGCGTGAGGTGGAGATCGGAGGCCTCGAGCGTGTCGGGCCACGGACCGCGCGCCGCGGCGAACGGCTCGTAGCCGAGCGCGAATCCGGTGGGACCGGTGCGCGCCAGCGTCTCCGACCGCAGGTAGCAGGCAAGGTAGGCGTCACGATCGCGGTGCTGGATCGCTTCGATGTTGCGGCGGAACACTTCGCGGGCGGCGGCGAGTTCGGTGTCGATGCTCGAAGAACTCTGCGCAGCCGGAGCGGCAAGAAATGTGGTGACGGCGAGCAGTACGGAAATCAAAGCACCCTCCTGGGCTAGTCTGCCCCGCACGAAGCCGAGCAGTCTGGAGACTCGATGCCCAAACGTCCGCCGCGACCTTACACCGCCGGCATCTTCTGGAGGCGCCTGCCCGCGCCGGGCAAGGCCCTGCTCCTGCTCGCGATCTTCTTCACGTTCGCAACCGTGGGCGTGATCCAGGACATCACGAGCGCGACCCGGCTGAGGCCGTGGCCCGCGGTCGTGGTGCAGGCCATCTTCGGCGGACTCGCGGCAATCGGCTACGCGTACGCTTCGATGCGCCGGCTCTGGCTCCTGCCGCTCGTGTTCCTCTTCCAGATCGGCGGCGCGATCGAGGTGAGCCGCCTCGTTCAATCGTTCTGGGCAGGGGGCGTGCGTGCCGCAGTGGTCTCCCTCGAAGCGATCGAAGCCCGGATGATGGCGGACGGCATCGCGGTCATCCTGCTGATCGCGCTCGGCTACACCTTCTTCATCGTCACGATCGTGCGCGAGGGCGGCGGGTTCGCGCGACTCAAGGCGGGTGGAGCTGGCGGCTGAAACCCATCGGCGGCTCGTCCCCCGCATCGACCAGCGCGAGGCGCAGACCGAGGTCTACGGGGTCTCGATCCCGAGCAGCACGTGGGCGGCGATCTCGTGGACGCCTTCCCGCACCACGAGGGAACCGTCGCCTACCTCGCCGACGTCGCCGGCCACGGCATTCCTGCCGGCGTACTCATGGGCATGGTCAAACGGCGGGCCGCATGAGATCGAACAGCACGTCCGGAGTGGCTCTCAGCGCCTTGCGAGGTTTCGTTTCAGGTCTTTCAGCAGCTTCTCGACCTCTTCAACGCTCTTCACGAGCTCCGGATCCCCCTTGAGTTCCGCCAGAGTTGTCCAAGAGTAGCCCCGGATCGAATCAGAGAGAGCTTGGATGTCGCCAGCAAGTCCGGCGCGTCGCTTCATCGGCTCGGGGCCGAGTTTCAGAAGGGCCGACTCGATGGAGCCACACTCCGTCAGGAACTCATCGCGCGCCACCGGGTCGCGTAGCACCTGACGAAGCTTCCGGATGTCCTTTGAGTTGGTAATCTGCTGGTCATTGACCTTCCGGATCACAGCGTTGAGCGATTCAGAGGTTAGCAGCTTGCGATTGAGGTTCTTGATCTCGCGGGCCCATGTGATCGAGTTGGCCGGATCAGGAAGATTCGTAAGCTTCTCTGAGAGCTCGTAAATCTCTACCAGCTTGTCCAGCTCTCGCACCGTGATTCCGAGCATATTGGCCGCGCTCGCTCGCCCCACCAGGTCAACGAGCCGGTAGGCGACCATCTCCTTCTCCTTCGCGTCCCACTCTCTTCGCTGGCGATGGATGTAGATCCATACGCGCAGCCGCTCTTCTTCTGTCAGCGTCTGATCGGTGACCTCGGCGGCGATCCGTCGGTACTGATCCTTCTTCTGAACGTCGACTAGGACCTTCGAGTTCGTCCACCGCCGATCGCCATCAATGATCCGGAACTTGCCAGGATGTTCCGGGTGCGGCTCGAGCAGTAGTGGTTCGAAGATACCCTCGTTCGCCTCGATCTGACGCTGGAGTTCGGGGTCCTCCTTCGGTCCCATCCGCGGCTGGCTCGGATTTGGAAGCACGTCGTCCAGATTGACGGTCGTCCGGTACGTCCGCAGGATCGACCGCCCAAGCCGACGCTCTTGCCAATGCATTCCAGCAGGCTCAACCCTCGTGGTGTCCGTGGTCACGGGCGCCTCAGGCTTCGCCAACGGGCGATGAGACTTTCTCCATGATTGCGCTCACTTCAGTCTCGACTTGCCTCACTACATTACGCAGCCCCGCCACCATCTTGCCGCGCTTGAGCCACACCCTTTGGTGCTCGCGCTGCTCCTCGACATCAAGGTCCGATAGCTCACCGGTCAGTCTCGCGGCCTCACGTTGGTGCTGCCGGTACTCGTCCGAGACGATGTACTTGTAGAGAAGATCGCGCTTCTCGTTCCGCTCGCTCAAGCTGAGCTTGAGAGCATGGGTGCTGACCATCTCGGTCCTGAGGAGCTCCACGATCTCGCAGACGCGCGCACGACTCACGACGATGACGCCGGTCTCGTCGTCGATGTACAGTTCCTTCTTCCCGCTCGGAAAGGCCGTCGTCGCGAGCACTGCATGCTCGGCTTTCGCGGCCATCTGGTCTTCCCGCAACTTGGTGACATAGCTGTGTTGCCATGCCAGCCGGTTCTTGGAATCGATCACGATGCTGCCGCAGGCCGTCCCCTTGTGAAGCACGTTATGCCGGATGTCGGCGCCAGGCTCACCTCGCTTCACGCGAGTGATATCGTCGCCCGCGAACGCCTCGCGTAGGGCACCGTAGACATCGAGTTCGGCCCCTTCCCCGAGTTCGTCGGAGGTCTTGCGCTGAAGCTGCCGAGACAACGTATCCACCTTCTGTTGTAGCTGGCCTTTCTCGCGCTGATGTTCAGCTTGGAGCTTCAGCAGCTGATCGGATCTATCCTTCTCGAGCGCCTGCCGCATCTGATCGAGGTCCTGCTTGTGCTTGGCGCCCTCGGCCTCGAGAGCTTTGACCTTGACGAGGCTTTCGTCACGCTCCGCTAGAACCGCCGCCAATCGCTGGTCTGACTCGGCCTTGAGACGGGCTTCGGTCTGGGCGGTTACTTCCTTGCGGATCTGTACGTCGCGGGAGTCCCGTTCGGCCTTCTGCTTCGCGCCCTCGGCCTCGAGAGCTTTGACCTTCGCGGCGTGCTGATCCCGCTCACCCGTGATGGCGAGCACCTGCTGCTGAGTCACGGCGTTCAGTCGCGCCTCGGTTTGCGCGGTCACTTCCTTGCGGATCGCCGACTCACGTGCCTCGGTCTCGGACTTGAAGGCAACGAGCTGTTTCTCCGCCTCGATTCGAAGCGAGGACTCTCTCGCGTTGGCGCTTTCCACGAGCTTCAGCCGCGCGGCGCCCTTGTCGCGCTCGCTCGTCAGAACGACAACTTGTTCCTCCATGGACGTTCTGACCCTGGCCTCCGATTCGGCTGCCGCGTCCCTTCGGATCGATGCTTCCCGCGCTTCACGCTCCGCGTTCATGGCGGCGACCCTCTTCTCCAGCTCCGTCTGGAGGGTCGCGGTCACGGTTCGCTTGTGGGTTTCAAGCTCCATGTGCATGCGCGATCGTTCCGCCGCGAGTCTCTCGCGCTCCTGCTCGGCGATGCGGGCCTCGATCTTCTGGAACTCTTCTCGCGAGATGTTGGTTCCGCACCAGGGGCAGCTTTCGGTGCCGGGGTGGGGTTCGAAGGCGATCGCTTCGCTTGACATCAGGACCTCCTATTCCATGGATTTCCGTGAACAGGGACCGAGAAGGACCTTATTGGTCCTTTTCATTCAGGTCAAGGAGGATTCGATGCCTGGAGCGATCTTATTGTCAGACCATCTGACACCAGCCAGTACCCATCCCACGGGGCTAGATTCCCTGAACCAGGACCTGTCGCCTCAGCTCATCAAGGAGTTGGGCGCCGGCCGGGGTCGAAGTCCAGTTTCGGCTCGGGGCGACAACCCACCACGGTGACACGAGTGCGAGCAGGTCGGGATTCCCATGGAGAAGTGGAGTGACCTCTTCTGGGCTGCGTCGGCCGAGGATGGAGATGGCCCAGCCACGCGCGATTGGATCGCGCTCCGCGAGGTCCACGAGCGATCCGACGACGTCCGCCTCGTCACGCGTCAGGACCCAGGCCGCGCTCGCGCTCGCCCGCAGGTCCGGTTTGCGCAAGATCTCGAAAAGACGCTCGCGAAGAGGCTCGGTGAGCTTCCTCCCCATCCCCACGGCGGCATGGGCAGCCACCAAATCAGAGGCATCGCCAAGATGCGGGACGAGCGCGCCCAGGTCGCCATGCGCGAGTGCCCCGAGATTCCAGACGATCGCCGCCCGCAGTTCCTCTTGCTCGGCTACCGCTGAGTGGCCGAGCATCGTCAGGAGAGCCTCGCGCGCGAGAGCGTTTCGCACCTCTCCCGCGACAAGCGCCGCCTCCATGCGCAAGTCCTCGCGAGGCGGAGAATCGAAGTATGCGACCAATGCCTCCGTTGCTGGTTGGTGACCTAACCGCAGCAGTGCGCCGAGGGCCTCCAGTTGCAGCCGTGGATCGGCATCACTCTTGGCGATCTCCTTCAACATCGCGAGATCCTTCGTGCCACCGAGGAGTCCGATCGCCTTAGCCGCGGCAAACCGGGACATGATCAGCGACAATTAGAACTCCCGCCCGACGACAATTAAAACTCCCGTTGGGAGCGCACAGGTGTGGTCGTCTAAGTTCCTCATGAGGGGGGACTTACATGGTCACCGACGGGCAGGTGAGG